>Ga0209587_1000262_pt1 | contig 25740 bp, 19 predicted proteins | sample NGEPerD_2_FD_184512 | JGI IMG/M metagenome (GOLD analysis project Ga0209587, IMG submission 184512) | Arctic peat soil microbial communities from the Barrow Environmental Observatory site, Barrow, Alaska, USA - NGEE PermafrostL1-D... | ecosystem: Environmental > Terrestrial > Soil > Wetlands >... | reverse complement strand
GTCGACAACCCCCTGCTCGGCCCGCGGGGGACCGCCGCGGTCTTCGGCCCGCAGAAGGGCGCCACGCCGGACGACGTCCGCCTCCTCGACGAGGCCCTCCAGCGCTGGGCCGACGCCGTCGAGGCAGCCACCGGCGCCGACCACCGGGACGTCCCCGGCGCCGGGGCCGCGGGCGGCGCGGGCATCGCCGCCCTCGGGGTGCTCGGCGCCCGCGCGGTCCCTGGCGTCGACGTCGTCCTCGACCTCGTCGACTTCGACGACCGCCTCCTCGGGGCCGACCTGGTGATCACGGGCGAGGGCAGCTTCGACGCCCAGAGCCTGGCCGGGAAGGCCCCGGTCGGTGTGGCGCTGCGAGCCCGGGCGGCCGGCGTCCCCGCCGTCGTCCTCGCCGGGCGGCTGGACGGCGTCGACGACGCGGCACTGCGGTCGGTGGGCATCGAGGCCGCGCACGACCTCTCCGAGGTCTGCGACGACCCCGACCGCCGGATGAGCGACGCCGCCGAGCTGCTGCGCCGCCTCGCCGCCTGGGTGGTCTCGGCCCGCCTGCCGAGGTGATCAGGCGAGGACCTCGCGGACCAGCTCGACAGGATGCCAGGCCGAGCGCTGGGTGCCGTGGTGGATCTGCTGCCGGCACGAGACTCCGGTGGCCGCGACGACGACGTCCGGGCCGGCGTCGCGGACGGCGGGGAACAGCCGGTCCTCGCCCACCTGCAGCGACAGCTCGTAGTGCTCGGACTCGAAGCCGAACGAGCCCGCCATCCCGCAGCAGCCGGCATCGAGCTCGGTGACCTCCACGCCGGGGATGCGGCGCAGCAGGGCGAGCGTGGCCGCCGTCCCGACCTCGGCCTTCTGGTGGCAGTGCCCGTGGAACAGCACGGTCCGGCCGCTGAGCCACGAGTCCTCGCGCAGCAGCAGCCGGCCGGCGTCGATCGCCTCGACGAGCAGCTCCTCGGGCAGCCGGACCCGGCCCGCGACGTCGCGCACGTTGGGGTCGTCCGGTAGCAGGTCAAGGTGCTCGGAGCGCAGCGTGAGGATGCACGACGGCTCGCAGCCCACCACCGGCGACCCCGGCTCGGACCCCTCGCACAGGGACGCGGCGAGCGCCCTGGCCTTGCCGCGGGCGTCGTCCAGGAGCCCCTTGGAGATGCTGGCCCGGCCGCAGCAGCCCCCGCTCTCCAGCCTCACCGCGTACCCGGCGCGCTCGAGCAGCTCGACGACCGCCCGCCCGATGCCCGGTTCGGTGTAGGTGGTGAACGAGTCGGCCAGCAGGGTCACCTGCCCCTGCGCGGCGGGCGCGGCGGTCGGCCCCCGACCCCGGAACCACCGCACCAGGTTGTCGCGCCGGAACTGCGGCAGGGGACGCTGGCGCGCGATGCCGAGCCTGCGGTCGAGCAGCACGCGCAGCGGTGCGAGGCGCCCCGGCAGGTTCGACAGCGGCGCGGTGGCGGAACCGAGCCGGTTCAGGGTGCGGATGGCGCCGAAGACCCGCGACCGCAGCGGCGTCCCGTGCACGTCGTGGCGCGCCGCCAGGGCCTCGCTCTTGAGGGAGGCCATGTCGACCCCGAGCGGGCACTCGCTCTTGCAGGCCTTGCACATCAGGCACAGGTCGAGCACCTCGTGCAGCCGGTCGTCGCCCAGGGCCGCGCGCGGGTCGGGCTCGGTCAGCGCCTTGACCAGGGCACCCGCCCGGCCCCGGGTCGAGTCCTCCTCCGCCAGGGTCGCGATGTAGGACGGGCACATCGCGCCGGTGGTGGACTTGCGGCACAGCCCGATGTTCATGCACCGGTCCGCGGCGCCGTGCATCCCGCCGACGACGTCGAACCGCAGCCGCGTTCGCATCGCGGGTGGTTCGGGCGCCAGCGCGTCCCGCAGGTGCTGGGTCATCAACGGCGAGTCGACGATCTTGCCCGGGTTCATCAGGTCCCGGGGGTCGAAGAGCGCCTTGACGTCGCGCATCGCCTCGTACAGCTCGTCACCGAAGAGCTCCCGGTTGAACTCGCTGCGAGCGAGCCCGTCGCCGTGCTCGCTGGAGTTCACCCCGCCGTACTCGCGGACCAGGTCCTTGATCTCCACCGCCACCGACCGCATCGTCTCGACCTGGTCCGGCCGGGAGAGGTCGACGAACGGACGGATGTGCAGGCACCCCACCGAGCAGTGCCCGTAGAACCCCGCCTCCAGCCCGTGCCGGTCGAGGACCTCACGGAACCGGCCCGTGTACTCGGCGAGGTGCACGGGGTCGACAGCGGTGTCCTCGACGAACGCCAGGGGACGCATCGCCCCGACGCTCGACGCCATCAACAGGCCCAGGCTGGCCTTGCGGACCTTGAGCAGCGCGCCCTGCTGCGCCGGTGTCACCGCGCGCAGCGTGTGGTAGCCGTGACCGTGCCTCTCCCACAAGGAGACCAGCCGGTCCATCGACGCGACCAGCCCGGCCTCGTCGTCGCCGGTGAACGACACGAAGAGCAGGGCCGCGGGGTCGCCCTCCAGGATCTCGCCGAGAGCCGCGTACTCGATCTTGCTGCGCGACAGGTCGAGGATCGTCCTGTCGATCATCTCCACGCCGGCCGGGTCGCACGCCAGCGCGTCCTGGGTCGCCTCGATCGCGGCCTGCGTGGACGTGAAGTGCCCGAGGGCGAACACCTGCCGCGACGGCTTCGGCACCAGGTCGACGAGCGCGGACGTCGTCACCGCCAGCGTGCCCTCCGAGCCGACGACGAGCTTCGCCAGGTCGAACGGGGAATCGGCGAGCCGATCCAGTCGGTAGCCCCCGGCCCGGCGCCAGTACGAGGGGAACCCCGTCGCGATCGCACCGGCGTGCGCCTCGAGGAGGCGAGGCAGCTCGGCGTACAGGCGGGCCTCGAGCGTCGACCCGGTGGCCCGACGGACCCGCCCGTCCTCGTCGACCGGCTCGAACCGTGCGGCGGACGCGTCCGACAGGACGACGTCGAGCGTCCGCACGTGGTCGATCGTCATGCCGTAGCGCACGGACCCGCTGCCGGCCGAGTTGTTGCCGATCATCCCGCCGATCGTGGCCCGGTTGCTCGTGGAGGTGTCGGGCCCGAACATCAGGCCGTGCGGGGCCGCGGCCGCGTTCAGGTCGTCCTGCACGACCCCGGGCTCGACGCGCGCCGTCCTGTCCTCCGGGTCGACCTCCAGGATCCGCGCCATGTGGCGCGAGACGTCGAGGACCAGCCCCGGCCCGACCGTCTGCCCGGCCAGGCTGGTGCCCGCGCCGCGGGGCAGCACCGGCACTCCGGCCTGGCCGGCGAGGCGCACCGCCTCGGCGATGTCGCCCGCGTGCCGCGGGTAGACCACGCCGAGCGGGGTGATGGCGTACATGCTCGCGTCGCGAGAGAAGAGATGGCGCGTGTAGTCGTCGAAGGCGACCTCGCCCTCGAGGTGGCGTGCCAGCTCGTGCGCCAGCTCCGGGGCCTGGGTGCCGGGGACAGCCGTCACGGCGCCTGCAGCCGCTCGAGCCCGGCCGCCAGTCCGTCGGGGTCGATGGGGACCCCGGCCTGAGCCAGCCCCATCTGCACCCCGGCCAGGGTCCCTGCGAGCGTGAGGTCGTTGAAGTGCCCCAGGTGGCCGATCCGGAACACCGTGCCAGCGAGCCTGCCGAGGCCCGACCCCAGCGACATGTCGTACCGCTCGAGGATGGTGGCACGGACGGCGTCGGCGTCGTGGCCGTCCGGCAGCAGGATCGCCGTCAGCGACCCGGAGTACTCCCGCTCGTCGGCGGCCAGCACCTCCAGTCCCCAGCCACGGACGGCGGCCCGCGTCGCCGCGGCGTGCCGGGCGTGCCGGGCGAACACCTGGTCGAGGCCTTCCTCGGCGAGCATCGCCAGTGCCTCGCGCAGGCCGTAGAGGAGGTTGGTGGCGGGTGTGTAGGGGAAGAAGCCTCGCTCGTTGGCCGCCAGGATCGGTCCCCAGTCCCAGTACGACCGCGGCAGTGCCGCCGTCCTCGACGCCTCCAGCGCCTTGTCGCTGACGGCGTTGAAGCTGAGCCCGGGCGGCAGCATCAGGCCCTTCTGCGACCCGGCCACGGTGACGTCCACGCCCCACTCGTCGTGGCGGTAGTCGATGCTGGCCAGCGACGAGATCGTGTCGACGAGCAGCAGGGCCGGGTGCGCGGCCGCGTCCATCGCGGTGCGGACGTCGGCCACCCGGCTGGTCACGCCCGTCGACGTCTCGTTGTGCACCACCATGACGGCCTTGATCTCGTGACCGGCGTCGGCGGACAGCTTCTCCTCGACGACTTCCGGGTCGACGCCGTGGCGCCAGTCGCCCGGCACGAGCTCGACCTTCACGCCGAGCCTGACGGCCATGTCGTTCCACAACGTGGCGAAGTGACCGGTCTCGAAGCAGAGCACCCGGTCGCCGGGGCTCAGTGTGTTGACCAGCGCGGCCTCCCAGGCACCGGTGCCTGACGCCGGGTAGATCACCACGGGGTTCGTCGTCCCGAACACCGGCCTGACCGCCGCGAGCACGTCGAGGCCGAGATCGGCGAAGTCCGGCCCGCGGTGGTCGATCGTCGGGGCGGCCATCGCGCGCAGGACGCGGTCGGGCACGTTCGTCGGACCGGGGATCTGCAGGAAGTGACGTCCGGTGGTGACGGTGGTCGGCATGGTGTACCTCATTCGTCGGCGGTCGCGGGACGGGCGAGTCGTGCGGTCAGCGGGGAGGGGCACTGAGCGAGCCGCGACTGTCGTCGCGCAGCTCGGCGGCCAGCGCCTCGGCCGCCGAGCGCAGCTGGGGGACGATGCCCGGTACCGCCTCCATGCTGACGCGGGCTGCCGGACCGGAGACCGAGATGGCCACGGAGGAGCCGGCCGGCACCCGCACCGCGACGCACCGGACGCCGATCTCCTGCTCGCCGTCGTCCAGGGCGTAGCCCAGTTCCCCCACCCGGTCCAGCTCGGCCATCAGCGACTCGACGGCGGTGATGGTGTGCTCGGTGCGCCCGGGCATGCCGGCCCGCTCGAGGATGGCGCGGGCGGTCTCGCGCGGCAGCCCTGCGAGCAGCACCTTGCCGACGCCGGTGCAGTGCACGTGCACCCGGCGGCCGACCTCGGTGAACATCCGCATCGAGTGCCGGCTCGGTACCTGGGCGACGTAGACGACGCGGTCGCCGTCCAGCATGGCGAGGTTCGCGGTCTCGCCGATCGAGTCGACGAGCCGGGAGAGGTGCGGGCGGGCCCACGTGCCCATGGTGCGCGACGAGCTCTCCCCCAGGTGGATCAGGCGCGGGCCGAGCGCGTAGCGGCGCGAGGGCAGCTGCCGGACGTAGCCCCGCCGGACCAGGGTGCGCACGAGCCGGTGGATGGTCGACAGCGGCAGCCCGGACTCGCTCGCGAGCTGGCTCAGGGCCACCTCCCCCCCGGCGTCCGCCATCAGCTCCAGCAGGACGAAGGCCCGCTCCAGCGACTGCACCCCGTCCCCCGCACCACCTGCTGCCACCTTGGGTCGCTCCCCTCAACCGGCGCGACGGCCAGCCGCCTTGACCATGCCCGACTGTCGCCCGTAAGTTTCCAGATGGCAGATCATACCTTCCGCATGTCGGAAGGGAAGCCCCGAGAGGCGGGAGAGTCATGAGCACGGTTGACGGTGTGGACGGCCTGGAGGTCACCGGGGCGATCAGCGAACGCTACGACGAGGTGCTCACCCCCCGCGCACTCGGTCTGGTCGCCCTGCTGCACCGCGAGCTGAACGCCCGACGTCTCGAGCTGCTCGCCGCGCGGACGGAACGCGTGCAGGCGCTGGCGGACGGCGGCACGCTCGACTTCCTGCCCCAGACGAAGCACGTCCGGGACGACGACACCTGGCGGGTCGCCGAGCCCGCGCCGGGTCTGGTCGACCGCCGTGTCGAGATCACCGGCCCGACCGACCGCAAGATGACGATCAACGCGCTGAACTCGGGCGCGAAGGTCTGGCTCGCCGACCACGAGGATGCGAACTCACCCTTGTGGGAGAACGTGATCGGCGGCCAGCTCAACCTGCTCGACGCGATCGACCGCACCGTCGACTTCACCAGCCCCGAGGGCAAGTCGTACGCCCTCGCGCCGGACGACCAGCTCGCCACGATCGTCGTCCGGCCCCGTGGCTGGCACCTGCCGGAGAAGCACGTGCTCGTCGACTCCGAACCGGTCTCCGGCAGCCTCCTCGACTTCGCGCTCTACCTCACCGGGTGCGGCCAGAAGCAGATCGACCGGGGCCAGGGCCCGTACTTCTACCTGCCCAAGATAGAGAGCCACCTCGAGGCCCGGCTCTGGAACGACGCGTTCAACCTCGCGCAGGACCACCTCGGCATCCCCCGCGGCACGATCCGCGCCACCGTGCTGATCGAGACGTACCCCGCAGCGTTCGAGATGGAGGAGATCCTCTACGAGCTGCGTGAGCACTCCGCCGGCCTCAACGCGGGGCGCTGGGACTACATGTTCAGCGTGATCAAGTGCTTCCGCACCCGCGCGGCCGAGTTCGGCCTGCCCGACCGCAACTCGGTGACGATGACGGTGCCCTTCATGCGCGCCTACACCGAGCTGCTCGTGCGCACCTGCCACCGGCGCGGTGCCCACGCGATCGGCGGCATGGCCGCCTTCATCCCGAGCAAGGACCCCGAGGTCAACGAGGTCGCGTTTGCCAAGGTCGCCGACGACAAGGCCCGCGAGGCCGGTGACGGGTTCGATGGCTCCTGGGTCGCCCACCCGGGCATGGTCCAGACGTGCCGCGAGGCCTTCGACGCCGTCCTCGGCGACCACCCGCACCAGATCGACAACACCCGCGACGACGTCGAGGTCACCGCGGCACAGCTGCTGGACGTCGCGTCGACCCCGGGCGACGTGACCGAGGCCGGGCTGCGCAGCAACGTCAGCGTCGGCATCCAGTACATCGAGTCGTGGCTGCGCGGCCAGGGAGCCGTGGGCATCAACAACCTGATGGAGGACGCCGCCACCGCGGAGATCTCCCGGTCCCAGATCTGGCAGTGGATCTCCGGCGGCGTCACGATGTCGGACGGCGAGACGGTGACCCACGACCTCGTCGAGCAGATCGTCGAGCAGGAGATGACGAAGATCGCCGAGGCCAAGGGCGACGCGTTCCACGACGGCCGCTGGGACGACGCCCGGGCCACCTTCACCGAGATGGCGCTGGCCGAGACGTACCCCGACTTCCTCACCCTCCCCGCGTACGAGCGGATGCCCTGAGCGAGCCGTGAACCGGACCGGTCTGAACGCCGTCACCATTGCCGCGCAACGGGTGCTGCCTCCGGACGCGGTGATCACCGACCACACCCGGTTGCGCACCTACGACTGTGACGGCCTCGCCCAGTACCGCGTCACCCCCGCGCTGGTCGTGCTCCCGCAGACGACCGGGCAGCTGGCGGCCGTCGTCCGCGCCTGCGCGGAGCACGGCGTGCCGTTCGTGGCTCGCGGGTCCGGCACCGGCCTCTCCGGCGGCGCGCTCCCGCACGCCGACGGCGTCCTGGTCGTGACCTCGCGGATGCGCGCGATCCTCGCCGTCCGACCCGACGACCAGCGCGCGGTCGTCCAACCCGGCGTCGTCAACCTCGACGTCACCAAGGCCGCCACCGGGTTCGGCTACTACTACGCCCCGGACCCGAGCAGCCAGCAGGTCTGCTCGATCGGCGGGAACCTGGCCGAGAACTCCGGCGGTGCCCACTGCCTCAAGTACGGCTTCACCACCAACCACGTCGTCGGCGCCGAGTTCGTCACACCGGACGGCGACGTGGTGGCGCTGGGCGGCACGGCCCCGGACGCGCCGGGCTACGACCTGCTCGGCGCGGTCGTCGGATCGGAGGGGACGCTCGGGGTGGCGACCTCCGTGACGCTGCGGTTGGTGCGTCTGCCCGAGGACGTCCAGACGGTGCTGTGCGGCTTCGCGACCACGGACGACGCCGGGGCGGCCACGACGGCGATCATCTCCGCGGGCATCGTGCCGGCCGCCATCGAGATGATGGACGCACTCGCGATCGAGGCGGCCGAGGCGGCGGTGCACTGCCAGTACCCGGAGGGCGCCGGCGCGGTGCTGGTGATCGAGCTGGACGGGCCGGCGGCCGACGTGAGCGCCGAGCTGGACGACGTGCAGCGGTTGTGCCGCGAGAGCGCCGCCTTCGAGATCCGCGTCGCCGCGGACGACGCGGAGCGCGCGCTGATCTGGAAGGGCCGCAAGTCGGCCTTCGCCGCCGTCGGCCGGATCAGCCCCGACTACATCGTCCAGGACGGCGTGATCCCGCGCACCGCCCTGCCCGAGGTGCTGCTGGCGATCGCCGACCTGTCGTCGCGCACCGGTGTCCGGGTCGCCAACGTCTTCCACGCCGGCGACGGCAACCTGCACCCGCTGGTGCTCTTCGACGACTCGGTCGACGGAGCGGGGACGGCGGCGGAAGAGGTCAGCGGGGCCATCCTCGACCTGTGCCTGGCCCACGGGGGGTCGATCACGGGCGAGCACGGCGTGGGCGCCGACAAGGTGGCGTACATGCCGAGGATGTTCACCGACGACGACCTCGACACGATGCAGATGGTGCGGTGCGCGTTCGACCCGGCCGGGATCGCCAACCCGGGCAAGGTGTTCCCGACCCCGCGGCTGTGCGGCGAGGTGCCGGGCCGCCACCGCGGCGCGCACCCGCTCGTCGAGGCAGGCGTGGCCGAGGCCTTCTGATGGCGACCCGCACGCTGGACGAGGCCCGTTCGGCCGTGAAGTCGGCCTGCGGCGACGTGCGGGACGCCGGGACGTCCGACGACGTGGACGGCGTGACGCCCTCGCTGGTGGCCAGGCCGGCGTCCACCGAGCAGGTGGCCGACGTGATGCGAGCCGCCGCCTCGCACGGGCTCGCGGTCGTCCCCCGCGGGCACGGCACCAAGCTGTCGTGGGGCCGGCCGCCGGAACGCGCGGACCTCGTCGTCGACCTCTCCCGGATGGACGCCGTCCTCGACCACGCGAGCGGTGACCTCATCGTCGAGGCGCAGGCGGGTGCGGGGCTGGCCGACGTCCAGCGCGCCGTCGCCATTGCTGGACAACGACTCTCGGTCGACGAGACGGTCCCGGGCGCCACCGTCGGCGGCACGCTGGCCACCGCCGCGAGCGGGCCGGGTCGCCTGCTCTCGGGCACGGTCCGCGACCTGCTCATCGGCGTCACCGTGGTCCGCGCGGACGGCGTCGTCGCGCACGCGGGCGGGCGCGTCGTCAAGAACGTCGCGGGCTACGACCTCGGCAAGCTCGTGGTGGGTTCGTTCGGGACGCTGGCGGTGGTCACCGAGGCGGTGTTCCGGCTGCACCCGATCCCGGCGGCGCGCAGCCTGGTGACGCGGGACGTGGCGACGCCCGCCGAGGCGCAGCGCCTGGTGCAGGCCGTCCTGCACGCACAGGTGGTGCCGTCGGCGGTGGAGATCCGGTGGGGCGACGGCCGTGGCGCCGTGTCGGTGCTGCTGGAGGGCCGCGAGACCGGCGTCCGGGCGCGGACGGCGGCCACCGTCGCGCTCCTCGGGGACGGTGCGACCACGGCGACCGGTGACCTGCCCGACGACTGGTCTCGCTACCCCTGGCACGGCACGCCGGCGACGGCGCTGAAGGCCACGTTCGCCGTCTCCGGCCTGGAGCGAGTGCTCGCCGATGCGACGGCGGGCGGTGACCGGATCGACCTGCGCGGCAGCGCCGGGGCGGGCGTCACCTACCTGGCGGTGCACGAGACGGACGTCGGCGCCGTGGCCGCCCTCGTCGAGCGCCTGCGCCGCACGTGCGCGTCGCTCGGCGGGGCCCTCGTCGTCCTCGACGGACCCGCCGACGTCAAGGCCGCCGTCGACTCCTGGGGGCCGGTCCCGGCGCTCGACCTGATGCGCCGGGTCAAGCACCAGTTCGACCCGGCACGCACCTTGTCACCCGGCCGCTTCGTCGGGGGCATCTGATGGCCGCGTTCGACGACCACCGGCCGCCCTCGCTCGAGCTGATCGGCGACTGCGTGCACTGCGGGTTCTGCCTACCGACCTGCCCGACGTTCGCCCTGTGGGGCGAGGAGATGGACTCGCCTCGCGGACGCATCCACCTGATGGAACAGGGCCTGCAGGGCGAGCCGATGACCGAGTCGATGGTCGGCCACATCGACGCCTGCCTCGGGTGCATGGCGTGTGTCACGGCCTGCCCGTCGGGGGTGCAGTACAACCGGCTGATCGAGGCCACCCGGGCGCAGGTCGAGCGGCGGCACGACCGGGGGTGGCGCGACCGGCTGCTGCGCGGAGCGGTCTTCGCGGTCTTCCCGCACCCGCGTCGACTGCGGGCGCTGCGCGGTCCCCTGCGCACCTACCAGCGCACCGGACTGGACCGTCTCGTGCGCCGGTCGGGGCTGCTCGAGCGGCTGGCGCCGAGGTTGGCGGCGATGGCGGCCCTGGCCCCCCGGCTCGGACCGCGCGAGCGCGTGCCGACGCGGGTGCCCGCCGTCGGGGAGCGGCGGGCCGTCGTGGGGCTGCTGACCGGCTGCGTGCAGGGCGAGTTCTTCCCCGGTGTCAACGCCGCCACGGCACGGGTGCTGGCCGCCGAGGGGTGCGACGTGGTGGTGCCGCCGTCACAGGGCTGCTGCGGCGCCCTGTCCGTGCACAACGGCCGCGAGGCCGAGGCCCGGCGTTACGCCCGCGCCACGATCGACGGCTTCGAGGCTGCCGGCGTCCAGACGGTGGTGGTCAACGCGGCGGGCTGCGGGTCGAGCATGAAGGAGTACGCCGACCTGCTCTCCGACGAGAACGCCTACGCCGAGCGCGCGGCCGCCTTCTCGTCGCGGGTGCGGGACGTGTCCGAGCTGCTCGCCGAGCTCGGCACCGTGGCCCCGCGCCACCCGCTGGGCGTCACGGTGGCCTACCACGACGCCTGCCACCTCGGCCACGCGCAGGGCGTGCGCAGCCAGCCGCGGGCCCTGCTGCGCGAGATCCCTGGCGTGCAGCTGCGCGAGATCGCCGACGCCGACATCTGCTGCGGCTCGGCGGGCATCTACAACATCCTGGCCCCGGAGCCGGCCCGCGAGCTGGGTGACCGCAAGGCCGCCGACGTCCTTGCCACCGGGGCAGACCTGCTCGTCACCGCCAACCCCGGGTGCCTGATGCAGGTCGCGGCGGCGCTCGAGCGCCGGGGCGCCCGGATGCCGATGGCCCACACCATCGAGGTGCTCGATGCCTCCATCCGCGGCCTCCCCGTGAACGAGCTCCTCCGTCGCGGTTGATCAAGGACTGCGTGCTCGGTTCCCGGGAACACGACCGCGCCGTCACGCCTTGTACGTGGCATGGCCACTATCGACCTGACCACAGACACGTTCGCGAAGGCCGTCGAGAGCGACGGCATCGTCCTGATCGACTTCTGGGCGGAGTGGTGCGGCCCGTGCCGTCAGTTCGCCCCGGTGTACTCCGCGGCGTCCGAGACCCACTCCGACGTCACCTTCGGCAAGGTGGACACCGAGGCCGAGCAGGCCCTGGCGTCGATGGCGAACATCACGTCGATCCCGACGCTGATGGCGTTCCGCGACGGCATCCTCGTCTTCGCGCAGGCCGGCGCCCTGCCCGCTCCCGCGCTGGAGCAGGTCGTCGACGGCGTCAAGGCGCTCGACATGGACGACGTCCGCCGCAAGGTCGCGGCCGAGCAGGCCGACCAGGCCGACCACGCCGAGCACACCCAGCACTCCCACGCCGGCGTCCGGGAGTAGGACATGGCCGCCGTCACCGTCGAGAACCTGCTGACGCTCCCCCGCGTGCCCGTCGTCGACCCTGGCACGGAGCAGGCGCGACCGGTCGTCTCCGTCACCACCGCGCCGAGGGGTTTCGAGGGCGAGGGCTTCCCGGTGCGCCGCGCCTTCCACGGTGTGGACCTGCGCGAGCTGGACCCGTTCATCCACATGGACCAGATGGGCGAGGTCGAGTACGCGCCGGGCGAGCCCAAGGGCACCTCGTGGCACCCGCACCGGGGCTTCGAGACCGTCACCTACATGATCGACGGCGAGATGGCGCACTCCGACTCCCACGGGGGCGGCGGCCTGATCGGCGGGGGCGACACGCAGTGGATGACCGCCGGCGGGGGCATCCTGCACATCGAGACACCGCCCGAGCACCTGGTCACCAGCGGCGGGCTGTTCCACGGCCTCCAGCTCTGGGTGAACCTGCCCCGCACGCAGAAGCTCGCAACGCCGCGGTACCAGGACATCACCTCCGCGAAGGTCGCCCTGCTGAGCTCCCCGGACGGCGGCGCGCTGGTTCGCGTCATCGCCGGCTCGGTCGGGGACGTCGAGGGCCCCGGGTCGACGTACACGCCGATCACGCTCGTGCACGCGACGATCGCCCGCGGTGCCTCCCTGACCCTGCCGTGGCGGTCGGACTTCAACGCCCTCGCCTACGCGCTGGGCGGGTCCGGCTCGGTCGGGCCCGGACGACGGCCCTTCGAGTCGGGCCAGCTCGCCGTCTACGGCGCCGGCGACAGCATCACCGTCGCGGCCGCGGACCGGCAGGACTCACGCACCGACGCGTTCGACGTGTTCATCCTCGGCGGCCGGCCGATCCGCGAGCCGGTCGCCGCCTACGGGCCGTTCGTGATGAACACCCGGGCCGAGCTGGTGCAGGCGTTCGAGGACTACCAGGCCGGACGGCTGGGCACCGTCCCCGCGGCCCACGCGGCGGTGAACGCCGCGACCCCGGACGCCTGACCGGGAACGACGTGCTTGATCACCACCATCCGTCCTCGTGATCAAGCACGTCGATCCGGGCTCCAGCGGTCGACCGCGGAGGCCAGCACCGTGAGCGGGAGGCCGCCGGTCGCCAGCAGCATGTCGTGGAACGCCTTGAGGTCGAACGCCTCGCCGAGCCGATCGCTCGTCGTCGTCCGCAGCCTGAGCAGCTCGTGCCGGCCGACCATGTACGACAGGGCCTGGCCCGGGTAGGCGATGTAGCGGTCGACCTCGGTCGCGACCTCGAGCCGCGAGAGCGGGGTGTTCTCGGTCATCCAGTCGATCGCCTGCTGCCGCAACCAGCCGCGAGCGTGCAGCCCGGTGTCGACGACCAGCCGGGCCGCCCGCCACGAGTCCGCCGCGAGCATCCCGAGCCGCGCGACGTCGCCGGAGTACAGGCCCATCTCGTCGGCGAGGCGCTCGCAGTACAGCCCCCAGCCCTCGGCGAAGGCGGTGTCGATCATCACCCGGCGGACGACGGGGAGATCGTCCTGCTCCTGCGCCACGGTGAGCTGGAAGTGGTGGCCAGGAACGGCTTCGTGGAACGCCACGGTCTCCGCGGTGTGGCGCCGACGCTGCGTGGCCTCGTGCGTGTTGAGGAAGTACGTGCCCGGCCGCGACCCGTCCATCGCCGGCGGCAGGTAGTACGCGGGCGGGGCGCCCGGTGCGGCGGCGGCCGGGATCGCCTCGACCTGGCACCGCTGGGACGGCACCGTGCCGAACCACCGCGGCGCCACGCCCTCGGCCCGCTCGATCGCGGTCCTGGCCGCCTCGAGCATCTCCTCCGCGCTGTCGAACGCGAGCTCGTCGTCGTCCCGGAGGTGGGAGAAGATCTCGGCCTGGTCCGAGGTCGCGAACACCCTCTGGCCAACCTCGGCGTACTCCTTCACCAGGTTCTCGACCAGGCCGAGGCCCATGTCGTGCAGCTCGTCCGGCGCCAGACCGGTCGACGTGTGCTGGCGGACCAGCGTCGCGTAGATGGCCTCGCCGCCCGGCAGGTTCGTCAGGCCGACGTGGTCGTCGTCCCGGCCGGACGGCAGGACGTCCGCGACCAGGGAGTCGCGGTACGCCTCCAGCGCAGGCCGGACGACGTCCGTGACCAGGGTGTCGCGCTCGGCGACGAAGCCGGCGTCGTCGGACGGCACGCGGAGACCGGCCAGGTCGCCGTCCAGGACCCGTCCCAGGTGGTCGATGGCGGCGCGCACGAGGCGCTCGACCGGCGTCCGGCCCGCCGCCACGCCGTCGCGGTGACGCGAGGCGGCGTCCGACAGGTACGCGGGCACCTGGGCCAGCCGGGCCAGGTGCCCGGCCCGCCGCCCAGGGGTGTCCAGCGGCGTGCGCGGCAGGAACTCGAGCAGCGCGGACGCCGGCGCGACCCACAGGTCGGTCACCGTCCACTCGATCGCACCCAGCCGGGCGGAGTCGCGTTCGGTGGCGGCCACGTGCCGGACGAACTCGACCGTCTGCCGGTCGGTCTCGCCCAGCCCGTCCACCGGCATCGCCGCCGCGGCCGAGGCGATCGCGTCGTAGCGCTCGGCGGCGCGGACGGCGGCGTCGGCGGAGAGGTCGTCCAGGCGGTCGTCGTATCCCGGCAGCCCGAGGAGGGACGCCGACAGCGGCGAGGCGGTCAGGACGGCGTCGAGGAGGTCGTCGGCGAGGTCGCGTGGGGTCACCGGCGCGACGGTACCGGTCAGGTCAGGTCGAGCTCGAACCACACGCGCTTGCCGTCGGGCAGCAGGTCGGCGCCCCACCGGCTGGCCACCTGGTCGACCAGCGCCAGGCCCCGGCCGCCCTCGGCGAGGCTGTCGGCCTGGAGCCCCGACCGGGGAATCACCGCGTCGGCGTCGTGGACCGCGATCGAGACCAGGGTGTCGGTGATCGCGACGGAGACGCTCAGGGCGTTCTCGGCGTGCACGATCACGTTGGTGACGAGCTCGCTGACGAGCAGCTCTGCCGAGTCGGCGACCGCCGCGGCGACCGCGTGCGACTCGAGCCTCGCGCGCACGAACCGCCGCGCCCGCTGCGGGGATCGCAGCGAGGCGCCCAGCTCGATCACGCCGACGCCCTCGCCGCGGTCGTCGCCCGGCAAGGACCGGACGGCGAGGAGCGCGGTGTCGTCGTCGTGGGCCAGGTCGCGCCCCAGCGCCTGCAACGCGCGGTCGCACAGCTCCTCGGCGGACGTCCCCGGCCATCCGACGGCCTCGCGGAGTTGCTCCAGCCCCTGCCCGAGGGACCGTCCCCGCTCCTCGATCAGGCCGTCGGTGAAGAGCAGCATGCTGGACCCGGGCGCGAGGCCCAGCACGACGTCGCGGTAGTCGGGTTCGACCCCGTTGCCGCCGGCGCCGAGGGGAAGGCCCGGGTCGAGCTCGAGCAGCAACGCGCCCCCGCCCGGGCTGATCACCACGGGTGGCAGGTGCCCGGCCGTCGCCATCGTCAGCGTCCGTCGCGCCGGGTCGTAGATCGCGTACGTGCACGTCGTGAGCTGGGTCTCGTCGAAGGACCGGACGACGAGGTCCAGCCTCGTCAGCAGGGCCGCCGGCGCCAGGCCCTCCAGGGCGTAGGCACGCAGGACGGCGCGCAGCTGGCCCATCACCGCCGCGGCCCGGACACCCCGCCCGAGCACGTCCCCGATCACCAGGCCGGTGCACCGGTCGGGCAGCTCGATCACGTCGTACCAGTCACCGCCGACCTCGGTGCCGTCGGCGCCCGGAAGGTAGCGCGACGCGACGACGAGCCCGGGCGCAGGGGGCATCGCCTGGGGCAGCAGGCTGCGCTGCAGTGCGACGGCCACGTCGCGCTCGCGCTCGTACAGGCGGGTGTTCTCGATCCGCGCGCTGGCCATCTGCGCGAACTGCGCCAGCACCGCCTCGTCGTCCGGTGTGTACCGGCCGACCACGCGCTCGCCGACCCGCAGCGCGCCCAGCCTCTGCCCGTCCCGGCCGACGAGCGGCACGACCAGGTCGTCGGCCCGGGACCCGGTGGTCCGCGGCTGCGGCGAGGGTCCTCCGGGGGTGATGGCACCCTCCCAGCCGTCCCCCACCTCCAGGTCGACCGCGGCGTCCAGCGCGCCGACGAGGGCGCGCGACTGCTCCGTCACCGTGTCGAGGACGGCTCCGAGCGTCGCCACGCCCGACAGCGCCAGCGAGGCGGCCGCCAGCGCCTCACGTCGGGCGGCGCGGCGCTGGGCGGCCAGCGCCGTCGCCACGTGGGCCGCGACGAGGTCGACGAAGTCACGGAGGTCACGGTCGAGGCGGCGTCGCGGGTTGACGCAGAGCACAAGGACGCCGAGGGGCCCCTCCGCGTCCGTGTAGACCACCGGCACCAGGAACATCGAGCGACGGCCCCCCGCCGAGTCGAGGTCCACCTCCTCGACGACGACGGCCGCGTACTCCAGCACGGACCAGAGGCTCGCATCCAGCCCGCCGGCGGCGGCGTCGTCGCGACCCACGGACGCCGGCCAGGCGCGCACCGGGGTGCCCTTCGACGCCGTCAGCCGCAACGACGCCCACCGGTCGTCGGCCAGGTACAGCGCCGCGAACGGCAGGTCCGCGTCGTCGCTGGCGATGGCCTCGACCGCCCGCCGGCAGACCTCGACCTCGGTGCGGGCGTCGCCCACGCGGTCCGACAGCAGGCGCAGAGTCCCCAGGCGCCGCTCGGTCAGGACCCGGCCCGTCGTCTCGCTCACCGCCGCCATCACACCGCCGACGCTCCCGTCGTCGTCGAACACCGGGCTGTAGGAGAGGGTGAAGTAGCACTCCTCCGGGTACCCGTGGCGGTTGAGGACCAGGAGGTGGTCCTCCGACCACGTGCCCGGCCCCCCGTCGAGCACGCCGGCGATCAGCGGCCCGACGTCGTCCCAGACCTCGGGCCACACCTCCGCGCACGGCCGGCCGAGGCAGGCCGGGTGCTTGTCACCGGGGATCGGGCTGTAGGCGTCGTTGTAGATCATCACGAGCTCGGGGCCCCAGAAGAGGCGCATCGGGAAGCGTGACGACACGCACAGGGCGACCGCGCTGCGCAGGCTCGTCGACCACTGCCCGGGAGGGCCGAGCGGCGTCGCCGCCCAGTCGCGGGCGCGGATCAGCTCGCCCATCCGGCCGCCGCCGTCGAGGGCGCGGCCGAGGACGCCCCAGTCCTGGCCCCGGAGGTCGACGGTCGCGGACGGCTCCGTGGAGACGGAGCCTCCGACCGTCATCCGCATCGCCCTTCGTCCTCGCCGGGGCCGGCCCAGCCGGCCGGTTCGCCAAAGTACGGCAGCGGCGGCGGCTCCCGCAGGACAATCGCGGACCTCGGGCGACGCGTTCGATTCGGGATGTTTCGTCGCGCAACGGTGTGAACGTGCGGTGAATCATCGCGTGTCCCGCGGCCCGATGCCGCGATCTCGTGTCAGCGTTGTCCCATGGCTCCCCTGCCGCCCCAGGACGTCGACCGAGTGGCCGCGTGGTGCCGGACGCGGCTGCCGGAGAGCGTGCATGACGCCGTCCGCACCGAGTGCGACGTCGACGACGGCCACGTGACGATCATCGAGTCCCGGATCCCGGTGCAGGGTGGGTCGCTATGGAGCCGGTGCGCGGTGGCGCGACTGGAGTACAGCGGCACGTGGGCCCTGTACTGGAGGGACCGGCAGGGGAACTACCAGCACTATGACTTCCTGCCGGCGTCCGGGCGGGTCGACGACCTGCTGACCGAGCTCGACCGCGACCCCGTCTCCGTCTTCTGGCGCTGAGCGAGCACGCGCGAGAGCAGCGCGGGGTCGACGTTGCCGCCGGACACGACCGCCGCCGTCGTCCGCGCCGCCGGGACGAGGCCGTGCATCCAGGCGGCCACCGCGACGGCGCCCGACGGCTCGGTGACCAGCCGGCCGGCGAGTGCGAGGTGCCGCATCGCGGCGAGGATCTGCTCCTCCGTCACGGTGACGATGTCGTCGACCAGGCGGCGCACGTGCTCCCACGGGTGGACGCCGAGGGCCGTCGTCCGCAGCCCGTCGGCGAGGGTGCGGTAGGTCAGCGACCCGTCCCAGGTGACGCGCGTTCCCTCGCGCAGGCTCTGCGCCGCGTCGGCGGCCAGCTCGGGCTCGACGCCGATCACCCGGACGTCGGGCCGCAGCGCCTTGACCGCCGTCGCGACCCCGGAGATCAACCCACCGCCCGAGATCGGAACCAGCACCACGTCGAGGTCGTCGACCTGCTCGCACAGCTCGAGCCCGACGGTGCCCTGCCCGGCGATGATGTGCGGATGGTGCGACGGCGGCACGTGCACGAGACCGTGGGAGGCGACCAGCTCCAGCGGCCGGGTGTCCCGTTCGGACGACGGCACGATCTCGACGTCGGCGCCCAGCGCCCGGACGCCCTCGATCTTGACCGGTGGCGCGGCATCGGGCATCACGATCACGGCGTGCAGGTCGAGCCGGCGGGCGAGCCAGGCGACCGCACGGGCGTGGTTGCCCGACGACTGCGCCACCACGCCGTGCTCGCGCGCCTCGGCCATCGCCAGCGTGATCGCGTTGGCGGCCCCGCGGACCTTGAACGCGCCGGTCGGCTGCAGCGACTCGGCCTTGCAGTGCAGGACGTCGTCGATGCGGTCCGGGTGGGGCAGGGCGATAACCGGCGTGCGGATCGCCAGGCCGGCGACCCGCTCGGCGGCCGCGCGGACGTCGTCCAGGGTCACGAGGGTCACCCGCCGACCGTAGCGGTCAGCCGGGGCCGGCGACCTCGACGAACCGGCACAGGGCGTTGACCTTGCGCAGCTGTTCCGGGGAGTGCACCGCCGCGTCCAGGAGGCGAGGGCTGCCGACGAGGACGGCCAGGCACTTGGCCCGCGAGACCGCGACGTTGAGCCGGTGCGTGTCGTAGAGGAAGTCGACGCCGCGGGGCGCGTCGTCGGCACTGGAGCTCGCGGTCGTGTAGATCACGACCGGCGCCTCCTTGCCCTGGAACTTGTCGACCGTCCCGACCCGGACGCCGGGTAGCGCGGCCTTCAGCCGCGCGACGTGGCTGTTGTAGGGCGCGACGACCAGGACGTCGTCCGGCCCCATCGTGTGCTCGGTTCCCTCGTGGTCGCGCCAGCGGGCGCCCACGAGCCCGTCGACCAGCCGGCGGACGGCGTCGCACTCCTCCTCCGAGGCCGCGGCGCGACCGACGTGCTCGACCGGCACGAACCGCAGCCCGCTCCCCTCGATCGACGTCGTGCCCTCGATGCGTTGCCGTTCACGACCCGGCGCCGAGCTCAGCCGCCCCTCGTAGGAGAGGTCGGAGACGAAACCGGCGATGGCCGGGTGCATCCGCCAGGTCGTGGCGAGGAAGACGCCGCGGTCGGCCGGCACCGTGTCGTGGCCGTCGAGCAGGTGCTCGAGCACCGAGACGCCGGCCCCGTCGGGGTGCAGGGCCTGGCTCGGCTGGCTCAGCTGCTGCGGGTCGCCGAGCAGCACCATCGACGTGGCGGCCTGCGAGACGGCGAGGGCGTTCGCCAGGCTGAACTGGCCGGCCTCGTCGACGACCAGGACGTCGACGCTGCCCGCCATGTCCTCCCGCGACCACAACCAGGCGGTGCCGCCGACGAGTCGGGCGCTCCCGTCGCCGAGGCGGGTCACGACGTCGTCGTTGCCGGCCTGCTCGACACCGGGCGCGCCGCAGAAGTCGTCGACGTCGTTGCACCGCTGGAGGGCGGGACGCGCCACCGACCTCAGCAGGTGCCCGATCACCTCGTGGGACTGGGCCACCACACCGACGCGCAGTCCCTCGTCGAGCAGGGCGCGGATCAGTGCCGCGCCGATCGTGGTCTTGCCCGTTCCCGGCGGTCCCTGGACGGCGAGCACCTCGCCCGACAGCGACCGTCCGAGCCGGATGACGGCCGCCTCGGACGACTCCCCCGGCGCCAGCTCGGTGGCGGCGGGCACGCGCCGGTCGAGGACGTTTCGCCCGAGCGGTTGCTCACCTGCGAGCACCGAGGTGCCGAGCCGGTGGACGGCGCCACGGAGGGCACGGTCGTCGATCGGCCCCGGTGGTCCGAAACCGCGTGACGTCAAGGGTTCTCGCTTCTTGCCCAGCCGGAGGACGACGTAGCCTTCGACGGCGTCGATCTCCTCGACGGTCCCGGCGCTGTCGTGCGTGTCGACGTCCAGGGCGGTCTTGCCGACGCCGATCTTGCAGTCCTGGGGCGGGAACTCGTACCGCCACAGCCGGCTCTGCTTGATCTCACCGACCTCGACGGGGGCGCCCAGCCGGCCGATCGCGCTGCCGTCGTCCGTCAGCTCGTCGTCGTCGAGGTCCTCCAGACGGAAGACGTCCCACCAGCCGGGCCGGGCCTCGCGGCGGTGCCACTGCACGAGGTCGGCGAGCAGCGGGTGGCCACCGTCGCGCAGGCGCTCGGCGAGCTCGATCTCGGCGACCTCGGCGTCGCTCAGCGGCTCCGCCGGGTCGAACGGCTCGTTGTCCGGTCGCGGCTGCGGGCCGTGCACCCCCTCCAGCTCGGAGCGGCGCTCCTCGAGCCAGTCATGCAGGGCGAGGGTGCTCTCGACGTCTGTGCGGTTGTAGGCCTCGATCTGCGGCAGGGTCTCGTCGTCGTGCTCGACCATCCAACGCTCGTAGGCGATCACACTCGACATCGCGTCGGCGACGTCGCCCGCCCCCCGCACCTCTTCCCAGTAGAAGGCCTCCATCTTCTTGATGGAGTAGGACTCCTTGCTGATCCGCAGCCCCTGCCTGACGACGGCGTACAGGTCGACGAAGCGCTCGGCACGCAGCAGCTGGTCGAGCTCGGTCTCCCGGACGCCGTGGCGCGCGGTCATCCGTTTCAGCGCCGTCGTCTCGTACGGGGCGTAGTGGTAGACGTGCATGCCCGGGTCGGCCCGCCAACGGGCCGTGAGGTCGTCGACGAGGTCGATCACGAGTCGGCGCTCGGCGTCGGGGTCATGGGCCCACAGCCCCGTGAAGGCGCCGGCGCGGTCGCCGAGACCGGCCAGGTAGTCGCGGCCCTCCCCGCCGTCCGCCCACGGGTCGCCCTCGAAGTCGAGGTACACGTCGCCGTCGCTGGGGGGCGGTAGCCGCAGCAGCCCGCGTCGCGGCTCGGGGTCCAGCAGCGCGTAGTGGGGCCCGCGGGTCTGGCGCTCGCGCACCTGCAGGGCGGCCTGTTGCACCATGCGCTCCCGGGTGCCGGAGCCGATGCCCTCGAGCGACAGCGGGTCCGAGCCCGCCAGCTGCTCGACGGTGCGGACGCCCTGCTCGCGGAGGCGTTCGCGGTGGTCGGCGCGCATGAACGCCACCAGGGAGAGGTCGTCGTCCGCCCGCCACTGCCCCTGGCACCGGCCGAGCCAGCGGCACTGGGAGCAGTGCGCCACCGGCACCGGCTCGGTGGGTGCCGGCGCGGTGACCGCGGCGCGGAGCCGGGTCCGGGCGCGCCGTGCGTACGAGGCGACGTCGAACAGGCGCCAGGGGTGCGAGACCCCGTCGCCGGTCACCACGTAGAGGTGCTCGGGGTCGGTGCCCTGAAGGACGGCGAGCCGTTCGGCGTAGGTGGCCATCTGGAGCAGGGCGGGCACCTTGAGCCGCCGAGCCAGCTTCGTGTCCGCGACCTCGTACGACCAGGCGCCGAGGTCGGACGGGGTCTCGACCCGGAGCAGGAAGTCGGCCTGCCCGCCCCACATCCCGTCGTACAGCGTGGCCTGGTAGACGACGTCGACGCCGGAGCGCATCGCCTCCAGCGTCTGCCGCTCGGCCTCCTGCCGCTCGGTGTGCCCGAAGACGGTGTCGACCTCGACGACGGAGAGCCCGTCGCCCTTGAGCTTCGCGAGGTAGTCCGCCTCGTGGGCCAGGCCCTTCGCGAAGATCAGCTGCAGCGCCTCGTCGTCACCCTGGTCCGGCTTGGCCAGGCCGCGGTGGGCCACGGCGAGGTCGAGGGTCGTGAGGTGCGCGCACGCGAGGTGCTTGGTCAGGTCGGTCGGGCTGAGCACCAGCCGACCGTCCACGTCTCTCATCCCGCTCCCCCCTCGGTCGTCGTGACCCCAGTCTGGGCCACCCCACCGACACCGCTGGCTGGGAGACGGGTCAGAGCCAGGTGGGCAGCTTCGGGAGAGCCACGTCGGCACCCGGACGACGGACGGTCAGCAGGCTGCCGTCCGCGCGGCCCACCAGCCACCCCAGCACATCGGTCGCCGACCCGGTGACGACGACGGGGACCGCGTCGTCCGGGCCGAGCACCCACCGCCGGTCGCGGTCGGTCGGCTCGAGCGTCACCGCGGGGCACCCGTCGCGCCCGGACAGGAAGCCGGAGGCATCGTCGAGCAGCAGGTCGACCACTCCGACCGGCAGGTCCGCGACCACGGCCCCGGCGGCGAGGTCGACGGCGTGCAGCCACACCTCCCGGATCCGCATCCACGGGATGTCGGACGCCGGCATGTCGCGGCCCAGCGCACTGCGCACGCGGGCCCGTCGGCCGGCGTCGTCCAGGGCGTCGAGCGCCTCGTCGAGCTCTGCCGCCGTCCGCACCAGGTCGTCACGCAGCCGGTCCGCGGGCAACGTGGCCGACACCTCGATCTCGGCGGCACGCTCCGAGCGGCTGGCGTACATCGGAGTCTCGACACCGGTCCGGGCCCACGCGACGAGTCGCCCGAGTGCCTCGGCGTTGCGGGCGAGGTGCCCGACGACGTGCGCCCGGCTCCAGCCCGGCAGCCCGCTCGGCTCGGCCAGCTGCCCGTCGTCCAGCCGATCCACGGCAGCCAGCAGGAACGCCGTCCCCTCCCTCATCCACGGCAACGTGACCGTGACGTCGTCGCGCCGTCCCGCCGTCCCCATCGCCGACCCACTTCCTGCCGCGCCACATGTGCTGTCTGCCCAGTTGATCACGTTCTGGTCCGGCACCAGGCTGCAGAAGTCGTCGAAACCGCTTGGCACCACGCCCGGCGGGGCGCACGATGGGTGGTCATCGAGAGGTGGTCGAATGAGCTCCGGACGTTACTGGGACCTGCGCGAGTGCCGCTGGGTCGCCTGGCAACCACAGGCGCCCGGAATCCCCGAGCCCCGAGAGTCGACGGACACGCCGGCCCAGCCTCGACCGACCTCCCGCGACGCGATCCGCGACCAGGAGGCGACACATGTTCGTGCAGGTCATCCAGGGACAGCTCACTGACGACGGGCCGGTGCTGAAGGCGCTCGACGACTGGGTCGAGCGCCTGTCGGCGGGCGCGGACGGCTGGCTGGGCAGTACCTCGGGCACGACGGACGACGGCAGCTTCGTCGGCATCGTCTGCTTCGACGACGAGCCGTCGGCACGGCGCAACAGCGCCCGGCCGGAGCAGGACGACTGGTGGTCGAGGACGTCGGGTCTCTTCGCCGGTGACGTGGCCTTCCACGACAGTGCCGAGGCGGAGACGCTCCGCGGGGGTCCGTCGTCCGACGCGGGCTTCGTGCAGGTGATCCGGGGCCGCACGAGTGACGCCACTCGGCTGCGGGAGTCCGAGAGGACGCTGGAGACCACCTCCTCCGGGCTTCGGCCGGACCTGCTGGGCCTCGTCGTGGCCACGCACGACGACGGCACCTTCACCGAGGTGGCGTACTTCTCCAGCGAGGAAGATGCCCGCCGCGGCGAGGCCGAGGACCCGCCGCACGACGCCCGCGCGGCGATGGAGGAGGGGATGTCGGTGATGGACGACGTCACCTACCTCGACCTGCGCCGGCCGGTACTGCACCAGCCGGCCTGACCAGGGTCACCGGCGCCGTCCCCTGCCCGTAGCGGGCGCGAAGCTGGCCGGGCGCCACCTCGGTCCCGCGGCACTGCGGGGCCACGACTGGAGGCTGGACGTCCCGAAGCCGCCGGTGGCGCCCTTCCCGAAGACCTCGTCGCACTGGTGCAGGGCGTCGGACGGCGGCACGGGCACGTGCGCGTGGAGGCCGCCGTCCCCTGGGAGGTCCCGGCACCCAGCGCGCTGGGCCCGGGGATCGAGCGGGTTCGACGTATGGTAGACGTAGTCTACCACCAGGGTAGAGTGCTACCCGTGGGGATGAACATCAAGAACGAGAGGACGCAGCGCCTCACCCGTGAGCTCGCCGAGCGGACCGGTGAGAGCCTCACGACGGCGATCACGGTCGCGGTCGAGGAGCGGCTCGCGCGGCTCGATGCCGCCGACTCCGACCACGTCACGGACCTCACCGAGCGGATCCTCGCGATAGGCCGCGGCATCGCCCCACGACTGAAGGGCCCGTTCGCGGACCAGGATCACGGGGACCTCCTGTACGACAGCAAGGGTCTTCCCCGGTGATCGTCGACGCGTCCGCGCTCGTCGCCATCGTCAGGGACGAGCCCGACAGCGACGTGTACGCCCGCGCGCTCGCCCGGAGCCGGGACGCGCGCCTGTCGGCGGCGACCTACGTCGAGGCCGCCGTCGTCGTCGACTCAGCCGAGGACCCGGTGGCCTCGCGCCAGTTCGATGACCTCCTCCAGACGTCGGGGGTGACCGTCGTGGCAGTGACTTCCGCGCATGCGGAGATCGCGCGCGAGGCGTACCGCGACTACGGCAAGGGCAGCGGGCACCCCGCGAGACTGAACCTCGGCGACTGCTTCTCCTACGCGCTGGCGCGTGCCACCGGCGAGCCCTTGCTGTTCAAGGGTGACGACTTCTCGCACACCGATCTGCGCTCGGCCCTGGAGTAACGCCCTCACGCCGTCGATGTCGTCGCCCGGCGGCGCGGTCAGGTGCCGAGGCCCGCCTCGCGGGCGATCACGATGGCTGCGCCGCGGTGGGTGACGCCGAGCTTGGCGAACAGGCTGCTCATCGCGTTCTGCACCGTCTTGACCGACAGGAAGAGCTGCCGCGCGATCTGAGGGTTGGTCAGCCCGCGGGCGACGAGGTCGAGGATCTCCCGTTCACGGGGGGTCAGCTCGGGGATCGGTCCGTGCCCGGGCGGGCGGACGGCGGCCTGCAGGATCTGGTGCCCGACCGGCCCGGCCAGGACGGTGTGCCCGTCGGCGACACCGCGGATCGCCCGGGCTATCTCGTCCGGCGCCGCTCCCTTGAGCAGGTAGCCGTGGGCCCCAGCCCGCATCGCTCGGAGCACCACCTCCTCCTCGTCGTGCATGGTGAGCACCAGCACGCGCACGCCCGCCTCACGGGCGCGGAGCTCGGCGACCACCGAGCTGCCATCGAGCACCGGCATGTCGAGGTCGACCACGGCGACGTCGGCGGGCACCTCGCCGGCCAGGTCGAGCATGGCCTGGCCGTCGTCCGCCGTCCCGACGACCTCGATCCCGTCGACGGTCTCGAGCAGCATCCGCAGGCCCGCGAGGAAGACGGGGTGGTCGTCGGCGAGGAGCACCCGGACGGTCACGACGTCGCCTGCAGGGGAAGCACACCGCGGACGACGGCGCCCCGCGCGTGCGCGGCCGTCACCTCCAACCGGCCACCCAGCTGCTCCGCGCGAGAACGCATCGAGAGCAGCCCGACGCCGGCCGGCGCCTGCGCGTCGAGCCCGACGCCGTCGTCCGACACCTCCACGGTCAGCCGCCTGTCGTCCACCGCGAGCCTCACCACCGCTCGGCGCCCGCCGCTGTGCCTCTCCGCGTTGCGCAGCCCTTCGAGCGCGATGCGGTAGGCGGTGGCCTCCGTGACCGGATCGAGCGGAGGCAGGCGGTCGGGGACGTCGAGCTCCACAGCGAGCCCTCCGGCCCAGCCGCGGACGTGGTCCTGAAGCGCCGCGAGCAACCCGACCTCGTCGAGCGTCGTGGGGCGCAGGCCGGCCAGGATGCGACGCACCTCCTCCACGGCGCTGTCGACGTCAGCCCCCACGTACGACAGCACGTCGTCGACCCGACCGGCGCCAGCGCCCGCGGCGATGAGGTTGCGCGCGGCGCCGACCCGCATCCCCGCGGCGCCGAGCACGGGCCCGAGGCCGTCGTGCAGGTCCCGCTGCAACCGTTGCCGTTCCTCGGTTCTGGCCCCGAGCAGACGCTCGTGGCTTCGGCGCAGGTCGGTGCGCAGGGAGACCGCGCGGACGGCGACACCCAGGTGGGCTGCGACGTCCGTCAGCAGGGCGACGTCGCGTGGG
>Ga0209587_1000258_pt1 | contig 25953 bp, 19 predicted proteins | sample NGEPerD_2_FD_184512 | JGI IMG/M metagenome (GOLD analysis project Ga0209587, IMG submission 184512) | Arctic peat soil microbial communities from the Barrow Environmental Observatory site, Barrow, Alaska, USA - NGEE PermafrostL1-D... | ecosystem: Environmental > Terrestrial > Soil > Wetlands >... | reverse complement strand
GCGCGGGATGCGACAGGGTCAGCGATCCCCTGCGGAACGGTCGTGAGGATCAACTCGTGGCGCCCAGGATGCTCCGGTCATCGTTCCCTGATTCGGACGGACGGTCTTGAAGGTGCGGTCCTTGGCGGCGCAATGACGCATGTCGTCCACCCGCGCGGATCGCGGCTAGATGCGGACGCACTTCGGGCCGGGCCGATCTTTGTCGTGACGTCGGAGTGGTGCTGCGGTGGGCCCGGGTCGGGGTCAGGCCGCGGGGTCGTAGGGCAGCAGTCGCACTGCTGCTGGTGTGACGCCGGCGGCTTGGGCCAGAATCCAGCGCAGCTGCGCGAGTTGCGCAGCTTTCAGCTTCCGGCCCTGGTACATCACCTGCACGTCATGGTTGTCGTTGGCCCACCTCGTCCCGAACACGACCAGGATCTTCGCGACCGCGTCCGTGTCCTGCTCGCTCAGGGCGACGGTGTCGAAGCCCCCGGCGCTGAGCCGGCTGCCCGCTGCCGGGGTGACGGTGAACGCGACCGCGCTGCCCCTGGTGCTGCCCGTGATCACGGCGTCCACGGCCACCGCACCTGTTCGATCGCGTCATCTCGGTCGCCGCGGCGGGCAGTTTCAAGCCCCACGAGGCGACGTACCGCGTCGCCACCGAACTGCTCGACGTGCGCCCTGACGAGGTGTGCTTCGTGGCCAACCACGCCTTCGACTTTGTTGGCGCCAAGGCCGCCGGCATGGCGCCAACGGCGAGTCACGCGGGGATGATCAGGGACTTCCCCGTGGTGCGACGACTCTCGAGGTCATGGTGTGCCTGCTGCGCCTGTCCGAGGGTGTATCGGGCGCCGACGCGTACCGACAGCTCGCCCGAGGCGACCCATGCGAACAGCTCGCGCGAGCGCTCGAGGAGCTCGCCCCGGGCCGCAACGTAGTGCGCCAGCGTCGGCCTGGTGAAGAACAGTGAGCCCTTGGACTGCAACAGCTGCGGATCCACCGGCGCCACCTTGCCACTCGCGGCGCCATACGACACGAACATGCCGCGCGGGCGCAGGCTGTCGATGCTTCCGTCGAAGGTCGCCCGTCCCACGCCGTCGTACACCACGTCGACACCCCGTGTGTCGGTGAGCCGCGAGACCTCCGTGGCGACGTCGTCCCTGTCGTAGCGGATGACCTCTGAGGCACCTGACTCGAGGGCAAGAGCCGCTTTGTCCGCGGTCGATGTCGTCGCGATCACCCGCACGCCCCGGGTGGCCAGCACCTGCGTCAGCAGCAGTCCGACCCCGCCGGCCGCCGCATGCACCAACGCTGTCTCGCCCGGCCGCGCGGGATATGTCGAGCGGGTCAGGTACTGCGCGGTCAGGCCCTGCAGAAGGACCGCGCCCGCAGTCTCGTCGTCGATTCCCGCAGGGACCGGGACCGCGCGCTCGGCCGGCACGATGACCTGCTCGGCGTATCCGGCGCCGGGGACCATTGCCCACGCGACGTGGTCACCCACCTGACAGCCGGTCACATCGGTGCCAACGGCGCTCACGACCCCCGCGCCCTCAGAACCGGCGATGAACGGGGTCGGGAGCGGGTAGGCGCCGGTGCGGTAGTAGACGTCGATGAAGTTGACCCCCGCCGCGGCGACGTCGATGCGCAGCTCACCCGGGCCGGGATCGGGACGGGGCAGATCCTGGGCGACCAGTACTTCGGGGCCACCGGGTTCGTGGATGACTACTGCGTGCATGCTCGCCTCCTGCTCGAACGGGGGCAGCGGCGACGCCGCTGAGAGGGGACCTCGTTGCCTGAGCAGCCTATGGCTTGGGGCCGACACTGGATCCGGTGGTTGGCAACCCGTTCTTTCGGCCCTTCGGCCCAGTCATCCCACCCCGACCAGATCGTGACCGGTAATCCGTTGACATCTGCCCTTGAGGTCGAATACGGCGACGCAGCCCCTGTGCCGCTCACTTTTCACCCCATCCCCGTCGACGTAGCCCCGCAGGTTTCACGACCGCCCCTGGGCAGAACTCAATGGCCCTTGACACCGCTCGAAAGGGCCCCGCCGTCGGACGATAGCGGACTGAGCCACCTTGCCGTTCCCTCCGACGAGGCAATCAAAGCCGTCGGTCTCCGACGTAGTACCTGCTTGTGGCGACAGGTGGGGATCCCGTGCAAGCCTAAGTCGCCCATTCTGGGCGGAATGACGCTCGCTGTACCGGGTGCCACGGAATTCGTCGCACCCGCGCAACGCGCTGTCATCCGTGATTTGAGTTCGTTTAGGACGACGTGACGATTGCCACAACAGTCGCCAGCCGGCTCTGGTCGAACAGCGGGTTACTGCAAGCGAACGAGGTGGGAAGCCGGGTGCCGCCCGACCCGACGTTGTCCACATAGCCAGCCGGTCGCGGCGTCCGTCCACAGATTCCCCAGGAGTCCTTTCCCTCGTCGTGGTTCAACGCGCACGGTCAGACAACGAGTCAACTGTGACTTCACCGGATTTGAGAGGCGTAACCACCTTCGAAAGCGCGTCGCCCGCCCCTGCGCCATAGTGCCCCCGGCCTCTCGTAGCCCGAATACAACGTCGGTGAACAAGGAGAAACCGTCATGGAGAAGCTGCTGTATCGGGTCACTGAAACCGCACAGATGCTGGGTCTGAGTCGATCCAAGGTGTACGTCCTGATCCAGGCCGGCGTGCTGCCTTCGGTCCGGATCGATGGATCGCGCCGGATCAGAGCTGAGGACCTGCTCGCCTACGTCGCAGCCCTGTCCAGGGCGGCGTAGTGGCCCGAGTCAAGGACGGGTTGGTCAAGCGCGGGTCGACATGGTCGTACGTCATCCGCGTCCCGGATCACTCCACCGGTCGCAGCAAACCTCTCTGGGTGGGCGGCTTCGGGACCGAGAGTGAGGCGAAGATCGTCCGCGACGAGGCCCGCTACCTCGCCAAGCGTGGAGAGCTGGTCGGGAAGAGTCAGGTCACTCTAGAGGTGTACCTCACCGGATGGCTTGAAGACCACTCCATGACGGTCAAGGCCAAGACCATCAGCGGGTATCGCGAGGTGCTCAAGGGGTACGTGATCCCCCGCATCGGCAGGATGAAGTTGCAGCGCATCCAACCTGCCACGCTGACCAAGCTGTACCGCGAGCTCGCCGTCTCCGGGGGCAAGGGCGGTCGGCCCCTGTCGCCCGGCACGATCCGCCAGGTTCATCGAGCCCTTCGCAAGGCGCTGAACGATGCCGTGGAGATCGACCGGCTGATCCCGAACAACCCGGCGCTGCGGACCAAGATCCCCAGGCTCAAGATGTCCGAGCCGGGCCAGGTCTGGTCGATGGCTCACCTTCGGATCTTCCTGGCTTCGATCCGGACGCACCGGCTGTACGCCTTCTATCATCTGGCCGCGTACACCGGTGCCCGTCGAGGCGAGCTGCTCGCGCTGCGCTGGTCACAGGTAGGCCTTCGGGAGAGAACGGTCACGCTGATGGCCTCGACCGATGTGATCGACGGTGAACGGGTGACCGACACGCCCAAGAGTGGGCGGTCGCGCAGCATCGGCATTGACGCGCAAACCGTTACGGTGCTGCTCGAGCACCGCCGGCAACAGGAGGAGCAGCGGGCTCGGCTGGGTGCGTCATGGGTCGACGCGGGCGACTACGTGTTCACCCGGGAGGACGGCCGGCAGCTGTACCCGGACACGGTTACCCAGCTGATGAGCCGCTCTGTCCGCGACTACAACCAGCCGTGCCAAGCCGGGCGGCGCGGCAGCCCCCGTAAGACCCTGCCAGCCCCTGAGATCCTGCTCCCCCGGCCCGCCTGCACGACTTGCGCCATCTCCATGCCACCACGTTGCTCATGGCGGGTGAGGCGGTGCATGTGGTGGCGTGCCGGCTCGGGCACTCCGACCCGGCAATCACCCTTCGGGTCTACGCCCACGTCATCAACGAGAGCTCACTCGGCCCCGCGGAGGCCTTCGCCAAGGCCGTCACCGGGGTCGTCGACGAGCATGACCCGGACCCTGATGAGTGATGCGACGATGGGGCTGAACGAGTCCGCGCAGGGCAGTCGGCCAGATCGCTTGTTAGCAAAAGCGTTAGCAAGTTGCCGACCAGAGCCTCGCCCGCATCGCGCAAACAGGCCCGATAACGCGTTGACCTGCGGAAACACCAGAGCCGACGGGGGGACTCGAACCCCCAACCCCCTGTTTACAAGACACAGTGAACGTATTTCGTTGCGTATCAGCGCCTTTCGTCCGGTGCTGACTGAGCACGAAATCGGGAGACGGTGCTGTTGGTTGGTATCGGTCAATGCTGGGCGGCCGCGAACATTCTGCGCCCACGGATGCGCCCACGGTTCAGCGGCCAGCAGGTAGCCAGAGCCGGTCCAGTGGCATCACGTGCAGGCGGTCCTCGAAGGTGTAGGAGCGCACACCGGTGTTGAGAGCGACTCCTGCGATCAGGCGGTCGCCGAGCGCTTCCCGCAGCTTGCGCAGTCCCTTGAAGTCGGCCCCGCTGATCCGTTCCTTGGCCTTGACCTCGAACGCCAGGACTGCACCGTCGTCGAACTCGATGATGAAGTCCACCTCGTCTCCGTCGTGGGTCCGCCAGTGGCCGACGGTGACCCGTTCGTCCAGCCAGGAGATCTGCTTGCGCAGCTCGCCGACCACGAACGTCTCAGCCAGGTTTCCGAACTCGGTCAGCGCGGTCGGGTCCAGGGTTGCCAGCTTGGCGGGGGTGACTCTCATCAGCCGGGCCGCGAGTCCGGAGTCGACCACGTGGATCTTGGGGGTCGCGGCCGCGCGGGCGCGCAGCGTCTTGCCCCACGCCGGCAGGCGCGCGAGCAGGAACAGGTCCTCCAAGAGCCGGGCGTGCTCCTCGATCGTATGGCGGTCCGCGCCCAGTCCTTCGGATGCCCGGGAGATGTTGAGCACCTGGCCGGTCCGCCCGGCGAGGCGGCCCAGCAGTTCGCGGAGCACCTGCCGCTGCCGGATCCGGGTCAGTTCGAGTGCGTCGCGCTCAAGGGACTGGTCGACGTAGCCGTCGAACCAGCGGTTGCGCGCGGCCCCGGCGCGGTTCAGCGCCAGAGGGAACCCGCCCGCGCAGACCCGCTCGATGTAGTCCGTGCGAGTGGTCGTCGAGGACGGGCGCGCGCCTACGGCACCGTCCGGGTCGTCACGCAAAGCGATCACCAGGTCCTCGACGGTTCCGCCGATCTCCCCCTGGGACAGCGGCCAGATCGTCATGACGTGGAGCCGCCCAGTCAGCGCCTGGGCGGTCCGGGGCAGTGCGTCATGACGGGTGGAGCCGGTCAGGACTGCCGTGCCGGGCCGGGTTCCCTCCCGGTTGAGTCGGGCCTTGATCGCGTCCAGCACAGCGGGTGCCCGCTGGTACTCGTCCAAGCACACCGGGGTGTGCTCGTTGACGGCAAGACTGGGATCGGCCAGCACCGCGTCGCGGACGGCGTTGTCGTCCAGGTCGAGCACCGGCACGCCACGGGTGGCCGCGAAGGTCGCCAGTAGGGTCGACTTCCCGACCGAGCGTGGACCGTGCAGCGCAATGACGGGCTCTTCGGCCACCAGGTCGTCAAGGATGGGTGACAGGCGACGGGCAGTGATGGGGTGCAACGGTCCGAGCATGAAGCGAAGTTACCATAATCCGATGGGGCGGAACTAATAAGATTCGAGAGGGTAGAACTCATAAAATCAGAGGAGGTTATATTCCGGAAATCCGAGGCCCCCGTTCGCACCGCACGGCGCAGGCAGACCTCGTGCCCTGATCAGCGCGTTGCGGTGAGTCGACACGCGCCGTTACCGAATCGTTACCTTGGTCTACGTCAACAGAAGTAGTCAGATTGGGTGCTCCGCCCTATACCGTCCCTTTAACAAATTTAATCTTTAACAAAGTTTTACCCGGTTTTAGGCGCGCAACAAATTCTTATCCCGTTCATGTGCTTTAGCGCGCCCTGATTCGCTCCAGCTCATACGTCCGGCTTGACCTCAGCGCACCATCAATGCAGTGACAGGGAGACCAGTGAACATTTCTATGAGAGCTCGCGTCGGCATGGGGGTGGTGCTCGCCTATGGCGGCACGGCCTGGCTCCACGGGCTTCACGCAGCCTCTGCCCAGCAAGACTGGAGTTCGGGCACCTCAGCGTTGCACTTCCTTCGGGACGGGACATTGTCGCTTTTGCTAGTGGTCCCGGCCGTCCTGATCGTGTTCGCGATGATCGCTCGCCTGCGGCCGGCATCTCGGATGATCTCCTTGGCTCGCGCCATGGTCGCGGTCGTCGGTGTCACCACGGCTGTGTTCCTGTCAGGTGCGATCGGCCACACGCTCATCTTCCCCTCCGAGCATGCCTCCGCCGACCAGGCGGTTGCCTCAGCTGTCGCACCGGCTGCCCAGGCAGCTCCTGGCGCCAGTGTCGCGCTTGGTGCTGTCCCGCCCCCTGGCGCGCCAGGTGCCCCAGTCGCTGCCGCGACCAAGCCCGGGTTCCACCCGCACCAGCCCTCGGCGGCGTGGTTGGCCAAGACGGGCCAAGCCAATGGCTCCGCCAAAGCCGCTACCGGCCCGCACGCTGCGCACAACGGTGCCGCTAAGGCCCCTGCCGCTCCCGCTGCTGCTGCCAACCCGCACGCTGCGCACAACGGTGCCGCCTCTTCCGCTGGCACTACTGGCGCAGCGGTAGCCGAATCGGCCACGGGCGGCCACATGGAGGCGACCTCGGGTGCTGCACTCTTCGAGCACGGAGCCATCGAGGCCGCTCGCGTGTTCCCGGTGCTTCTCCTCCTCGCCCTGGCAGGCCTTGTCCTGGGCACGCGCCGAAGCGATGACGTGACCGGTGGGTATGCCCCGACGCCGGCACGGCGTGCCCGGTCTGTCGTGGCCTCGGCGCCACGCCGCTCTCGCCGGGTCATCGCCGTGGCGGCGGGCGGTGTCGCCGTGATGACGGCTTCCGCTCTGATGGGTTCCTCTGCGGCGACAGCCGTCGTTGGCGATCCGATCACCCCGGCCAACGGGGTCTGCCCGGCCGGTGCTCGCGCTATTGAGTACGACCTGGCTGCCTTCCAGGTGACCATCCCTCTCAACGGCTGGGGCGACAAGCTGCCCAACGGCCTGATGTATGCCCTCAAGAACACCGACGCAAGGGTGAACAAGGAAAAAATCATTGCCAACCCCAACCTCACCCAGCCGCTCGTCGTGCGCGCCAACGTCGGTGACTGCGTGTCCGTCAAGGTGCGCAACGACATCGCAGGCCGGCGAATCGGCCTGTCCACCCAGGGCCTCGTTCGAGCGGACGTGAAGACCTCCGACGGCGCACGGGTGGGCCTCAACCCGGACACGACCATCTCCACGGGCACCGAGCGCACCTACACCTGGTACGCCGACCGGGAGGGCGAGGCGCCGCTGTACGACAACGCCAACCTCGACCCGAACGACCCGAAGCACACCACCGTCCAGAACGGCCTGTACGGCGCGGTCGTCGTGCACCCGAAGGACTCGACCTGGCACAACCAGATCACCGGGGCCGACCTGCTCACGGGCGGACGCGCGGTCGAGTCCCAGCTGTTCGCCGACGTCCGGGCAGGCGCCGAGTCCACTCGCTCGGCCGTCATGGTCATCCTCGACGAGAACGAGGGCGTCCTGGACCGGGACGGGAAGCAACCGACCTTCCCCACGACCGGGCTGAAGGACTCGACCTTCGGTATCAACTACCGCTCGGAGCCGCTGCGCAACCGGCTGCGGGCCATCCTCGAGCACCGTGGGACCGTCACGCCGGAGAACCCGGGTGGCGTGGCCAAGACCATCACGCTTCCCAACGGCAAGACCTATGCCCCAACTGACAACTTCTGCAACGGCTACGTGCCCGAGCTCGGCAAGGTCGTCGACGACCCCGGCGCCAAGTGCCTGGGCGAGGAGTCCCACCTGCAGTCGTGGGTCTTCGGCGACGAGGGCAAGCTGACCCGTACCGTCGACGGCGTGAAGGTGACCGACTCGGACAACCTGATCCCGAAGGGGTACGTCGGTGACCCGCTGAAGTTCCACGTCGTCCACCCGGGCGCCAAGGAGACCCACCCATGGCACCAGCACACCCAGCGCTGGAACGCCGACCCGAAGAACCCGAAGTCACCGTTGAACGACGTCCAGTCGTTTGGCCCACATGAGGCTCGGGAGCTCAAGATCGAGGGAGGTGCCGGCGGCACCCAGCGCACTGTCGGTGACTCGATCTTCCACTGCCACCTCTACCCGCACTTCGCCCAGGGTTTCTGGGGCCACCTGCGGATCTTCGACAAGTTGCGCGACGGCACGGCACAGTATGCCGACGGCACCCCGATCGAGGCACTGCAGGAACTGCCGAACCGGGCAGGCGCCACGGCGGCCCCGACCGCAGCACAGCCCGGCTTCCCACTGTTCGTCAAGGGTGATGTCGGCCAGCGCGCCTACCGTCCGCCGAACGCGGTGGTCAAGGACACCTTCGCTGCTATCCGTCGCCCCGGCGACGCCCCCCGTGGCCCGAACGCGCTTGAGGCCGCAGGGATGCCTGCTCTTGACCCGGCCAAGCCCGGCAACGGCTACGTCGACCCGTGCCCGACAACTGCACCAACACGGGTCTACCGGCCACACGTCATCGACGTCCCGATCACCTACAACTCCGCGGGCTGGAAGGACAGGCAGGGAAGGGTCTACGTGGAGGAATCCGATGCGGTCGCTGTGCGGACAGGACAGAAGGCACCCGAGCCGTACACCATCCGGTCCAGGGTTGGTGAGTGCGTTCAGCTGTTCACCACCAACGACCTGCACCTCGACGAGAATCCCAACGTCCCCCTCGACCACGTGAACCGCCTCGACGGTGATTACATGGCCACCGAGGAGACGTCCGAGGTCTCGACACACGTGCACCTGGTCAAGTTCGACCAGGTTGCCTCCGACGGCACCAGCGTGGGCTGGAACTACAGCTCCTCGGCGATGCCTGGCCAGACCTACGGCTATCGGTGGTTCGTGGACACGGCCTTGCGGACGACCTTCTTCCACGACCACCAGTACGCCAACCTGCACCAGCAGAAGGGCCTCTATGCCGCGATGAACGTCGAGCCCGCTGACGCCACGTGGCACGACCCGAAGACTGGCGCGGAGACGAACGGGGTCGGCCCGATAGCCGACATCCGCTCAGCAAGCGGCCCGGACTTCCGGGAGATGACCATCTTCTACGCCGACCGAACGCCCATGTGGAAGGACAACGGCACCGGTCCACCGATCAACCCACCTTCGGCACCCGACAACTACGGCCAGGACCAGGGCGGCTACTCGATCAACTACAAGAACGCCCCGTTCCAGATCCGGACGAAAGCCGGGGTTAGAGGCGCTAGGGGCGACCCCGCGTACACCTACTCATCCGCGGTCAACGGCGATCCCGATACGCCGCTCCTGAGGGCGTACTCGAAGGATCCTGTCGTCATCCGCAACGTGGCTGGCGCCCACGAGGAGATGCACGAGTTCAACCTTCACGGTCACAGCTGGCTGAATGAGCCGGACAACCCCCTGTCCCGGACGGTCGACACCCAGACCCTCTCGCTCTCGGAGTACTTCAACTACGAGCTGCAGGGCTCACAGGTGGTCAAGACCAACCCCGGTCATGACGCAACAGTCGCCAAAGCCTCGAACAGCGCCGCCAACGGCACCCCGTCGATCCTGCAGGGCGGCGCCGGTTCCCCCGGTGACTACCTGTATGGCTCCCCGTTGCTTGAGGACCAGTGGATGGGGATGTGGGGTCTGTTCCGGGTCCCCCAGAACGCGGTCTCCGACCTCCAGCCGCTGCCCGACCGGGCAGCTCCTGGAAGTGGCGCCCCGTGGCCAGCCCTCAAGCCCGGTGATGACCTCAAGGTTGCCCCAACAGGATCGCTGGGTTCGGTCACCCCGTGCCCGACAGGGTCAAGGGCGGTCGACGTCAACGTGTCGGCCATCGCCAAGGACATCGTGTACAACGCGAAGTTCGGTGACCACGACCCGTACGGCACGATGTTCGTGCGGAGCGAGGATGTGAAGAAGGTTCGCACGGGTGCCATGAAGACCGAGCCTCTGGCGATCCGGGCGAACGTGGGTGACTGCGTCACGGTGACGCTCAAGAACGAGCTGCCGAAGACGCCCGCAGCGCACACCGGTGACCTAACGTTGCCTGCGGACGTGACGGACTTCCCACGTTCCAACCGGGTGTCTATGCACCCAAGCCTGTTGACGTACAACGTCATCGACTCCGACGGGGCGACGGTCGGGTACAACTACGACCAGACCGTGGCGCCAGGAATCACGACGAAGTACACGTGGTATGTCCATGCCGCGGTCGAGGACGGCGCAGCGAACCTGCTCGACTTCGCTGACCGGCGTGGGAGTCGCCACCACGGGTCCTACGGGTCGCTGTTGATCGAGCCAACGGGCTCGACATACGTCAACCCCAACTCCGGGGTTGCGATCACCTCTGGCGCACAGGCCAACGTCACCTACACCGACGCCGCCGGCGTCACACGCCCCTTCCGCGAGGCTGTGCTCAACTGGGTCGACGGTCTGATCCTGCGAGACAAGGCCGGGGCCATCCTCCCCTACCCAGCGGAGGGCGAACCCAGCGACCAGGGGCACCGGGGCATCAACTACACGACCGAGCGTTTCGCCCCTCGCCTGGCGAAGGACCCAGAGGTGGCCAACGTCATGTCGTCGGTGGTGCACGGCGACCCGGCCACACCGCTCGTGCGGGCCTATGTCGGAGACGAGACGCACCTGCGGCTCGTATCGGGTGGTGACCGCGACCGGCCACACACCTTCAGCCTGAACGGGCACGGGTGGCGCTACCAGCCAAGCGACCCGAACGCGATGATCAAGACAGCTGAGGGCGGTCTGCTCACAGGCAACGCCTTCAACTACAACCTGCTCGGTGGGGCCGGTGGACTCCAGAAGCTTCCCGGGGACTACCTCTACCGGGACGGCGGTCTGGAGAACCAGGTCAACCAGGGCCTGTGGGGCATCTTCAGGGTGGAGGGCTCGGCCAAGGCGGACCTTAAGCCTCTCCAGTAGTCCATCCATTGTGAGAACGGCTTGAGAACGTGAGCCGGCGGCACCTCGGGTGCCGCCGGCTCACGCGCGTTCCTGGGCGCGCTGGCCCCAGGAGTGCCACCCAGTGGGGCCCGCGGGCCGGATATCCTGAACCTCGTGTCCTCAGAGCGTGCGCCGCATCCCGCGCGCGCCCAGAACCTGTGAGCCCACGAAAGTCCCGTCGGCGTCCGTCCCGGCGCAGGCCGAGCGAGGTACCGCCGGCGCGGTCAGCCCGTATCGCGCGCCGTCTCGCCGCGGTGCCCAGAATCAGCTATCCCGACGACCGAGGTGTCGCTCTTTCGGGCGCGTCGGCCAGGCGGTGATGCCTGCGGCGGGACGGTCGATCACTTGGTCGACACTGTCATCAACTACCCGACCTGTCCGAGATGTGCATGGTGGCGGCACTCGACGTGGTCAGCAAGCTGGGCGCCCTCCTACAATTCGGCGACTGATGTTGGGCGGTTCAAGGTCTGCCCCCGGTCAAAAGGTGCTCACCCTTCTTCCGCTGATGGGCAGGAAGGTGCAGGCTGCTGGATAGGATCCTTGGGAGGAACATTGGCGAAGTCTTGGTCTTAGCCTCGACGGTGCGTACCTCGGTCTGGATCTTGAGCAGCGCAGCGTCCAGTTGATCGCCCTTGAGACTGGCCGTCCCGGCGCGGATTTTTCGCTTTCGCGAGCTCGGATACGGCGTATTCTGTGCCCTCGGGCGTCGGTCGAACTGTCTCCAGTGAGGGGATCTTGGACCTTCCCAAGCATCTGGAAAGGGGCGAATCGGGTCACGTAAGTGACGCGATCGATGCCGATTCCGTCGCCCAAACCTGCAAGGACTTGGCCGGTGAATCGACTTGGTAGCGCTCCGGATTCGTCGTCAAGTTGCGTCCCCGGACGCTCTTGAGGATGCACCATCGGACACTCACAACGAGTCGATAGTGCGCTCGTAGCCACCGGCAAGATGTACCGCCGCGCTCGGTTTCTTCACCGTCAGCCGCTCCTATTTCGCCCTTCGACGAGGGCTCGAACGGCCCATGAACTGGCTTGGCTCGGGCCGTCCCGCTGCGCGATAGGCGGCCCTGTTTGGACGGGTGCCAGAGGTGTGGCTCAACTGACGGGGTGATTTGGCAGTCGATGGTCTCGGTCAGCTTAGGGGCCAGCATGCGTGGACTGCGTTGAGCCTCAAGGGAGTTTGGCCGGACCGGCATTGAGCTTGGGGAGATGCGCGGTCAAGAACCAATCGAAGTGGTGGAGTTCGGAGCCAACGGCTCTCGTCTCGACGACGGGCCCCCGCCGTCGATCGGGCGGACATCAAGCCACACCCTGCAAATAGTCGAACCGCACACTGGACCTGTCGAACTCTTCGGTGCCTGCCGACCGGACGGTCTTCGACGTTGCGGTCCTCCCCGCGCAGGAACGACCGGTCAAGCGGGATGACGAACAACCTCGCCCGCAGTGCAGGGTCGTCGCCGGGAGCTGGGCCAGGTGGTTCGTGATGAGCAACGCGGATGACACGGGATGAGCTCCAGACCTCCTCGCGCAGCACCCCGGCACCGACAGTGCCGAACTGCCGACCGTGCTGGCAGGGGTCGTGGCCGAGATGGCGCGACTGCCGAGTTCGGAGCCGGCTCAACCGCGCGCCGCGGTCGGCGACAGGACTTCGACCTCTCCCGGGTCATCAACGACGGCATCGCCGGGTTCGTCGGCGACCGTTGCCTGCACAACCCGAACAGTCGCGTCTCAACCGACTCGTGGGAGGGGGCGGGGGAGAGCTGCTGTCACGCAAAGTCGATACGGTCGGGCACCAACGGAATGCTCAAGCTGGGCTACGGAGGGGCGAGGGGTCACCCACCCTGCTCAAAGGTTGGAAGTCGACAGCTCAGTGCAGCAAGTGCAGCAACTGGCCATCGACCTACACAACTGACTTCTTAGGCCTTTGTAGGAGCGCTGCACTTGCTGCACTGGACCACACTCACGCCGAAGCCGGGGAGATGCGCGCTACGTGGAGTTGTCCACAGAATCGCCCCACCCTGATGCGCACCCAGCGTTTTAGCCCCCACCATCTCCTCGGTCACCTGCTGCATTCCAGCGCCCATGGTGTACCCCGACACGGGTAGGCGATGTGGACAAGGGCACAGCGAAGACTGAACTGCGTTGGAAGGTATGACAACTCGTTGCACGATCTCGACTCGAGACCGCTCAACCGGCAGCACGACGGCAGGGAGCAAGGACGTGGAGAACTCCAAGCAATGACGAGACGAGCACCCACGATGAGGAGCAACCGATGACCAACGCCAGTCTTCAGATGACCGTCGAGCAGGCGCGAAACCTACCGCCGGTAGTGGACGTACTGACCGCAGCAGCGATCCTGGGAATCGGACGGACCGCCGCGTATGAGCTGATCCGCATAGGGCAATGGCCCACCCCGATCCTTCGCGTCGGCAAGCTCATCCGCGTGCCCAGCGCTCCTCTCCTTGAACTTGTCGGCGTTTCAAGATGAAACACTCCGAGTCCACCAAGGTCCCGGTGGGGCTGGACTCAACATGCAGAAACGCTCGGAAAGCCGATGAAGCGTAATCACCGTGGCGGGAGGGAACAGTCATGAAGGGGTCGACGTTCAAGCGCTGCGGATGCCGCGAGGAACTCCCAGACGGGAGCCCAGGGAAGGGAAAGTTGATGGCAGACAAATGCCCGGCACTGGCCAAGTCCTCTCACGGGTCTTGGTTCTACCGGGCAGACATTGGCCCGGATCCGCTGACTGGGAAGCGGCGGGAGCAGCGCAAGGGCGGCTTCCGGACCGCCAAGGAAGCACAGTCGGCGCTCGCTCACGTGATCGCTGCAGTGTCCACAGGTGAACACCGACACGACGAGCGGCTCACTGTCGGCGAGTGGTTGACGACGTGGCTTGATCGTCGGATCGAGAACGGCCTCCGGGCATCGACAGCTTTGCAGTATCGGGCGTATGTGAACGCGATACTCATCCCTCATCTGGGGCGCGTCCGGCTGGGCGACCTGCGACCGCAGCACGTCGAGCGGATGGTCTCGGACCTCCGGAAGTCCGGCAAGGGAACAGTCACGATCCAACGCATTCATGCCGTCCTCCGGGCTGCGCTCACCGGGGCGCGTAAGTCTCGGTTGGTCGCGTTCAATGCTGCATCTGATGTGGAGGTGCCCAAGGCGTCGGCGGCAAAGCCGAAACCGTGGACGCCTGCGGAGTTCGCCTTGTTCATGGAAGTTGCCCGTGAGCATCGCCTCGGGCCGCTCTACGAGTTCATGGCACGTACCGGCCTTCGCCGTGGCGAAGCACTCGGACTGTGCAACAACGACGTTGACAACGCAGCGGGATACCTGATCGTCCGCACTGCGCTCGTGCAGGTCGGCTCCGGAGTGGTCGAGGGCGGAACGAAGACGGAGGCAGGCGCGTCGCGTCGGGTCGCCCTGGCCTCGGACACCATCGAGCTGCTCATGACGCAGCGGCTCGGGCGGGTGGCCGATCAGGTGCGATGGGGATCCGCCTACCGCAGCTGCGGACATGGCGGGCGGGTGTTCGCCCGTGAGGATGGCTCCGACCTCACACCCGAGCAGGTAACCAAGACCTTTGCCCGGCTGGTGAAGGCTGCCGGGGTCCGGCCGCAGAGGCTCCACGACTTGCGCCACCTGTCGGCGTCGTTCGACGCTTTGGCCGGCGTGCCGATCAACGTCACCTCGAAGCGGCTCGGGCACTCCAACCCCGCCTTCACGATGCGGGTGTATCAGCACCTCTACGCGGAGACCGCTACCCAGGCTGCCGAGGCCGCCGCGGCGTTCTTCCCGGCACGCCCAGCGGTTGTGGGAGGACGGGATGCGCAAGGACGCGACGCGCCCACATTGCGCCCACGGGACCTAGAAAGCCGGTCAGATACGCCCACTGGAATCACCGAACAGGTCACTGACCTGCACAAACACCAGAGCCGACGGGGGGACTCGAACCCCCAACCCCCTGTTTACAAGACAGGTGCGCTGCCAATTGCGCCACGTCGGCGAGCTACCGTCGCCGAGTCTCCTCGGCAGCAAGCAGGACGGCGAAATCGTACCTGTCGCAGGCACAGGGCCGAAGCGGCGAGTCCCGCCCGGCCCCGGCGACCCGTCCCACGACGACCAGACCTGGCCATCGGGGCGGCCGCTGGAGTGCCCGCGTCTAGTGTGAGTTGAGGTATGTCTGGAGTGCGGACACGGTGGTCCGGCTCAGGTGTCCCGCACCATCCTGACGAGCGCCGATCTTGATCTGAAGCGCGCGGGTGGTCAGCGGGCCGATGACACCGTCCGGCGCTGCGCCGACCTTGCGCTGGAGGGCCTTGGTGGACGACCGTCCCATCAAGCCGTTCGGGGCAACGCCGACCCAGCGCTGGATCCCGCCGGTGGTCAGCGGCCCCATCACACCATCGACCACGAGCCTGCTGTGGGCTGCGACGGCCGTCCGGGCCGTCGAGCGCGAGACAGCCACGAAGGTGCTGGCCGGAGCCGCTGTTGCGGCACCCCCGTTGGCGCGGGTCAGTCCAGCGCGCGCGCCGCAGGTGGGCCATGCGCCGGGTCCCTGGGACGCGAGGACGCGCTGGGCGGTCGTGATCTGCGCCGCTTTGCTGGCCCGGTCCGCGCGCGGCGCATAGCGAGTGCCTCCTGCCGAGCGCCAGGTCGAGGAGGAGAACTGCAGCCCGCCGTAGTAGCCGTTGCCGGTGTTGATGGCCCAGTTGCCCCCGCTCTCGCACGCGGCGACAGCGTCCCAGACGGAAGGCGACGCATTGGCGGGAGCCCCCAGGCCAACACCGGTGGCGAAGGTCGCCGAGCCGGCAATGGCCACGCCGGCGATCCGCTTGCGCAGCGGGCGGGGCCGGCGCACAGCCGCGTGCTTGGGTGCGTAGTACAAGGAGTGTTCCTCTCCTGACGGGCGCCGGAGAGGTCAGCTGTCGGGTTCGGGCTGTCAGGTGCCCGGCCGGCGTGCCGGCTTCACCCCAAGAGCCGGCTGTTGCCGGCTCACAATTGGGTCCCCCACCCTCCTCCATGCCCGGGGATCCCCGGTTCAGTGTCCGCCGACGAGGTTTGGCGCTGCGGACACGCGTTGCGTGTGATGGCGATATGAAGTTGTGTCCCGCGTCACGAAGGTTCGACCGTATGTGACACTCCAGGGCGCCACAACCCCCAACCGTGCCTAAAACAGCCTCGCCGGGACGGTCACCTGACCCAGGGCCACAGGTTCGGCGTGGCGAGCGGCGGCCAGGGCCACAGGTCCGGCTGACCGTGTCGCAGCCAGGCCCACACGCCGAGCCCCGCTCCGAGGAGGAAGAACGCCCCGACGACGACCTCCTCGGCCGCCGTCCTGCCCGGTGCCACGCCCCTGATCAAGCTGCGGGACCCGCGCCGCAGGGACGCCCCGCCGGGCCCCCACCAGGCCATCAGCAGGCCGATGAGGCAACCCACGACGATCGGCAGTGACCTGCCGGGCTGCGGGTCACCGCCGGACCAGGGCATGAGCGCCAGCGCGGCGGAGAAGGTCGAGGCGACAGCGATGGCCGCGGGGAGCAACAACGCGATGACCGTTGCGGCCGCGGCGATGACGACGTGCCAGGGACTGGCGATGATCGCCAGGGGGACGTCACGGCGGCGGCGTCCATGCTCATGGCGGCGCACCACGAGCGAGGTGACCGAACGGTCAGCGAAGCGGGCCCACCACGACCACAGGATGATCAGCCCGGCGGCGACGAAAGGCCAGACCGCGGCCACTCCCAGCACTCCCGCCATCAACGCCAGCAGGGTCCCGATGCGAGCCGGCCGCCCGATGCGGGGGTCTGGCTGACCCGGACCACCCGCCAGATCTTCCTGCCAGTCCTGCTCCTGCCAGTCCTGCTCGTCGTCCTGGTCCTGCTGGCGATCCCACAGCTCCTCGTCCAACGGCGGTGCGGGCTCGTCGGCGATGAGGGGGAACGAGGCGGGAAAGGAGAGCGTCACGGGCGCGCCCACGGCATACCGGTCAAGGGCATCGACGATCTCGTCGGCGTGAGGACGTACCCCGGCGATCGGCGAGAGGGCAGCTTGAAGCAGGGGGGCCAACAGGGGGTCCACACCCGACAGGTCGGCCTGGCCGCGGCGGACGCGGTCGAGAACCACGTCCATGGGCCCGCGCCCGAACGGCGGTGCACCCGATGCAGCGAACGCGAGCGTCGCGGCCCAGCCCCACCAGTCCGTCGCCTCGGTGACCGGCGCACCCTCGACGACCTCCGGCGAAAGATAGCCCGGCGTCCCCATCACCAGTCCAGTGATCGTCAACCGGATGTCGTCGGCGAAGTGCGCGATACCGAAGTCGATGACGACCGGATCCCCATCAAGGAGAAGGACATTCGCGGGTTTGAGGTCTCTGTGGATGACGCCGGCACCATGGATCGCCTGCAAGGCCTGCGAGAGTCCGCGGCCCAGCCGGAGCAGCGACTCAGGCTTCAGCGCCCCGTTGCCGGCGACGACCCGGTCGAGTGATGGACCGGGCACGTATCGGGTAACGATGTAGGGCCGAGGTCCCTCGGTGTCGGCATCGAGAACGGCCGCGACACGAGCGTCCTGCACCCGGGCCAGCGTCTGGACCTCGCGAGTCAGACGGCTTCGTGCCTCGCTGTCGTGGGCGATGTGCTCGCGCAGGACCTTGATGGCCACCGCACGCCCGGACTGGTCGAGGGCGAGGTGCACGACGCCCATGCCGCCCTCACCGAGCTGCTCGATCAGCCGGTAGGGGCCGATCCACTGCGCGGGAACCGGCAGGAATCGGCCCGCTTCGCCGTCCCGCGTCAGCCCTGCCGTCATATCCCTACGGTATGCCGTGACGACGGGTTCTCGGCGCAGCCGGACACCCCGGACGCCCTTGGTGTCCCCGCCCGCGAACCCGCCTGGGCTTGATGAGGTCGTCTACTGCTGGATGTAATGGACCAGGTGGTCCCGTTCGGTCTGGAGCTCGTCGATCCGCCACTTGACGATGTCTCCGATGCTGACGATCGCCTTCAGCTGGCCGTCGACAACGACGGGGACGTGACGGATGCGGAGCTCGGTCATCGTGCGGGCCAGGTCCTCGATGCCGTCCTCGGGGGTACAGGTCTGCACCTCGCTGGTCATGATCGCGGCGACCGTCTGGTCGAGCATGGGCGCGCCCATGGTGCGAAGGTGGCGCGTCACGTCGCGCTCGCTGACGATGCCGGTCACCGTCGAGCCGTCATTGCTGACAACCAGCGCGCCGATCTTGTGTTCCTCCAGGATCTCCAGGAGCTGCTGAACGCTCGCGTCGGAGCGAATGGTCACCACAAGATCACCTTTACGGCGGATCACGTCTGAGATGCGCATACCACGACCGTAGTCATCCTCCGCCGCTCTCGCCAGAGGATGACGGGTCAGGATCACGGCATCAACGGCTCTCGGTAGGCTGGGGACTCACCCCGAGACTGGAGCTGATCGCGCGTGACCCTTGGTGGACCGACGTTCGATCTGGTGGTTGCCGCAAACCGCCTCCCTGTTGACCTTGTCATCGATGCCGACGGCAAGAGCACGTGGGAACGCAGTCCGGGTGGTCTGGTGTCAGCCATGGAGTCAGTCATGGAGGGCCGCGACGCGGCCTGGGTCGGGTGGGCCGGCGAGTCCGGCGAGGCCCCCGAACCGTTCCACCAGCACGACCTGTACCTGCAACCGGTGGGCATGTCGGCGGCCGAGATCCAGGAGTTCTACGAGGGCTTCAGCAACGACACGCTCTGGCCGATCTACCACGACGTGATCGTCCCGGCGTCCTTCCACCGCAGCTGGTGGAACACCTACCGGACGGTCAACCACCGCTTCGCCCAGGCGATCGCGCAGGTGGCCGCGCAGGGCGCCACGGTGTGGGTTCACGACTACCAGCTCCAGCTGGTTCCCGCGATGCTGCGGGCGCTGCGACCCGATGTCCGCATCGGCTGGTTCAACCACATCCCGTTCCCGCCGGTCGAGCTGTTCGCCCAGCTGCCGTGGCGACGGGCCCTGGTCGAGGGTCTGCTGGGCGCGGACTTCCTGGGGTTCCAGCGCACCGCCGGTGCCGAGAACTTCCTGCGGGTCTGCCGTCGGTTGTTGGGTTTGACGACCAAGGGCGACACGGTGACCTTCACGCCCCCTGGCGACGACCCGGCGCGGCGGACGGTGCGGGCCAGCGCGATACCGATCTCGGTGGACTTCCAGGGGCTCAGCGCCCTGGCGCGCACCCCTGCGGTCATCGCCCGCGCGGCCGAGATCCGTGCGTCCCTGGGCAATCCGGAGATCCTCCTGCTGGGCGTCGACCGGCTCGACTACACCAAGGGGATCCGGCACCGGCTGAAGGCCTATGAGGAGCTGCTGCGGGACAAGGCCGTGTCCCCGCCCACAGTGACGCTGATGCAGGTGGCCTTGCCCAACCGCGAGCGTGTGGACGCCTACCGCGTCCTGCGTGACGAGCTCGAGCGCACGGTCGGGCGGATCAACGGCGAGTACTCCGTCCTGGGCTCGACCGCGATCCACTACCTGCGCCGGTCCTATCCGCGGGACGAGATGGCCGCGATGTTCGTGGCCGCGGACGTCATGCTCGTCACGCCGCTTCGTGACGGGATGAACCTTGTAGCAAAGGAGTACGTCGCCTGCCGCAACGACCTCGGTGGAGCCTTGGTGCTCTCCGAGTTCACCGGCGCCTGGCACGAGCTGCAGCAGGCCTTCATCTGCAACCCGCACGACATCGAGGGCGTCAAGCTGACGATCATGCGGGCGATCACCGCCCCCGAGGACGACCGGCGCCGCCGGATGAAGACGATGCGCAAGCGCGTCGCCGACAACGACGTGCAGCGCTGGGCCTCCCTCTATCTCGACTCGCTCGCTTCGGCGCCGTTGAAGCCGCACCGGCGCACGCGCGCGAGCGATGATGAGGTGCGAGAGGCCGAGCGGGCTGACAGGGCCAACCTCAGGGCGTCGGACAGGGCGTCGGAACGGAGCGGGGGGTAGCCGCGGCGTATTCGCTGGGTCACACCTTCAGCGGCACGGCATGGATCTCGTCGTAAGGGTGGCCGGCCTTCACGTGAACGCGCTGAACGGCATCGGCGGAGGGTGCCTCGGACAGGCAGTAGACGATGCCACTTTCCGGATCCGCCCAAGCCTGCTTGAAGTCGACCTGCTCCTCGTCCTGAATGGCGAGGTCGGCGTTGTGGGCCTCCTTCAGACCGTCGGCGGTGATACCGACCATTCCCCGGTGGACGTCCATGAACTCAGGCATCTGAATCATCTCCTTGCTGAAATGTGGGTGCTCGTGGTGGTACGGCGAGGACCGACGCTAAGGCCGTTGAGCACGCTTGTGGAACCCACAAAAGGCGTAGTCACCGCGTCCGAGACACTGCAGCATCCCTTGCCGCAAGCAGGCCCTGAGTCCGGGTGTCGAACAATCGACGGTTTGCCCGAGTAGTCCATTCGGTCATGGTTGCCTGTTGATCGGTCATAGCTCACTGATTGTGTGGACTGCGGATCAGGGCGGCCCTAGCGTTTGACCGCTGCAGAGTCCCCATCAAAGGAGGTCAGAGAGCGTGGATCAGCCTCGGTGGTGTCAGGTCGGGGACAGCCAGTCGCGGCATCAAGATTGTGACGGCTGGACTGACGACTTCCAGACGGTTGACACTCCTCAAGCCTCGACGTCCAGCGCGGAGAGGCGATGGGCTACCGACAGCAACGGCGCGATGGTGGCCCGATCGCAGATTCTGGTCTTTGATTCGACGGCGACCCTGTTGGGCACGATGACGAATGAGACCGGCTGCGACGTGTACTTCAGCGGCCTGCCTCCGTTTGCCAGCACCTTCGACATCGATGGCAGCGAAAGCGTGCTGCTGGGCGACTTCAACTCCCCGCCGCAAGAGATACCGTCGCGCGGAGACTGGGTGGTGCACCCGGGTGCAAGCCTTGCGTATCGCAGCCTCCCCGTCACGGTGCAGAACCCCGACCCTCGATGGGACGGCAGAACGTGGTGCACGTCCTCGCAGTCCACGACGATGCACCTCATGACGTTCTGCAAGGCGCTGGACAGCATGACTTTCTGTTCCCAACGCAAGCTCCCCACCATCCAGCTCTTCGCCGGCGCCGACCTTTCCCAGGCTCACAGTTCGACGTTCCAGCTCCTTGGCCCCGGTTCAGCCGACATGCGGGAACGTTTGGAACAGTGAGCCGTGTTCATCAGGGGAATAAGTGACATCCGTCATATTTCGGTATAGCGTCCCAAGGTAGTTGCGCTCCCCAGATCTCGGTGCGTGGCCTGTTCCAGGTGCTGCTCCCGAACCTCGGTGGCACTGTCCTTCGTGTTGAGGACCACCGAAACCAGGCGCTATGGGTCAGCCGACGAACAAACCAGACCACACCATGCTCCGGCACGTCTTGGCGACGGCCGCGACGGGTTCTTGGCGCCCTTGGTGAGGGGCAGCCGACGTTGCCCGCGAGCTGGGCTTCCGGGCACCTCGGAAGGTGCCGATGACCTGGGCAATCAGAAGGTGTCGGCTCTGGCCGGCTCTTGCCTGCGGGAGACCAACACCGAACAAAGAGAAGGAGATCAGCATGATTGAGGACCGTTTGGACCCCGAGCTGAGTACCGAAGGCCCTGGGGGCAAGCTGAACGGCCGGGTCGCGTTCGTGACCGGCGGCACCCGTGGCATCGGAGCCGCGATCAGCCTCAGCCTGGCCAGCCAGGGTGCATCCGTGGCCGCTGGTTACAGCAGCAACTCCAACAGGGCTGAGGAGTTCCTCGTGCGCCTGAAGGAGGCAGCCAGAGGCGCCGCCACGATGAGCCTTCACCGAGGCGACGTGGCCATCGCGGACGACTGCCGGCGCACGATCGCCGAGGTGATCGACCAGCACGGGCGCCTTGACATCCTGGTGAACAACGCCGGGATCACCAAGGACAAGACCGTTGCCAAGATGACCGACGACGACTGGAACTCAGTGCTGGCGGTCAACCTCTCAGGCCCCTTCTTCCTCGCCCAGGCGGCGCTCAGACACATGGTCGAACGTGGTACCGGCCGTATCGTCAACGTCTCCTCGATCATCGGCGAGACCGGCGCCATAGGGCAGGCAAACTACGCGGCGTCCAAGTCGGGGCTGTTCGGGCTCACCAAGACCCTGGCACGCGAGGCGACGTTCCAGCTGGCCCGGGCCGGGAAGCTCACCGAGGACAGCATCGGAGTCACCGTGAACACCGTGACACCCGGCTTCGTGGCCACCGAGATGGTCGCGGCGATGCCGGAACACGTACTCGAGAAGATCAAGAGCACCATCCCGGTGAAGCGCTTGGCCCAGCCCTGCGAGGTGGCCCGCGTCGTCCACTTCCTGGCCGCTGACTCAGCCTCCTACATCACCGGACAGGTTTGGGGGGTCAACGGCGGCCTGGACATGTGACCCGATCTTTGTCCGTTGGCCGGTTCGGTTCTGCCCCGATCGACCGGGCCTACACGGGCGAAGGCTCTCCGTCGTTGCTCTCCTGCCTACCGAGGACTCGCCATGTTGCCCACAGATGCAAGCCACCTCACCAACACCGCAACACCTTCGCACCAAGTGCGGAAGGCTCGGCCCCATCTGTCCAACGACCCCTGCAACCACCTTGGGTAGGGAGTGGCGCCGTCCTCTGGCGACTCACACCGGCCGGTGCACGCAAGGTGCCCCATGACAAGCGACAGGCGACAACTGTCGGCGGGCATGATCGCGACCCTGTCCGCCGAGCTGGAGGGGAAGGTCGCGCCCGACCTTGTTGCCGACATCGTCCAGGCGGTTCTTGACGAGGGGCGAAACGACACCCCGGATCGGGCGGCCGGGTCCTTGATGCTCGAAGCTCGACAACGCCTGGAGCGGTTCATTCGCGCCCAATCCTGGCCGCGGTGAGCAAACGGCGAAACGACATCGCTACGGGTGAAGGGCCAGATGGCCGCCGGGCTCAGACCTGAAGCCCTACCTCTACGATCGCCTCGGCAACCGCCCGCAAGCTGGCGTGGTTGTTACGGGCGTGCGTTCGGATGAGCTGGTAGGCCTGATCGATCGTGACCGCACGCTGCTGGGCGGTGATCCCTTTGGCCTGTTCGATGACGACCCGTGAATTGAGGGCCTCCTGCAGCTGCACGCTGAGCTGCTGCTGATGGCGCAGCATGGAGGCGTCTCGTGCCACGACCAGCACGCCGAGCACGGTTCCGTTGAAGTCGCGGTAGACCGAGGCGTTGAACAAGACGTCGGTCAGTGTGCCGTCCTGGTGAAGCAGGGTTAGCGGATAGTCGGTGAGCGATCCCTGCTCGAACGCTAGCTCGTAGCCCTTGTGGGCTTTGTCCGGGTCGGTGACGTATTGGTCGAAGTCGGTCCCGGTGAGTGCTTCGCGGGAGACGCCGGTGACTGTAACCATGGCCTCGTTGACGTCGGTGATCTTGCCTTCGGGGCTGATTGTCGCCAGCGGGTCCAGTCCCGCTTCGATCAGGCTCCGGGCGTACTGGGCTGCATGCTCAAGCTCCGTCATGTCGCGGTGGATCACGGACGTGCCGACGATCGTGCCGTCCGCGTCGCGGATCGGGGAGACGGTGAGCGAGACCGGGAACACCGTTCCGTCCTTGCGAACGCGCTTGGTCGCCAGGTGCTGGACATGCTGGCCGGCCTCGATCCTCGCCAGGATGGTTTTGATCTCCCTCGTTCGATCTTGTGGAGTCAGGTACTCGGCGGGCTTGCCGACGATCTCATCGCTGGCGTAGCCGTACATCCGCTCGGCGGCCGGGTTCCAGCTGGTGATGATGCCGTCGAGGGAACCGCTGACGATGGCATCATCAGAGCTTTCGACGATCGCGGCCATGCGCTGGGCGGCCTCAAACGCCTGTCTCTGCTGGGTCGCGTCGCGGCCGACCCCCGCCGCACCGACGATCACGCCGTCCGCGTCGCGGATCGGGGAGACGGTGAGCGAGACCGGGAAGCCGGTTCCGTCCTTTCGGACACACATCGTCTCAAAGCGCTCGACAGTCTGGCCAGCCCTGATCTTTGTCAGGAGGGTGTGGACCTGGTCGGCCCGATCAGGGTGAAGCAGGAGGTGCGTGGGCCTGCCGATGGTCTCCGCGCTGGAATAGCCATACATCCTCTCGGCGGCAGGGTTCCAGCTCGTGATGATGCACTCGAGCGTGTTGCCGATAATGGCATCGTCCGAGTACTTCACGATGGCCGTGATGAGTTGCGCGTTCTTGATCGCCTGCCGCTGTTCTGTCACGTTGACGACCGCCGTCACCCGCAAGACGACGTCCCCTGTGTCGATGGGGGACACGCTCATGTGCACCGGGAACTCGGTGCCATCCCGGTGCCGTGCGGTCAGCTCCAGGTCGATTCCAGTTGACCCGGCCCTGAGGTCTGCGAAGTACTTCTCCCGGTGCTCCGCACCATTCCGCCCGAGATGCTCAGGCAGCAGTGTCTCGATGGGCTGGCCGACCAGCTCGTCACGTTCATATCCGAACAGCAGTTCCGTCTGGCGGTTGACAAACCAGATCACCTCCTTCGGGTCGATCCCCAGCAAGGCATCAGGCACAGCCTCCAACAGGCTCTTGAACCTCGTTATCTTCATCAGCTATTCCCCCCGGTCGAAGACGTTTGTCGCAGAGAACTCGACACACGCGAAACACGAGCCTTGGCATCGATGCTACGTCGAAAAGCTCGGCAACCGTCTCCACCCGGTCAGTCAGTCTCCCCAACGTCCAGGTCCCCGGATGCTCGCGCCCAGCTCATGCTGCAGGCCTAGCGCGAAAGACAGTGCTGACGCGGACCCCCCCGAGGGGGGTCCGCGTCAGCAGTTGCGTTGTGGCAGAACCGAATCCGGCGCTCGGCGCCGGCGACGGTCAGATGTCGTAGTACATCTCGAACTCTCCCCGCATGATTGAGGATCGTTGACGGTGATGGGCATATCGCTCTGACCTGCAGGTATGGCGTTGACGCGCGTTGACCAGTGACGGTGGGAAACGAACCTGCCAAGGACTTTCCAAGGACTGAAGACTGATCCGGAGGGTCCACCTTTTGATGCCGACTAATGCTGACTCCCACGCATCGGCACGCATCGTCGGCATGTCGTTTGCCATGCTCGGCGGGAGCTTTGGGTCCGGTCGAAAATCTTGCTCCACTTGTTGGCCGGACAGGGACAGCTCGTGGTTCGTCGTGGTCGTCAGTGTGGTCGTAACCCGCGCAGGACACCGACGCCGTCGTCGGTGCGGTCAGCACCGCCACGGCAACCGAGCCGAAGGGCGGGGCGGCATGCGTCGTCTGAAGGCTTGTTTGCGGGGCAGCTGCAGACGCACGCGGGACCGGCGGACCTCTTAACCGCGAGGTCATTGTCTGGGTCGCTGGTGGTCGTTGATAGTCGTGTAAACCGTTGGTATCGCTCAAGCTTCGTCGTTGAGGGTAACGGTGATTTAGTGCCATCAACGGTCTTTTTGTGTACTGGTCGTGTACTGGACCCAACCAGGGAGCGTCACATGGCAACGGACCGCGCCCGGCTTGTCCGGCTCCGCCGTTGGGCAACGCGAGCGATCACGCACACCATCCTGCGACAACAACACAGACCAGCCTCGCGCTCGTTGTGCGAGATTTGGTATCCGGGGTAGTTCCATCTTGACACCAGTGTCTGCGCGAATTTGGTACAGCACGGTGCGCCATCTTGGTAGTCTGATCTGATGGTTGACTTTGCCGACTACCGACCCCGACTTGTCGACAGGCACCTGGGTGACCTGTTCGCCGAGTTTCCCGCGGTGATGATCAACGGCGCACGGGCTACGGGCAAGACGACGACGGCACGCCAGCATGTGTCCGCGGTGCTTTCACTTGACATCCCCGGTGTAGCAGCGTCGATGCGGGCGGACCCGGATGCGGCGCTGCGACGCGCGGGACGGCCGC
>Ga0209587_1000257_pt1:22500-25975 | contig 25975 bp, 21 predicted proteins | sample NGEPerD_2_FD_184512 | JGI IMG/M metagenome (GOLD analysis project Ga0209587, IMG submission 184512) | Arctic peat soil microbial communities from the Barrow Environmental Observatory site, Barrow, Alaska, USA - NGEE PermafrostL1-D... | ecosystem: Environmental > Terrestrial > Soil >... | reverse complement strand
GGGGTGGTCGGCACCGACGGCTCCACCGGGGTGGTGGGCACGTCATCGCCGGCGTCGCGCTCGGCCACGCGCGCCTCGCGGATCGCGATCCACGACCGCATCAGGTCGCCCCAGATCTCGGCCGGAAAGGTGCCGCCGGCCACGGGCTGGCCCCCGTATTCGGTCTCCATCGCCTGGAGCTTGTCCGGGTAGCCCACCCAGACCGCCACGGTCAGCTCGTTGTTGAAGCCCGCGAACCAGGCGTCGCCGTAGTTCTCGGTCGTGCCGGTCTTTCCGGCTGCAAACTCGCCGATCTGCGCCGCGGTGCCGGTGCCGCCGGACACGACGCCGGCCAGCAGCGCATGGGCGGTCTCGCCCACGTCCTGCGAGAAGACACGCTCGCTGCGCTGCTCGTTGCGGTCGTCGCGGTCTCCGCCGCCCACCCCCTCGATGGCCACCGGCCCGCCGGGCGAGGCCGCGAGCGTGCCCGACACCCGCACGCCGCGGTTGGCGATGGTGGAGAACGCGTGCGCCATCTCCAGCGGGGTGAGGCCCTCCTCCAGCCCGCCGAGCGTCATCGCCGGGTTGGTGGAGACCGTCGTGCGCAGGCCCATGCGCTGCGCGAGCTTGGCGATCCGCTTGGTGCCCACGTCCAGGCCCAGCTCGGCGAACACGGAGTTGTCCGAGGTGGCCGTGGCAGACCAAAGGCTGGCCACGCCGGCGTAGCTGTCCTCGTAGTTGTTCACCACGAACGTCTCGCCCCCCTTGGAGTTGGGGACGGGGAACTCCTTCTGCTGCGAGGTGAAGGTGGCGTCGGGGCTCACGCCGTCCTGGAGCGCGCGGACCAGGGTGAAGGGCTTGAAGGCGGAGCCCGGCTGGCGGTGGCCGTTGGTGGCGAGGTTGAACGGCCGGCGCTCGAAGTCGGTGCCGCCCACCATGGCCTTCACCTCGCCGGTCTTGTTCTCGATCGCCACAAGTGAGGCGCTGGGGCCGACACCCGCCAGCCGGCCCTCGATCGCCTGCTCGGCGGCCGCCTGCAGCTCGGGGTCGAGGGTGGTCCGGACCTTCAGGCCGCCGCTGAACACGGCCGGGGCCTTGTAGCGGTCCACCAGCTGCTGGGTGAGCCAGCTCGTGAAGTAGGGCTGGTCGGAGTCCGGCTGGGGCGGGTCCACCTGCTGCTCGGAGGGCACGTCCTCGGCGACGGCCTCCCGGTACTGGGCGTCGGTGAGGAACTCCTGCTCGAGCATCCGCTTGAGCACCACGTTGCGGCGGGTCTCGGAGCCCCGGGGGTTCTGGACCGGGTCGTACAAGCTCGGCGAGGCGATCATCCCGGCCAGCAGGGCTGCCTCGGCCGGCGTGGCGTTCTGGGCGGCGCGCTGGTCGAGGTCGTCGTCTGCGTCCACCTGGGAGTCGGATGCGCCGAGCTGCACCGCGCTGTCCGGGGACGGTTGCGGGTCGTCCTCACCGAAGTACGTGCGCACCGCGGCCTCTACGCCGTACGCGCCGTTGCCGAAGTAGACGCTGTTCAGGTACTGGGTGAGCACCTTCTGCTTGCTCCACTTGCGCTCGAGGTGGTAGGCCAGCGCGGACTCGCGCAGCTTCTGGAACACCGACCGGTGGCCCTGCGCGGCCAGCGCGTTCTTCACGAACTGCTGGGTGATCGTCGAGCCGCCCTGGACGGCGCTCTGGCGCAGGATGTCCTGGTAGAGCGCGCGGCCGATGCCCTTGTAGTCGACCCCCTCGTGCTCGTAGAAGCGGCGGTCCTCTATGGCGATCACCGCATTCCTGATGTTCGGGGAGATGTTTTCGGAGGGCACGAGGATGCGGTTCTCGTTGCCCGTGAGCTTGGCCAGCCGCTCGCCGACCTTCTCGCCCTTGTGAGTCGGCGCGGCTGTCACGATCGAGTTCCGGGCCCGCTTGAACTCCGCCTTGTTCTCCAGCTGCGGCAGGTCGCTGGCGACGGCCATCATCATCCCGAACACCGTCGAGACCAGGGCGAGGACCGACAGGCCGGTCAGGATGAGCGCAAGGCGCAGCCGCTTGACCTTGGGCCTGGGGTTCGGGGGGCCGCCGTTGCTCCCGGACGGGCCGGAGGGAACGTGTGGGCTCAGGACTGTGGTCGGTGAATCGGCCATGGTGTGAGGCCCGAGGGGCCGTGCTTCCGCGCGACGGCGCCGCGTGCGGCGTCGCATCAGGCTACGGAGCGTATGCCCGGGCGGCTGGGAGGGCGGCCTCCGCACCCGGTTTGCGACGGCGGGCAGTCTAGCATTGCGCCGATGACGGATTCCCCGGGTGAGGCCGCCCGCTTCCTTGCCCGAAACGCCGTCGACTGCCTTCCGGAGGGCGCACTGGAGTGCCAGCTGGGCGAGGGGCGCCCGCTGCGCGTGAAGCTGGGGATCGATCCCACCGCGCCGGACATCCACCTCGGCCACACGGTGGTCCTGCGCAAGTTGCGCGAGTTCCAGGACCTGGGCCACACCGTCGTCCTGATCGTCGGCGACTACACCGCGCGCGTGGGGGACCCGAGCGGACGCTCTGCCACCCGGCCCGTGCTCTCCAGCGATCAGATCGACGAGAACGCCGAGACCTTCCAGCGCCAGGCCTTCTCGGTCCTCGATTCCGAGCGCACCGAGGTGCGCCGCAACGGCGAATGGCTGGACATGGCGATGGACGACCTCTTTCGCCTCGCCCGGACCGCCACCGTGGCCCAGCTGCTCGAGCGCGACGACTTCGCCAAGCGCTACGCCGGCCGCGAGCCGATCTCGATCCTCGAGCTGCTCTACCCGCTGCTGCAGGGCTACGACTCGGTCGCCGTGCGCGCCGACGTGGAGCTGGGCGGCACCGACCAGAAGTTCAACCTTCTCCTCGCGCGCGACATCCAGCAGGCCTACGGCGTGCCGGCGCAGTCGGTGCTCACCACCCCGATCCTGCCCGGGATCGACGGCGTCCAGCGGATGGCCAAGTCGCTGGGCAACTACGTGGGGGTGACCGAGCCGCCCGAGGAGATCTTCGGAAAGCTCATGAGGGTGCCGGACTCGGTGATGCCCGTCTACTACGACCTCCTGCTGGACTCCGAGCCCGACGAGTCACGGCCGGCAGTGGAGCGCAAGCGCCACATGGCCCGCGCACTCGCGGCGCAATTCCACGGCGAGGAGGCCGCGCAGCGGGCCGAGGCCCACTTCGACCGCCTACACGTGGCGCGTGAGGCGCCCGAGGAGATGGAGGAGCTGGAGCTGCCCGCCGGCAACGGAACCGTGCACGTGCCCGCGCTGCTGCGGGAGGCCTTCGGCGTGTCCGCCTCGGAGGCTCGCCGGCTGCTGGCGCAGGGCGGTGTGAAGCTCGACGGCGAGTCGCTGGCGGCCGATGAGCTGGACGTGCCGGCCGAGCGGCTGGACGGCGGCGTGCTGCAAGTGGGCAAGCGCCGCTTCCGGCGGCTTCGGAGTTCCTGAGGAACATGGGTGGGCGCGGGGCCGGCCTAGCGCTATACTGCCCGGTC
>Ga0209587_1000257_pt1:0-20000 | contig 25975 bp, 21 predicted proteins | sample NGEPerD_2_FD_184512 | JGI IMG/M metagenome (GOLD analysis project Ga0209587, IMG submission 184512) | Arctic peat soil microbial communities from the Barrow Environmental Observatory site, Barrow, Alaska, USA - NGEE PermafrostL1-D... | ecosystem: Environmental > Terrestrial > Soil >... | reverse complement strand
GGAAATCAACCGAGACTCCCCGAGTAGTGGCGAGCGAAAGGGGATCCAGCCCAAACCCGGCACGTGTAAGCGGACATGCGTTGCGCGCTGGGGGTTGTAGGAAGGTTCTTCCGCGTCATGTCCGGCGCGGCGGGAGTCAGAAAGTCACGAGCTAGCCGAAGAACAGTGGAATTCAGGCACCAGAGCGGGTAACAGTCCCGTAGGCGAAAGCACGTGGCCTCCCGAGAGCCTTTCCTGAGTAGGACCGCTCCCGTGAAACGCGGTCCGAAACTGGGGGGACCACCCTCCAAGGCTAAGTACTCCCTGATGACCGATAGCGGACTAGTACCGTGAGGGAAAGGTGAAAAGTACCCCAGAAGGGGAGTGAAATAGTATCTGAAACCGCGTGCCTACAAGCGGTCGGAGCATCTTCGGATGTGACGGCGTGCTTTTTGCATAACGAGCCGGCGAGTTACTCGTCACTGGCAAGGTTAAGCGATGAGCGGAGCCGCAGCGAAAGCGAGTCCGAATAGGGCGACACAGTCAGTGGCGGTAGACCCGAAACCGAGCGAGCTACCCATGGGCAGGTTGAAGCGAGGGTAAGACCTCGTGGAGGACCGAACCGACCTAGGTTGAAAACTGGGCGGATGACCTGTGGGTCGGAGTGAAAGGCTAATCAAGCTCGGAGATATCTGGTTCTCTCCGAAATATATTTAGGTATAGCCTCAGGCAATTGCATGTTGGCCGTAGAGCACTGTTTGGACTAGGGGCCCTACCAGGTTACCGAATTCAGGCAAACTCCGAAGACCATCATGCTTACCCTGGGAGTCAGTCTGTGGGGGATAATCTTCATAGGCAAAAGGGGAACAACCCAGACCGCCAGCTAAGGTCCCTAAGTACTAGCTAAGTGGGAAACGATGTTCGAGTGCACAGACAACCAGGAGGTTGGCTTAGAGGCAGCCATCCTTGAAAGAATGCGTAACAGCTCACTGGTCAAGTGTTCGAGCGCGGAAAATTCAACGGGGCTCAAGCTAGTCACCGAAGCTGCGGGTGTACAACGGTTTTCGAACCGATGTACGCGGTAGGAGAGCGTTCTCGAGTCCGTGAAGCGGCGGCGTGAGCCAGCCGTGGAGGTTCGAGAAGTGAGAATGCCGGCATGAGTAACGAGAGAGGGGTGAGAGTCCCCTCCACCGATAGTCCAAGGTTTCCTGAGTAAAGTTCGTCTGCTCAGGGTCAGTCGGGACCTAAGGCGAGGCCGAAAGGCGTAGCCGATGGCCAACGGGTTGATATTCCCGTACCACGTCGCGTCCGTTATGACCGATGGGGGGACGAGGAAGGCTAAGGGAACCCCGGCGAAGGTCGCCCGGGGGTAAGCATGTAGCCAGGACTCCCAGGTAAATCCGAGAGTCCGTTACGGCGAGGTGCGATGCCAGCTGGCCGGAAGGCCGGCGAGTCCCTGACGCCATGCCTCCATGAAAAGCCTCTAGGCAGGATGCGCGTGCCCGTACCCCAAACCGACACAGGTGGACAAGTAGAAAATACTGAGGTGATCGAGATAACCATCGTTAAGGAACTCGGCAAAATTGCCCCGTAACTTCGGGAGAAGGGGCGCCCCGGTAGGGTGAAGTCCTTGCGGACGGAGCCCGAGGGGGCCGCAGTTAATTGGTCCAAGCGACTGTTTACCAAAAACACAGGCCTCTGCTAAGTCGCAAGACGACGTATAGGGGCTGACGCCTGCCCGGTGCCGGAAGGTTACGTGGAAGTGTTAGCCGTCTTCGGACGGCAAAGCACTGAAACTAAGCCCCGGTAAACGGCGGCGGTAACTATAACCGTCCTAAGGTAGCGAAATTCCTTGTCGGGTAAGTTCCGACCTGCACGAATGGCGTAACGACTTGGACGCTGTCTCAACGATGGGCTCGGTGAAATTGCAGTCTCGGTGACAATGCCGAGTACCCGCGGCAAGACGGAAAGACCCCGTGAACCTTTACTACAACCTGATATTGGAGTTCGAGGCACCTCGTTCAGGATAGGTGGGAGGCTTGGAAGCGCCGGCTGCGGCTGGCGTGGAGCCGCCCTTGAGATACCACCCTTGGTGTCTTGGGCTTCTAACACTCCGCCGTGAATCCGGGGAGTGGACAGTGTCAGGCGGGTAGTTTGACTGGGGCGGTCGCCTCCCAAAATGTAACGGAGGCGCGCAAAGGTTCCCTCAGCACGGTTGGAAATCGTGCGTAGAGTGCAAGAGCATTAAGGGAGCTTGACTGCGAGACATACACGTCGAGCAGGTGCGAAAGCAGGCTTTAGTGATCCGGCGGTAGCAAGTGGAAGCGCCGTCGCTCAACGGATAAAAGGTACTCCGGGGATAACAGGCTTATCGGGCCCAAGAGTCCACATCGACGGCCCGGTTTGGCACCTCGATGTCGGCTCGTCGCATCCTGGGGCTGAAGTAGGTCCCAAGGGTTGGGCTGTTCGCCCATTAAAGCGGCACGCGAGCTGGGTTCAGAACGTCGTGAGACAGTTCGGTCCCTATCTGCCGTGGGCGTTGGAGAGTTGAGAGGAGTCGTCCCTAGTACGAGAGGACCGGGATGAACGCACCTCTGGTGTACCAGTTGTCCTGCCAAGGGCACCGCTGGTTAGCTACGTGCGGACGGGATAACCGCTGAAAGCATCTAAGCGGGAAGCCCACCTCGAGATGAGCTCTCCCATCCCCTTGAGGGAGTAAGAGCCCTGGAAGACCACCAGGTGATAGGCCGGATGTGTAAGCACGGTGACGTGCTCAGCAGACCGGTACTAATGCTTCGAGGGCTTGACGGATTTGATTGCCCCCTGCGGCCTCCGGCCGCAGATCTGATGGAGTAGGCCGCCTTCCAGGCGTCCATTTCAGGTCAACTGTGCGGTTTTGAAGGCCCGGCGTTGGGCCTCGGTCTCGCAGTTTCTCGGTGGCATTAGCGAGAGGGAAACACCTCTTCCCATTCCGAACAGAGCAGTTAAGCCTCTTTGCGCCGATGGTACTTGGCCTGAAAGGGCCTGGGAGAGTAGGTCGCCGCCGGTTCTTTGCGTTCAGGGCCGCCCCGCGGGGCGGCCCTTTCGCGTTCTGGGAGCAGGCCTTCGGAAGCGACCTACCTGTGGGCCCTTGTGGCCTATACCCTGGGTCGCGTGTCCACTCTGGCCATTGTTCTCATTGCCGTCGGGGCGGCCGTCGCGCTGCTCTTCATAGGCGGGATACTCGGCGCGCGGCGGCGTGACCGCAGGCGTGCGCCGAATTACGCCGAGCACCTGCACGAGGCGGACAAGGCGCTCGAGCAGGCCCGCGCCGCCGACCGCGGCTGGGACCGCGACGTGATGGAGCGCGTGGTGCGTGAGGCGCTTGCGCGCGAGCATCCCGGCGTGGACTTCGACCGGATCGAGCTGGTGCTCGTCGATGACCGGCCGGGCGCGGACAAGGACCGCGCGCACTTCGAGGCGGTGGACGGCGACCGCCGCGTCCGGGTCGTGATGGCCCGGTCCGGCCAGGGCTGGGCCTCCGAGCACGTGACGTGACAGCGCGCCTGTGAGCGCGCGGGCGAGCGCCGACGAGCTGGTTCCCGGCTTCTACGCCGAGGACGAGTCCGAGCGCCGGCTGGCCAAAGACCCGGTGATGGTGAAAGGCCTGGCCTGGGGACGGCCCCGTGAGGGGCATCCCGAAGGGCGCGTGGGACTGCACGTGGCCAACCTCCTACGCGTCATCGAGCACTGGGGCGAGCGCGATCCTCGCCGGCGCGAGCTCCGGTTCATCTCGCTGGTTCACGACTCGCTGAAGTGGCGGGTGGTGCCGTGGCTACCGAAGCGGGGCGACAACCACCATGCCACGCGCGCACGACGCTTCGCGGAGGGCTATACCGACGACGAGCGCCTCCTGGCGACCATCGAGCTGCACGACGCCCCCTACGCGGTCTGGCGGCACATGCGGCACACCGGCGAGTTCGACGACGAGCGGTTTCGGCGGGTGCTGGAGCGCGTGCCCGACCGGGAGCTGTTGCTGCGCTTCGTGGAGCTGGACGGCTCCAGCGAGGGCAAGGATGCCGAGCCGATCGAGTGGCTCAGGGAGCAGCTGGCGCGTCGCAGCGCCGGCGGCCGGCCTAGCCGCCGAGCGGGCAGACGTCGCGAAGGCGCGGAGGACGGGCCAGTGGCGTTGTCGCGACCTCGACGTGCTCCCGCTGGGCCGGACGCTCCCGGGCTGCGCCGGCCAGCGCCAGCGGCCGCCCGTCTTCGTCCAGGCCGTACTCCCCGAGGGTGGACAGCTCGATCAGCACGTCCAGACGGTCGAGGGCTGCCGTACCGATGCGATGTCGAAGGCGCGGGAACACTTGTTCGCCACAGTAGGCCCGCCCGCGGACGGAAGGGGCCCGTTTCTGCAAGATGAGTTGCAGGATACGGGCTGTCAGCGCCGGACGCGCACGATTCCGGAGGTGCCGGCGGGGGCGTCGTAGCGGTAGCGGTAGTCGCCCGCGCGGCGACCGCGGAGGCGGAAGCTGAAGTAGCCGCCGCGGTTGGTGAGCACCTGGGCCACCATGCGGAACTGCGCGCCACGGCGCGGACGGCGCTCCACGCGCACGCGATGGGCGCCGCCCCGGCGTACCTGGCCGAAGAAGCGGTCGCCCTTGATCACGAACGGGTGCGGAAAGACCGCGTAGGCGGGCTTTCGCCGCCCGTCGCGGAACTTAAGGCCCGATTGGAACTCCTCGAAACGGCGGGCGCCGGAGCCGGCCAGGCCGCCGTCGGTGAGGCGGAACTGGTTCAGCCCCCTCACTCGAGGCGTGCGGTAGGCGATGAACGCGGCCTGCTGGAGGTAGCTGCGCTGGGTCGACAGCGACACGCCCGCGAATGGGTCGGGCGGGTTGGTCTGGTATCCGAACTCGGTGTAGAAGATGTTGGGTCGCCGGCGCGAAGGCCGCAGGGCCCCTCTGCGAATCAGCCGGTCCAGGTAGCTGGTGAGCCGCCGACCGTCGTTGATGGCGGCGTCGAAGCGGTTGCGCGAGTGCCGCTCGGGCGCGAGGAGAAGCTGGTAGGGGTGATGTCCGAGGGCGTCGAGCGGAACCGGCCTGAAGCCCTTGCAGCGCCCGCCCCGTATCCGCCGGAAGCGGCTGTCGCGGCAGCCCATCGCGAGCAGGAAGCGCAGCGGGCGCATGCTCACCTTGGCGCCGCGCCCGTCGCGGCCGCTGGCAGCCAGCTCCCCCACGAGGGCCGTGGAATCGGGGTCGATCCCCTTGATGCGGGGATACGCGGCCAGCACCAGGCCGCGGTACAGATGGGGCGAGACCACGCCGCGGCGGTCGCTCTGCGGCTGCAGCCAGACGCCCTGATTGGGCTCGTTGGCGATGCCCCAGTGGTCCACGAGCGAGGCGTAACGGCGCACCACCGCCTCGCTGAAGTCGGCGAAGTCGGCCGGCCTGGGCCTCCAGACGGGGTTGTTGCGACCCGGTTCGGCGCTGGCCCACACCGGGAGCGGGGTGGAGATCGACACCATCACGCGCAGCCCGTGACGCGAGGCGGAGCCCACGACGCGGTCCAGCGCGGTGAAGTTGTACCGCGGGTCGGCCGGATCGGCCGCATTGAAGCCCACCGGGCGGGTGCGGGCGCCCGCGGCCGGGGCGATCTGGTTCCAGAACGCCGACACGCGCAGGCGGTCTACGCCGAGGTTCACGAACGTCTGCATCTCACGGTCCACCCGCTCCTGGGAGGTGGCGTTCAGCAGCAGCTGGTCGTCCATGATCGACACCTCCGCGCGGCTGTCGGCAAGGGCGGTGCCAGGCAGCGCGAGCAGCAGGGTGAGCACGGCCAGCGCGCGGCGGGGGCTGTGAGGGCGGGTCGATGACATGGAGCGGGCGGCCGGGAACCCGTGAGTCTCAACCGCGGAGGGCGCCGAAAGTCTCGGCCGGAGGGGCCGCATGATGGCAGTCGGGCCAGAGACCCAAAGTGCGGTGCTCGCCTGAGACCTCGGGTGCGGTGCTCGCTCCTCCCCTATCGATCAGGCTGCGCTCCTCCTCTACGCTGGCCCCGTGGCACAGCCGTTCGTGCACCGGCTCCGCGTGCGCTATGCGGAATGCGACCTTCAGGGGGTCGTGTTCAACGCGCACTACATGACCTACCTGGACGAGGCGATGACCGAGCTCTGGCGCCAGACGGTGGGCGGGGGCTACCAGGGCATGGTCACCGCGGGCACCGACATGGTCGTGGCCGAGGCCCGGCTGCGCTTCCTCTCTCCGGCGCGGTTCGACGACGAGGTGGCGATAGAGGCGCAGACCACGCGGCTCGGCACCACCGGCATGACCACCGAGCTGCGCATCGCCCGCGACGGCGAGACCCTTGCCGAGGCCGAGCTACGTCACGTGTTCGTGGCCACCGACGGCAGCGGCAAGGTGCCGCTCCCGGACGAGGTCAGGCGCGGGCTGGAGCCCAATCTGCGCGCGAATCTACAGCGGAGCGCCCCTATCCAAGAATCCGGCGCTTCTGCTCCTGAAACTCCTCCTCGGTGAGGACGCCGCTGGTCCGCAGGGCGGCCAGGCGCTCGAGCTGGCCCACCGGGTCGTCGGCGGCGGAGCTGCCGGACCCCGCGGACGCGGCCTGCTGCCGCTGCAAGCCCGCCTGGCCCAGCGCCTGCTCGACCTGTCGCATCACCTCGGGGCTGCCGGCCAGGCCGGCCGCCTGGGGGCCGGCGGGACCGCTCGCCGCCAGAGCCTGCCGCCGGGCGGTCTCCGTCTGCTCGTGTCCGCTGCGCACGCCGTCCCAGTCGATGGCGACCCTTTGATGGTCGTCCGGGTCCACCCTCACGGGAATCGTGCCGCCGAGCGCCACGGTGTCCTTGGCCTTGACCATCCAATTGTCTTCCACCTCGTAGGGGGTGATGCCCTCGACGTACACCTGCAGCGTCATGGCCAGGTTGAAGCTCGACGCGTTGGGGCTGTAGACGCCCCTGGTCACGACATTGGCCGTTCCCGGCAGGCCCTTCTTGAGGATCTTGCGGTGGGTGAGAGGGTTCAGCATCGTGGTGGCGCTGGCCCGATGATCTCCGACTGAGAAGGCGGCGTCAATCAGGCGCGCGGGCCCCGAGCCCCAGTTCCCCGGCGCGCTCTTCCATCGCGGCAATGACGATCCGCAGATGCTCGTCGAAGTCCTCGCCGAGGTCCTCGGCCCCGCGGCGCACCTCCTCGCGATCCACGGCGGCGGCGAAGCTCGGCGCCTTCAGCTTCTTCTTGACGGACTTGGGCGTCATGCCCTCGATCCCGGTCGGGCGCACCAGGGCGCAGGCCGCGATGAACCCCGACAGCTCGTCCACGGCGTAGAGCGCCTTGGCCATACGCGTCTCGCGCGGCACGCCGAGCCTCTCTGCGTGGCCGGCCACCGCGTCGATCAGCTCCTGGGGGTAGCCCTTCTCCTCGAACAGCGCGAGCGCGATCCTGGGATGGCCGGTGTCGAGGTCCGGGTGCCTCTCGTAGTCGAGGTCGTGGAGGAGCCCGGTGACCGCCCACAGCTCCTCGTCCTCGTCGTAGCGGCGGGCGTAGGCCCGCATTCCGCCCTCCACGCCCAGCACGTGCTTGCGCAGGGAGTCGGACTCCGTCCACTCGCAGAACAGCTGCCAGGCTTCGTCTCGCGTGGGGGTGGCCACGCCGGGCAGGGTATCGCCGGGGCTGGGCGAAGTCCCGCAGGACATGGCCTTCGCTACCCTCCCCGAGCCGCTGGACGCCCCGACCTCGGCCCCTTCACGCACGATGGAGAACTTCGTCATAGAAGGCGGGCAACCGCTCTCCGGCACGCTCCTGCCTGCCGGCAACAAGAACGCCGCCCTGCCGATCCTCGCCGCCACGCTCCTCACCGAGGAGGAGGTGGTGCTGCGCAACGTGCCGCGGATCCGCGACGTGCAGGCCATGCTGGACCTGCTCCGCGGCCTGGGCGCCACGGTGGACCGGCGCGACGACGACTCGGTAGCGATCTGCACCGCCGACGTCAAACAGACCGAGCTCGATCCCGACCTGTCCGAGCGCATCCGCGCCTCGTTTCTGCTGGCCGGCCCCCTGCTCGCCCGCTTCGGCCGCGCGGACATGCCGCCTCCCGGCGGCGACGTGATCGGCCGCCGCCGGCTGGATCCCCACCTCGACGCCTTCCGCGCCCTCGGCGCCAGCGTCGAGGCCACACGCTCCTACACCATCACCGCGCCGGACGGCCTGCGCGCCTGTGACTTCTTCATGGACGAGCCGTCGGTGATGGCCACCGAGAACGCGCTCATGGCCGCGGCGCTCACGCCCGGTTCGAGCGTGATCCACAACGCCGCCTCCGAGCCCCACGTGCAGGACCTGGCGCGGCTGCTGCTGCAGATGGGCGCCCGCATCGAGGGCATCGGCTCCAACGTGCTCGTTGTGCACGGCGCCGGGAGCCTCGGCGGCGCCGACCACACCATCGGCCCGGACTACATCGAGATCGCGAGCTTCATCGCACTGGCCGCCTGCACCGGCGGCGAGCTGCGGATCAAGGACGTGGTGCCCTCCGACCTGCGCATGACCGGCCTCGCGTTCGAGCGGCTGGGCTGCCGGATCGAGTACGAGGGCAACGACGTGGTGGTGCCGCCCAACCAGGAGCTGCGGGTCAAGGACGACGAGGGCGACGCCATCTCCAAGATCGAGGACGGACCATGGCCCGCCTTCCCCGCCGACCTCACCAGCATCGCGCTGGCGATGGCCACCCAGGCCGACGGGATGGTCCTGATCTTCGAGAAGATGTTCGAGAACCGCCTGTTCTTCGTAGACAAGCTCGTCTCCATGGGCGCTCGGATCCTGCTCTGCGACCCGCACCGCGCGGTCGTGAGCGGACCGAGCCGGCTTCACGGCGAGCGCATGGAGAGCCCGGACATCCGGGCCGGCATGGCGCTGCTCATCGCGGCGCTGTGCGCGGAGGGCCGCTCGGAGATCGGCAACGTGCGCCAGATCGACCGCGGCTACGAGCGCATCGACGAGCGTCTGCGCGGTCTCGGCGCCCGCATCGAGCGGGTCGCCACAGAGCCCGTCGCCGTCTAGTTCTGCGTCCGGTGCTCGGTCGATCGACGATCGACCTGCGCTCCTCCGCTTCTCCCGGATGACGGAACCGCGAGGATAGGCCTGTGATCCACCCGATCCCAGCGGGCACGCGCGACGTGCTGCCGGACGAGATGCGCGAGCTGCGCGCCATCACGGCCGCCCTTGGCGGCGCGTTCGAGCGCGCCGGCTACGGCGAGGTGCTCACCCCCGCCCTGGAGTACGAGGAGGTGCTGCGCACCGGCGACGCCAACGCCGCCGGGGCCGGCTACCGCATGTTCGACGAGCAGGGCCAGGTGCTGGCACTGCGGTCGGACATGACGATCCCGATCGCGCGGCTGGTGGCCACCCGCTTCCGCGGCGTGGAGGGGCCGCTGCGCCTGTCCTACTCCGGCCACGCCTACCGTGCGGTGGCGCACGGCTCCGGCCAGCAGCGCGAGTTCCTGCAGAACGGACTGGAGCTGATCGGCGCCGAGGGGGCCGAGGCCGAGGCGGAGGTGATCGCGCTCACGCTCACCGCGCTGGACGAGGCCGGCCTGGCGCGCCACCGCGTGGGCCTCGGCGACGGCGCGCTGTACCGCACCCTGCTCGACGGCCTGGACGTGCCCGAGGAGCGCCGCGGACCCCTGCTGGACTGCCTGTCACAGCGGGACCTCGTGACGCTGGGGCGCCGCGTGGAGGAGCTGGGCCTCGAGCCCGGCGCCCGCGACCTGCTCGTGCGCGTGCCCGAGCTGCGCGGCGGAGCGGAGGTGCTGGAGAGCGCCGACGGCCCGCTGGGCAGCGGCCTGGCGCGCGAGGCGCTCGACGGCTTGCGCGCGCTGATCCAGGCCCTGTCCGAGCGCGGCATGGCCGACCGGGTGATCCTGGACCTGGGCCTGGTGCTCGAGCTGTCGTACTACACGGGCGCGGTCTACGAGGTGTATGACCCGGCCGTGGGTTTCGCCCTCGGCGGCGGCGGGCGCTACGACGACCTGATCGGTCGCTTCGGCGATCCGCGCCCCGCGTGCGGCGTGGCGCTCGACGTTCAGCGCGTACACATCGCGCAGGCCGCAGAGGAGCGGCTGCAATGAGAGAAGCCCGACTCACAGTGGCCGTCCCGCGCGGCGCCCTGTTCGGCGACACGCTGGACCTGCTCGACCGGCTCGGGGTGGACACCGCCGAGGTGCGCTCCAACGATCGCAAGCTGCTCTTCGAGGACGCGGGGATCGTGACCATGCGGCCCAGCGACGTGCCCACCTACGTGGAGCACGGCGCCGCCGACATCGGCATCACCGGCAAGGACGTGCTGCTGGAGGCGCCCGAGCGCGACGTGTACGAGCTCCTGGACCTGGGCTACGGGCGGTGCGAGATGGTGGTGGCCGCCCGCAGCGGCGACGACGCCCTCGGCGAGGCCCAGCGCCGCCTCGGCCGGGTGCGCGTGGGCACCAAGTACCCGCGCATCGCCGAGCGGCACTTCGCCGAGACCGGCCGCCAGGCGGAGATCGTGGCCGTGAAGGGGTCGGTGGAGTTGGCGCCGCTCACGGGACTGGTGGACGGCATCGTGGACCTGACCGCCACCGGTCGGACTCTGTCCGAGAACGGCCTGGAGGTGGTGGAGGAGATCGTGACCTGCACCGCGCGCCTGATCGCGAACCCGGTGGCGCACAAGCTCAAGGCCGACCGCATCGACGCGCTGGTGGAGCGGATCCGGGGAGGCCGAGAGTGAGGATCGTGCGTGAGCGGCAGGTGGCCCGGGGCGGCGCCGATCTCGCGGAGCCCGTCCGGGCGATCGTGGAGGAGGTCCGGACGGGCGGCGACGCCGCCGTGCTGCGCCTCACCGAGCGCTTCGACCGCGCCGAGCTGCGCCCGGACCAGCTGCGGGTGCCGCCGGCCGAGATCGAGGCGGCGGTCTCCTTCCTCGAGCCCGCCGTGCTCGACGGGCTGCGCACCGCAGTCCGAAACGTCCGGACGGTGGTGGACGCACAGCTGCGCGGGGCCGTCTCCGTCGAGCTCCCGGAGGGGCAGCGGGTGGACGTGGCGGAGGTGCCGGTGGCGCGCGCCGGCGTATACGTGCCGGGCGGTCGCTCCCCCTATCCGTCCACGCTGGTCATGTGCGCTGTCACCGCCGCCGCCGCGGGGGTGGGGGAGGTCGCGGCGTGCGCGCCTCCCGGCCCCCGGGGCGAGGCGCATCCCGTGATCCTGGCCGCATGCGCGCTCTGCGGGGTGAACGAGGTGTACCGGATGGGCGGCGCGCAGGCGATCGCCGCCCTGGCCTACGGCACCGAGTCCGTGCCGGCTGTGGACGTGATCGCCGGACCGGGCAACGCGTACGTGCAGGAGGCCAAGCGGCAGGTGGTGGGGCAGGTGGGCATAGACGGGATCGCCGGGCCCAGCGAGCTCGTGGTGGTGGCCAGCATCGGCGCCGACCCGGAGCTGATCGCGCTGGACCTGCTGGCCCAGGCCGAACACGGCAAGGACAGTCTCCTGGCGGTGATCTCGGACCACCCGCACCTGCTCGAGCAGGTGGTGGCCAACGTGGAGGGGATGGCCCCGGCCCGGTCCAGCGTGCCGCCGGACGCCGAGCTCATGGTGCTGAGTGCGGCGAACGTGCACGAGGCGCTTCGCCTCGCCGAGGACTTCGCGCCCGAGCACCTCGAGCTGGTCGGGGGAGAGGCGAGTGCGCTGGCTGACCGCGTGACCCGTGCGGGATGCGTGTTCGTGGGCAACGCAGCCGCCACCGCCTTCGGGGACTACGTGGCGGGCTCCAACCACGTGCTGCCCACGGGGGGCGCCGCGCGCTTCCAGTCTGCCCTCTCGGCATCCACGTTCCGGCGCCGGATGGCGCGCGTATCCTTGCCCGAGGGCGCCGCCGCGCGCCTGGCCCCGCCCGGCGCCGCACTGGCCCGGGCCGAGGGCTTCCCCGTCCACGCCGAGTCGATGGAGCGCCGCGCGTGACCCGCAGCGCAGAAGTCACACGCACCACGTCCGAGACCGACATCCGCCTGTCGCTGGACCTCGACGGTGACGGCTCGGGCGAGCGCTCCACCGGCGTGGGGTTCTTCGACCACCTGCTCGACGCGCTGGCACGCCACGCCTGCCTGGACCTCGACGTGGCGGTGGAAGGCGACCTGCAGACGGGCCCGCACCACACCGTGGAGGACACCGGCATCGCGCTGGGACGCGCGCTGGACGAGGCGCTCGGGGACCGCGCCGGCATCCGCCGCTACGGCCACGCCGTGGTGCCGATGGACGAAGCCCGTGCCTCCTGCACGCTGGACGTGTCCGGACGCCCCTACGCATCGCTGGAGGGCGTGCCGCTGCCCGCCGAGGCGGTCGCCGGCTTCGACTCCGACCTGCTGGAGGAGTTCCTGCGCGCGGTGGCCAACACGGCCAAGCTCACGGTGCACGTGGCAGTCGAGCGCGGCGCCAACACCCATCACATGGTCGAGGCGGCGTTCAAGGCGTTCGCCCGCGCGCTGCGCCAGGCTGTGTCGATCGATCCCGACGAGACTGGCGTGCCGTCCACGAAGGGCCTCCTGTGACGACCGTCGCGATCCTGGACTACGGCATGGGCAACCTGCGCTCGGTCGAGAAGGCGTTCGAGCACGTGGGCGTGCGGGCGCAGATCACCTCCGACCACGATCGCGTCTGCGAGGCCGACGGCGTGGTGCTGCCCGGAGTGGGCGCGTTCCCCAGGGCGATGGAGCGCGTCCAGGAGCTGGAGCTGGGGCCGCTGCTGCACGAGCGCCGCGAGGCGGGCGTGCCACTGCTCGGCCTGTGCCTGGGCATGCAGCTGCTGTTTGAGAGCACCACCGAGCTGGGCGGCGCCGAGGGCATCGGGCTGCTCGAGGGGACCGTGGAGCGCCTGGACGCGCCCGGGCTGAAGGTGCCGCACATCGGGTGGAATCCGGTGTCCTGGCGCAATGGCGGCTCGGACCTTGCCGCGGATATGCCCGACCCGTGCGCCTTCTACCACGTGCACTCGTTCGTGGCCCGTCCTGCGCACGAGCACGACGTCGCCGGCACGGCCTCCTACGGGGGCGAGTTCGTGAGCGTGGTGGCGCGGCCGCCGGTGTACGGCACGCAGTTCCACCCGGAGAAGTCCGGGCCTGACGGCCTGCGCTTGCTCGGGAACTTCGCGGCGCTGTGCGCCCGCGTGGCCGCATGATCCTCCTGCCCGCGGTGGACATCCGCGACGGCCGGGCGGTGCGCCTGCGCCAGGGGAGGTTCGAGGACGAGACCGTCTATGCCGACGAGCCGCTGGAGGCCGCGCGCTCCTTCGTGGATGCCGGGGCTCGCTGGCTGCACGTCGTGGATCTCGACGGTGCCCGCAAGGGAGCGCCGGCGAACCTGGAGCACCTGGAGCGGATCGCCGGCGAGCTGGGGGTGCCGGTGCAGTTCGGCGGAGGGCTGCGATCGACGGAGTCGATCAGTGCCGCCCTGGGTGCGGGGGCGCAGCGCGTGCTCGTGGGCACGGCCGCCATCACCGACCCCGACCTGCTCGTCGCGGCCCTGGAGGAGTGGGGCGAGCGTGTGGCCGTGGCGGTGGACGTGCGCGGTGGCCGCGTCTCGGTGTCGGGCTGGACTGAGGAGACCGGCGTCACGGCCGAGCAGCTGATCCAGAGGCTCCAGGAGCGCGGCGTCGAGCGGTTCGTCTACACCAACGCCGACCGCGATGGAATGCTCGAGGGCGTGGACCTCGAAGAGGTGCGGCGGATCGCCGCGGCGGTGCGGGGGCCTTTTGGCGAAGCAGCCGGCTCGGCCGGCTGCGCACGATCCCATTTCACGATCTCCGGCGGCGTGGGCTCGCTGGAGGACCTGCAGGCGCTACGCGACGCGCACCTGCCCACCCTGGAGGGCGTGATCTCCGGCAAGGCCCTGTACGAGCGCCGCTTCACCGTCGAGGAGGCGCTGCGCACACTGGACGGGGCGGCGGCCTGATGGTGCTCAAGCGCGTGATCCCCTGCCTCGATGTGGACAAGGGCCGCGTGGTCAAGGGCATCGAGTTCGTGGACATCCGCGACGCCGGGGACCCCGTCGAGCTGGCTGCCCGCTACCAGGACGAGGGCGCGGACGAGATCGTCTTCCTCGACATCACGGCCTCGCACGAGCGGCGCGAGAACGTCGCCGAGCTGGCGCGCCGGTGCGCCGACGAGGTGTTCATCCCGTTCACCATCGGTGGGGGCCTCCGCTCCGTCGAGGACGCCCAGGCGGTGCTCGACGCCGGGTCGGACAAGGTGTCGGTGAACTCCGCGGCGGTGGAGCGCCCGGAGCTGATCGGCGAGCTGGCCGAGGTGTTCGGCGCCCAGTGCGTGGTGCTCGCCATCGACGCCCGCAAGCGCGCATCGGGTGACGGCTACGAGGTGGTGGTGCACGGCGGACGCACCGAGACCGGCCGCGAGGCCGTGGAGTGGGCGCGCGAGGGCGCCGAGCGCGGGGCGGGGGAGATCCTGCTGACGAGCATGGATCGCGACGGCACCGAGGACGGGTACGAGCTGGAGCTCACCCGCCTGGTGGCCGACGCCGTGGACGTGCCCGTGATCGCCTCGGGGGGAGCCGGCACCCTCGACCACCTCGTGGAGGCCGTGGACCGCGGCGGAGCCGACGCCGTGCTCTGCGCATCGATCTTCCACTACGGACAGCACACGGTGCGGGAGGCCAAGGAGCGCATGGCCGCCGCCGGCATCCCCGTGCGGTCATAGGAGAATGCGGGCGTGAGCTCGTCGCCGACGGCCGACCTGAGCGGGCGCGTGGCCGCCCTGCCTGGCATGGACCGGCTGCTGCCGGCGTTGGCCGGGCTGCCACCCACGTACCTGGTGGGTGGCGTGGTGCGCGACCTGATCGTGGGGCGGGACTCCGTGGACCTCGACCTGACGGTGGAGGGCGACGGAGTGGCTGCGGCCCGCGAGCTGGCTCAGCGCCTGGGCGGCGAGGCGTCCGAGCACGAGCGCTTCGGGACCGCCACTGTGCGCGCCGGCGACCTGGTGGTGGACCTGGCCACCGCGCGCCGCGAGTCCTACGCGCACCCGGGTGCCCTCCCTGAGGTCGAGCCTGCCTCGCTCGAGGAGGACCTGGCCCGGCGCGACTTCACGGTGAACGCGATGGCGGTGGCCCTGTCGGAGCCGGGGCGGGGTGAGTTGCGCGACCCGCTCGGGGGGTTCGCCGATCTCGCCGTGGCGCGCATCCGGGTGCTGCACGACCGCAGCTTCATCGACGATCCCACGCGCCTGCTGCGCGCCCTGCGCTACGAGGCCCGGCTGGGCTTCAGCCTGGAGCGCGAGACCGAGCGCCTGGGGCGCGAGGCCGTCGCGGCGGATGCCCTCTCCACGGTGTCGGGGGCGCGCGTGCGCGACGAGCTGATGGACCTGCTGGGCGAGCCGGCGGCGCCGGTGGCCGTGGGGCGGATGCGTGACCTCGGCGTGGCCGCGGCGCTGCATCCGCAGCTGCACGCCGACCCCGAGCTGGTGGCGTCCACGCTGCTCGGCGCGGGGGAAACGGGCGCCGATCGGGCGCTCACGGCGCTCGCGGCCCTGATCAGCGGAGACCCCGTGGCCCTGGAGCCTTTCGTGTCCAGCCTGGGACTACCGGCGTCCGACCGCGACACGGTGCTCCGCGCCGCGCGCAACGGACCCCAGCTCCCCGCCGCGCTCCGCGAGGAGCCGCGCGCCTCCGAGCTGCACGCGATGCTGGCCGGGGAGCCGCCCGAGACGCTGGCCCTCGCGCTTGCGCTGGGGGCGCCCGGAGACGCCGTGCAGCGCTTCATGGCCGACCTGCGCGGCACGAGGCTGGAGATCGGTGGGCAGGACCTCGTGGACGCCGGCATCCCGCCCTCCGAGGCGATCGGCCGGGCGCTGGACGAGACGCTGCGCCGCAAGCTCGACGGCGAGCTGGCCGGCCGTGACGAGGAGCTGCGCACCGCGCTGGAGCTCGCCAGGGGTGGCGCGTGAGCGAGATGACCTTCGATGTGGGCCTGCCGGGCGCACGCGCGGCCTTCTCCACCCGCCAGGGCGGGGTGAGCGAGTCCCCGTACGACTCCCTCAACCTGGGCGTACTCACCGACGATCCCGAGGAGCGGGTGGCGGAGAACCGCCGGCGCCTGGCCTCCCAGGTGGGGCTGGACCCCGCCCGCGTGGCGATGGGCTGGCAGGTGCACGGCACCGACATCGCCGCGTGGGACCGGCCGCCCTCCGCCGGCCGGGACGGCTTCGCCTCGCCCGGTGCGCGGCTGTCCAGGGTGGACGGACACACGACGAGCGAGCACGACCTCGGCTTGCTCGTGCTCGTGGCCGACTGCCTGCCCGTTGCGCTGGCCGGGGGCGGGCGCGTGACCATGCTGCACTGCGGCTGGCGCCCCCTGGCCGGGGGGATGATCGAGAAGGCGCTGGAGCTGTTCGACGAGCCGCCCGCCGCCGCCGTCGGGCCTGGCATCGGCCGGTGCTGCTACGAGGTGGGCCCCGAGGTGTTGGAGGCGTTCTCCGACCTCGACGGCGTGGCCGACGGCCGTTTGCTCGATCTGCGCGCCGTGGCCGAGCGCAAGCTGCGCGCGGGCGGCGTCGCCGCGGTCGGGCACGTGGACCTGTGCACGTACTGCCGCGAGGACCTCTTCTTCTCTCATCGCCGCGACGGCGGCGCGACCGGCCGCCAGAGCGGCGTGGCCTGGCTCACGGGATGACGCGCCAGTTCAGCGGCCTCGACGCCGCCCGCGTGCGGGAGAACCTGGAGCGGGTGCGCGAGAACATCGCCGCTGCCGGGCGCGAGCCCTCCGACGTGGAGGTGTGCGCGGCGGTGAAGTACGTGGCGGCCGAGGAGCTGCCGGCTCTGGCTGAGGCCGGGATCGAGATCGTGGGGGAGAACCGGGCCCAGGAGCTGCTCGCAAAGAGCGAGGCCCACCCCGGCCTGTTCCAGTGGGACTTCATCGGCGCGCTGCAGAGCCGCAAGGTCAAGGACGTGGCGCCCGCGGCCCGCCTGATCCACACGCTGGCGTCGGACTCCGCGCTCAAGCAGCTGGCGAGCCATCCCGCGCGCGAGGTGCTCGTACAGGTGAACGTGGCGGGGGAGGAGGGCAAGGGCGGGATCGCCCCGGCCGAGCTGGGCGACTTCCTGGAGCGGTGTCCGGTGCCTGTGGGCGGACTGATGACCATGCCGCCGTTCGCCGAGCGCGCCGAGGACAGCCGCCCGCACTTCGCGCGCCTGGCCGACCTGGCCGCCGAGCACGGGCTGTCACGCCTCTCGATGGGCACCACCCAGGACTACGAGGTGGCGGTGCAGGAGGGCGCGACGATCGTGAGGATCGGTTCGGCGCTGTACGAGTAGCTCAGGCTGCGGGTGGCTCGTGCAGGAAGCCCGCTATCTCCCGCGACAGCTGGGCACCGCGCCAGGCGAGCGGGGACTCGCCCCGGTCCTCCACGATCAGCCGTGCCCGCGGCAGCCGCCGCGCGTACTCCTCCGCCACGCTGAGCGGGTGGCCGGGGTCGGTCTCATCGCGGCTGCCCACCACGAGCACCGGAACGTCGAGGTCGTCCAGCCCGTCCAGCCCATGAAACGCCGCGGACCGTGGCACCACGCGCAGGGCGTCGGCCACCGCCTTCGGGTGCTCGTGGCGCTCCAGGCGCTGACGGACGGCGCGCCGGGCCACGTCGCGGAACTGCTCGGACAGGCGGTTCACGCCGGAGAGCTCCACGAAGGCGTCGAGGTCCGCCTCGTCCATCGCGCCGGCGAGCGCCTCCCACTCCTCGAGGTCGGCCGGATCCGTGCGTGGCGCACCGTCGTAGGCGGGGGTGATCTGGACCAGCGCGGACACCCGCTCCGGCTCCTCCAGGGCGAGCGCGAGCGCGGTGGCCGCGCCCATCGAGCTGCCGGCCAGCACCGGCCGCTCCAGGCCGAGCTCGTCGAGCACGCGGCGCAGGTCGGCCACCAGGTCGCGGTACTCGTAGGCGGTGGGATCGGGGGCGGGCGGAGACTCGCCGTGGCCGCGGGCGTCGTAGGAGATGACGCGGTAGCCGCCGCGCGCGAGCAGTCGCGATCCCTGGAGCACGTAGCGGCGCGTGGCGGTCAGACCGTGCAGGAGCACGACGGGGGTGCCCGCGCCCTCTTCCTCGCGGCTCAGTTCCACGGCGCCGAGCGATTTTCAGCTTCGGTGCTCGCGCGATCAGCGATCGCGCTGCGCGCCTCCGTACGGGGTTTTGCAGGGGTGTTGCGAGGCATCGTCACTCGGTAACGTTCCACAAGGGATTCAAGTCTGCGTCCCGAAACTGCACTTCGATGCCCATCAGCGACACATGGCACCGCGCGCTCGTCTACTTCGGCTTGGCCGAGGAGCACGACCCGCGCTACGAGTCGGTCTCGGACGACGAGCCCGAGCCCGAGGCCGAGCTGGAGGACCGCTACCGCGAGCGCCCGAACGTGCGCCGGCTTCAGCGGCGTCGCCGGGACGAGTTCGACGACATCTTTGCCGACGACTCGCCGGCTGAGGCACGTCGCGAGACGCGCGTGCTGCGCCCGGTGGCCTCCGGCAACGGCTCAGGGAACGGGGGCGACCTCCAGGTACACCTCGTGGTGCCCCGCAGCTTCAACGACGCCCAGCAGATCGCGGACCAGTACAAGGACCAGATTCCCGTGATCCTGAACCTCCAGCAGACCGACGCCGACCTCTCCAAGCGCCTGATCGACTTCGCCTCCGGGCTCACGTACGCGCTCGACGGCGGCATGCAGCGGATCGCCGACAAGGTGTTCCTGCTCACGCCGCGCAACGTGGAGGTCTCGGCGGAGGAGCGCGCGCGGTTGATCGAGAAGGGCTTTTTCAACCAGTCCTAGGCGCGTCCGCGGTGGCCTGGGAGGAGCAGGACTGGGGCTTCTTTCGCCCCGTAATTGACGGGGGATGCTTGCGACCGTAGGGTCGCCACGTGTTCAGAGCCCCGGTCCTCGCTCTCGCTGTCCTGCTCCTCGGCCTCGCCGCGGCCGCTCCGGCGCAGGGCGCCTCGACGGTCTTCATCAAGAAGAACGACGTCTACATGTCCCGGCCCGACGGCTCGGGCCAGGTCCGCATCACCCGGGACGGGAGCCGTCGCTTCCCCTACTTCTCGCCCAGCATCGCGGACAACGGGACCATCGTCGCGCTCAAGAGCATCTTCCTGCACTCCTTCCGGCCTGACGGCCGGCGAATCGTGCGGCCGCGCCAGTGGGCGATCAACCCCTCACCAAGCATCTCGACCGAGCCGGTCAACGTGGACCTCTCACCCAACGGCCGGATCACCGCGACCCAGAACCTGATCTATTCGACGTACTACGACCCGCGCAGATCGGAGACCCGCCCGACGGTGGCCGGCCAGTTCATCGACTTCTTCGACTTCCGGAGGAACCCCCCGAAGGAGGTCGGGCTGACGGACGGCTACTACGACTACAACATCCCCGCGTGGATCGACTCCCGGACCGTTCTCAGCACGAGCTACGGGATCTTCAATGCCCAGCTCTTCACGAACCGGGTCGGCAGGAGGACGAGGGGCGTCGAGTTCTACCGTGACCCGGGCCGGGACCCCGACACAGCCACCAACTCGTTCGCCCTCGCCGACGCCGAGATGGCGCGTGCTCGCGACAAGTTCGCGGTCGTGCGCCGACCCATCCGGGGACCGGCCTTCAGCGACGTCAGCGCCGGCACCATCCAGATCTACCGGACGGGCAAGCCCACGACCGCCTCCACGCCTCTCTGCACGATCGGGCCCGGTCGCAGGATCAGCCAGGAGGCCGACCCGTCCTGGTCGCCCGACGGCAGGACCCTGCTCTGGTGGGAGAACGGCCGGGGGATCTTCTCGACGCCGGTGACCTCAGTGCCCGGGTGCGGCATCAGGCCCAAGCGGATCGTCCGCGGGGCCCTTTCACCCGATCTGAGCCGAGCGAACGTCCCGCGCCGATCGCGCCGCCGCTGACGCCGAATCGACGCAGGCCCAGATCTCGCTGACCTTGAGGTTGCCGTCGGCGCCGAAGCGGACGTGGTAGTCGCCGCTC
>Ga0209587_1000255_pt1 | contig 26118 bp, 25 predicted proteins | sample NGEPerD_2_FD_184512 | JGI IMG/M metagenome (GOLD analysis project Ga0209587, IMG submission 184512) | Arctic peat soil microbial communities from the Barrow Environmental Observatory site, Barrow, Alaska, USA - NGEE PermafrostL1-D... | ecosystem: Environmental > Terrestrial > Soil > Wetlands >... | reverse complement strand
CGTGTGTTGGGCTGGAGCTGGTGGATATCGAAGGCGTGGCCAAGATCGCCAAAAGGTGCGGCGCGCTCACCGTGGTCGACAACGTGTTCGCCACGCCGCTCGGCCAGCGGCCAATTCAGCTCGGGGCTGACATCGTCGTCTATTCGGCGACCAAGCATATCGACGGCCAGGGACGTTGCCTTGGCGGCGTCGTGCTCGGCTCTGATGAATTCATCAATGAGACGCTGCACAATTATCTCAAGCATACCGGCCCCTCGCTCAGCCCGTTCAACGCCTGGGTGCTACTCAAGGGCCTGGAGACGCTGCCGTTACGCGTCGAACGCCATTGCTCTTCGGCGGCGCGGATCGCCGATTTTCTGGCCCGCCGCGCGGAGGTCGAACGCGTGTTCTATCCCGGCCGCACCGATCATCCTCAGCATGACCTCGCCAAGAAGCAGATGGCCAATGGCGGGCCGATGGTGTCGTTCGAGGTCAAGGGCGGCAAGGCTGCCGCGTTCGCGCTTCTGAATGCGCTCGAGATCTTCAGGATCAGCAACAATCTCGGCGATGCGAAGAGCCTGGCCACGCATCCGGCGACCACCACGCATCAGCGACTGACTCCTGAGGCGCGGGCGGAGCTCGGCATCTTCGACAACACGATCCGGCTCTCGATCGGGCTTGAAGATGCGGGCGATCTGGAAGCCGATCTCGATCACGCACTTTCGGCGGCGAAGGCGTAGGACCAGCCATGCCGAAGGCCGCAACGACCGACGCCGCGAAAGAGCTGCTGGCCACGCTCGTGGGGTTCGACACCACGAGCGCGAAGTCGAATCTCGCGCTCATCGCCTTCGTGCAGGATTATCTTGCGGGTCACGGCATCGCCTCGACGCTGGTGCCGAGCGACGACGGGCAGAAGGCGAGCCTTTACGCGACGATCGGCGACGGCGAAGGCGGCATCGGGCTTTCCGGCCATAGCGACTGCGTGCCCGTCACCAGCCAGACCTGGACCAGCGATCCGTTCACGCTCACGACGCAGGACGGCAAGCTTTACGGGCGCGGTACCTGCGACATGAAAGGCTTCATCGCTTGCGTGCTGGCTACCGTGCCGAAGTTCAAGGCGGCCCCCCTGAAAGAGCCGATCCACATCATCGTTTCCTATGACGAGGAGGTGGGTTGCGCCGGCGTGCGGCCGCTGATCGCGCGCATCGGCACGGATCTGCCGCGGCCCCGCGCCGTGATCATCGGCGAGCCGACCAGCATGGCCGTGATCGACGGGCATAAGCGCATCGATGTCTACCGCACGACCGTGACCGGCAAGGAAGCCCATTCGAGCCTGCCGTCGCTCGGCGTCAACGCGATCTCGGTCGCGGCGAAGCTCGTGGACGAGGTCGACCGCATCGCCGACGAATTCGCCGCAACCGAGAACGATCCCCGCTTCGAGCCGCCCTACTCCACGGTCAGCGTCGGCATGATCGACGGCGGCACGGCGCCCAATATCGTGCCCAAGACCTGCGAATTCCGCTGGCAGATCAGAAGCCTACCGAACATGCCGGTCGGCGCGGTGTCCGATAGGCTGAGCGCGTTCGCCGAGCGCGAGCTTCTGCCGAAGATGCGGAACGTGGCGCCGAGCGCCGCGATCGAAACAGAGAGCCAGACATCGGTACCGGCGTTTACCGCGGCGCCGCAGTCGGAGGCCGTGGCGCTCGCCATGGCCCTCACCGGCGCCAACCGGACCAGCGCGGTGTCCTATGCGACGGAAGCAGGCTTGTTCGAGGACGCAGGATACCCGGCGGTGATCTGCGGGCCGGGTGACATTGCCCAGGCGCATGCGGCGGATGAGTTCGTGTCGATCGCCCAGATCGAGGCGTGCTTGAGGTTTCTCGAAGACCTCGCGGAGCGCTTGCGCGCCTAGTCCTGTTCGCCGCCAAAAGTCTCCGGGTCGAAATTGTAGCGGGCGTTGCAGAACTCGCAGGTGACCCAGACCTCGCCGTCCACCACCATGTCGGCGAGATCCTCAGGCGAAAAGCGCCCCAGCAACTCCTCGACGCGCTCGCGCGAGCAGCTGCAATAGGTCTGAAGCGGAACCGCGCGGTAGACGCGCACCTGCTCCTCATGGAACAGGCGATAAAGCAGCCGCTCGGGCGGCAACATGGGATCGAGAAGTTCGTGATCCTCGACGGTCTCGGCGAGCGACTTGGCCCGCATCCAGTCCTCCTCGAAATCCTTTTCGCTGGCGACACCGCCTTCGCGGGTGAGCTTCTGCACCAGCAGCCCGCCGGCCCGCCACGTCCACGCCCCTTCGCCACCGTTGCCGGCGCGGTAATGGCGCGCCACGGCGAGACGGATGAAGGTGGGGAGTTGTTCCGACTGGCGAAAATAGGTATCGGCGGCCTCCGTGAGGCTCTCGCCTTCAAGCGGCACCACGCCCTGATAGCGCTCGGTGTCGACGCCCCGGTCGATGGTCATGGCGAGGTGCCCCTCGCCCAGCAAGGTCACGTCATCGTCGCTCTCGAGCGCCGCCACGCGTTCGGCGTCGAAGCGGGCGTAGCCGCGCAGCTCGCCAGGCACCTGATAATCGGCCACCAACAGGTCGACAGGACCGTCGGTGGTGGCCTGCAGGATCAGCTTGCCCTCGGATTTGAGCGAGGCGCCGAGCAGCGCGGTGAGCGCCACCGCCTCGCCGAGGAGCCGGGACACGGGATCGGGGTAGGCGTGGCGCGACAGGATAGTGTCGACGGTCGGGCCGAGCTTCACCAAGCGGCCGAGAACGTCGGCCTGCTCGGCTTGAAACGGCAGGACCAGATCGTCCTGCGGAATCTCCAGCTCGAAATGGGCTTCCGAAGTCTCTTCGCTCACCTTTTGGCTCCGCGCGTCTTCTTCTTAGGCGACGCTTTTTTCTTGGGCGCCGCCTTCTTCTTAAGCGTCACCGTGCGCTTGGCCGGGCTGCGCTTGGCGGTGGTCCGTTTCGGCTTCGCCGCCAAACGTCCTTTGCCCAAACGTCCCGTCCCAAGGCACCAGGCCAAAATGGCCTTCTGCACGTGGAGCCGGTTCTCCGCCTCGTCCCACACGGCCGATTGCTTCCCGTCGATCACCGCATCGGTGACCTCGTCGCCGCGATGGGCCGGCAGACAGTGCATGAAGATGGCACCGGACTTCGCGGCGGCCATGAGCGCTTCGTTCACCTGAAAGGGGCGCAAAGCGCTCTTTCGCTTCTGCGGGTCGCTGTCGCCCATGGACACCCAGGTGTCGGTCACCAGGCAATCGGCGCCGCGCGCGGCCTCGCGCGCATTCTCCACCACCTCGATGTCGGCGCCCTCCGTCCAGGCCCAAGCAAGCAGTTCGGGCGCCGGCGCGAAATCGGCGGGCGCGGCCATGCGCAAGGTGAAGCCGAAGCGTGCGGCAGCATGCACCCAGGACGTGGCCACGTTATTGGCGTCGCCGATCCAAGCGATGGTGCGGCCTTTGATCGGGCCTTTGCGCTCCTCGAAGGTGAGCACGTCGGCCATGACCTGGCACGGGTGCGAGCGCGCGGTGAGCCCGTTAATCACGGGGATCGTGGCGTTGTCGGCGAACTCGATGAGGGTGTCGTGCGGGCCGGTGCGCAACATGATGGCATCGACATAGCGAGACAGAACGCGCGCGGTGTCCGCGACCGTTTCGCCGCGGCCGAGCTGCATGTCTTGCGGATTGAGCACGATGGAGGCGCCGCCGAGCTGATGCATGGCCACTTCGAAGGAGACGCGCGTCCGGGTGGACGGCTTCTCGAAGATCATGGCCAGCACCGCGCCAGAGGGCACGCCAAGGGCTTTCGGCACCTTGCCGGACTTCTTCATGGCGGCGGCGGTGTCGACGATGGCGCGCAAAGTGGCTGCGTCCAATGCGTCGAGATCGAGAAAATGCTTCGGTGGGGACATGGCGAATATCGGACGGAACAGTTAGGCGTCTTGGCGCGCGCTGGCTTTCAGCGCGGCGCAGGCGGCATCGATCGTGGTGCAAGCCAGGTCGATCTCGGCCTCGCCCACGATCAGCGGCGGCAAGAGGCGTACGACATTGTCGCCCGCTTGGACGGACAGCATGCCCCGTTCCCGCAGGGACGCGATGAGCTTTCTATTCTCGACGTTGCATTTCAGGCCGACCATCAGTCCCTGGCCCCTAACCTCGGCAATGATCTCGCTGTGCTCGTCGGTAAGGCCGGCGAGCCGCTGCTTCAACCTTAGCCCCATTTGCGCGACACGTTCGAGAAAGCCAGGCTCCAAAACGACGTCGAGCACGGCATTGCCCACGGCCATGGCCAGCGGGTTGCCGCCGAAGGTCGACCCGTGGGTTCCGGGCGTCATGGCTTGGCCCACGGCCTCCGTTGCGAGGCAAGCGCCGACAGGAAAGCCGCCGCCGAGCCCTTTCGCGGTGGCCATGATGTCGGGCGTGATGCCGGCCCATTCATGAGCGTAGAAGCGCCCGGTGCGGCCGACGCCGGTCTGAACCTCGTCGAGCACAAGCAGGATGCCCTTGTCGTCGCACAGCGCGCGCAGATCCTGGAGGAACCGATAGGGCACCTCGCGCATGCCGCCCTCGCCCATGATGGGCTCCAGCATGATTCCGGCGGTCTCATCGCCAATGGCCGCCTCGACGGCCTCGATGTCGAACCCCGAGACGTGATCGAAGCCCTCCACCGGGGGGCCGAAGCCTTCCAGATGCTTCGCCTGGCCGCCGGCAGCAATGGTGGCCAGCGTGCGGCCGTGAAAGGCGCCCTCGAAGGTGACGAGGCGGTAGCGTTCGGGCGCTCCGGCCGCGAAGTGATAGCGGCGGGCGGCCTTGATCGAGGCTTCGACGGCCTCGGCGCCGGAATTCGCAAAGAACACCCGGTCGGCAAAAGTGGCTTCGCAGAGCCTCGCGCCCAGCCGCTCCTGGTCAGCGATATGGTGGAGATTGGAGACGTGCCAGACCTTGTTCGCCTGCTCCGTTAGGGCCGCGATGAGCTTCGGATGGGCGTGGCCGAGCGCGGTGACGGCGATGCCACTGGCGAAGTCGAGATAGCGCTCGCCCGCCTCCGTATAGAGAAAGGCACCTTCGCCCCGCGCGAAGGACAATCCGCTGCGGGCATAGGTCGGAAGGAGGGCCGACATGAAAACTGCGTATCCCTGAAATAAAATTGCCGCCGAGGGGCGGCAGCAAGGAAACTCAGAGTGTTAGGTCTGGTCCCACACGGTGTCAATCGGTCCGCGTGACCGTCTTATCCAAGGCTTCTCCACCTTTCCATCAACCGCTGGGTTTGTGTTCTCGCAAGAGAAGTGGCAGAATCCGCTTGTTCCGGTGGAAAACGGGGCACCCAAGCGTGGCGGCGCTTGTCGGCTTCTACCGGTTCTAGTAGGGTAATCACTGCTCGGCTACCAGATATCGTGGGTGCTGTGGGCGCCTGAGCGGTCATTCTCAGCAGTATTTCCGAGTATTTCGAAAAATGCCGTCTTGCGGGACGGGTGGAATCTGAGTCCAAACGAGGAGGCCAACCATGGCTTGGACTGATGATAGAGTGGAACTGCTGACAAAGCTTTGGGCTGAGGGATTGAGCGCGAGCCAAATCGCGGGTCGCTTAGGCGGCGTGACCCGCAACGCGGTGATCGGCAAGGTCCATCGGCTAGGGCTTTCGGGGCGAGCGACAAGCTCGCGGTCGAGTGCGCCACGACCACGGCGCAATCATACGCCGCGCCAGCACCGCGCGCCGTCGCTGACCTTCGGGACGCGCGGCAACGTGGCGCTGAAGCCCTCCTACGAAGCTGAATACGAGCCGGCGCCGGCGCTGGTCGTGGAACTGGTGATCCCGCTCGATGAGCGGGCCAGCATCCTCACGCTGAAGGAGTCGATGTGCCGCTGGCCCATCGGCGACCCGACGGAGGAGCAGTTCCATTTCTGCGGCCGAAAGAAGGAGGGCGCGGTACCCTATTGCGAGCACCATGCCCGCATGGCGTACCAGCCGGCCCAGGCGAGACGCCGCGAAAAGCGCTTTGCCAGCGGCTAAGCTTCTCTACGCAGATCAGGAAATGAAAGAGGCGCCGCGAAGACCGGCGCCTCTCTCACGTCAGGGGGGTGACAAAACTTCAGGCGGTCTCTTCGAGCTTATCGGAGAAGGCGTAGCCCGCCCCGCGCACGGTGCGCACAGGATCGCGCTCGTTGCCGCGCATCATGGCTTTACGCAGGCGCCCGATATGCACATCGACCGTGCGCTCATCCACATAGACATTCCGGCCCCACACGCCGTCTAGAAGCTGGGCGCGGCTGAACACGCGGCCCGGGCTCTGCATCAGGAACTCAAGCAGCCGGAACTCGGTGGGTCCGAGATGGACTTGGCGGCCATTGCGGGTGACGCGGTGGGATTCACGGTCCAGCTCGATATCGCCGACGGAGAGCACCGAGGCGATACGCTCCGGATTGGTCCGGCGCAGGATGGCGCGCACGCGTGCCATCAGCTCAGGGAGCGAAAACGGCTTGACCACGTAGTCGTCGGCGCCGGTGGTGAGGCCCCGGATGCGGTCGTTCTCCTCGCTGCGCGCCGTCAGCAGGATGATGGGGATGGTGCGGGAGTCCTTGCCGGTGCGCAGGCGCCGGCAAAGCTCAAGCCCGGAGATGCCCGGCAGCATCCAGTCGAGCACGATCAGATCTGGGGAGCTTTCGGCGATGGCAATCTCCGCCTCGTCGCCACGATGGACCACGTCGACGGCATAGCCCTCGGCTTCCAGATTGTAGCGCAGGAGAAGGGCCAACGGCTCCTCATCCTCGACGACCAGGACCTTCGCTCCAGGATTCATGGCGTTCGCCGTGTTCATCTGCAGCATGGCTTAGACCGCCGACCGCTTCAGCGCGACCGGCGTCGTGCTCGTGGTGTCGCCCTTCGGGCGCTGATCGGTGATGGCCCGGCCATGCACCAAATAATAGACCGTCTCGGCAATGTTGGTGGCGTGATCGCCGACGCGCTCGATATTCTTGGCGCCGAACAGGAGGTGAGTACAGAGCCCGATATTGCGCGGGTCTTCCATCATGTAGGTAAGGAGCTCTCGGAACAGCGAGTTGTACATCGCGTCGATCTCTTCGTCCTTGTACCACACGGCCAGAGCCCGGTCCGCGTCGCGCTCGATGAAGGCATCGAGCACCTCTTTGAGCTGGCCAAGGGCAAGCTCGCCCATGTGCTTGAGGCCGAGCATGAGCTGCTTCGGCTGCTGCTCGCTGACCACGGCGACCGCACGCTTGGCGATATTCTTGCCGAGATCGCCGATGCGCTCCAGATCGGCGGAGATACGCAGCGCCGCCATGATCTGCCGGAGGTCGTAGGCCATGGGCTGGCGCCGGGCGATCATCACGACGGCCTGCTCCTCAATCTGCCGCTGGAGCTCATCGATCTCCTCGTCCTCGTTGATGGTCGCGGCCGCGAGATCGGGATCGCGCCGCTCCAGCGCCTCGAAGGACTGGCCTAGCACCTGCTCGGCAAGACCGCCCATCTTGGCAATCTTGTTGTTAAGGAGCTCAAGCTCCTCCTCGTAGGACCTGACGATATGCTCGTGCTGCTGTTCCATGGGGGGAACTCCTAATGGGCCGACATCAACCGAAGCGGCCGGTGACGTAGTCCTGCGTCCGCTGATCGGTTGGATTGGTGAAGATCTTCGAGGTCTCGTCCACCTCGACGAGCTTGCCGAGATGGAAGAAGGCCGTACGCTGCGACACGCGCGCGGCTTGCTGCATCGAATGGGTGACGATGACGATGCACAGATTGCGCTTGAGCTCGTCCATGAGTGTCTCGATCTTGGCCGTGGCGATCGGGTCGAGCGCCGAGCACGGTTCGTCCATGAGCAGCACTTCCGGGTTCACGGAGATGGCGCGGGCGATGCAAAGCCGCTGCTGCTGACCGCCGGACAGACCGGTGCCGGACTCGTCCAGCCGGTCCTTGACCTCTTCCCAAAGGCCCGCTCTGGTCAAGCTCTTCTCCACGATCTCCGTGTAATCCGCCTTGGTCTTGCAGAGCCCGTGAATCCGGGGGCCGTAGGCGACGTTCTCGAAGATCGACTTGGGGAACGGGTTGGGCTTTTGGAACACCATACCGACCCGGGCGCGCAACTGCACCGGATCTACGCTAGGCGCATAGATGTCCTGGCCGTCGAGCCTGATGTCGCCCTCGACACGGCAGATGTCGATCACGTCGTTCATGCGATCGAGACAGCGCAAGAAGGTCGACTTGCCGCAGCCGGACGGGCCGATCAGGGCGGTGACCGACTGATCGAACATTTCAAGATTGACGTCGAACAGGGCCTGCTTCTCGCCGTACCAGAGATTGACGTCGCTCGCCTTCATCTTGAGCTCATGCTGCTCAACCGGCAAAGCGCCTTCCTTCTTCTGTGGCACTACAGGCGCCTCTACGCGGATGGCTGGCCGCTCTTCCACCTTTGCCTCCATGACATCGATCCCCTTCTACCACTTCCGCTGGAACATCTGCCTAAGCGTGATGGCAATGATGTTCATCATGACGAGAAAGCCCAACAGAACCAGAATCGCCGCCGAAGTGCGCGAGACAAAGCCGCGCTCGGGGCTGTCTGCCCAGCTGAAGATCTGAGTCGGTAGCGCAGTCGCCGGCTCCAAAATGCCCATATTCTCCACGCTCGGAATGAAGGCGTTCATACCTATCAAGAGGAGCGGCGCCGTCTCGCCGAGGGCCTGCGCCATGCCGATAATCGTGCCCGTGAGAATCCCCGGTAGCGCGAGCGGCAGCACGTGATGCATCATGACCTGATGCTTCGAAGCTCCGACTCCGAGGGCGGCCTCGCGGATCGAGGGCGGCACGGCCTTGAGCGCGGCACGCGTGGTGATAATGATCGTCGGCAAGGTCATGAGACTGAGTACCATGCCGCCAACCAGCGGCGCGGAACGCGGTAAGCCGAAGAAGCCTAGAAACACCGCGAGACCCAATAGACCGAACACCACCGACGGCACGGCGGCGAGGTTGTTGATGTTCACTTCGATGAGATCGGTGAACCGGTTCTTCGGGGCGAACTCCTCCAGATAAACCGCCGCGGCGATGCCGATGGGGAAGCTCAGCAGGAAACAGACCAGCAGGGCGTAGAACGAGCCGGTGATGGCGCCGGCCAATCCCGCGCGTTCGGGGAAGCGACTGTCGGCATTGAAAAACAGCTCCCAGTTGAAGGGGGTGCGCAAGAGCCCCTTCTCGTCCAGGAGGTCAAACGCCTCGAGCTGAGCTTCCGAAAAGCGTGAGTTGAGGATCTTCGGGATCTCCCCCTTCGCCAGCGTGACGTAATGAGGCGACAGCGGGAAGTAGATTTGCACCGTCTTGCCGATGATGCCCGGATCGGCCGCGACGCGGTCGCCGATCGCCTCGGGCGCGTCCGCAGCGAGCATCTCTACCAGCGACGTATCGATAATCCGGGGCAGATAGGCCTCGAGGCTACTTTGGGCGAGGACGGCGAAGTCGCCACTCGGCGGCGGTCCGGCCTCGACGATCTCAGGATTGACATAGACGTCGAGCTTGAGACTCTTGCGCCCGTCATGCTCGACCACGAGCCCCCGGTTCTCGAGGCGATCGAACCATGCGACCTGGGTCCAGTTCAGCGCATCCACCTCTTTTGGGATTACGCCCTTATAGAGCTGGTCGTAGGGATCGGAGACGGCGATCGGCAGCGTGATGGTTTTACCGATCACGTTGGGATGGTCGACGACATAATCGCGCACAATATAGGACGCGTCTGACGACAGTATCTTCCCGATGCTCCGCTTTTGGTCGTCGGGAATGCCCGGGACGGCCTTGTCGACGGCTTCACGCACCAGCGCCCGATACTTGCCGGAGCGTGGATCCTGGGGATCGACCTTGGCTGGATCGATGTAGATCGGGAGGTCAACCTTGGTCTGGATGAAAGCGGGGTAACCCGTGCTGATCAGAGACGTGACGAGGACGCCGAGCAGCCCGACGGCAAGCGAAATGGCAATGATGCCGTAGGCCTGCAGCCGCCTGTCAGCGGCATAGCGCCGCCGCACGCGCCGTCTCGCCTGGTCGGAGCCCCAATCGTCGGTAGCCTCCGCTCCTATGACCTGTGCATCACTCATATTGTTCTCGATATTTCCGTACGATGTGAAGAGCGAAAATGTTGAGTCCCAAGGTGACCAAGAACAGCACGAGGCCGAGGGCGAAGGCTGCCAGGGTCTTCGGGTTGTCGAACTCCGTATCCCCGATGAGAAGCGTCACGATCTGCACGGTGACGGTCGTGACCGGCTCAAGTGGATTGAGCGTGAGCGAGGCAATGATGCCGGCGGCCATGACCACGATCATGGTCTCGCCGATGGCGCGGCTGACCGCGAGCAAGACGCCGCCCATGATGCCGGGAAGGGCGGCCGGCAGCAGGACCTTGGTGATGGTTTCGCCCTTGGTAGCGCCCATCGCGTAGGAGCCGTCACGCATAGCGCGCGGCACGGCGGCGATGGCATCGTCGGACAGAGACGAGATGAAGGGGATGATCATGATGCCCATAACCCCGCCCGCGGCCAGCGCGCTATTCGGCGCGATCGGCACCCCGATCATCTCGCCGAATTCGCGCATGGCAGGCGCCACGGTGAGGACGGCAAAGAAGCCATAGACGACGGTCGGAATTCCGGCGAGCAACTCCAATACCGGCTTGATCACGGCGCGCACTTTGGGATGGGCATATTCGGTGAGGTAGATGGCCGAGAAGAGACCGATGGGCGTGGCCACGGCCATGGCGATCATGGCGATCAACAGCGTGCCGACGAACACCGGTATGGCGCCAAAGGCGCCGCCGCCAGTCACTTGACCTTCGCGGATGGGGATCTGCGGCTCCCAGTTCAGGCCGAAGAAGAACTCAACCGCCGGGATGCGGTCGAAGAAGCGCAAGGCCTCGACCAGAAGCGACAGCACGATGCCGAGCGTGGTGAGAATGGCGATCAGGGAGCAGGCGATCATCAGACCGCTCAGAATGTGCTCCGCGCCGTGCCGCGCCCGGAACTCCGGGCTGATGCGGCGGCTGGCGAAGAAAAGGCCCAGAATTGCGATGCTCAAGGCGACGGCGGCCATGGCCCAGCGGGCGATGATCTGCCAGGCGTGGTAACGCTCGGCCGCTTCCTGGACCACGAGGCTCGGCTCGCTGAACACGTTGCCGGCCGCGACGGACTTGATCTCGCTCAGAACGAGGCTGACTTGACCCGCGTTGAGGCCATCCGTGGTGCCGAGCGGCAAGCTCCAAAGCAACAGTTTGTCGATGATGGCCCCTTGCAGCAGCAACCACATCAGGACCAAGAGAAGAGCGGGGATGCCGACCCAGGCCGCCACGTAGGCGCCGTGATAGTTCGGCCGTGAATGGAGCTCCTGCTGGCGGCCGCTTACCGAAGCCACGGCGCGCTTGCGGCCGAAGAAATAACTTCCTGCGACAAGCACGAGAAGCAGAAGCAGAACGGAGCCGAGCATTGCAGCCTGCCAGTCCCCGGGATGCCCCACCGCGGAGGGGAGCATGCCGTTAAGTCGTTTGTTGCCTCACGATCGTCGGCGTGGCCGCGTGGTGGACGTCGCGGCCACGCCTTCGATCAACTCAGTCGAAGCGGCGATCCGGCCTTAGGAGGTCGGAGGACCCATCTTCTCGCCTTCCTTGGCGCGACCCTGCATTTCCTTCAGCTTATCTTCGGGAAGCACGACCAGACCGCGCTCGTGAAGATAGCCGTCCTCACCCATGGACTCATCGCTGGTGTACTCGGCGATGAACTCATCCATGCCGCCGATAACCTTGCGGTGGGGGTTCTTGATATAGATGAACAGCGGGCGGGAAAGGCCGTAGCTGCCGTCAGCGATCGTATCAAAGCCCGGCGTGGTGCCGCCGACCTTCACACCCTGAAGCTTGTCCTGGTTCTCGTACAAGAACGAGTAACCGAAGATGCCGAGCGCCTTAGGATCGGCTTCAATGCGCTGCACGATCAGATTGTCGTTCTCACCGGCCTCGATGAAGGGGCCGTCCTGGCGCATGGGCGTGCACTTCTCTTTGACGAGCGACTTGTAGTCGCCCTTCTCAAGCTCGCCCTTCTTCTTCTTGAAGAAGTCGAGCGCTTCACAGCCCTCGTGCATGGCAAGTTCGACGAAAGCGTCGCGCGTGCCGGAAGTCGGCGGCGGGCCATAGACCGTGATCGCCACGTCCGGAAGCGACTTGTCGACATCGCTCCACTTCTTGTTCGGGTTCGGCACCAGCTTGTCGCCGTCAGGAATCTCGGACCCAAGAGCGAGGAAGATCTGCTCCTTGCTGAGATCCATCGGCTTGCCCTTCTTGGATTGGGCGATGGAAAGGCCGTCATAGCCGATCAGGAGCTCGGTGACGTCCGTGACTCCGTTCTTGGTGCAAAGCTCAAACTCAGACTTCTTCATAGCGCGCGACGCGCCGGTGATATCCGGGTTGTCCTCACCGATGCCTTGGCAAAAGATCTTCATGCCGCCACCGGTACCGGTGGACTCGACAACCGGAGCTTTCTTGCCGGTCTTCTTGCCGAATTCCTCGGCGACCGCCTGGGTATAAGGAAACACCGTCGAGGAACCGACGATCTTGATTTGATCACGAGCCAGCGCTGGGCCGGTCGTGCATAGAGCGGCGACGACGAGCGTCGACGCTGCGATAGTAAACTTGTTCACTTCGCTCTCCCTTGATTGGAAAATGAGCCTCCGCCAGCGCGAGCAACGCCGCCAGCTCGCGGGCACGCTAGTCCCCAGGGATCATTGTTTTATGACAGCGATGATTCGACTTTATGACACATCAACTATTTGATTTTGCCTATATTTTTTCTATGACGCTGTGGAAAACCCGATTTGCCGGCGGCTCGACCGTGCAGATTGACCGGCAGCCAATATGTCTGTATTTCTGGACCTATGGATGTATCTTCCGACCCCCCGCGCGACCTGCCCCGCGACCTGCCCCGCGACCTGCCCAACGTCCTCGAACCCGTGTTCGCCATCCCGGATCAGCGTCTGCTACAGGCGTCGCGGCCGCCTTCCCACCCTCCTCGGCTGCTCATGCTGTACGGCTCGTTGCGCGGCCGGTCCTACAGCCGCTTTCTCACTTTGGAGGCGGCCCGGCTGCTGGAGGCGTTCGGGGCCGAGGTCAAGATCTTCGACCCGTCGGGCTTGCCGCTCCCAGACGACGCGCCGGCGACCCACCCCAAGGTTCAGGAACTGCGTGAGCTATCGACCTGGTCCGAGGGACATGTGTGGTGCAGCCCGGAGCGCCATGGGGCGATGACGGGCATCATGAAGACACAGATCGACTGGATTCCGCTCTTGCTCGGATCGGTGAGGCCAACCCAAGGAAAAACCGTTGCCCTGATGCAAGTGAGCGGCGGCTCGCAGTCTTTCAACGCCGTCAACCAACTTCGCGTGCTCGGCCGCTGGATGCGCATGGTCACCATTCCCAACCAGGCGTCGGTGGCCAAGGCTTACGAGCAGTTCGACGAAGCGGGCCGGATGAAGCCGTCCGCTTATTACGATCGCGTCGTGGATGTGATGGAGGAGCTGATGAAGTTCACGCTGTTGACGCGTGGCGTCTCGGGCTACCTCACGAGCCGCTACAGCGAGCGCAAAGACATCCTCGAGAAGGAGAAGGAGAAGGAGAAGGAAGGCAGCGGCGTCGATCTCGACGCCATGTAGCAGGCCTTCGTCAGCTCGCGCGCGCCTCGTTAAGCATCACGGTGAAGGTCGAGCCCTCGCCGGGCTTGGAGGCGATGGCGAGTTCGCCGCGGTGGCGATTCAAGATGTGCTTCACAATGGCGAGGCCGAGCCCCGTGCCGCCTTTCTCGCGGCTGGAGTCGACGTCCACGCGGTAGAAGCGCTCGGTCAGCCGCGGCAGGTGTTCGGCCGGGATGCCGGGGCCGTCGTCGATGATCGAGATGGCATAGCGGCCGCGGCTCTGCCGTCCGAGCGAGGGGATGTGCTTCGCCTCGATCCGCACATGATCGCCGCGGTTTCCATATTTCAGCGCGTTTTGCACCAGATTCTGGAGGACTTGCACGAGCTCGTCGCGGTCGCCGCGCACGATGGCGGCCCTCGAAAAACGCTGAACCTCGAGGCTCATGCCGCTGTCGCCGACGAGCGGCTCCAGCGTGTCCCGGGCGTGGCCCAGCACGTCGTTGAGATCGACGAGATCGCTCGGCGGCACGTGGGCGTTCATCTCGACCCGGCTCAAGGAGAGCAGCGCATCGATGAGGCGGGTCATGCGCGAGGCTTGCTCGGCCATGATCGGCAGGAAGCGCTCGCGCGCGCCCGGATCTTCCTTGGCCGTGCCTTGCAGCGTCTCGATGAAACCGCGCAGCGAGGCCAGCGGCGTGCGCAGCTCATGGCTCGCATTGGCGATGAAGTCGGCCCGCATCTGGTTGATGCGCTCGCCCTCGGTCAAATCGCGCAAGAGCACGAGGATATTGCCGTCAACCTCCACGCCGCGGGTCAGGGGCGCCACGGTCACGGCCATGCGGCGGCCGACCGGGACTCGTTCGGCATAGGTGACGGTGACGGCATGCCGGCGCCTCGGCGCCGCCGTGACCGCATCCAGGAATTCCGGCGTGCGGATCACCGAGGAAATATGGCTCCCCTCACGCAACGAACCGAACATGCCGCGCGCCGGGGCATTGCAGGAAAGCACCTGCCCGGTGCGATTGAGCAGAATGACAGGATCGGGCAGCGCCTCCGCCATGACGTGCATGGCCGACGTCGAGTGTGACGAGGTCACCTGACGCACCGGATCGTCGCCGAGCACTTGGTCAACGTCTTGGCGCGGAAGGAGCGCGACGGCCGCCACGAAGGCCACGAAAGCGGTAAGCGCGAGCCCGGTCGACAGGTCGCTGAGGGCCACGAGAGAGGCCATGATGACCGCAACGATCACGACCTGCCAGAATGCCCCCCAAAGCCGCGCGGCGAGTTCGCGGAGACCGCGCCTGGCAATCTGGCCGGCACGCCAGAGTAGCCCTGAAGGCAGGGTACGGGCGCTCTGATCTGCCTGATTGGTCAAGGCCTTCTCCTGGACTCTGCTACGAATCGCCGCCCTTCTGGCCGGCTCGTATTTGCGCTTGGAATATCACGATTTTGCGACATTCTCCTCCCCGTCCTACGACGTCTCTATGACAGTGCACACCACACGGCATGGTTTGCGACAGCTTGGATCGGGTAGCGGGGCTGAGAATACACGTCCCTGGGTAGCATGTGGGGAGCAGGCCCGAGGAATGCCAGACCGGCCTCCTCCACAACTCCGCAAGGGGGGACCGTTCCCAGGGGACCGGTTCGAGCCAAGCGGGCTATTATCGACTTTGACAGCAAGAACCGGCGTGCGCGCCCTCGGTTCGACTGGCAGTCTTGAGCGGACAGGCACGTTCCAGGACCTCAGATGACAAGCCCGCTTCGAGTTTCCGCGCCTCCCTCCCTTTCGCCGTTGCTCGACAACGCGCGTTGGGAAGCCGTGCTCGCCCGCGATGTCCGCTTCGATGACCGATTCTACTATTCGGTACGGACCACCGGCATCTATTGCCGGCCCTCGTGCCCGGCGCGACGGCCCAACCGCGCGCATGTCCTGTTTCATGACACCGCGGCGGAGGCGGAAGCTGCCGGCTTTCGTGCCTGCAAGCGCTGCAAACCCGATCAATCCTCGTTGGGCGCGCACCATGCGGCCAAGCTGGCCCAAGCCTGCCAGATGATCGAGGCGGCCGAGAGCCCGCCCACGCTTGCCACGGTGGCAAACGCCGTGGGGCTCAGCCCGTATCACTTCCACCGCCTGTTCAAGGCAGCACTTGGCGTCACGCCGAAGGCCTATGCCGCGGCGTCCCGCAACAAGCGTGTACGCGCGGGGCTGACGACGAAGGCAACCGTGACGGAGGCGCTCTACGATGCCGGCTTCAATTCGAACAGCCGGTTCTATGCCGCCGCACCGGAGGTTCTCGGTATGGGGATCAAGAGTTTCCGCGCCGGCGGCACCAACGAAGAGCTCAGATGCGCCGTGGCCCCGTGCTCGCTGGGACAGGTACTCGTTGCCGCAAGCGACACAGGCGTGTGCGCGATCCTTCTCGGCGATGCGTCCGCTACCCTGCTTGCGGAATTGCAGGCCCAGTTTCCCGGCGCGCGCCTGATCGACGGCGACAGGTCCTTCGCGCAACTGACCGCAAGGGTCGTTGCCTTGGTCGATGCGCCCGGAACGGAGCTCAACCTCCCCCTGGACGTCAGAGGAACCGCCTTCCAGCATCGCGTGTGGGAGGCTTTGCGCCGCATCCCCGCCGGCGCCACCGCGAGCTACGCGGACATCGCCGCCCTTATCGGAGCCCCAAGTGCGGCGCGCGCCGTGGCGGGCGCTTGCGCGGCGAACCGGCACGCGGTTGCGATCCCCTGTCACCGCGTGGTGCGGGGCGACGGGTCGTTATCGGGCTATCGTTGGGGCGTGGCACGTAAGCGCCTCCTCCTCGCCAAGGAATCGGAATAGGTAGGCCGCCAACGGATCGTCGACTAGAGCGTTGAACCACCACATCCCCAATTCAGAATAACAGGAGACCAGACCAATGGTGCATGCGTGGCCCGCCAAAGGACCTAAGCAAAAGCTCGAGCGTTACGAATTCGATCCGGGTGCGCTTGGTGCCGAGGAAGTCGAGATCGAAGTCGAGCATTGCGGCATCTGCCATTCCGATCTCTCGGTGATCAACAACGAGTGGGGCATCTCGACCTTTCCGGCGGTCCCCGGGCACGAGGTCGTCGGCCGCGTCGTAGCCGTAGGCCCGCAAGCCAAGGGCGTGACCGTCGGCCAGTCTGTCGGGCTTGGCTGGAGCGCCGAGAGTTGCATGCATTGCCGGCAATGCATGTCTGGTGATCCCAATCTCTGCGCACAGAACGTGCCGACGATCATCGGCCATATGGGCGGTTTCGCCGACCGGGTGCGCGCGCAATGGCAGTGGGTCATCCCGCTCCCCGATGGATTGAACCGGGCCGATGCGGGACCGCTGCTATGCGGCGGCACCACCGTGTTCGCCCCCTTCCATGAATACCGCATCAGGCCAACGGATCGTGTGGGCGTGGTGGGCATCGGCGGCCTCGGCCATATGGGTCTGCAATTCGCCAAGGCCTGGGGCTGCGAAGTGACGGCGTTCACCTCCACCGACTCCAAGGCCGACGAGGCGCGCGGCTTCGGCGCGCATCACGTCGTCAACAGCCGCAGCAAAGAAGAACTGCAAAAGATCGCGGGAAGCCTCGACCTTCTTCTGGTTACGGTGAACGTGCCGCTGGACTGGCAGGCTATGATCGGAACGCTCGCGCCCAAGGGACGGATGCATGTGGTCGGCACCGTGCTGAAACCCATTCCCGTCGTCGCCTTCGACCTGATCATGGCTCAGCGCAGCATCTCGGGGTCGCCGACCGCGGGCCCCGTCGTCATGGCGAAGATGCTGGAGTTCTCCGCGCGCCACGGGATCTCGCCGCAGACGGAGCGATTTCCCATGGATCAGGTGAACGAGGCGTTGGAGCACCTTGCCGCGGGCAAGGCGCGCTATCGTATCGTGCTCGACGTCTGATGACTGCTTAGCGGGTCAGTCCCTTGGCGGCGAGTTCATCGAGATAGCTCTGGAAGCGCGCTTCGGCGTTCTCGCCGAGGTCACGCAGATAGTCCCAGACATAAAGGCCGGTATCGTGGCCATCGTCGAAACCGATGCGCACCGCATAGTTTCCGACCGGTTCGAGCCGGGTGATGTGGACATTCTTCTTGCCCGGCACGGTGATGCGCTGCTCGGGGCTGTGGCCCTGCACTTCGGCACTCGGGCTCATCACCCGCAGTAGCTCCGCCGGCAGGGTGAAGCTCTGCCCATCGTCGAAGCTGACCGCGAGATTGCGCTTCTCCGCGTCAAGCTTGAGCTCGGTTGGCCAGGTCACGTCAGTCTCCTTGTGGCAATTGGCTCGCGTCCCCACGTTGCCGGCGCCAAGTGGCAGGCGGCATGTCCATCACACGGCGGAAGGCACGCGTAAAGGACGCCTCGGAATCATAGCCGACATGGCTGGCGATTTGGGCGATCGATTTGCTGCTGTTGAGCAGCTCATGCGCAGCAACGTGGATGCGCCAGGAGCCTAGGTATTGCATGGGCGGCACCCCAAGCGTTTCGTTGAAACGGTCGGCGAGCGCCGAGCGGGACAGACCGACTTCGCGGCCAAGCGCGTCCACCGTCCAGCGGTCGGCGACGCGCGCATGAAGCAACGCCATGGCGCGCGAGACGTAAGGGTCCCTCAGGGCCACGAGCCAGCCACGCTCCGACTCAGGCAGTTGGTCGGTGTAGCGCTGGATCGCCTCGATGAAGAGCATCTCCGAGAGCTTGCCGAGGACCGACTCCGAGCCCATCCGTCCGGCGGCAATCTGCTCGGCGGCGAAGTGGAACGTGCTGCGGATCCACGCTGCCGAACTCGCCTCCTTTGCTTCGAAGCGAAGCACGGGCGGCAGCGCGCTCAGTACAGGGTTGCCGCGCACGCGATCGGCGCCGAGAAACCCACAGACAACGCGCGTGAGCTCGCCGCCGTCACCATGAACAACGCTGGCGAGACCACCATTCTCTGGAAAGCGAACGATATCTTCAGACGGGACCGGCAGACGGCTCAGATCGCTGCCCAAAAGGTGGGAATCGTTGCGCGGGAAGAGGACGGATTCGCCCGGACCAATCTCGAATTCAGTACCGTCTTCGAGACGCCCGCGCATTCGTCCCTCGGTCACGAAATGATAGGGAATGAGGTGGTCGGTAGGCCCCAATACCGGCGCGCAGCTTGAGGGGAGGACTTTCGCGGCTATGCACCAGGCTCTGGTGAATTCCGCGTGCAGATACACCCCGCCTTTCAGACGCATCGTTCGCAGCACGTCAGACAGAGCATCCATGCTGTCCAATCCCGAACCGGCGTTTCGGTCAAGTCTCCCGGTGAACGGGCCATAGCCGGCCCACCAACCCCCCGCCCATATCAGGGTCCTCGAAGGCGCGGCACGTCTGCCGCGTCCCCCCAGTCCCGGAGGACCTTATGATGAAAGCAACGATAGCAGTGGGCAACAAGTCCCGTCGCAGCATCGCCCTCGCCACGCTCGTGGCGGCGGCTCTCACCAGTCTCGCCGTTGCCGGCACCGTCACGCCGGCCAGCGCCGGAGATATCATTCAGCACAAGCCCGCGCGCGACGGCGTGAAGGCCCACAAGGTCACCAAGCTGCCGACCCGGCCGTCTCAGCGGCCCGACCGCGTGTCGGCAAAGCCCGGCAAGACGCCAGGTGACCACGTGTCGGCGAAGCCTGGGAAGGACAACGCCAACCACGCACCGGCCAAGCCTGGCAAGGGGCACGCCGACCGTGTGCCGGCGAAACCCGGCAAGGGTCACGCCGACCGCGCACCTGCCAAGCCCGGCAAGGCGCATACCAGGATCCGCGACCACCGCGACAAGCAGCCTCGCGGCTGATCTTGCGGCGCCGCACACTTGAAATTGAGGGCTGCCCCGGCCTAGGGCCGGGGCAGCCCTCAACATCAACTCGAGAGCGTGAGGTGGTGACTACGGGCGGGTTCAGCGCCTTCAGGCGGGCGACGGAGACGCCTTTCAACCTCATTCTCGGGGCTCGCCCCTAGGCGTCAGAGGGCGAGAATGGCCGGGCTTCAGCCGAGGTCGACCTCGCCCTCGACCACATGGTCGAGCGGCGTGCCCTCGGCGGTGAGCACCATCTTCATCTTGAGCTTGCCCTTGCCACCAAGGCCGTCCTCGCGCACCAGGCGCTCGATCTCCTGTTGTGAGGTCACGCCGACCTCCTTCAGAAACTTCCGCATCGACATGTTGAAGCGTTCCTCGTCCATCGCGGCCTCCTTTGGCGTACCGTCTCGTGATATGGAAAAGACGGCATATCTGTACTAGAGACGAAAGCCCATATTAGAGCCGAAACATCATGGCGGTCACCTCGCAAGGCACGGGCCGCGCCAAACCGAAGACGCGAGCTGGTACGATGAAGCGGAAAAGCACGGTGAAACGCAGAAATGCGCCTGCCGCCGCGCTTGCCGACCCCCGCTACCGCAAGCGCGTGGTCAAGAGCGCCAAGGCCTATAGCCGCAAGGACGAGACCAAAGTGGTCGAGGATGAAGACGCGTAGATGAGTGACACCACCTCTCCCCTGATCGACCCGTTCGGCCGCGCGATCACCTATTTGCGGGTCTCGGTCACCGACCGCTGCGATTTTCGCTGCACCTATTGCATGGCGGAGGATATGACCTTCGTGCCGCGCAAGGAGCTCCTGTCACTGGAAGAGATCGACCGGATGGCGAGCGCCTTCATCGCGCGCGGTGTGCGAAGGGTCAGGCTCACCGGTGGCGAGCCTCTGGTCCGGCGCAATATCCTGTGGCTGATCGAAGCGCTGTCGCGGCATCTCGGGCAAGGCCTCGACGAGCTGACGCTGACCACGAACGGCAGTCAGCTTTACCGCTTCGCGGACGCACTCGCCGCTCTCGGCGTGAAACGCATCAACGTCTCGCTGGACACGCTCGATGCCGCGAAGTTCCGCGTGCTCACCCGCTGGGGCGACTTCGATCAGGTGATGCGCGGGATCGATGCGGCGGCGCGCGCCGGACTGAAGATCAAGATCAATACCGTGGCCCTGCGAGACATGAACGAAGACGAGATCGAGGACATCTTGCGCTGGTGCCACGGCCGGGGCTTTGACCTCACGCTGATCGAGACCATGCCGATGGGTGAGATCGATGCCGACCGCACGGATCAATATCTCCCGCTTTCCCTGGTGCGGGCGCGGCTCTCCCAACACCTCACACTCAAGGACACTGCGGATCGGACCGGGGGGCCGGCCAGATATGTGCGCGTCGCGGAGACAGGGGGCCGGCTCGGCCTCATCACGCCGATGACTCACAATTTCTGCGAGTCCTGCAACCGGGTCCGAGTCACATGTACCGGCACACTCTATATGTGCCTCGGGCAAGAGGACGCCGCGGATCTCAGGGAGCCCATGCGGGCGAGCCCGTCCGACACGCTTCTGCATGCCGCAATCGACGAGGCCATGGCCCGCAAGCCGAAAGGCCATGATTTCGTTATCGATCGGGCCGCGGGACCCGCTGTTTCGCGCCATATGTCGGCCACGGGCGGCTAAGTCCGGCTAGGGTTAAGAATCGCCTACGCCGTTAAAATTCCAGACCTTTTCAGAGTTTGTGGCGGTCGCGCGGCGTCTCGCCAAGGCGTTTCGTCGAACAACCCTTTCGCCTAGGGCGTTTCTTAACCTACGACCGGGTAGTTTTCCCTCCGGGATCAGCGGCCTAGGCTGGTTGCTGAACGGCTGCGGTTGCACATGTTGCTCAAGGCATATCTGAAGAAATATTGGCACTGGGCGGGATTGGCGCTGCTATCGGCGGTGATCGCCGCGACGGCGCTTATTGCGCCGGGCAAAGTCAGTCAGTTGGAGTTGGGGCGCGAGGCTCTCGTCGCCGAGAACCGAATTAACGCGCAGCTGCTCGAACAACCAAACATCGCGCTGGATGCATTGACGCGCCCGGGACTTGCCCCCCAGCTCGGCGAAGTCTTCGAACAATCCGGATACGCGCGCCGCGTGCTGCGCTATGAGCTTTACGACGCGCGCGGACGGCTCATCTTCACCAGCGGGCAAGCCAATCTCCAGCTGGGCGACGAGCTCGTCGACGTCAAAATCAACCCAGCCCAGCAAGGCGCCGTTGTCGGCCTGTACACCGGCGCCGGCAAGGACGGACCATCGCATTTCGCCGTCTTGCGGTTGCCCATGGCTCCCAATCAGCAGCACGGAACGCTGATCGTCTATCTCGACCAAAGCGATCAGGCGGCCGTGTTCACCGGCTATTTCGGCCTTATCGCCATCGTGACGCTCGTTCTGCTCGGCATCGGTGTGGCGACGCCTGTTGCCTTTGCTTGGATGCGCAGCCAAGAACGCCGTGAAGCGCAAGAACAGGTCCGCTATCTCGAGAGCCACGATGCGCTGACCGGGCTTGCCAATCGCAGGGCGTTCGCCGAGCGGCTGGGCGAGGCCATGGTCCGCATGAAGCGCGACAACACCCATATCGCCGTTATCTGTCTCGATATCGACAAGTTCAAAGAGATCAACGACGCCACGGAACATGGGGGCGGCGATCACGTGCTGCGCGAAATCAGTGCGCGCATTCGAGATACGCTCCGGGAGCGCGACATTATTGCGCGACTCGGTGCCGACGAGTTTGCCATTGCGCTTGTCGACATTACGAATCTCGGCGACGTGATGGCCTTCATGAACCGGCTGGTTGCCGCCTTGAGGCCGCCATTCCATGTGGCCGGCAAGGAAATTCTCATCACCACAAGCGTTGGACTCGCCTTGGCGCCGGCCGACGGCGACACCGCCTCCACCGTGCTGCGCCATGCCACCATTGCGCTGTCCCGCGCCAAGGGCGACGGCGGCCAGCGCATGTGCTTCTTCGAGGAGAGCATGGACAAAGCCCTCCAGCGCCGGCGCACCGTCGAGCATGAGCTCCGCCTGGCGCTTGGCCGCGAAGAATTCGAGGTGCTCTACCAACCGCAATACGACTTGATGTCGGAGCAGCAATGCGGCTCCGAGGCGCTGATCCGCTGGCACCATCCGGTGCACGGCAAGATCGCGCCAGGCCACTTCATCTCGGTCGCCGAGGAAACCGGGCTGATCGTGCCGATCGGCGAGTGGGTCTTGCGGCGTGCCTGTTTCGACGCAGTGGGCTGGCCGGAGCATCTGACCGTGGCGGTGAACCTGTCGCCGGCGCAGTTCCGCGACAGCGACATCGCCGAGACCGTCGCCGACATTCTGCACGAGACCGGCCTGCCCGCGCAGCGGCTCGAGCTCGAAATTACCGAGAACCTCCTGATCAACGACACCGAGGAGGTCTTGAGCAAACTGAACCGCCTGCGCGATCTGGGCGTGAAGATCGCCATGGACGATTTCGGCACGGGCTATTCGAGCTTGAGTTACTTGGCCCGCTTCCCGTTCTCCAAGATCAAGATCGACCGGCAGTTCATCCGCAACATGACGCGCGACCCGGCGATGCGGGCGATCGTCAAGACCATCATCGCGCTCGGTAAGTCGCTCGACGTGACCATCACGGCGGAGGGCGTGGAGACGCCCGAGCAGGCCGAGATGCTGCGCAAGTTCGGCTGCCGCCAGGTACAAGGCTTCCTCTACGGGCATCCGGAAGCCGACAACTCGCAAAACAAGCAAAAACCCCGCAGCGACGGCAAGGTGACGCCGATCCGGCCGCGGCGCTCAAGCGCGGCCTAGACGGCAGGTCTCACGAGCGCCTTAGCGCCCCGCGGGGAATGGAAATTCCTTCATCGGCGTGGCCGGGCGTCCACCAAACAATCCCTTGAAGACAGGTTTGGCGGGGCGCGCCGTGCTTTGCACGGTGACGCGCCGGCGCGGCGCAGGCTTGCGCCCGGCGTCTTCGGTATCTTTGACACTGGCGGTCTCTTTGACAGCGGCCCGCGCGGGCTTACGCAAGGGCATCGGCACGGTGGCGGAAACGGCGTCCGGCTCGGTGAACTCGGCAGGCTCGGTGGACTCGATGCTCGCGACCGAGCGGAGCTCCATCTCCGCCTCGGACTCAAGCGCCGGCGCGCGCTCCACCAGCGCCGCATCCGGATCCATGACGGGGTCGGCGCTCTCGAGCGGCGGTGTGGGCGCGACCGGGTCCGACAAGGCAGCCTGCTCCATGAGCGCCGCCGGCGCCTCGTTCAGCGGCGCCTGTTCCGGAATGTCCGGCAAAGCGCCGGTGATCTCTTCCGGTGGCAGCTCGTTCCACGCCGCGTCGTCGGCGTCCCCCTCGCCCTCGCCCTCCGGGGCGCCTTCGAGCATGGCGGGCCCAGCCGCAGAAGCCTCGATAAAAGGTGAAGGCGGGGCGGATCGGACCGCCACTTCGATGGCGACGGTGCCTTGGGCCCGGTCCTCGGGCGCAGGCAGCGTGACCATGACCGGAAGAATCAGGGCGAGCACCGCGGCATGGGCGGCGCCCGCGCCAAAGGCGCAGACGGAGAGACTGGGCTTGTCGGTATGAATCACAGACGGCCGGGCGCCAAAAAGTTTCGCCAAACGCTCTTTACTCACGCCCGTTCTGAGTTAGCTGAGTCGCCCGACTCCCCGCAAGCCTTTAGTTTTCCATGACAATTTTCGGCGCCTGGCGCGCGGTCCCGGACACGCGTTCGAGCTCCGCCCACGCGGCCGCCGCGATCTCACGATAGACCTTGGACACCGGGGACTCCGGATCGGTCGCCACCACGGGCTTACCTTCATCGGAGGTCTCGCGCACTGCCATGGTCAGCGGCACCTCGCCCAGGAAGGGCACGCCGAGGCGTTCGGCTTCCGCCTTCGCCCCGCCATGGCCGAAAATGTCGGACGCCTCGCCGCAATGGGGGCAGACGAAGGTCGACATATTCTCGACGATGCCGAGCACCGGCACGTTGACCTTCGTGAACATGTTGAGGCCCTTGCGCGCATCGATCAGTGCCAGATCCTGCGGCGTGGAGACGATGACGGCGCCGGCGAGCGGCACCTGCTGGGCCATGGTGAGCTGGGCATCTCCCGTGCCGGGCGGCATGTCGACCACCAGCACGTCGAGCTCGCCCCAGGCCACGTCCTTCAACATTTGCGATAGCGCCGACATGACCATGGGGCCGCGCCAGATCATCGGCGTCTCCTCGTCGACGAGGAAGCCCATGGACATGACTTTCAGCCCATAGGCGCGCATGGGATCGAGCTTATTGCCGGCGAGCTGTTGGGGCTGGCCGTGAATGCCGAGGAGCCGCGGCATGGACGGGCCGTAGATGTCGGCATCGAGCACGCCGACCTTCAGGCCTCGATCCTTCAGCGCCAGCGCGAAATTCACCGCGGTGGTGGATTTGCCGACGCCGCCTTTGCCGGAGGCGACGGCGATGATGTGCTTGACGCCGGGCACGCCGCCCGGGCGGTGGCGCGCATCGCGGGCGGCGCCTGGCGCGGTGATGCCAGGGCCTTGTTGGCTATGACCTTGCGGTGGCACCCCTTGCGGTGGCGCGGCTTGCGGCGGCGGCGCGGCCTGCGCGGTGGCCCCGTTGCCGTTGCCGTTAGAGCCTGGGGCGCCGGGTGCGCGGTCGGCGGTGAGCGTCACCGCCACGCCCTCGACACCGGGAATGTCCTTCACCACGCTCTCGGCCGCCTGGCGCAGGTCTTCCAGCTCCCGCGCGCGTGCCGGGTCCACGGAAATCGCGAAATAGACCTTGCCCTTGTGGATCACCACCTCGGAGACGAGGCCGAGCGAAACGATATCGTCCTCGAGGTCCGGGCCCTTCACGCCTTTCAGCGCGGCAAGGATTTGGTCCTTGGAAAGTGTCTCGGTCATCATCCCGAATATGTAGTGACGAATGCCCTGCAACGCAAAAGTGCAAATTGAAGCGGGTTTTCTCCTTTCTTGGTTTCGTCATCCCGCAGAAGCCGGACTCTAGCGCTATTCGCCGTCTGGACCCCGGCTTTCGCCGGGGTGACGGCCCCGGCTTCTTTGGGCCCACCCTTGCTTCGCGCACTCTCTTTCCTCGTCATGCCCGGACTTGATCCGGGCATCCACGCCGTGACGTCGCGGCAAGCAGCATCGCAAGTGGAATGGATTGCCGGGTCAAGCCCGGCAATGACGAAGGAGAAAGCGGGCACGCCTCCTCAGAACGACGGCCAAGTTGTCTATATCGAACTCTTCACCGATAACGACCAAGCCGAGTGTGCGACCGCAGGTCGAGACCACCTTTTCTCGTTCCAGTTGCCCGAAAACCCCGAAAAGCCCCTCTTGGAGGGAGGACTCTCGGTCAATCTCCGTGGCAACGTGCAGTTCGCCAATGGCTTCTGTCACTTCAGGGGTTTCTTCATGAACCAGGATGTCATGGGGATGCACCAGGGTTGGGTGGAGACGTACTTCGGAGCCGTCGACCAGTTTGATGTAATCAAATCAAATCGATATTGCGCCCAGCCTTGAGTTACTTGCTGGGTCTTCCCCGAGCAAGCTGAGCTTCAGCGGGAATGCTTGAACTACGGAGTTCGCCATCACCACACGCGCGGCGAAATGGCGCGCGGGGGTTCTGGGACCCGCCCCTCATGGAGT
>Ga0209587_1000254_pt1 | contig 26124 bp, 22 predicted proteins | sample NGEPerD_2_FD_184512 | JGI IMG/M metagenome (GOLD analysis project Ga0209587, IMG submission 184512) | Arctic peat soil microbial communities from the Barrow Environmental Observatory site, Barrow, Alaska, USA - NGEE PermafrostL1-D... | ecosystem: Environmental > Terrestrial > Soil > Wetlands >... | reverse complement strand
TCACCGACGCGCCCGTAGGCCATCGGCAGCACAATCGGCGCGCCGGCGCTCATGACCCCGACGTGGGCGATGAACGCCTCGTCCAGGATGGCGTCGACCACCGCCCGGTCGTAGCTCGCTCGCTCCGCGCCGCGCCGCACGCGTGAACGGTCGGTCTTGTCCAGCTCAACAGAACCCATCGCGCAAGTCTGGCTCCCGCGCCCCGATCGCGCCCGGATGTTTCGCCGCGGCCGAACGCAGTCGGGCTCTCATCCGGCGGTGAAGCTAGGTTCGCCTGCACGATGAGCCCCACGAGACACCCGATCGTGGTGCTGTGGACGACACCCCGCTCGCGCTCGACGGCGTTCGAGCGGATGATGATCGAACGCGGTGATCACACTGTCTTCGACGAGCCGTTCTCGGTGCCGTACTACTTCTCAGCCGAACGTCGCTCTAACCGCTACTCCGAGCGCGCGCCAGATGCCGACGCGGCCACCGTACTCGACCGACTGGTGGACGCGGCGGCGACGCGCCCGGTGTTCGTGAAGGAGATGGCTCATCACGCGTCGGGGCTCCTGACCCCTGCCTTCCTCGGCCGGTTCACCAACACGTTCCTCGTGCGCGCGCCACGCGCCGCGCTGGGATCGTTCGCGGCACGCTGGCCGGACCTCACCGAGGAGGAGGCGGGATACGGCCGGCTGCTCGAGGCGTTCCGCGTCGTGCAGCAATTGGGCCGGACGCCGCCCATCGTGCTCGAGTCCGACGAGGTCACCGATGACCCGCCCGCGCTGGTGCGCGCCTGGTGCGATGCCATCGGCATCCCGTTCATCGAATCGGCGCTCCGTTGGGAACCCGGCATGCAGCCGCAGTGGGAGCGTTGGCACGACTGGTATGAGGGTGTTGCTCGCACGACCGGGTTCGTTCCTCGCCCGCCGGACGCGCCCACACCGCTCGACGAGCGAGTGAACGCGATCGCGGCGCGCGCCCAGCCGGTCTACGACGAGCTCGCCGCGGTACGCCTTCGCGACGGTCACACATCGGCGCAGGAGCCCGACGTGTAGCACGCGGGATCACGCGTACTCGGCGTCGGCCAATACCGCGCGCAGGGTCCGCCGGCCCATCGGGGCAATATTGGCCGTGTCTGACAGCCCCGTCCGCCTGCTCGAGAACTCGATGGCCGTACTCGGCGGTTCGGATCCCGCCGACGACTGGTTCGACCATCCGGACTCAGCCCGCGCCGGCGTGTCGTGTCGCGCCCCGCCCCTACCGAATCGAGCCACGTTCGCGTCGCCGCGTGCCGTCACGTCCATGTGTGCCGGTCAGGCCTCTTCAGGCTGCCCGCCACCACGTGCTTACCGCCCGATTGCGATCGGTTGTTCGGCAGACCGGGTCGTGTCACCGACACAGGTAGCTTTGGGTCATGACCACGGCAGCCAGGCGACCGCCTCGTTCGGTCGACGACCTCGAGCCGGCGGATCGCGACCGTCTGGCTCGGGCCCACAAGCGCCTCCGTGAGGCGACGGACACCTACGAACCCTTCCACGGCGGGGAGATCACGCCGAACCAGGACGCGCCCGTCCATGAGGTATTGGCGATGGCGGCTGCGCAGGCCGAGGTCCAAGACGCCGAGGACGCACTCTGGCGCTTGCGCGAGGAGCTCCTCGGCTGGGCGCGTCCGGCTTGGGCACCGAACGCGGCGCTCGTCGCCGATTGGTTCTCGGACGAGGACCGCATCTACGACGAGGCGGGGCGCTTCGAGAGGTGCTGCAACTCGACTCACTCCGTGGTTGAGGCCGCGGACGGTAAGTAGAACCGGGTTCAGAAGAGCCAGACGCCCTCCCGCATGACCGTTCTGCCGGCGATCTCGTCCGCTTCGCGCCACGCCTGGATTCGCTCCGGGCGAAGCAGCAGGAACCAGAAGTCTCCGCCGGCGGCTCGCGGGTCCCAGTCCGCCTGTCCCGCGTAGGCGTCTGCGACCTCGGGCGGGACGCGGCCAACGTCAACCGCACGGTCGAGCACAGCATCAACCATGACGACGTCCCGGGTAGCACCCAGTGCGAGGCGCGCAATGCCTGAGCTCACGATGTTCCGCGTCGTGACGGCAGAGGGCTCGGTCGCGATGATCACTCTCTCACCGTCCCACGCAAGCGAGAGGGGGACCAGGTGCGCCCTTCCAGTCTCCGATGCCGACGCAACCCACACGTCGGCGTGGCGCGCGGCGAGCTTCGCCAGGACATCGACCTTTCGTTGTGCGCCAGTTCTCGCCGTCATGTCGCTCACCCAGCAAGCCTGGCACGAGCAACCTCGCCGTGTGAGCGACGGAACCAATTCCTACGTCACCAAGACGCTCCACCCGCTGCGGTTCGCCGACGAGGCGATCGAAGGTGACCCTCACCTGGTTCGACGGCGGATCCGAGCCATCCGTCGACGTCTCCAATAGGCTGGCTCGAGCTTTTCGACTCCGGAGGATGCACTGTGATCTCTCGACGCTCTCTTCGCGTTCTTCTCGCGGTGCTCGTCACCTTCAGCCTCGCGGCGGCGGGTTGCAGCAGCGGAGGGGGCTCCGACAACAAGTCCGACAAGTCCAATGATGTTCAGCTCCCCGGCGGCGGCTCGGGTGGCGGCTCTGGCTCGGGTGGCGGCTCTGGCTCGGGTGGCGGCTCTGGCTCGGGTGGCGGCTCTGGCGGCTTCGGCAACGGCGACTGCGCGCAGCTCGCCAACGCCATGAGCAACTTCGGGGCCGACAGCAGCTCGACCGACGATCTCGAGTCGACCGCGAAATATCTCCAGAAGGCCGCCGGCGAAGCGCCCGAAGAGATTGCCGACGACCTCCAGGTCATGGCCGACACTTTCGCTCAGCTCGCCGGCGACCCTTCCCCGTCGGCGTACGCGGCGGCGTTCGGCACCGGCGACTTCATCAAGGCGACGACCAACCTCTCGGGTTGGATCACCAAGAACTGCGTCGGCTGACGAAACGGGTTGACCCTGGCGGTCAGCCTGAAGTGCCACCCACGGTGCCCGACGTCATGACGAGGCGCGAGACCGCGCCGCCCCGTTCGACGCCGGTACCGCCCCGTGGGTGGCTTCGGGCGCGACCAGCGGCCACGGACGTTCCCGCTCAACCGCCAGACCGACGTCGAACAGCAGCTCGTCGGCGTGATGGCGGGCAAGGACCTGCATTCCGACCGGGAGCCCATCGACGGTTCCCGCCGGGATGGACACGGCCGGGTTCCCGCAGATGTTCGAGATGATGGTCAGGCCGCCCATGTTCACCAAGTCCGGGAACTTCCGCGTCGCCGCGTCGAGCAGCACCGTCGGCAGCTTGGGGGCAACGACGCTCGCGAGGCGCGTCCCGAACAGCAGACCCCGGAACGCGTAGTTGGCCAGTGCGTTCGACGTCGCCCACTCGACGAAGTTGTCCTCGCTGCTGCTCATCGCCGAGTCGGCACCGAACGCGGGACCGGGGTTGGTCGCCGCGACGATGAAGTCGACGTCGGCGAATGCGGCGGCCATCGCTTCGTTCGCCTGGACCCGCAGCTTCTCGGCCACCGCTGCGGTCCGCAGGTTGTACAGCGACTGGGCCATGTACAGGCCGGCCGCGACCTCCGGGGTCATCTTGGCGGCACACCGCGGCCACTTGTCACCGAGATCGGCAAGAAGGGTCGCGAGGTTGCCCATCATCCATTGCGCCGCGAGGTTCGGCAGCTCGAGGTCGATGTCGACCTGCACCATCCCGGTCGCGGCGATGAGCGCGGTGGCCTCGTGGCGGAGCTGGTCCTCGACGCCGGCTTCGAGGCTGACCCCGCCGAGGGCCGCCAGCACCGCGACCCGCTTCCCCGCGAGGTCGTGGGAGCCGAGCCCGGCTTCGAAGCTCGAGTGCTTGGGGAGGCTCGACGGGTCGGCCGGGTCGTAGCCACTGCACACGTCGTAGTAGCGGGCGGCATCGCGCACCGACCGGGCCAGGTTCCCGAGCACGACCGTGTTGGGCCGCATGTAGGCGTGCGGGCTGCGCGGAATACGACCGAACGTTCCCTTCATGCCGACGAGGCCGGTGTAGCCAGCGGGGATTCGGATCGATCCTCCGCCGTCGCCGCCGGTCGCGAGGCTCACGAGCCCTCCGGACACCGCCGCGGCCGAGCCGCTCGACGACCCGCCGACGGTTCGCCCGTGCCGCCACGGGTTCTGGGTCACGCCGTTGAGCTTCGTGACGCTCACGTTCAGCCCACCGAACTCACTCGCGGTCGTCTGGCCGACCCGCACCGCACCACCGCGCTCGACGAGACGAGTGACCATCGTCGCGGTGTGGCCGGCGACGCGGTCGCGAAACACCAGCGACGCCTCGGTGTTGGGCCAACCTTCGACCGCTTCGAGCTCCTTGATCCCGGCCGGAACGCCACCGAACGGCTTCGTGAGATCGGCGTCGGCCGCCGCGGCTCGGGCGCGGTCGGCGTCGAGGAACGAGAAGCAGTTCAGGTCTGAGCGATCGATCGCCGCGAGCGTCGCGTCGAGCTCTTCGACCGGAGTCCGCTCCCCCGCCCGAAAGACGTCGACGAGCGAGCATGCATCCCCTTGCCACGGAACATCGGCCATCACCGGATCATGCCACCCCCACCCACGCCACCCCACACCCGCCAGGTTTGGTCACTCGACGCGCACGACGCGCGTCGAGTGACCAAACCGAGCGATGCTGGGGTGCCCGCGGGCCCGAGTCCGGACAGGATGGTGGCACATCTCGGTCACGGATGTGGTCGTATGCGGCTATGAGACTCCGACGACAGCGAGCGGTCCTGGCCGGCATGACTGCGACAGCCCTGCTCTTCGCCGCGTGCTCGAGCGACACCGGCGGCGGCGCGTCGAATGCGATGGACCCGTCCTCGTCGAAGCCCGGGAGTGGAAGCTCGGCTCGGGCCGTCTACCCGGCCGACGAGTGGTCGACGGTCGACGCCACCGAGGCCGGGTTCGATCAAGCGGCGCTCGACACCCTCGCCGCCGAGGCGGAGGCGGCCGGGTCGACCTGCCTCGTCGTCACCCGAGATGGCGAGGTGGTCGACCAGCGGTACTGGCAGGGCGCGACATCCGAGACCACGCGCCAGGCGTTCTCGGTCACGAAGTCACTCACGAGCACGGCTGTCGGGATCGCCCAGGATGAAGGCGATCTCGATATCAGCGATCCGGCCTCCGAGTACCTGACCGAGTGGCAGGGAACCGCCTCGGAGTCGGTGACGATCAAGGACCTGCTCAGCAACGACTCGGGGCGCGAGTGGAGCCTCACCATCGACTACACCGAGATGGCGGTCGCGGCTCCCGACAAGACTGCGTTCGCGCTCGCGCTCGGCCAGGATGAGCCTCCGGGCGAGGTGTGGGCCTACAACAACTCAGCGATCCAGACGCTGTCACCACTGGTCGAGCGGGCCACCGGCGAGCGACTCGACGACTACGCCCAGAAACGGCTGCTCGACAAGATCGGCATGGCCGATTCCGAGTGGGACTCAGACTCGGCCGGTAACCCGCTCGCGTTCATGGGCCTGCAGACAACCTGTCTCGACCTCGCCCGCTTCGGCTACCTGGCGCTGCACGACGGCAACTGGGACGGCGACCAGGTCGTCTCGGCCGACTTCGTGAAGCAGGCCACGGGAGGCCCGTCCACCCCGCTCAACGCCGCCTACGGCTACCTGTGGTGGCTGAACCACGAGGGAAACGTGGCATCACCTGCGGTCGCGACCGAGGCGAGGACCGACGGCTCTTCGAGCGCCGATCAACTCGTCCCGGGCGTACCGCAGGACGTGTTCTGGGCACTCGGGTTCCAGAGCCAGATCGTTGCGGTGCTTCCTGACGACGGCATCGTCGCGGTGCGCATGGGGGACGCACCGGCGGCGGACGCGCGTTTCGGTGAGACGGAGCTCACCACGGGCGTCCTCGCCGCGTTCACTGGCTGACCAGCCCTACGGCGCACGAAGGAGGAACGATGCCCCCGCCCGACGGCCGCGGCCCCGTGCCCTCGCCGGGCTCTCGGGTTTCCCGGTCAGTCGGCCCGACGCAGCATGAACCACGTGACCACCGCGGTGAGAGCACTGATGACGCCGATGACGACGAAGCCGACCTGCGCCGCGTCGGAGAACGCCGAGGCGGCCACCGAATCAAGGACCCGGCTCGTCGGCGGCGTCCGGTCACCGGGCAGATTCCAGGCGTAGACCGAGGTGAAGACCGAGCCGATGACCGCAACGCCGACAGCCGCACCGACGAAACGACTCACCATCGAGAGCGACGAGCCGTCTCCGGCCTGCGCGGGTGGCAGCCCGTTCATCATCACGGCCGACCCCGGCGTGATGAGCATCGACAGTCCAAGTCCGACGATCGCCGTCGCGAGCGCGATCCAGATCAGCGGCTCTCCCAGCGCGAGCACGAGGGCCCCGATTCCGAGGGCCATGACGGCGAGACCAGCCGTGATCGTGGCGCGCGCCCCGACACGTGCCATCACCCACCCGGCTCTCATCGACGCGACGCCGAATGCGAGCGCGAACGGAACCAGCAAGAAGCCGACTGCCAGGCTGGATTCAGCTGCGACGTCGGTCAGGTACTGCGGCACTAGGAACAACATCGAGTTGAACCCCAGGTACGCGACGAAGAGTGCCGGCGCACCGGCCGCCACCGCGCGGACGGCAATGATCCGCACATCGAGGAGCGGAGCCGTCGACCGGAGCTGGCGAGCGACGAACACGGTGAGCAGCGCCACTCCGCCGACGAGTCCACCAATCACGACCGGCGCCGTCCACCCGCGACCCGGTCCCTCGATCACTCCGAACATCAAGAGCCCGAGCCCCGTCACCGAGACCAGCGCGTCGACCACATCCAGGCGGCCCCGATCATCTCCGAACGACTCGGGGATCCTGTGGAGCCCGACGAGCACGCCGACGGCGACGACCGGAACGACAACGAGGAACACCGAACCCCAGGCGAAGCGCTCGAACAACAATCCGCCCAGGATCGGGCCGAGGGCCAAGCCCATCGCCCCGAATGCCGACCAGACCCCGATCGCGGGTGCGAGCGTCGCGGCGGCTCCGACACCCATCAGGGCGCGGGCCGCGATGAGGAGCTCACTGGTCGGGCTGAACGCAGCCAGGAAGCTCGCAGCACCGAAGAGCGCGTACCCGGCGAGGACCACACGCCGCCGGCCGTACCGATCGGCGAGGCCCCCACCGGCGACGAGCAGCCCGGCGACCACGATCGTATAGGCGTCCATGACCCACTGGAGCTCGCTCGTTCGGGCATGCAGATCGCGCCCGATGGAGGGCAAGGCAAGATTGGTGATCGTGATGTCGAGCCCCGTGGTCAGCGCGCTGAGGCTGAGGACGACGAGCGCGGCGCGCCGGTGCGCCGGTGCGCCGAATCGAGGCCCACCACCGGGTCGTCGTGATGAGGGTGGAGACGCGCCGTACCGAACACGGAAATCCTCCGGTGTGAGTCGCGACAGCTTCCCAGGGCAGCTCCTCACCGGGGTGGATGTGAGCCCGACGAGGGCCGGCGCACGGACCCGTTCGGGACATTGGGCCCTACCGACCTCGACGGTCCGGCGCGATTCTTAGGATCCAGGGTGCCGGTAAACGAGCGAAATGCCGAGTGAGAAGGTGAGCCGGCGTGCCTGACGGGGTCGTGCAGTGGTTCGATGCGAAGACGGGCGAAGGCCGCATCGCTCGGGGCGGTCGGCGTTACGCGGCGCGGGCGAGTTCGATCGAGCCGCAGGCACGCGTCGCGGGTGCCCGTGTGCACTTCGACATCGCTCACGACTCCAGCGGGTCACAGGCCCTGCGGGTGACCCTGCGGCGAGGTACACGGACCGCACGCGGGCAACGCCGATTCGGTGACCTGGTCGGGGCGCGCGCCACCGACACCAAAGGACTCTCGCCGTTCAGTCGGGCCCGGCCGGAGCGCGATCAGGCACTCGAACACCACCCGATGCGGGTCGTCGAGCGGTGGGCCGCGGCGCTGACCAACATGGAGCTCGATACCGTCATGCGGGCCTACGCACCCACGGCGACCCTGCACGGAGAGTCGGGGCCCGCGGTTGGTCAACGAGCAATCCGACGGTACTGGGAACGCTCGCCGCTACTGGGCGTGCCCCAGCCGGCTGTGGTCGGTGGGGACCGCGACCTCATCGTGGCGCGGTGGTCGGACTCGGTAGTGGATGACCGGTTCTCACAGACGCGCCTGCGGATCTCCCACGGGGAGATCGCCGAACAGTGGATCGGCACCGTCTGGGAGGTCGGACGCACGGAGGCTTCGCCGATCGAGCTCTCGACCTCCGGCTCGGTCCCGGCCGCCGACCGCGAGTACGCGATCGCCAAGGTTGCCAAGCTCGAACACTTCGTCGGCCGACCCATCCTCGGGGCCCGGATCCGGCTGACCATGGCCGGCGCCCCCGCTCGCGAACGGCCGGCCGAAGCACGCGCGACCCTCGATGTCAACGGCGAAGCGGTACGCGCGCACGTCGCCGCGCCGACGATGATCGAGGCCGTCGACCTGCTCGAGTCCCGCCTCCACCGCCAAATCGACCACGTCTCGAGCCGCGAGGACGCCCGCCGACGCAAGGCCCGACCCCGGCCGCCGGGCGAGTGGCGCCACGGCGACTCGCCGTCGAGCCGACCCACGTACTTCCCCAGGCGCGGCGACGAGCGGGAGATCGTCCGCCACAAGTCGTTCTCGACCATCGATGAGACGGTCGACGAGGCCATCTTCGACCTCGAAGCCATGGACTACGACTTCTTCCTGTTCCGCGATCTGGCCACCGGCGCCGACGCGATCGTCTACCGACGCGACGACGAGTCGCACGGCCTTCGGCTCGCGCACGGCGCCGACGAGGCCACGAGACCACCCACCGCGACAACAATCGAGATCGACCCGCGCCCGGCGCCGCACCTCGATGTTGCGGGTGCCCGCGAGCAACTCGACCTCGGCGACCTCGCGTGGATCTTCTTCAACAACGCGACCAGCCGTCGCGCTCACGTGCTGTATCGCCGCTACGACGGCCATTACGGACTCATCACGCCCGTCGACGAGCCACCGAAGACTCCCTCACCGGAAGGAGAGTGACCGTGACCAAGAAGTCACGCAAGCGCCGCCAGCCACCGGACGGCTCGAGCTCGGAAGCGGATCCAGCCCACGCCCCGGGCAAGCGGAAGAAGGGACCGCCGGTCGAGCCAGAGGGTGAACCGACCGAGGCAGACCTCGAACCGCGTCGCCACGAGCCGTGGGTACCGACGAGCGGGTTGGTCGGACGCAAGCGTCGATCGCCACGGCGCGGCTGAGCGCGACGACCGAGGCCGCGACGGCCGGCTCAGATACCGGACGGGAAGGTCTCCGGCGGCTCGCCGCGGTCCCACATCGCCGTCCGCTCGAGCGGTTCGAGCGCCCGCGTCCGATCCAGGTGGATCACGGCATCGAACTGCTCTGCCAATCGGGCGTCGAAGTAGTGGCTCTGGCGCTCGGTCTCCGGCCGGTAGATGACGCCAATCGCTCGTTCCAGCCGCGGCTCGGCCAGCACGCGCCGTGCGACCGGATCGTCCGTCGCCAACCAGAAGCGATCACCGATCTCGTGGAGCAAGGCTTCGTGGCTCCCGGGTAGCGCCCGGCGCACGTGTTTGCGTTCGGGTGGGTCACCCCAGTTCGACGCCGCGGTGACGCGCCCGTCGTAGGTCGTGAGGCCGACGAGTAGACACTCGGAGCCGTAGCGCTGGCGCGCGAGCTGTCCGACGTTCAACTCGCCCCGCTCGCTCATCGCCGTCGCTCGGGCGTCACCCACGTGCGAGTTGTGCTCCCAGACGACGATCTTCGTTCGTCGGGGCTGACGGTCGAGGTGCTCGATCAGCGCGTCCAGGGTTCCGGCCATATGCCGGTCGCGCAGGTTCCACGAGGAGATCTCGGCCCGGTACATCTGCTGGTAGTACTCCTCTGCGTCGCGCACGACTCGCGCGTTCTGCTCGGCAAAGAACCACTCGTCCTCGGCGACCCATCCGTCGCGCCGCAGGTACGCATCGGCCCGCCGCCGCAGCTCGACGAGCTCCGTCACGACCTCGTTCTCGCACGGGATCGCCCCTTCGTACGCGAGCGCGAACCCGTACGCCTGACCTTCGCCGCCGACGTGGTCGAAGCACCCGTACCGCTCCCGGGCCCGCTGTGCCTCGGCCGGATCGACACCGTCGAGATACGCGACCACCGCCTCGATCGACGCGCGGAGGCTGTACAGATCCAGACCGTAGAACCGCGCCTTGGTCGCCGGATGGGCATGGGCGTCGTTGCGCGCCCGCATCCACTGGACGAACTCGAGCACGTCACGGTTACGCCACATCCAGGCGGGGAACCGACGAAAGTCGGCCAGGGCGACGTCGGCGTTCGCATCCCGTGATTGGCCCATCACGTAGCGGTTGACGCGGTATGCGTCCGGCCAGTCGGCCTCGACCGCCACGGCGGTGAAGCCACGCTCGTCGATGAGCCGACGGGTGATGCGCGCCCGCTCCCGATAGAACTCGTGGGTTCCGTGCGAGGCCTCGCCGATGAGGACATATCGCCTCTCACCCACCAGATCGATCAGCGAGTCGTAGTCGTCAGCGGCGCCGGTGATGGGTCGTACCGCGATCGCGCTGGAATCGAGGGCGTGCCCGTCGGTCGAGGACGTCGTCACACATTTCATCATGGCGATCTCATCCGCCCGCGCCTAGAGGCGGACGTCATATCAGGCCGGCCGGGCTGGTGGGCGAGCTCAGATCCTCGCCCGTGATTCGTCGGGCGCTGGGGGAACCAGTGAAGAGGCCTTCTGGCCTTGCCGCAATGGTCCCGCGGCGGTCAGCCTGCTGATATGAATGATGAGGTCTCGGCCCGAGACGACGTCAAGACCGCCGTCGATGCACGAGTCGGTTTCGACGGAAACCGGATCGACCTCGACCATGTCACGAAGCGCTACCACGTGGGCGACGTCATCGTGGACGCGCTCGCCGATCTGTGCCTCCACGTCGACGACTCGGCATTTGTCGTCATTCTTGGCCCTTCCGGGTGTGGCAAGACGACGCTGCTCAACATCGTCGGGGCGCTCGACACGCCGACCTCGGGATCCGTACAGGTGGCCGGCGTCGATCTGACCGACGCGTCGCCGGCCCAGCGGGCCGCGCTGCGGCGGTCCTCGGTCAGCTTCATCTTCCAGAGCTTCAACCTCTTCCCCGGACTCAGTGCCTTCGAGAACGTCCAGTTCGGCGCAGACGCAGCCCGCCGGACAAACGCCGGTGAGCACGCCGCGGAGGCGCTGCGTCGGGTGGGACTCGGCGAGCGGCTCCGACATTTCCCGCACCAGCTCTCGGCGGGCGAGCAACAACGTGTCGCCATCGCGCGTGCCCTCGCTACTGGAAACCCCATCTTGCTGGCCGACGAGCCCACCGGCGAGCTGGACTTCCGCACCGGTGTGCAGATCCTGGAGGTGCTCCAGGAACAGGCCGCAGCGGGCATGACGGTGCTCGTCGTCACCCACAACCGGGAGATCTCGCGTATCGCGGATCGAGTCATCGAGCTCTCCAGCGGCCGGATCGTCTCCGATGGGGAACCGGCCGGTGGTCGCGCCGACATCTCCGAGCTCGAGTGGTGACCGCGACATCGCCCCCGCCTTCCATCATCCCGAGGACGCGCGGACTGTGGCTGCGGTGGTCGTGGCGTGATCTACGCCGACATTGGGTCCCGGTCGCGGCGATCGCCTTCGTGATGGCGATAGGGACAGGCGTGTTCGCTGGTCTGGGCAGCACCGCGACCTGGCGCCGCCAGTCGAACGACGCCAGCTTCGCAGCGGTCGGCATGCACGATCTGCGCATCTCGCTGAGCCCCGGGACGTTCACCAACGAAGGCGCCCTCACAGAAGTCGCTGCCGGGATCGACGATGCGCACGCGGTAGACGGCATCGCCGAGCGCCTCGTCGTCGACAGCCAGGTGGACGCCACCACCGGCGACGAGTCGATCCTCGTCAGCGCCCGCATCGTCGGGATGTCGTTCGACGCCCCCGACCCGGTCGACGCGGTCTGGGTGCGCGACGGCGCTGCTCCCGATCCCGAGACCACCGCGCCGATTGCGGTGCTCGAGGCGAAGTTCGCCGACGTCCACGACCTCCCGACGCACGGCACCATCACTATGGCCGGAGGGCTCGCGGTCGACTACGTCGGGCTCGGCGTCGCACCCGAAGACTTCTACGTGAGCGGACCCGAGGGGACGATCTTCGCCCAGGGTGAGCTCGCGACGCTCTACGTGCCGCTGCCGGTTGCCCAGGACCTGACCGGCCGTCCCGGTGCGGTCAACGACGCGGTGCTCAGACTCGTTGATGGCGCCGACCGGGGCGTCGTCGCGGACGAGCTCGCGCGGACACTCGACGGGTCGGGAATCAGCGCGACCGTCTCGACCCGTGACGACGCGGAGGCCTACCGGATCCTCTACGAGGACATCGAGAACGACCAGCTCATCTGGAACGCGCTGGCCGCGCTCATCTTGGGGGCCGCGGCGCTCGCGGCATTCAACCTGGTGAGTCGCATCGTCGAAGCCCAGCGACGCGAGATCGGCATCGGAATGGCGCTCGGCGTACCGCGCCGCCGGCTGGCAATCCGACCCCTCCTCGTCGGCGCGCAGGTCGCGATCCTGGGCGCCGGGTTGGGTGTCGTCGTCGGCCTGATCGTCGGCGCGGCGATGGGCAACCTGCTGCGGTCGTTCCTCCCCTTGCCGGTCCACCGCACGCCGTTCCAGCTCGGCGTGTTCGCGCAGGCCGCGATTCTCGGACTGGCAATCCCTATCATCGCCAGCGCCTTGCCCGTGTGGCGGGCGGTGCGCGTCGAGCCCATCGAAGCCATCCGGACGGGCCATCTGGCGGCCAAGGCGAACCGCCTGACGGATTGGACCAACCGGATCCGGCTACCGGGTTCCAGCCTGAGCCAGATGCCCATGCGCAACCTGCTCCGGACGCCGCGCCGGGCCCTGTTGACCGCGCTCGGCGTCGGCGCGGCCATCACCGCGCTCGTCGCGGTGATGGGCATGCTGGACAGCTTCACGCGCACGATCGACCAGGGCACCGCCGAGCTCACCCGCGGTGGCGGCGACCGGGTCATCGTCCAGCTCGACACCTTCTACGAGGTCGGGTCGCCGGAGGTCGCCGCGGTCGTCGACTCCGATGCAGTCGGCCAGGTCGATCCCGATCTGAGGCTTCCCGCGACAGCACTCGCCGCCGACGCGGCCGCTGACCTCGATCTGCTCGTCGAGCTCGTCGACTTCGAGACATCGAGGTGGACGCCGACGGTCCGCGACGCCGCCGCGGCCGGGGCGGAGGGCGGCGTGGTCCTGTCCGCGAAGGCCGCCACCGACCTGGGTGTGGGTACCGGCGACAGCGTGCAGCTCCGCCACCCGGTCCGCGACGAGACGGGAGCGTTCACACTGCGCGAATCCGACTTCGTCGTGACCGGCATTCACGCCAACCCCATCCGCACGTTCGCCTACGCCGATGTGAGCGAAGCCGATCAGTTCGGGCTCGCGGGCACCACCAACGTGCTCCAGACCTACGCGGCACCCGACGCGACCCGAGCGGATCTCCAACGTGCGGTGTTCGATCTCCCCGGTGTGACGTCGAGCCAAGCCGTCGCGCGCGTGAAGGAAGTCTTCGACGACGCGCTCGAGCAGTTCATCGGCTTCCTCTACATCACCGCCGGGGCAGTCCTCGTCCTCGCGCTCCTCATCGCGTTCAACACGACCCGCATCACCGTCGACGAACGTCGTCGTGAGCACGCCACGATGCGCGCGTTCGGACTCCCCGTTCGGACGGTGATGGGAGTCGTCGTCAAGGAGGCCACGATGATCGGCGTCGTCGCCACCGGGATCGGTGTCGCGGCCGGCTATCTCTTCCTGGGTTGGATGCTGCACTCGCTCGCGACCCGGACGCTGCCCGACCTCAGCATCGGGGTCTACATATCGCCGTCCACACTGCTCCTGGCGCTCGCCGTCGGGATCATCGCGGTCGCGGTCGCACCGCTGTTCCTCGTTCGACGCGTCCGACAGACGAGCATTCCCGACACTCTTCGGGTGATGGAATAACATTCCCGGTTCTCGGCTCGTTTCGACGGCATGGCGCGTGTTTCCCTTCCGAGAACGAAGTGGAGTCGCTCAACGCGCCAAGATGGGCTTATGACTGAGCCACTTCGCCTCGAGACGCTCGACCACGACCAGTTGGTGGTCCTGGCGCACGAGGCGCTGCTGGCCGGTCACCTCATCGACCGTGCGGCTATGCCCCAGGTCGTCAGCCTCCTGGGCGTCGATCCGATGGCTGACATCGCGATCGAGGAGTGGATGGGCGCGAGTCCGATCTACACCCGCAGGATGCAGCAGCTCCTCGGCTACGCCGGCAACGACGACGTCGCGACGATCTTCAAGAGCATGCAGCTCGACATCGGCACGCCCCCACAGTTCATGGACTTCCGGTACCAGGTACATGACGACGCGCACGGCGAGTTCCGGCTCGCGCACTGCGGGGCGCTCATGGACGTCGAACCGATGGGTGAGGAGTTCGTCGTGGCGATGTGCCACGACATCGAGGACCCGACCTTCCCGGCCACGGGATGCGCCACGAACCCGCGCGCCAGAATGACCCCGATCCACCGCCCGCCGCGACAACCGACGGGCCGGCAACCACCTTGCCACTGGTCAGTGGATATCGAACCGCACCACCAACCGGCCACGGACCCGGCGTTTGCCGAACGCGTGCGCGGCAGGCTCGCGGCGCAGCTGCCGATCACACCGATCGGACCCGACCGCGGCTCCGGCCCGAACCGCACCGACTACGCCGGCGAGCTCGCCGATGTGGCACCGCTCGCCGACTTCTCCGAGGCAACGCTCCGGGCTGTCATCAGCGAGGTCGCGCTGCAGGGCCACCTCCTCGTCATGTCGTTCTTCCTCGCGGTGGCCGACCGAACGGACTCCGAGACCGCGGCCGACATCACGCGCCGTCAGCTCATGGGCGTCGGCGGGATCACCGCCGAGCGGATCCGCGCGGCTTTCGACCTCGGCGACGATCTCGACGCGATCGCCTCGGTCCTCAACCTCCACCCCGCGTTCCTGCCCCGCAGCTACGTGAACCTCAGGGTGCAGACGAACCCAGCCGGCGACCGGCTCGCCGTGCGGATCGGTGACTCCCCTGCGCTGCACGAGCATGTCTCCCAGCCGTGGGCCACGACCCGGGCGCCGAGCCGGAACCCGTCATGCTCACCCGCATCAGCACGGGTGCCGCGTTCCAGTTCGAGTACGCGTAGACCTGCAACCCCTGGCCGCGAGACTCTGAGGACGGTAGGACCCATGATCGAGTTGACCCGCGAGCCGGATCGGGAATCGGCGACGATTACCCTCGCCCGACCCGAGAAGAAGAACGCGCTGTCGATCGCGTTGCGCGACGAGATCTCCGACGCGCTCGATGCCCTCGCGGCCGACGAATCGATCAAGAGCGTCGTGATCACCGGCGCCGGCGATGTGTTCTGCGCGGGGTTCGACCTCTCGGAGTTCACCGCAGCCGCCGAGGACCCCGAGCTCGACCGGCAGCTGTGGGCCAGCAGCGACCGCTACCACCGCACAGTCCTCACGTTCCCGCTCCCCCTTGTCGCCGCGGTGAACGGTCCCGCCTTGGCCGGAGGCTTCGACCTCGCGATCTGCTGCGACATGCGCATCGCTTCCGAGACCGCCCGCTTCGCGCACCCCGAGTTCTCGTTCGGCCCCGTCGTGTACTCACCGTTGCACGACCTCGTGGGCGGTGCCGTCGCGCGCGAGCTGTGCATGACCGGCCGTGCGGTCGACGTCCACGAGGCCCACGCCCTGCGCATCGTGAACGAGGTCTGTGCGCCGGCCGATCTCATCGAGCGAGCCAGGGCCGTCGCGGAGATGATCGCGGGCGCACCCCGAGTCAACCTGATGCGCACGAAGGCAAAGGCCATCGAGCGCTCGCGGATTGCGATCGGCGACACCCTCGACCTCTAGCCGCCCGGCGGTGCCTGCCGGTCCGCGGTCCTGCCACGCGAACCGCGTGACGTCACTAGCGTGGGAAGCGGAACAGTCCCGGCGTGGCCGGGCCCGAACAGAGGCGAGGCATGCCCGGCAGACAGGATGAGCGCCTGGATCTCATCGGCCGAGCGGGTGAGATCCTGAAGGACCGAGTCTCGACATCGTGAGCCCCTTCGCCCGCGCCACGGTGCTCGCCGAGCCTCACCGGCTCGAGGAGCGCCTCTTCCAGCTCCCGCCCGTTGGCCCTGATGACGCGTGGCTACGCGTCGAGGCCTGCGGTCTGTGCGGAACCGATCACGAGCAGTACACCGGCGAGCTTCATGGCGGGTTCGCGTTCGTGCCGGGCCACGAGAGCGTCGGTGTCATCGACGCGATCGGCGACGTCGCCGCGCAGCGGTGGGGCATCGACGTGGGTGACCGGGTGGCCGTGGAGGTCTTCCAGTCGTGTGGCCGCTGCGAGCAGTGCCGCACGGGGACGTATCGCCGCTGCGAACGCCACGGCATCGGGGACATGTACGGCTTCATCCCCGCCGAGCGCGAACCGGGCTTGTGGGGTGGCTACGCGCAGTACCAGTACCTCGGGCCCGACACCATGCCGCTCGCCGTGCCCGATGGTCTCGACCCGGTGACGGCGACGCTGTTCAACCCGGTCGGCGCGGGAATCCGCTGGGGTGCGACCCTGCCCGAGACCGGCACCGGTGACGTCGTCGCGGTGATGGGACCCGGCGTGCGCGGCCTCGCCAGCGCGGCGGCGGCCAAGGATGCCGGCGCCGGCTTCGTGATGGTGACCGGACGAGGCAAACGGGACCACGCCCGCCTCGAGACCGCCCGCGCGTTCGGCGCCGATCTCGTGGTCGACATCGCCGACCGTGATCCTGTGGACGCGCTCCGGCGCGCGGCGGGTCGCGCGGCCGACATCGTGGTGGACGTCACCGCGAAGGCGCCCGCCGCGTTCGCGCAGGCCATGTCGCTCGCGCGCGCCGGTGGGACCATCGTCATCGCCGGGACCCGCGGTTCGAACGAGACCCCCGGGTTCGTGCCCGACACGATCGTCTACAAGGAGCTGCACATCCTTGGCGCGCTCGGAGTCGACACCACCGCGTACCGCGCCGCGCTCGATCTGCTCGCATCCCGCCGGTACCCCTTCGCCGACCTCGAGCACCGCGTCGTCGGCTTCGACGGCATCGACGAGCTGCTGGCCACGATGGCCGGTGAGACCGACGCGGTTCCTCCGATGCACAGTGTCTTCGTCCCCGATGCGGCTGACGTGACCCCGTGAGCCGGATCTTCGGCGAGATCCGCCAGAACGGCTATGTCGTTCGAGACATCAAAGCCGCGATGCGCCACTGGACCGATGTGCTCGGCGTCGGGCCGTTCTTCTACATCGAACACCCTCCGATCGAGGACTTCCGCTATCACGGTGAGCCGTCGGACGCGGACGTGTCGATCGCGCTCACCAACAGCGGACCGCTCCAGATCGAGCTGATCCAGCAGCGCAACGCCGGCCAGTCCATGTACCGAGATTTCCTGTCCGCCGGCAATGAGGGCCTCCAGCATGTTGCCTATTGGACGACTGATTTCGAGACCGACCTCGACCGGTGCCTGACCGCCGGCTACACGGTCGGTCAGTCCGGCCGTGTCGGTGACCGCGGCCGCTTCGTCTACTTCGACACCGAGGCCCATCCCGGCACCGTGGTGGAGCTGTCCGACGTGTCCGGGCCGAAGGGTCAGCTGTTCGCCCACCTGGCCGAGCTCTGCGCCAACTGGGACCGGAGCGAGCCGATCCGCTCCATCTGAACGGCCTGGCCGCGACGTCGGCGGAGCCAACCGATCGGGACGGCACGGTCGACCCGGGCCGCAGGTAGCTCAGCCTCGATCGGCGCCGTCTCTTCGGGCGCGCACCAGGTGGTCGACCGCGACGCGTGGACCGTCCGGTGTGTCGACGGTTCGTTCGACGAGCTCGGCCGTGACAACGTCGAGATCGGTCAGCGCCGCGGCCACCTGGGCCGGGGTGGCGAGAACGGTCGGGTCCTGCGGACCGCCGTAGCCGCCGTCCAGGTTGGATCGGTCGTGCGCGATCACCAACAAGGTGCCCCCGGGCGCCACCGCATCGGTGGCGCGTCGGAGCACCACCGATCGTGCCGGCTCGGGCAGTTGGAGATACGCGACGAGCACCAAGTCGTAGGCGCCGGGTGCAGCTTCGTACGTCGTGACGTCGGCGACGATCGTCTCGAGCGAGACGCCGCGAGACTCCGCCAGAGCCCGCGCCTTGTCGAGGGCCACGTCCGAGAAGTCGACCGCGCTGGTCCGCCACCCCCGCTCGGCGAGCCAGATCGCGTTGCGACCCTCCCCCGCGGCCAGGTCCAACGCACGACCCGGCGGAAGGTCGGCGACCTCGGCAACGACGAAACGGTTCGCATCCGCCGTCCAGACCAGCTCGGTGGCCCGATAGCGGTCGTTCCAGTCCTCACGGTCCATCGGTTCGATCCTCTCGCAATGCCGCGCCCACCGAGGGAAGCTCGGGCGCGGCGGCGTCATCGTTGATCGGCTCTGGCGGCAGTCCCACGGGCGCTCGGCGCGCCGCACCATCGTCGCGCGAGCCGACCAACGCATGTGTGGGCCCATGCTCTGGAAGACTGACCCCCCGTGCTCGAGATCCACGACCTCACCTCGACGATGGTCGGTCGTACCGTCACCTTCGCGGTGCTCCGGCCCGACACCGACACCGAGAGCCTCCCGGTCATGTTGTGGCTGCACGGAGGCGGTGGCAGCCACGCGTTCCTCGACCAGTGCCGACCACTGTTCGAACAGCTCTGGGCCGAGGACGCGCTCCCACCGATGGTGGTCGCCACGCCCGACGCGGGTCGCTCGTTCTACCTCGACCGAGCCGACGGTTCGGAGCGCTGGGAGCAGTTCGTGCTCGACGAGCTCCTCCCGGAGGTCCGTCGGATCACGACCTCGGCGACCGGCGCGTCCGCCACCGCGATCGGCGGTGTGTCGATGGGTGGCATGGGCAGCCTGCGCATGGCCTTCCGGCGACCGGACGCCTTTGCGGCGGTCGCGGCGATCGAACCGGGGATCGAGCCGACCGAGCACTGGGACGAGGTGCTGGTCCGCGACCGCCTCTACCGCGACGATGCCCTCGTGCGCTCGCTCTACGGCGACCCTGTCGACGTCGATCACTTCCGCGAGAACCACCCGCTCCGGCTCGTGGACCGCAACGGACCGGCGATCGTCGCATCGGGTCTGGCAATCTCCATCGACTGCGGCGACGCAGACGTCCTCCATCTCGCCCACGGGGCCGAGGCGATGCACCGAAGGCTGTTCGATCAGGCGATCTCGCATGACTTCCACCTCGTGCGCGGCGGCGATCACCTCGGCCCGACCCTCGCCCCGCGGATCAGCGACGCCCTTCGGTTCGTCGGTCGCGCCTTGCGACCAGCCGAGCCGGCGGTTGATCCGATGCTCGAGGCGCTGCGCGAGCTCGTCGCCGGCAACGAGACGACCATGGGTTACCGCACGAATCGCGTGATCGACGGCCCGGCTGGCGCGATCGAGGTCTCGACGGTCGGCCAAGGCCCGACGGTCGTGCTGCTCGCCTCGCTCGGACGCACGGCCGACGACTTCGCCGACCTGGCCACCCGCCTTGCCGAGGCCGGCTACCAAGCCATCGCTCCGCAGCCTCGCGGCATCGGCCGAACCGAGGGGCTCCACGCGGATCTCACCATGGGCGAGCTGGCCGCCGACGTCGCCGCGGTGATCCGAGCATCGACAGACGCTCCCGCCTACGTGGTCGGTCACGCATTCGGGAACCGAGTGGCCCGCATGACCGCGACCGAACACCCCGGGCTGGTCGCCGGAGTGGCATGCCTCGCAGCCGGCGGCCTCGTGCCGCCGTCCGCGCGCGCCGCTGCGGCGCTCGTCGCGGTGTTCGACCGCACGCGCGCACCAGACGCACACGCGGACGCGGTCGCAGAGGCGTTCTTCGCTCCGGGCAACGACCCCACACCGTTCCTCGATGGCTGGCACGTGGAGCTCGCCGCCGCGCAGCGCCATGCCACCGAGTCGACACCCGTCGAGCACTGGTGGTCGGCGGGCACGGCACCCGTGCTCGTCGTCCAAGGCGCCGACGACGTCATCGCACTCCGAGAGAACGCCGAACGACTCGCGGCCACGGGCGGGCAGCGGGTCGAGATCCTCGACGTTCCCCGCGCCGGCCACGCGCTCCTCCCCGAACAACCGGGCGCGGTCGCCACCGCTCTGCTCGGCTGGCTCTCTCGGCGACCGCTTCCTCAGTAGCGCCGTTCAGGCCTGCGACACGAGCACGCAGCGAGTGCCGTCGTAGATCGTCGGCATGCACTTGTTGCAGTGCACGCACAGCGACTCGGTCGCTTCGCCGGCCTGCAGGCGGTTCACCAGGTCAGGCTCACGCAACAGGGCCCGCGCCATAGCGACGAGCTCGAAGCCCTCGGCGATTGCCTGGCGCATGGTGTCGAGCCGGTTGATGCCCCCGAGCAGGATGAGAGGCATGTCGAGCGCGGCACGGAACTGACGGGCGTACGGGAGGAAGAAGGCCTCCTCGAACGGGTAGTCGTGCAGGAAGCGTTTTCCGACGAACCGGAAACCCAACCGGGCCGCCGGGGGAAGCGTCGCCGCGAACTCTTCCAGGGGCGCCTCACCACGGAACAGGTACATCGGGTTCGCCAGGGAGCTGCCGCCGGTGAGCTCGATCGCGTCGAGCGCGCCGTCGTCTTGCAGCATCCGTGCGACCTCCAGGCTCTCTTCCAGCCACAGCCCACCGGCCACGCCGTCGGTCATGTTGAGCTTGGCGGTGACGGCTCGCTCCGAGCCGGCGGCATCTCGGACCGCTCGCACGACCTGGCGCGCAAAGCGCGCTCGGTTCTCGAGGCTGCCGCCGAAGCGGTCGGTGCGCCGGTTCAGCTTCGGGCTGAGGAAAGCGCTGAGCAGGTAATTGTGCCCGAGGTGGACCTCGAGGCTGTCGAAACCGGACTCGACAGCCAGCCGGGCAGCACGGGCGTAGTCAACGGTGATGCGCGCGATGTCGGCCTCGGTGACGCCCCGATCGAACCGCAGGCCGAGCGAGTTGAACCGCCGGGACGGCGCGAGGCTCGGGGCCCGATTCGACGCCGGGTTGGCGACCGGTCCTGCGTGGCCGAGCTGAGCCGCGGCCGCCGCGCCTTCGGCGTGGACCGCGTCGGTGAGCCGCCGCAACCCGGGTACGGCCTCGTCGCGGAGCCAGATCACATGGCGATGAGTCCGGCCCTCCGGTGCCACCGCCAGGTAGGCCACCGTCGTCATGGCGACGCCTCCGGCGGCGACCCGACGGTGAAACTCGATCAGCTCGTCGGAGACGAGCGCACCGTGGGTGAGACCCTCGAAGGTCGCGGCCTTGATGATCCGGTTCCTGAGCGTGATCGGGCCGAGCCGGGCCGACTCGAACACCGCTTCGGAGGACCCTGCCGGTTCCTGCATCACCACTTCCCCTCTTGTGACCAGCGTGACACGCACGGCTCGGCCCTTCGAATCGGTCGGCCGAGTGCTCGTGAAGACGACACGCGCCGCCGCGGCGAGCGACTCGGGTTCAACCGCGCCCTCGGGACGAGTCACCGAAGCCGCCCGCGGGCTCCAACGTGTCGAGCAGTCGGCGGAGCATCTCGACGAGAGACTTGCGGCCGGCCGGGCCCCAGTCGTCGAGCAGCTCCTCGTACCGACGGGCCATGGCGTCGTATGACGCAAGGCCGGTTCGTCGGCCGCGCGGCGTCAGCACGGCGAAGCTCGCCCGACCGTCGGCCGGATCCGGCACGCGCTCGATGAGTCCCTCGGACTCCAGGCGGCGCAACGTCGCGGTCATGCCGCCGGTTGACTGCGCGAGCCCAACGGCCAGGACCGACGGTCGCAGCCGATGGCCCGGCCCCGCACACTCCAGCATGAACAGCACCGCCGTCTCGGACGGGCCCAGCCCCTGGCCCGCCGCCAGGCCGTCAACCAGGGAGTCATGGACCCGGGCCAGCCGGGTGAGCCACAGCAGGAGGACCACGACGTCGACGTCAAGATTCGCGATCGCGGTACCGGGTTCGGCCCGCGCCTCGCGGTCTCGGACCGACGGGAGTACCTCGACGGGCTGGACTGGCCGCGCTTTTCGCTGACGCCGCTCGGCGTGACCATCGGCGCCGAGGTCGGCGGCGTGGACCTCGGAGCCGAGCTGGACGACGCGGCCGTCAGCGAGCTCCGGCGGGCGCTTCTGGCCCACAAGGTGTTGGTCTTTCGCGACCAGACCATCGGCGCGGCCCAACAACTGGCCTTCGCGCGACGGTTCGGTGAGCTCGAGGTCCACCCGTTCCTGCCCGGCTCCCGGGACGAGCCCGAGATCGTTCCTCTGGCCAAGGATCCAGCCGTCGGCGGCTACGAGAACATCTGGCACTCCGACGTGACCTGGCGCGAGCGCCCCGCCCTCGGATCAGTGCTACGAGCGGTCGAAGTTCCCGAGCGTGGAGGCGACACCCTCTGGGCGGATATGGCGATGGCCTACGCCGGCCTCCATGACGAGACCCGCGCCCGCATCGACGACCTCGTTGCCGTGCATGACTTCACCCTCTCGTTCGGTCAGGCCCTGCGCGGCGAAAAGCTCGACGAGGCCCGCGCGACGTACCCACCGGTCGAGCACCCGGTCGTCCGCACCCACCCCGAGACCGGTGAGCGCCTCTTGTACGTGAACGCGATCTTCACGAGCCACGTCGTCGGGCTCGCCGACGACGAGAGCGAAGCGCTGCTCGGCCGGCTCTTCGCGCAGGCCGAGATCCCCGAGTACCAGATCCGGCTCCGTTGGGAACCCGGCACCGTTGCCTTCTGGGACAACCGCGCCACCCAGCACTACGCCTCGTCGGACTACTGGCCCCAGCACCGGCGCATGGAGCGCGCCACCATCATCGGCGAGCGACCCGAGTAGCGCCGCTCGGCCCGTCGACGGTGACGGAGAAGATGAGCGGCGAGGCCCCGTCAGGACCGAGCCGGCAGGAGACGTCGGCGAGCCCGGCGATCGCGCACGAAGCGGCGGACCTCCTGCACCGCGAACACGGCGAAGAACACTGCTACCGCGAGCCCGGCGATCGTCGCACCACCGGCCGTTCCGTGGTGAAAGCTGATCGTCAGACCGGCCACGACACAGACCGCGCCGATTCCCATCGCCGACACCATGATGAGCGGCACCCGCCGCACGAGGAGGGTCGCGGTGGCCGGCGGGCCGATCAGGAGCCCGAACACCAAGAGGGTCCCGATCGCCTTGAACGACGCGACGATCGAGACCGCCACCATGATCATGAGCGCCGCGTGAGCCAGCCCCGGCCGCATCCCGAGCGTGGCGGCCTTGTCACGGTTGAAGGCGAGTGCGAGCAACGGCCGGTAGAGCAGGCCGGCCGCGACGACGACCACACCCGCGGCGATTGCCTGGGTGCGGAGGTCACCGGGCGTGACCCCGAGCACATCACCGAACAGCAGGTCCGTCACGCTCGTCGCGAACGACTGAGACCGCGACACGATGATCACACCGAGCGCGAGCATCCCGACGAACAACAGGCCGATCCCCGTGTCCTCACGAAGCCGGGTTCGGCTCGACACGACGGTCACCGCGAGGCTCATCACCACCGCGGCGCCCAGAGCACCGACGACGGGGCTGAACCCCCACAACACGGCCAGCGCGAGGCCCGGAAGCACGCCGTGCGCGAGCGCGTCACCGAGAAAGGCGAGGCCCCTCAGCACGACCCACGTCCCCACGACCGACGTCGCCACGACCGCGAGGAGACCGGCCAGCAGCGCCCGCTGCATGAACTCCGGCTCGAATGTGTCGACCAACCAGGACATGACCGAGAGCTCTCTCGAACGGGGGCGTGGACTGCGTCTCGGTCAGCCGAGAGCGTCGGCGATCCGGGCAGCGTTCGTTCGCACCATATCGATGTAGGTCTGCCCGTCGGAGCCATCGGGGCCGAGCGATTCCGAATACAACACCACCACCTCGATATCTCCGGCCTCGTCGGCCAGCGCGTCGACAAGCTCCCGCGATGACGACGCGTCCGCGAACAGGGCCGGGACGCCCTCGCTCGCGATCAGCTCGGCCAGCTCTGCGAGTGCCCGTGCGTCGGCCTGGGCCAGCGTGGTTCCACTCGGGATGACGGCGCCGGCCACCTCGAACCGGTAGCGATCGGCAAAGTAACCGAACACGTCGTGGTTCGTGATCAGGACCCGTCGGTCGTCGGGGATGACCGCGAGCTGCGCCTCGGTCTCCGCGTCGAGGGCTTCGAGCTCGTCGATGTAGCCGCGACTGTCGGTTCGGAGCGCCTCGACATCGAGCCCGGACACGTTGTTCGCAATGCAATCGACCAGCGACGAGGCGGACTCCGCCATCCGTGATGGATCCGCAAAGAAGTGCGGGTCGACGCCCCCGCCGAGCTGCAGCGTGTCGACGCCGTCGAGAGCCGTGCACACCGCGACGCCGTCGGCCTCGGCCGCCTCGATCGTGTCCAGGAGACCCTCCTCGAAGCCGGCGCCGTTCGTCACGATGACGTCAGCCTCGTGCATCGCGGCAACCTGGCGCGCCGACGCCTGGAAGTCGTGCGGATCGGAGCCGGCCGGTATCACCGTCTCGACGACCACCTGGTCCCCGACGAGTTGCCCCACGACATCAGCGAGCACGCTCGTGGTCACCACGACCTCGGGAGCGTCGCGGTTCGCAACGTCGCCATCGCCCTGACCTCCACACGCGCCGACGGCGACCGCAAGCGCCCCCGCGACCACGAGCGGAACTGAAGTCGACCAGCGCACGGGAGCAACCGTCCTTATTGAGAATGACTCTTACTCTCGCGATACTATGGCCGTCGCCGGCGTCGGGTGCAACCGGGTACGACGATCTGCCGAGCCGTACGCTGGCTACCTCTCATGCCCACGGCCGCGCTCACCGCTGTTGATCTGACGCTCACCTACGGGTCGGCCGTCGCCGTCCGAGACGCCGACTTCGTCGTGCCTCGAGGCCACACGATCGCCGTGATCGGTCCCAACGGTTCCGGCAAGTCCACGCTGCTGCGCGCCACGGCCGGTCTCATGCCACCGGCCGGCGGCCGGCTCGAGGTCCCCGCGCTCGGTCAGCGTGGCGGCGTCGCCCTCGTGCTCCAGACGACTGATGTCGACCCCGGCCTGCCGCTCACCGTCCGCGACGTCGTTCGCATGGCGCGCTATCCCCGAGTCGGGCTGTTTCGTCGGTTCCGACCCGCCGACCGCAATCGGGTCGCAGACGCCATCGAGCGGCTCGAGCTCACCGAGCTCATCGGACGCCAGATGCACGAGCTCTCAGGAGGCCAGCGGCAGCGGGTGCTCGTTGCCCAGGGACTCGCGCAGGGTGCTGAGCTACTCCTGCTCGACGAGCCGATCGCCGGAATCGACGTCGTCACGCGGCAGCTGATCCTCGAGGTGATCGACGCCGAACGGATCGCCGGCCGCACAGTGGTCGTGACCACGCACGACTTCGACGACGCGCGGCGCTGCGACGCCGTGCTGCTGCTCGCAACCAAACAGATCGCGTTCGGCTCACCGACCGAGGTGCTTCAGCCCGGACCCCTCGGCGAAGCATTCGGCGGTCGCATGCTCCGCCTCGCCGACGGCTCGCTGCTCGTCGACGACCCCCATCATCACCACTGATCGGCGGCTTCCGACTCAGCCCGTCTTGTGCAGGGTGTTGTGGTCCGTGTGGGCAAAGGGCTCGTCGAAGTCGTTCATCTTCAGCATCGTGGTCTCATCGTACGACCACGTGCCGTCGTCGTTCACCGTCACGGTGACGGTGTAGCTGCGCGTCGACGCGTTGTCGGCGAGGTACTTGTTCTCACCGATCGAGTACTGCGGCTCGCCGAGCGCGGCCGCCAGCTCGAACGTCTTGGCGTCCGCGGTGGCCGTGCCACCCGCGAGGACGGTGATCCCCCGTGGCACGACGAAACCGCGCATCACCTCGCCGGTCGCCGCATCCCACAGCCAGTAGCCGACCTCGGTGTGGAAGGGGTTGTCCTCGTTGTCACGCCACATCGCGGTCTTGTAGTC
>Ga0209587_1000253_pt1 | contig 26181 bp, 25 predicted proteins | sample NGEPerD_2_FD_184512 | JGI IMG/M metagenome (GOLD analysis project Ga0209587, IMG submission 184512) | Arctic peat soil microbial communities from the Barrow Environmental Observatory site, Barrow, Alaska, USA - NGEE PermafrostL1-D... | ecosystem: Environmental > Terrestrial > Soil > Wetlands >... | reverse complement strand
GCCGCCCCGAATCCGGACCGAGGTCTGGATCAACGAACCCACGAAGGAGCCGACCCTGGCGCCAGCCCATACAACCTAACCAGCAGATGTCTCACTTGACTTGAAAAATTCCGGCCAGAAGTTCCCAGACGATGACCAGGATGGAGCGGGCGACAGCGACGAGGGCCTTGAGTTTCCCGCGGCGCTTGACCAGACGTCGGTAGCGTGCGCCGAGGAAGGTGTTGGTCCTGGCGGCCGACGCTGCGGCCTCGCCAAGGACACTCTTGAGGTACGGGTTTCCCTTGCCGGTCTTGCCTGACCGGCTGACCGGGCCTGACTGGATGCTGCGAGGTGAGAGTTTGGCCCAGGACACGAGGTGCTTTGCGGTGGGGAACTGTCTCATGTCCAAGCCCACCTCAGCCAGGATCACCTGCGCGCCCTTGAGGCCGACCCCGGGGATCTCCGCGATCCGGTCCAGGGCAGGCAAGCCTGGCTGGGGGTCGCCGGGTCCAGGGCCGACATCGACGCCCTCTTGCGCTGGAGATTGGGCGGCGGGAATGGCGGCGATGAGTTCGTCGATGCGGGTGGTGACCTTGTTGATCTGCGCGTCGAGTGCGTCGACCTGGTCGAGCAGCATCCGGGCGATCTCGGCGTGGTGGGGGTCGAACCTGCCAGTCAGTGCCTCGACCAACGCGCCCGCGGGCCTGAAGCAGGTAGACAAACGGACGCCAGTAGTCCGACGTCGACTCCACCACCACCCGCTGCACACGCTGGCAGGCCAGATGATCACCCAGTTCGATGATCGCGTTGGTAGTGGCCGCCACGTCCCACACCCTGGCCACCCGTCGGCCCGGCTTGGTGGGGTGCGGCAGCCGAGTGCAAACCTTGCCGGTCGCTTTGGCCACGTCGACAACGGCGACCCGCTCCATCAGCTCCTCACGCTCCTCGTCGGGGATCTCCACAGGTTCTGTCATCACCGGGAACCACGTTCCTCACCATGTCTGCGGGTGATGGCGGGATGCCCGGGGGCCTCGGTCGGGAACCGAAATTCTGACCGGCGTGCTCGAAGCAACAATGCATGACCCTTCCAGGTCGGGCCCCGGCGCCAGACTCATGCACGGACTCCTACGACCAAGGAAACGACGGCGTCTGCGGGCAACCCGCCCTCATTTTCACGTCTGCAAGACGTCACCGCCAGTGGCACAGAGACTCATGTCACCGTCCCCGGCTTGTCGAATGGTCTAGTCCAGTGAGTCAGCGAGGGGGTAAAAACATGCCGACAGCCAGCCGGCCGGGGGCTACTTGCGGTCTAGGCCATCCGTGTCAGCCCGTTTTGTCCCCTTTAATCCGCTGTAATACTCTCAAATAGGATGACGCCTCAGGCCTTTATCTCTGGACTAACTCTAACATTTACTGACATCGTATATTGATACGGCCGTATAGATACTTACCTAGACATGTGGGTCTTCCCGTTCCGGATTCAGTCTTCCTGACTGCAACCAGAACCACCCCATTGGGACTTCCCTACGTAACCTCTAGTATGAAATCGTCGTTAGGGCTGATGGGAAGACACGGCTCGGGCTCGTGTAGGTAATTGGACCTTTTTGGAACATTTGCAGCACGTGTGGCTAGCGTGGCTTGGGGGGCCTCGCGATTGGATTAGGGGAGCACCACAGGAGAGCCACGTCCCTGTGCGCATGGGAGATGCACGATGCTAGGGGGAAATCGCATGACCATTATCGAGCCATCGGCTCGCTCGGTCGGGGACGGCAGGCATCGCCGTCGCGTGTGGGGTCTGCCAGAACAACGTACTGCTTCGTTTATCAAGTACCGGGCAGTGACGCCCGTCGAGGCACCTGCCGTGTCGCTCGCTCCACGCATCCCGCGGCAACGGGTCGAGAGACCTATGATCGCGACGGATGACACCAAGCCGCAAAAGCGCGGCAACCGGTCTTCCCGCAGCCGGATGGCACTCGGCAGTTTGATCGTCGCCGACGCAATTGCGCTGTTCGTCACCGTGCTCCTAGTCAACCCACTGCAGGCCTGCATGATCTTCGGCACCGCGGTGGTCGTATGGCGTGCATCCGGTCTGTACTCGCGACGGTTCACGCTGTCGCTTCTCGACGACGTGCCGGCGCTGGCTCTCGGCGTGGTCTGCGGGACCGCCCTACCCGCGCTCGTCGGCAGGGGTGGCTCACCCATGGTGGCTGCAGTGACGCTGCTGGCCGGTGTGCTGGTTGCTCGATCGATCAGCTACGCCGAGATCCGTCAGTCGCGCAGGCAGAGCGACGACGGATTCCGCACCGTTCTCCTCGGAAGTGGCCCCGCGGCAATCACTTTGACCGACCGGATCATTGCGCACCCCGAGACCGGACTACGGCTAGTCGGCCTCCTCGAGGAGACCGCACCCGGGGAGGGAGGCGAGCTGCATATTCCCTATCTGGGTAGCGCGAAAGACCTCTACCGCGTCGTCTCGCAGCATCAGGTGGACGACCTGATCGTCTGCGACGGTGAGCTGTCGTCGGCCGAGCTCGTGGAGGTCCTGCGAGCATGTAGCCGACTGGCGATCGAGATTCACGTCGTGCCGCCGTTGCTCCAGATGCACCGCCTGGTGGCCACCACGGATCAGGTATGGGGGGTGCCGCTGGAGCGCGTACGCCGGCACAGTGTCACCGGGCTTGCCTGGCGATTTAAGCGCTTCATGGACGTCGTCCTCGCCGGTGTTGCGCTCGTCGTGCTCTTTCCGGTGTTGGCGCTCGTGTCACTCGCCGTTCGTTTCGAGCTGGGTCCGGGGGTGATCTTCCGGCAGGAGCGGGTCGGGTTAGACGGACAACGGTTCGCGCTGCTCAAGTTCCGGTCCATGCCGCACGCGAGTCCCTACGACGAGCGACCCTGGTCCGTGTCAGCCGAGGGCTTCCTTGGGCCGGTCGGCAGGTTCATCCGCAGGTACTCACTCGACGAGATGCCGCAGCTCTTCAACGTGCTCACAGGTGACATGAGCCTGGTCGGGCCACGGCCCGAGCGGCCACTTTTCGTAGAGCAGTTCAGTAGCGAGGTGTCGGGCTACGGACACCGCCACCGTGTCCCGGTGGGGCTCACTGGACTGGCTGCTGTCGAGGGGCTGAGGGGGGACACCTCGGTGCTGGACCGCGCGTACTTCGACAACTGCTACATCGAGAACTGGTCCTTGTGGCTCGACCTCAAGATTCTCGTCCGCACCGTGGTCGCAGTCCTTCGGGGCACCGGAGGTTAGCCCACCCGCGTAGGAACTGGACGCTGAGTCATGACCCCGCTCCATGTGCCTGCTCCAGACCCAGCTGAATGACAAGGCCCCGGCCGGTGCGTAACCGGCCGGGGCCCGAGTCAAGGCTCAGATCGCGACGGCAACCTCAGCCACAGTACCCTTCCGGGCGGTGACCTGACTGTCGACGACGCCGGCCTTCGGGGCCATCGTACGCAGAGTCCATGTCCCCGGCGCCGCGAAGAAGCGGAAGTGCCCGGTCACCGAGGTCGGCACCTCGGCCGTGAACTCCCCGGTCCGGTCGAGCAGTCGCACGTAGGCGTTCCCGACCGGCTCGCTCGCGCCGTCTGCGTTGGCACGGGTGACGATGCCCTGGATCACGGACTCCTTCGCGACGTCGACGCCCTCGAGGGACAGGCCGCCCGCGGTCGCGCCGCACATCAGGCTGTTCCGGCGTCGTCGCCAAGGACGATGGGTACGCCGATCAGCGAACCGTACTCAGTCCAGGAACCGTCGTAGTTCTTGGTGCTCTCGTCACCAAGGAGCTCGTGCAGCACGAACCAGGTGTGCGAGGAGCGCTCCCCGATGCGGCAGTAGGCGATGGTCTCCTTGTCCCAGTCCACGCCCGCCTCGGTGTAGAGCTTCCTCAGCTCGTCGTCGGACCTGAACGTGCCGTCGTCGTTGGCCGCCTTGCTCCACGGCACGTTGCCCGCAGTCGGGATGTGACCGGCGCGCTGGGCCTGCTCCTGCGGAAGGTGCGCAGGAGCGAGCAGGCGCCCGGCGTACTCATCCGGGCTGCGCACGTCGATCAGGTTCTTCACACCGATCGCCTCGACGACCTCGTCGCGGAAGGCCCGGATGCTCGTGTCCTGCTCCTGCGCGGTGTACGTCGTCGCGTCACGGGTGGGGAGGGCCTGGGTCAGCTCGCGGCTGTCGAGCTCCCACCGCTTGCGGCCGCCGTCGAGAAGCTTGACGTCTTCGTGGCCGTAGAGCTTGAAGTACCAGTACGCGTAAGCGGCGAACCAGTTGTTGTTGCCGCCGTACAGCACGACGATGTCGTCGTTGGCGACCCCGCGCTCGGACAGCAGAGCGGCGAACTGCTCGCGGTTCACCGCGTCACGTCGGACCTGGTCCTGAAGATCGGTGTTCCAGTCGAACTTGATGGCGCCCTTGAGGTGCCCCTTCTCGTAGGCGGTGGTGTCCTCGTCGACCTCGACGAGGACGACCTTCGGGTCGTCGAGATGCTGCTCTACCCAGTCGGCGGAGACGAGAGTGGTGTCGCGGCTCATTTCTTAACCTTTCGTTGCGACCGGGGTCTGACCGGCCCGTTTGGAGTGGTTGGCGGTGCTGATGGTTGGGCTGCTAGCTGGGCTGCTGGCGGAGTGCGCGGGCGCGATCCGGCGTACCAGCAGATAGATCTCGCAGCCCAGGCAGAACCCGAACGCCGCGTTGAGGAACGCGGCCCCGAGCGCGAACCCGGTCGCGACCGCCCCCAGCAGGGTCGCGCCGGACAGATAGCCGGCGAGCGCCACGAGGGCGAATCCGAGGCCGACGCCCTGGGCGAACCGTGGCGGAGCGGCGTCCTCGAGCTCGGTCGGGTTCGACAGGTTCGGGCGGACCAGGGTGCGGAAGACCCAGGCGTACGGCGTGCGCTGCACGCCGGCGATCGCTGCGAGCCCGAAGAGAACCGTCTGCGCGGCGAGCAGAACCGTCGCAGCCGTGGAGGGAGCGGCCAACAGCACGACCGCGAGTACGACGGTCGTCAGCGCGGCTGCGAATCGTTGCCCTCTCGGGTCGACCTGTGCGGACATGTCTTCTCCTGCTCTGGACGCAAACGGGGGTGGCTTGCGGGGCTTGCGGGCGATGGCCTGCGCGGAGGCACGGGCACGTCGGGCACGCTGGCTCGCGACAGGTGTCAGCGGTGAGCGTGCGAGGTCGACCCAGAAACCGGGTCGCGACGTCCCGTCAGGACATTCGACACAGCGACGAGCGCGTGCGGCAATGGTCCACTGCGCGGCGCTTGGTCAGCATGGTCGAGAACATTCGGCAAGAGTAGTCGGCGGCGTGGGAGGCGCGGAAACCTGCGTCTTGCCATTCGGACGACGATCTCAACATGCGGTCACGACAACGCCCGGGTGAGGCTGGACAGCACGTCTTCCTTGCGAGGAGCTCCCGTTGCGCGAGAGACCTCGCCGCCGTGCTGGTCCAGGACGAGAGTGGTCGGGGTGCGCAGAACGCCGACCCGCCTCACCAGCTCCACGTGATGCTCGGCGTCGACCTCGATGTGAACGACACCAGGCACCGCAGCGGCGACGTCGGCGAGGATCCGGCGGGTGGCGCGGCAGGGAGCGCAGAAGGCCGACGAGAACTGCAGGAGCGTCGCCTTCTCGCCGAGATCGTGGTTGAGTCCGGATGCGTCGAGGACGTTGGAGCGCTGCGATGGGGGGTGCGGTGGTGTGGCCGATGGAATGGCCTGTGGAGTGTCATGGTCGGTGATTGCCGGGTCACGTGGGTGGTCCGCGTGGTCCGCATGGCCCGCGATGGTGGGAAGGCGCACCTGATGCGTGCCCCGGAACCGGCCGTCCCGTGCGGCGCGGTAGCCGCCGAACGCTGTCGACAGGGCGAGCGCAGCCACGAGTACCCAGACGCCTTCACTCACACCTGGTTGAACCACCCCCGAACGGCGGTCATTCCCTGGCAGCCGACTCAAAGGGCGAGACCCCCGTGCCGACCGAAGTCGGAACGGGGGCCTCGCGAAGACCCGTGACAGCAACCGTGGGAGGTCGGCGACTGCCACGAGCCGGTCTATGCGCTCAAGCAGTGGGGCTTGGCTCGTTCTCGTTACGCCCGGGCCCGGGCTTGGACTCCACTTGGTTCCAACTGCACCTTCCGCGCGCCGGATCGGTGCAGTTCGAACCAAGTGAGCGGGCGGGCGGCCGGTAGCCGTGCAACTACGTACTGCTACTCACTGCGGCAACCAGCGGCCCCGCAGTTAATCCCCGCCATGTGTACACCCCGGCGCGGTGTTCTTGATTGATCCTTTACCAACTCTATCAGGGAGCGTGAGCGGAGGCTGAGCGAACGCCCCGTGACTCCCACCACGTCCGCGGATCAGGTGCCACCGCGTGCTCCCCACCAGGCCGGGTGGCGGGTGCCACGCACCGGTGACTCCCACCAGGCCGGCTTAGCTGGCCGGCTGGTCATCCTCCGGCGAACGGCGGCAACAGCTCCACCGTGTCACCAGGGCGTACGACGACGTGGTCAGGGTTGGTGGCACCCACCGGACGGTCCCCGACCAGCACTGAGCACACGGCCAGCACACCTGGAAGTCGCGGCCGGTCGGCATGCCTGCTACGGACCGCCTCCAGCACTTGGGACAAGGTGGCCTCCTCGCCGATCTCTATGCCGTCGGTCTCCACCCCGGAGGCGGCCCGAGCGGACGCCCAGTAGCGGACCAGGACGCTCGATCCGGTCTCACCGGCGACCTTCTCGGCAACTTTCTCGTCCATATTCGCTATCCTGCCTTATCGCATGCGGCGGTCCACCGCTCGAGCGACCTCAGCGGCTCAAGGGCGAGTCGAGACGACGTACTCCCTGGCACCGGGAGGTTAGATGAGCACCCTGCTCCTCCTGACGAGCACTCTTGAGCCGTCGGCTTCGGTGCTGCCCGCGCTGGCTCTGCTGCCTCATCACGTCAAGATCGTTCCCGCCGTGGGCAGTGCCCTGCTCGAGGCCCCTGACGCGGATCTCGTGCTCGTGGACGGGCGCGAGGAACTGGCACAGGCCAGGGATCTGTGTCGGTTGATCCGGACCACAGGTTCCCGCGCACCCCTGCTGTTGATCCTGACCGAGGGCGGCCTCTCGGTCGTCGTCGCGGACTGGGGCGTGGACGACGTACTCCTGCCCACTGCTGGACCGGCGGAGGTCGAGGCGCGGCTGAGGCTCGCGATGGGACGCCTGGCCGCCGAACGCGATCCGGACGACCCCGAGGCTCATGTGATCCGCTCCGGTGAGGTGGTCGTCGACGACGCGACGTACACCGCGAAGCTCGGTGGCCGGGCACTCGACCTGACCTTCAAGGAGTTCGAGCTCCTGAAGTACCTCGCGCAGCATCCCGGCCGGGTGTTCACCAGGCAACAGCTGGTGCAGGAGGTGTGGGGCTACGACTACTTCGGCGGAACCCGGACCGTTGACGTGCACATCCGTCGCCTGCGCGCCAAGCTGGGTCCCGAGAACGAGGTGCTGATCGGGACCGTACGCAACGTCGGCTACCGGTTCGTGCTCCCTCCCAAGGACAGCTCCGCGGAGCAGGCACATCCCCGCCGAGCGCGGATGTGACGATTCCTCCGCCAAGCGGCATCACTCGGGTCGATCCGGCCTCCTTCTCGTGGGATTCGCCCTCGGGCGTGGCCGCAGGGGTACGCCGAGTGGTGGAGGCGGCATCCGCGGCCGATGGCAGGAGCCCGCTGAACGAGGCCACCCTGCTGTCCCTGCGCAACGCGGGCCTGTCCTCCTCGAGCCTCTGGACCGCTGGTGAGGATGAGCAGGTCATCGGGTTCGCGCTCTTGGCGCCGGAGCAGGGGGCCGACCAGGGTCCCGCGGCAGCTGTGCTCGCCGATCTCGTCGTCGAACCGTCGTCCCGCGGTCGCGGCATCGGGCGCGCCCTGGCCGATGCGGCCCTGGCCGCCTTTCCGGAGGCCCGGTTCTCCGCCTGGTCCCACGGGAACCATCCGGCTGCAGCCGCGTTGGCCCCGGCTCTCGGGTTCGACCGGATCCGCGACCTATGGGTGATGCGCCGCTCGATGGCCGATGAGCTGCCGCCCGTGAACGTGCCCGCCACGACCGTCGTACGCACCTTCGACCCCGAGCGCGACGCGGAGGACTTCCTCGACCTCAACGCGGAGGCTTTCGCGCACCACCCCGAGCAGGGGGAGATGACGCGTGCTGATCTTGACCAGCGGATGGCCGAGCGCTGGTTCGACCCGGCCGGGTTCTTCCTCGCTGAACGGGCTCCCTCCGCGTCGGGCGCCGGGGCCGCCCGGTCGCACGGTCGGCCTGATCTGCTCGGCTTCCACTGGACGAAGGTGCACGGGGAAGATCCGGCGTACGGAGAGGTGTACGTCGTCGGCGTCTCCCCAACAGCCCAGGGCATGGGGCTCGGGAAGGTGCTCACCCTGGTAGGGCTGCGCCACCTGCGGGCCCTCGACCTGCCTGAGGTAATTCTCTACGTGGAGTCCGACAACGCACCGGCGGTGGCGATATACGCGGGGCTGGGGTTCGCTCACGCAGACGCCGACACCGACGTGATGTACAGCCGCACCCCCTGACCGGTCATCCGGCGGCCCGAAGCCCCGCCTCCGCGTTCACTTCCGGAGGCGGAGCACGACGAGCGCGACCACATAGGCAACGCCCCCGATGGCGCCCAGCATGGAGTACGGCGAGCCGTCCTGCCCGCGGGCGATCTCGGCGACGAACCCGGCGAGGACGGCCACCAGCACGGTCATCCCGGCGATCATGGTCGCCTCCATGTCGATCGAGTTGATCCGTTCGTCGCGACGATCGAGCAGCCCAGCGACCGTCTCGCTGTAGCGACCGAGCACCACAAACACGATCGCTGTGAGGGACATGATCAGCAGGCCGATCACCCCGAAAGACAGGTCGCCGCCCACCCAACCGGCAACGAGGTAGACCAGTCCCATCAGGAGTGCCAGGGCGGGGGTGAGCCAGCGCTGCTTCGAGCGCTTGGGAGTGGCTGTGCTAGGCATCGACATCGAAAATCTCCTCTACCGACGACTGGAAATAGCGTGAGAGCGAGATGGCCAGCGGCAGAGACGGGAGGTACTTCCCGGTCTCGATGGAGTTGATCGTCTGGCGCGAGACTCCCATCGCGGAGCCGAGATCGCCCTGGGAGAGACCCAGGTGCGCTCGCAGCTCCCGCACGGTGTTCTTCATGTGTCATGGGTGCTTGACACTGCCCTCGATGTCAAGTCACCTTGACACCCGATATCCGGGATCCGGGATACCCGATCCGGGATACCCGATCCGGGATACCCGATCCGGGATACCCGATCCGGCGTACCCGATCCGGCGTACCCCGATGCCGCGGGCGTACGGACGGCTCGGCTCAGATCGCGGCCTTGAGCTTCGCGGCGATCTCGGCCACGGCCGCCCGGTTGCTGCGTCCGGCCCCGACGATGCTCAGGAACCCGTGGATGAAGCCGGGATATCTCTTCAGCTCCACCGGTACGCCAGCGTCGGCCAGCAGCCGCGCATAGGCCTCACCCTCGTCGCGGAGCGGGTCGCAGCCTGCAGTAGCCACGAAGGCCGGCGCAAGGTTCCGGGGGATCTTCGTGGTGAAAAGGACCGAGACCCGCGGGTCACGCCGGTCCTGCTCGGCACGCAGGTAGGAGAACTCCGCGAGGTCCATGAACACAGTGGTCAGGAAGAAACCCTCCCCGAACGTCAGCCGGCTCTCGCTCTTGGCGGCCATGTCGGTCACCGGGTAGGCAAGCAGCTGGAACTTCACCGGCACACCCGCCTCGGCGGCGTAGATCGCCGTGACCGCGCTCAAGTACCCTCCCGCCGAGTCGCCCCCCACAGCAATCCGCTCCGGGTCGACGCCGAAGCGTTCGCTGTTCTCCACCACCCAGACGTACGCCGCCCAGCAGTCCTCGACCGCGGCAGGAAACGGATGCTCGGGGGCGAGGCGGTAGTCGATGGAGAGCACGCGGACGTCTGCCCGTTCTGCGAGAAACCGGCAGACCGGGTCATGGCTGTCGAGGTCGCCGTACATCATCCCGCCGCCGTGCACGAAGAACAGCATCGGCCAGTCCTGCCGCGCCGAGCCGACCTGGGAGCGCGGAACGTAGAGGCGCGCGGGGATCTGTCCGGCGGCGCCCGGCACCGCAAGCTCACGGACCTCCCCGATCGGTTGCCCGCCACCGACCAGCTTCGTCTGACGCAGGAGCGCCTTGCGGGCCTCGGGAAACGACAGCGTCTCCGCGGCCGGTTCGCGCACGAGCGTCCGGATCCGCAGCATCCACTGCGTCTCCGGATCGAGCCTTTGACCATCCACCAGGATCGACCGACCGGCGAGCCGGCGTACGACGCCGGGCGGCATCCCCATCAGCGCCCGGAACGCTGCCGCCTCGAGAACCCGACCGAGGGCAGCTGCTCGCATTTTCGGCTGTGAACTGCCGCCGACGTTGTTCGACATGCAGGCAACCTACCCTCCCCGTCGCCCTCCGTTTCCCCACTGTTACTGAGAAGTGCCACGATGGACCAATGGCGGACAACGAACAGGCAGCCGCGTCGGTCGCGGACCAGAACGACAAGCGAACCGACAGCGCGGCGCTCCGCGTGGTCCATTCCGGCGCCGACCGCACCGACGAGACGAACACGTCCACCGACGACGACCTGATGCTGCACCGGTTCCTGGACCGGGAGCTGTCCTGGCTGCACTTCAACACCCGCGTGCTCGAGCTCGCCGAGGACGACAACCTCCCGCTGCTGGAACGGGCCCGGTTCCTGGCCATCTTCACCTCCAACCTCGACGAGTTCTTCATGGTCCGGGTGGCCGGGCTCAAGCGTAGGATCGCCGCCGGTGTGGCGGTCCCCACCGTCTCCGGGATGGTGCCGCGTGAGGTCTTCTCCCAGATCCTGCGGACCACGAGCACGCTGATGCAGAGGCAGGCCGCCCTGTTCCGCGACCAGATCATCCCGGCGCTCGCGGCCGAGGGGATCGAGCTGCTGCGCTGGAGCGAGCTGGACAAGGACGAGCAGAAGCACTGCAAGAAACTGTTCAAGGAGCGGATCTTCCCGGTCCTCACGCCGCTCGCGGTCGACCCGGCCCACCCGTTCCCCTACATCTCCGGGCTCTCGCTGAACCTGGCCGTGCTGGTCCGCAACCCCAAGACCGGCAAGGAGCACTTCGCCCGGGTGAAGGTCCCACCGATCTTCACCAGGTTCGTTCCGGTCGGCGAACAGCGGTTCGTGCCCATGGAAGACGTGATGGCCGAGCACCTCAAGGACCTTTTCCCGGGCATGACCGTCCTTGCCGTGCATACCTTCCGCGTGACCCGCAACGAGGATCTCGAGGTGGAGGAGGACGACGCGGAGAACCTGCTCGCGGCGCTGGAGAAGGAGCTGCTGCGCCGCCGGTTCGGTCCACCTGTGCGACTCGAGGTGGAGGAGTCCATCGACCAGCACATCCTCGAGCTGCTCGTCTCCGAGCTCGGCGTGTCCGCGGCCGAGGTGATGCGGCTGCCCGGGCCGCTGGACCTGCGCGGTCTCACCGGCATCGCTGACCTCGACCGTGCCGAGCTGAAGTACCCCGCCTTCGTACCCTCCACGCACACCGACCTGGCCGAGGTCGAGTCCGCGTCGCCGGTGGACGTGTTCGCGGCTCTCCAGCGGCGCGACGTGCTCGTGCACCATCCCTACGACTCGTTCGCCACCTCGGTCCAGCGGTTCCTCGAGCAGGCAGCCGGGGACCCGCATGTGCTCGCGATCAAGCAGACGCTCTACCGGACCTCCGGCGACTCCCCCATCATCGACGCGCTCATCGACGCCGCCGAGGTCGGCAAACAGGTCCTGGTCATCGTCGAGATCAAGGCCCGGTTCGACGAGCAGGCCAACATCGCGTGGGCGCGCAAGCTCGAGCACGCGGGCTGCCACGTGGTGCACGGGCTCGTCGGGCTGAAGACGCACTGCAAGCTGGCGCTCGTCGTACGCGACGAACCCGAAGGCATCCGCCGCTACGTCCACATCGGGACGGGGAACTACAACCCGAAGACCGCCCGGTTCTACGAGGACTTCGGCCTGCTCACGTCGAACACCGAGATCGGTGAGGACGTCGCCCGTCTGTTCAACAACCTGTCCGGCTTCTCGCGGCAGGCTCGCTACGAACGGCTGATGGTCGCGCCCGACTCGGTGCGCGAGGGGCTCGTCGCGCGGATCCGTGGGGAGGTCGTGAACCATCTCGACGGCAAGCCCGCCCGGATCCGGATGAAGGCCAACTCGATCGTGGACGAGGCGCTGATCGACGAGCTCTACCGCGCCTCGCAGGAAGGTGTCCCGATCGACCTGATCACCCGGGGTATCTGCGCCGTGCGACCCGGGGTTCCCGGCCTCTCCGAGACGATCCGGGTCCGTTCGGTGCTCGGCCGGTTCCTCGAGCACAGTCGCATCTTCTGGTTCGAGAACGCAGGTTCGCCAGAGGCCTGGATCGGGTCGGCCGACCTGATGCACCGCAACCTGGACCGGCGCGTGGAGGCGCTGGTAGCGCTGCCCAGCACGCGCCAGATCGAGGAAGTGGGCCGGATCCTGGACCTGGCCTTCGATGACGGTACGTCGTCGTGGTGGCTGCAGCCGGACGGTGAATGGGTGCGGCACTCGCGCAGCGAGGACGGGGTCCCCCTCCGCGATATGCAAGCAGACCTGATCGCGACCAAGCGCCGCCGGCGTACCCCCAGCTGAGCCACCCCTCGCGCGGCACCGATCCAGTTCTGTGCGGAAGGACCCATCCCCTGAGCTTGGAACGTGCTTGTCGCACAGAACTGTCCGCGGAGGCTGGGATCGCGGAAGATTCCACCCCGCTGCTGCGAACTGACCTGTGCACAACCCGCACAGCCCGAGGTTTCCGGCGATGCTCGACCGATGCCGTCCCGCCGTCACAAGTGGCACCCCATCTGCGTGGCACCTCGCGGTCTCGTCCGCCCGGTCGGGCTCGACCCAGCCGGTGTCCTCGGACCCACCCGGTCTCAGGCGCGAAGCCGCAGGTGGCGGCGCACGACGCGCGGCTACTACGTGCCGGCAGACGTGAACTCCGCGCTTCCCGAGCAGCGCATCCTGGAGATGTCGATGTGGCTCCAGGACGGCGGGGCAGTCACCGGCTGGGGCGCTTGCCGGCTGCACGGCGCCAACTTCTTCGACGGGCTTTTCCCCGATGGGCGTACCCAGATGCCCGTCCCTGTGTGCGTCGGGCCACTCGGCCAGCTGCGAACGAAACCTGGCATCTCCGTCTCCCATGAGCGGCTCGGCGCAGACGAGGTCGTCATCTGCCACGCGATCGGGTGCACCCCGGTACGGCGAGCCCTGTTCGACGCGATGCGCACCGCTCCCGACGTGCGCGAGGCGGTCGTCGCCATGGAGATGATGGCTGCCGCGGAGCTGGTCTCGATCCAGCAGATAAAGGAGTACGTGGATGCCCTTCCCGGCTGGAAGGGTGTCGCGCAGGTCAGGGCGGCACTGGAGCTGGCGATTGAGGACAGCCGGTCGCCCAACGAGACGAGGATGCGCCTGATCTGGCTTCTCGACGCCGGGCTGCCGCGCCCAGAGGCGAACCAGGAGGTCTTCGACCTGCGCGGGCAGTTGATCGGCGTGGCTGACCTGCTGGACGTGGAGGCGGGCGTAGTGGGCGAGTACGACGGGGCCGACCACCGGGGTGCCGTGCGGCACACCAGGGACGTCGCTCGCGAGGAGTGGTTCCGTGGCGTGGGGCTGGAGTACTTCAAGGTCACGGGGCTTGATCTGCCAGTGCGGTCGAGGGTGGCCGCACGCATGCACGCCGCCCGCGCCCGAGCGAGGAAGTTGTCCCAGGCAGGGTTACAGGCAGGGCCACCAGGTGGACGCAGGTGGACGATCGATCCCCCTCCTGGCTGGGAGACACCCGCGATGAATCTCCACGAGAGGCTGGAGCACCGGGCCTGGCAGATATCGCTCTTAGAGCAGTTCGAGCGGGAGAATCCATCCTTGAGGTCGTCCTGACGAAATAGTTCTGTGCGAAAAGCGCGATGCGCCTGACGTGAACCGTGCTTGTCTCACTGAACTATCTGCCCCACCCTTCAAGGCCCGGGCCCCGCACGTAGGACAAGCCACATGGGAGCCTCAGCAGCGGGCGAACAGGACCGGGCCCTGGGAAAGGTCACTGAGCAGGGTCGACTCGGTGACGTCGGCCTTCGAGCCGACTGGCTGCAGGTCGAGTACGACGGTCTGGCCGGACGACTCACCCGAGGCCACCTCGAACCGGTCCGGGAACGTCCCGCCCTGTCCCACGGCCTCACCGGAGGCCAGCTCCACCCGCGGCGCGAGGTCCTCAGCGGCCTGGTCGGACGTCTCGAACCACATCCCCACCGTCATGGAGTGGCTCGGGTCCAGGGCCATCACCAACCCCGCCAGGGGAGCCACCTCACCTGCCTGGCCGACCAGCTGATCGGCGGCCCGCTGGTCCTCCTCATCTGCCGTAGCCATGCTCAGCGTCTCGCACGCGAAGTCGGAGGCGAACAGCACCGAGGAGACCGGCTGCGCCGCGGCGTCGGCGAGGTCGTCGACGCCGTCCGTCTCCTCCAGCGACGGCGACTCGCTGCGGATCACGTCGGCACTCGACGAGGCGTAGCCGGTGTCGTCCGACATCAGGATCAGCTGCTCGTCGGGGAGCACGACGAGGTTCTCCAGCACGGGAGTCAGCGCGGGGTCGATTCCGGCGAGGAGGTCGGCGGAACCCGCCCACACGCCGCCGCCGGAGCCGGTGTCCTGAGTCGGTGGCTGGTATCCCAGCGTCTCGAGGTTCGCCTCGATCTCATCGAACGACACCGAATCGGGCATCGCCATGGCCGCGACCGCTCCCTCGCGGGACTGGCCGAACATCTCCCAGGACGCCTCCAGCGAGGAGAACCCGTAGAGCTCCTCCATCGCGTAGGTCGCATCGACGACCGAGGAGGTCGAGGTCAGGTCCTGGTCATAGGCCCGCCTGAGGAACGCCTCGATCTCGGACGCGGAAGACCCGGCGCCCAACGACGTACCCCCGGCCATCGAGCGCACCTGGGACCAGTCGGTGTACGTGGCCCGCAGCGTCGAGGCAGGCATCGAGGCGATCGCCCGCTCGTAGTCGACCCGTTGCAGGGTCCGCCACGCGAACAGCCCTAGCGCACCAGACACGACCAGCGAAAGGGTCACCAGCCCGACGACACGCACAACGACACGTTTGTGCACCTGAAGTTTGCCCTTTCTTAACCATTGTTGATGTGAGACTAGTCGGATGGGAGGCGACGCTGAGATCGTGTCGGCCGGTGCGGTCGTCACGCGCAAGGCGCCGGGCGGCACGCAGGTGCTGCTCGTGCATCGCCCGAAGTACGACGACTGGTCGTTCCCCAAGGGAAAGGTCGACCCAGGCGAGCATATTCTCGCGACTGCCGTGCGCGAGGTCGCCGAAGAGACCGGGCTCGACATCCGGCTCGGTCCGCCGCTGGGAACGCAGCGGTACCTCGTGCCGAACGGGACCCAGAAGATCAAGGACGTGCACTACTGGGCCGGGCGGGTAGTCGGTGGTGACGACGTGTCGGCGTACTCCCCCAACGAGGAGGTGGACCAGGTCAACTGGCTGCCGATGGAGGCGACGCGGGATCGGCTGACCTACGACTACGACCGCGGCACGCTCACCGAGCTCGAGGCAATCCGGAAGAAGACCTTCCCGCTGGTCATTCTCCGCCACGGCCACGCCCTCGCGCGCAGGTCCTGGAAAGGCGACGACCGCAAACGGACCCTGAGCAAGGACGGCGAGTTCCAGGCCGAGCAGCTGGTTCCGGTGCTGAGTGCATACGGAGTCGAGCGCGTGGTCAGCTCCAGCAGCAAGCGGTGCTGGCAGACGGTTTCGCCGTACGCCGACGTGGCCGATCTCGAGGTCGAGGTAACCGACGCACTCGCACAGGAGGACGCGAGGGGAGGTTCGGTCAGCCAAGAGATCGAGCGGCTGCTCAACGGAAAGGAGCCGGCGGTGCTGTGCACGCACCGACCGGTGCTGCCGCTGGTGTTCAAGGCGCTGGCCATGCAAGAGCGGCAGCTGGAGCAGGGTGCCCTGTTCGTGGCCCACCATCGGCGCGGCCGGGTCGTTGCCGTGGAGCATCACGACGTCTCCCTCCGTTAGAGCGAACCAGCCACGCAACGTCATACGTCGCGAGCGCCATAGCGCGCGAAAAGGATGACGCTATGGGATGACCTCGAACAGCAGGTGCGCGACCCAGTAGGAGAGCGCCGCGAACAGCCCCGCCATCGGGAACGTCAGCACCCAGGCGATGACGATCGACCTGGCCACACCCCACCGGACCGCGGAGAAGCGTTTGCTCGCCCCCGCACCCATCACCGCCGAGGTGATCGTGTGCGTGGTGGAGATGGGCGCCTCGAACACGAAGGCCGTGGTGTAGAGAACGCTGGCTGCCACGGACTCGGAGGCGAACCCTCGCGCGGGGTCGAGATGGATGATCCGGCGACCCAGAGTGCGCATGATCCGCCAGCCACCGGAGTAGGTGCCTAGCGAGATCGCCGTGGCGGCGGCGACTATCACCCACACCGGCAGGTCGTCACCGGCGCCGACGTACCCTCCCGCGAGGAGTGCGAGGAAGATGACGCCCATCGTCTTCTGTGCGTCCTGAAGCCCGTGCCCGAGCGCCATCGCGGCGGCGGAGACGGTCTGGGCCAGGCGGAAGCCACGGTTCGTCCTGCTGGGGCTTTTCCGGCGGAAGATCCACATGATCGCCAGCATCACGAGAAAGGCAGCGAGGAACCCGGCCAGTGGCGAGAGGACCATCGGGATGACGACCTTGTCCAGGATCGTGAGCCACTTGACCAGCTCGAGCACTGCCCCGTTCAGCAGCCCGTAGGCCATCGCCGCGCCCACGAGCCCCCCGATCAACGCGTGGGAGGAGGAGGAGGGCAGTCCGTAGTACCAGGTCAGCAGGTTCCATGCGATGGCCCCGAGCAGGCCGGCCATCACCACGAGCAGGCCCGCTGTCCCGATCGGAGGGTCGATCACCTCGCTGACGGTCTTGGCGACCTTCTGACCAAGGAATGCGCCGACAAAGTTCATCACCGCCGCCAGGACCAGCGCGACCCGAGGGGTCAGGGCACGCGTCGACACCGAGGTCGCGATCGCGTTCGCGGCGTCGTGGAACCCGTTGGTGTAGTCGAAGATCAGTGCGACAACGACCACCGCGATGATGATCGCGAGCTCCACGCTCAGGACTCCTTGACCGCGATCTGCTCGACGATGTTGGCGACGGTCTCGAAGGCGTCGATCGCGTCCTCGAGCGCGTCCACGACGTCCTTGAGCTTGAGCACCTCGAGGGCTTCGTACTTGCCACCGAACAGCTTGGCCAGGATCCGCCGGTAGCTCTTGTCGCCGGCGTTCTCCAGACGGTTGATCTCGATCCAGTACTCCTCGAGGTTCTTCATCGTCTGCAGGCGCGGCATCGACTCGGCGGTCAGCTCCGCGCAACGCTGGATGACCTCGACCTGCTGCGCCAGCTCGCTGGGCAGTTCGCCGACCTCGTAGAGCAGGACCAGGTCGACGGCCTCCTCCATGTAGTCCATCACGTCGTCGAGCTGCGAGGCGAGGCTGTAGATGTCCTCACGGTCGAACGGCGTGACGAAGGTGCTGTTCACCCGGCGGACGATCTCGTGGGTGGTCTCGTCGGCTGCGTGCTCGGCGTCGCGCATCCGCTGCGCGATCGCCTCACGGTCGTTCCCGGAGCCCAGCATCTCCGCGAGCAGCGCCGCGCCGTCCACGAGGTGTGCGGCCGACCGGGCGAAGAGATCGTAGAAGGTCGTGTCTACCGGGCGTAGGCGGAAGGGCACGGCGTACTCCTGGGTAATGGAAGGAACCACCGCACATGCTAGGGGGTCGAGGTGCTTCGGCTACCAGTCAGCCCTCGGATGTTACCGCCGATGGGCACAGAGCCGGACCCAGGTCCCTGAGCGGGTCAGGATGTCTCCCTCGGCTTTTGAGCGGGGATTCTTCCCGGAAGGCCGAGGACGCGGTCCACCTGGTCCTGGCTCAGCGGCTCCTCCGACTCAGTCGCGGCAATGATCAGGTCGGTGGTCAGGCCGACCTCCTCGAGGAGCTCCGCATCCTCCAACGGGACGTTCAGCTGGTCGTCCATGACACCCTCCCTTCGTCCACGCGGAGTCCATTTCGATGTGGTTGAGCGATGTGGTTGAGCGATGTAGTTAGTTGACCGGGCCGACAATGCGCGTCTACCGCCATTTTTGCGCAAGTCTTCGAGACTACCCATAGTCATTTCGAACAAACGAAAAGGCCCCGACGCTTCCGTGGGGCCTTCTCAGATGCCTAAGTCAGGCGTTTCCTCTGTGAACTCAGAGGGGGCGGACGTTTTCCGCTTGCGGGCCCTTGGGCCCCTGGGTGACGTCGAACTCGACCTTCTGGTTCTCATCGAGCGACTTGTAGCCGTTCGACTGGATCGCCGAGTAGTGCACGAAGACGTCGTCGCCGCCGTCCTCCTGCGCAATGAAGCCGAAACCCTTCTCGGCGTTGAACCACTTAACAGTGCCCTGAGCCATGCTGACTTACTCCTCTAACGGGGTTGGAACCGCCACTTCGGCGGCCCCGCACCAGATGCGGGTGAACGCCGTACCCCCTCGAAAAGCAAATGAGCTATTGAGAAGAAACGCCGTCGGATCACAAACTCCGCGGGCGTCTGACCTGCTGGAACTTGCATCTGCTGCACTGCAACAGTACCAACTAAACCCCCGATGCCGATAGCGGGACCCGAAAGTTAGCCTGAACCGCAGGGGCAGCAGCGTGTACGTCGAATCCGTCGAGGGCTACACAGGCAAGTCTGCCATCGCCCTCGGCGTGCTCGAACAGCTCTCGCGCCGCGTGGAACGGATCGGCGTGTTCCGGCCCATCGTCCGCGCCGAGCGCACACAGGAACGGGCCGGGGGCGAGCGGGTCCAGTCCGCGCACAGCCGCACACCCGGGGGTGGCCCGGTTCGCTCAGGCGGACGGGTAGAACGACGTGAGCCCGGCTGCCCCCCTGCGAGAGAGCGAGATGTGCACGTGGTCGCGGTGCCGCAGGGTCTGGGAGCAGTTCGCCTGCGTCCGGCAACCTGAGCTCAGGTAGTCGCGCTTCTCGAACTGGCGGTAGGAAGCGTACATGCGGTCGTTCCAGATGAGGTACATGATCCCCATCCGCCTGGCCAGAGCATGGGTGTTCCCCTCCACATCAGTGGCGAAGATCCGGGCCAGGAACCGCTTCACCGCGCGGCGCTGGGGACGATTCGAAGCGTTCGCCCCCCAGTCCAGGGCCCGTCCGTCCTTGTGTTCGGACACGCTGCTCCCACTGCAGGAGCGCAGGGTAGAGCCGGCGCGGGTGTTCGGGTACTCCTCGACCAGCCAGCGCAGGAGGTAGGCCGTTCCGGGCTTCACCTTCTTGGCGCACTTCGTCTGCGGCTCGTAGCCGGCGTAGTCCTCGACCTCGCCGGTGTACGCCGGTGCGGCGCTGGCCATCGGGCTGGCGACCGGGCTCACCATCGTGCACACGAGCAGGGCCGCGACCAGCGCGACGATCGGGCGGAGAACCGGCAGCCGCACGGTCGCAGGCTGTGTAGCGGAAGCCGATCTGAGTGTTCTCATGCTTTTCCTGACATCTGGGCTTCTTCCGAGGAAGCGGCAGGTGCGACGTCCTCCGCGCGTCGCACCTGCCGCACATGGGTGCTCAGCGCATGACGCCGAGCGGACGGTAGGTCAGGCCCGGGAAGACCTGGTTGGCGGTGCGACCGGGGAAGCGTGCGGACACGATCTCGCCGAGCACGTTGCGGTAGTCGGTGGTCACCTTGAGGTCGCCGTCGAGGAGCTTGCCCGCGCCGAGTCCGGGCCAGGAGCCGTAGTACTGCCCGCCCTTCACCCCGGCCCCGGCCAGCAGCATCATGTTGCCCCAGCCGTGGTCGAGACCCTGGTTACCGTTCTCCTCAACCCGTCGGCCGAACTCACTGATCGTGACAACCGTCACCCGCGACCGGAGCTCGGGGCCGAGGTCGCGCATGAAGGCATTCAGCTCAGCGGCGAACCCGGCCACCATCGAGTCCATCTCGCCCGATCCGGACCTGCCGTAGTTGCTGTGCATGTCCCAGGACCCGTAGTCGATCGAGACGACCTCAGTGCCTACGTTCGCCCGGATCAGGTGTGCGGTGCTCTTGAGGGCGTCGGAGAGGTCCGCGGCCGGCCATGCCCTTGGGTAGGTCACGCCGTTCTTGGGGATGATCTTCTGCTGGGCGATCGGGGACAGCTGCTTGACCGTGGCCAGCGCCGAGCGCACCGCGTCCCCGAGCACGCCCTGCTCCTCATTCCACATCGTCCGTAGCTGCGCCTGCCTGCCCCCGCTGAACTGGTCCTTGTCACCGGAGAGCTTGATCCGCGACAGCTTGTCGCAGGACAGAGTCGGCGAATCGCCGACGAACATCGTCGGCACGATCGAGTCGGTCAGGTGCACGGCCTCGCTGGGAGAGCCGTCACTGTCCAGACCGATCATCCGGTTGACCCAGCCTTGGCGTACGTCCGAGCCCGGATCCGCGTCCTCGATCTGCTCCATCGCCATGAAGTGCGAGCGGTTCGGCATCTCCATGCCGACGGCGTGTACGGCGGCCAGCTCGCCGCTTGTGAACAGCCACTCGACCGGCGCCATCGCCGGGTGCAGACCGAAGAAGGGGGTCTGCGCTACCAGGGAATCATGCCCAAGAGCAATCTTCGGACGCGCCGCGGCGTAGTCCGCGTAGTACTCCCCGCGGGGCACGACCATGCCGAGCCCGTCGATGCCGCCGCGGAAGCTGATCACGACCAGGACGTTGCCCCCGGTCGCGCCGAACGAGGCCTGGCGCACGGCGTCGCCGAACATGGTGGTGGCGACACCAGCCGCTCCCGCGGCGGCTGCCCCCTGCATGAACCGCCGGCGGCTCAGACCCGCGGCACGCTCGTACTCCTGACAGCAGTCTTGTTGTGTGCTCATCTTCTCTCCTGCGCTCAGCGGCTCATGTGCGCGGGTGTGTCGAGAATCGCGCCGATCAGACGGATCCCCATGTATCCCGTGATCCGGTGCCTTTTGGTGAGGACCGTGGACGGGGTGAGGCCTGTCGCTTCGACCGCGGCCTTTAGCACCTGGGGCGTCGAGCGCCGGCCGTGGAACGTCCGGCAGAGGTGGTCGACGTACACGTCGAACCGAATCTTCTTCTCCGGGAGCCAGAACCCAGGCTTCTTGTACTTGACGTTGCCCTTGGGGTAGTAGCCGCCGGTGATCATCCAGTGCATCCGGAAGGACCCGAGCACGCGGGTGGCCGACGACCACGCACTGTTCCGGTCCGGTTGTCCGTCCGGGCGTGGCCACTGGTAGAGGATCATCCCCTGGTGCACGTAGGAGATGCAGTGCGCGAACGCCGCACCGCTGGTCGGCGCCTTGGCCTTCGTCCTCAGCACCCGCGCCGTGGCGATCAGGTCCTCGACCGGGGTGCGCACCTTCTTGCCCGCGGAGGCCAGGAACTCGGGGTGCGCAACCAGCGCGCGCAGCGTGGTCTTGATGTCGGTCCCGGAGTCGCGGAACACCTGCGCCAGGTGGGTCACGAGTGCATCCGAGGGGTCGTCGGAGACGAAGCGGAGCGCGAGCTTGTTGGCGATGGTGCGCGCCGTGGCCGGGTGGTTGGCGAGGTAGCGCAGATACTCCCTGGTCATCTCCGCGCCGTCGCTGGAGGCGTTCGGGTTGATGAAACCCAGCACCTGCACGGCACCGGTGGTGTGTCTCGAGGTGTCGTAGGTGTCCGCCCAGGTGTCATTCTCATCGACCGTGTAACCGGAGAGGATCCTGGCCGAGTGCTTCACCTCGTCCTCGGTGTAGCCCGACGTACGCCCTACGGTGTGCAGCTCGAGCAGCTCACGGCCATGGTTCTCGTTCGGCGCGTCCTGCACCGACTTGAAGTTGTCGAGGAAGATCAGCATGGACGGGTGAAGGGTGGCCTCGACCAGCATGTCCTCGAAACGTCCGAACACGTGCTCGCGGATCAGCTCGTCGTAGTGGAAGCGTTGCACCCAGGCACGGTCGGCCCGGGTCGGGATGTGCAGGTGGTTCGACCAGAAGTCGACCATCATCTCGCGCACGGGGCGGCTGGAGTACATCCGCCGCAACATCGTGTAGTTAGCCAGGTCCAGGGCGTGCTCGTGGGCACCCCGTGCACCCTTGCGTTGCCACTTGCGCTCGGCGGACCCGGTCAGTTCCGGGAACCAGCCCAACAGCGAGTTCGTCATCGCGTTCTCGGGCACGCTCTGGTAGTCCAGCTGCTGCTCGAACCAGCTCTCCGCACCGCCAGCAGCGTTCATCTGGGCCATCGTCGAGCGTGAGAAACCGCAACCCATCCGGTTCATCATGTGCAGCTCGGCGACGGTCGGGATGATCGTCTTGGGGTAGGAACGCACGTCGTACCGTGCTGCGGACGCGGCCGAGTCGAGGAGGGTGGCACCCAGTGCGGCTGTGGAGGCGACCGCAGCGCCACCGAGCAGCACCCGGCGACGAGAGGTAGCCGATGCCTCGCCGGTGGAAAGCCCAGTGGAAAGCCCAGTGGGATGCCCAGTGGGATGCCCAGCGAGTTGGTCCGTGGTCAACAGACTCACGCTCCTAGCGTCGGCGGGCTTGGCCCACCTGCTGGGCTCCTAACATCGAGTCTGCCCTATTTTATCCGTTTTTGACCCAATACCGGACATTTATCTCAAAGCGGTCGGGTCATCACGCCGAGCGGTTGGAACGTGAGTCCCGGGAACACTTCGGGTATCGCCCGATCCGGGAACGAGTGCGCCACCACCTCGCCGAGCACGTTGCGGTAGTCGGTGGTCACCGCGAGGTCTCCGTCGACCAGCTGGTCGGTGCCCAGCCCCGGCCAGTTCGCGTAGTACTGCCCGCCCTTCACGCCACCGCCGGCCAGCAGCATCATGTTGCCCCAGCCGTGGTCGAGGCCTCGGTTCCCGTTCTCGGCGATCCGGCGACCGAACTCGCTGATCGTCACGACGGTCACCTTCGAGCGCAGCTCGCCAAGGTCGCGGAGGAACGCGTCCAAGGCACCCGCGAAACCCGCGACCATCGACTGCATCTCGCCCCACTCGGTCGTGCCGTAGTCGCTGTGCATGTCCCACGACCCGTAGTCGATCGAGACGACCTCGGTCCCGACGCCGGCACGGATCAGCTGTGCGGTGTCCTTGAGCGCCGCCGACAGGTCGGTGGCCGGCCATTCGTCGGGATAGGTCACGTCGTTGGAAGGTACGTACGGCGCCGCGGCGATCGGGGCCAGCTGGTCGACTGTCTGCAGGGCGGATCGCCCTGCGTGTCCGAGCGGTCCGCCCGCCGGTTCCCACACCATGTCCAGAGCCCTCCGGCGTCGCGTCGCCCAGATGTCGGTGCCGTCCCCACCAGCCAAGGAGATCCCCTCCAGACGGTCCGCGGACACGGTCGGGGCAGGGCCGACGAGCATCGTCGGCACGATGCTCGAAGTGAGGTGCACCGCCTCGCTCGGAGCCGAGTCACCGTCGAGACCAATCATCCGGTTCACCCAGCCACGCCGAACGCTCGACGCTGGGTCGGCGTCCTCGACCTCTTCCATGGCCAGGAAGTGGGACCGGTTCGGCACTTCCATCCCGACCGCGTGCACGGCGGCCAGCTCGCCCTGGTCGAACAGCCATTGCAGCGGGGCCATGTTCGGATGCAGACCGAAGAGCTCGTCGCGGGCCACCAGTGACTCTTTGGGCACCGCGATGCTGCGACGGGCGGTGTAGTAGCCGGGGTCCCCGTGCGGGACCACCATGCCAAGCCCGTCGATGCCTCCGCGCAGGCTGATCACCACCAGGACGTTCCCGCTGGCGGAGTCACCGGGGGCGGCAAAGGTGGCCTGTCGCAGCGCGTCACCGAACATCGTGGTGGCCACGGTCGCCGTGCTCGTGGCGGCGACACCTTGCAGGAACCGGCGACGGCTCAGCCGGGCAGCGCGCTCGTACTCGTGGCAGCAGGTGTCCTGTTCGCTCATGGTGGCCTCCAGTCAGCGGCTCATGTGTTCGGGTGAGTCGAGAAGGACTCCGAGCAGGCGCACGAACAGCCAGTCGCCGACCGCGTGGTCCTTGGTGACCATCTCGCCGGGTGGTTCGCCGAGCGCCTGGAGCACTGCCTCGAGCAGCTGGGGGGTGGACCCCTTCCCGTGCAGCATCCGGCACATGTGGTCGACGTACCGGTCGAGGCGGATCCGCTTCTGCGGAAGCCACGACGCGCGTTGCCTGTAGACGACGTCGATGTCAGGCCACCACCCGCCGGCGAGGTTCCAGTGCATATGGAAGGCGTTGAGCATCCGGGTCGCCGAGGACCAGGCCGCGTCTCGGCTCGGTGGCCCGTCCGGCCTTGGCCACTGGTAGAGCAGCATGCTCTGGTGCACCCATGACGCGGCGTGCGCGAACGCGTTCGGCCCCGTCGGCGCGGACGGGCTGACCCGCAGCACCCGAGCGGTCATGATGAAGTCCTCGATCGGCGTGCGCACCTTCTTGCCCGCGGACGCCTTGAACTCCGGGTGTACGACGAGGGCGCGCAGCGTGGTCTTGATGTCCGTGCCGGAGTCCCGGAACACCTGCGCCAGATGACTGACCAGCGCGTCGGAGGGGGTGTCCGAGACGAAGCAGAGCGCCAGCTTGTTGGCGATCGTGCGAGCCGTTGACGGATGGTTGGCCAGGTAGGTCAGGTAGTCCCGGGTGAGCTGTTGGGCGTCGACCGAGGCGTTGAGGGCGTTGAAGCCGAGCACCTGAACCGCCCCCGTGGTGTGCTTCCTCGGCTCGTAGAATCCGTCCCACGTCCCGAACGCGTCCACGGTGTGCCCGGAGAGTATCTTCGCGGAGTCCTTGACCATGTTCTCGGTGTAGCCCGACGTGCGTCCCACCGTGTGCAGCTCGAGCAGCTCACGACCGTGGTTCTCGTTCGGCGCGTTCTTCTCCGAGCGCCAGTTGTCCAGGAACAGCAGCATCGCAGGATGCAGGGTGGCCGCGACCAGCATCTGGTCGAACCGGCCGAGCGCGTGCTTGCGGATCAGCTCGTCGTAGGAGCGCCGCTGCACCCAGCACAGGTCTCCGCTGGCTGGGACGTGGAGATGGCTGGACCAGAAGTCGACCATCGTCTCGTGGACCTGGCGGGTGGAGTGCATCCGCCGCAACATGGAGAGGTTGGCTAGGTCCACGGCGTACTCCCAGCCGCCCTTGCTGCCCATCGACTGGCGTTCCCACATCCGCTGCGGAGTCTCGCGCAGGTCTGGGAACCAGCCGGGCAGCGAGCTCGCCTTGACACCTTCGGTGATGGTGCTGGGGTCCAGCTGAGCGTTGAACCACCGCATCGTGCTTCCTGAGCGGCGCATCTGTGCGAACGTGCCGCGTGAATAGCCGCAGCCCATCCGGTTCATCAGGTGCAGCTGCCGCCGGCTCGGGATGGTGGTCTTCAGGTACGGGTTGACGGAGTACGACGGAGCGGCGCGCGCCGCTCCGGCGGTGACCGTCTCCCCGCCCACTGCGATCGCGGTGGCGGCCGTGCCGCCGAGCAGGATCCTCCGGCGCGACGGGGTCGCAGTTCCCTGCATGCGGGTGGGCTGTTGGTCGATACTCATCTCACCTCGCGCGTCTGTGGCCCCGGCCCAGCGAATCCGAAACTCCCCCGATCCTCCAACATTTTAGGTCTATATACCTATAAACCAGACATTTCGATTCCAGCTTTGAGCTAACCCTGAGTTGGTTCTGTGCGAAAAGCACCCTCTCCCTCACGGAAAGCAGCCGTTTCTCACAGAACTAACTTGGATCGTCCCGACCTGTCACCCGGGAGGCCGGTAGAGCTGGCTGCGCATGGGGGTGCGGCATACTTGCCGTCGCGGGTGAGGCACCTAGTTCGTCCCGAGGCGCACGCTGCCGATCCGGGCCCCTAGCTCAATTGGCAGAGCAGCGGACTTTTAATCCGCGGGTTGTGGGTTCGAGTCCCACGGGGCCCACAAACCTGCAGGTCATCCCTGAAGGAGCGGGGCTGGTCAAGAGTGAAGACCGGCCAATTTCTTTGCCCCGACCCGGCTGGTGAGCGCGCCGAGGTAAGGGGTCGGGGTCAAGGCTCGGGCGGAGCCCGACCGCG
>Ga0209587_1000252_pt1 | contig 26246 bp, 19 predicted proteins | sample NGEPerD_2_FD_184512 | JGI IMG/M metagenome (GOLD analysis project Ga0209587, IMG submission 184512) | Arctic peat soil microbial communities from the Barrow Environmental Observatory site, Barrow, Alaska, USA - NGEE PermafrostL1-D... | ecosystem: Environmental > Terrestrial > Soil > Wetlands >... | reverse complement strand
CCGACCTCGATTTATCGAGGTCGGACTTCGAAAAAAGTGTTACCAAGCCAGATTTTGCTTTTGTTTCCTGAATATTTTGATATCTATAATTTTGCCAATTTCTACCAAGAAAAATTTGGAACAGAAAATATAGCTCTGCTTACAAGCGAATTGACCAAAAACCAATATTTCCAGCAATGGAAAAAGATTAAGAGTGGAAGCGCTCAAGTCATCATTGGCACAAGGCAAGCTGTTTTTGCTCCATTTCAAAACTTGAAACTAATTATTTGCGATGATGAACATAACTCCAGCTATAAACAGTGGGATCAAAATCCACGCTATCAAGCCGTGAATGTCGCCAAACAACTCGCTGATATTTGGCAGGCGAAAATTATTCTTTCCTCCCCTACCCCCTCGGTTGAAAGTTATCACCTTTGCGAGAGCAATAAACAATTTTCGAAAATTGAGTTGATTGAAAAACGGAAAAACAATCACCTAAAGAAAATCAATATGGAGAATGAAAGAAAGACCGGAAATTATTCTGCCCTCGGAGATAAGCTGAAAGATAATTTGCTCAAAAACATCTATCAGAAAAAACAAGCTGTAATTTTCATTCCTCGCCTCGGTCGAAATACCATTACAAAGTGCCGCGATTGTGGATATATCGCCCAGTGCGAAGAATGTGAAAATATATTAATTTCACAGGAAAATCATTTATATTGCACAAGATGTAAAAAGAAATCAAACCTCATTAAACAATGTCCAAAATGTCAGGGACAAAGGGTTATATCTTTTGGTTATGGATCTGAAGAAATTCAAAATGAAATCGAAAAATTATTCGATGGAAAAAATATCAAGATAGTAAGATTAGACAGTAGCTCTGTTTCAAGCGGGAAAAGCCAGACAAAAATACAAGCAGACTTTGTCAATGGAAAAATTGATATTTTGCTCGGCACTCAAATGGTTTTAAAAAATTGGAATATGGAAAACATCAGTACTTTTGCCATTTTGTTTCCAGAGATTGTTTTCAATCAAGCTGAATTTCGATCCAAAGAAAAAACTCTCCAACTCTTAAAATATATTTCCAATCTTGCAAGTCAAAGCCAAAAAATTCTGTTGCAGACAAATGATTTTGAGAACAAATCGTTTTCATATCTGAAAAGCGACATCAATGAATTTTATCAAGAAGAAATCGAAAACAGAAAATTACCATTTGGAATTAGCTATCCTCCATTTTCACAACTTATCAAACTGACATATAAAAACCAAAATCAATTCCAGTGCCAGAGAGAGGCTGAAAACTTATATAAGATTATCAAGACCATAATTTCTGAAAATGAAATATTAAATTCAAATTTTCAAATAACCTCGCCTTTCGCCGCTTCCAATTTCATCGAATTTGGAAAATATCGCTGGAATATCATCATCAAATCAAACTGCGAAAACCTCAAACTCCGCAATTCTCTCCTCGAATTGGTCGGACAAGATTGGATAATCGATATTGACCCCGAAAGCGTTTCCTGAATTTTTGGCGAAAAAAAACTGGATATCTTTGTGATTGATCCAGATTAAATATTTTCACCTCGATTCTTCTTGACCGATTTTTTGAAAATACAAGTCAGTATTTCAAAATGGCGAGATATTGCTTCATACTCGGGATGAAGGAATAGTCTTGCAATAAATTCCATAATTTCTTCTTTTGTCAGAGAAAACAGCTCCAGCAACTCTTGTCCTTTAATACATTTGTCGCTATTTTTTAGTTTTTTAATCTTTTCTGCATCGATATCAGAAATTTCTTTGATCAAAACTGCAAGAAACGAAAAAAGATTAATCACACAATTTCGAAAATCTCCCGAGAGTTCATATTCATCCAAGATTAAATCTATTTTGCACAGAACTTCTTTTGGACTCAGACACTCTCTGAAAATAATATTATAAAAACCATGGACTGCCCTCGGCAGAACAATCACATAATCGAATCCAATTTCGTCTTTTATGTTGTTTAATTTATTCCGAAGATTTTTGTCAGAGTTAAACTCCATTGCACATGCCTCAGCTTTCTTCTTCCGAGCTGAAGAATTTTCATCTAGAATCATCTTCAGACATCTTTTCAAAATTTGTGGCACCAAATGATGTGAATCAGTTTTTTTGATATCGATACCCAAATCAAGTAGCATATTGACTTGCTCACTGAAAATTACATAGCATTCAACAGCAAAACCTTCTTCAGTTTCTTCTGTATAAATTAACGTATTTGGTTGTCTGTTTTTCGAGACAACGACCTTGGCGCGAAGAACACTATGACTGCCTATACTCCTTGTTGTCGTAGGATACAAATATATCTCCTCCTGATTTTTTATTCAATATATTTTTTGTAAAAGAACGAAATTCTCTTGCGTCATTCTTTGTTTAGATATTGACCGACATATTTATTTTTGTTTATACTTTAAAACTAACACAATTTAAAATTTAATCAAGTGGGACTATCAAATATCTATCGAGGACTTTTTGAAAAGATGTAGGCGATAAATCAAGGCCTCTTCTCTCTTCATTGCTCCACGTTTGATTAAAATATCCAAACTCTCTGAAGGTAAACAAAATGAAACTTTCCATTCTCTAATTCGCGCGAATTAGAGAATAGTATTGAATAAGAAGTAACGAATATTAAGTGTCGTGGAACTGATAGCTTGTTGGACATCGTGTAGCGTGTAACTTGAAACGTGTAACCATTTCAGGAAAGAGACAAAAATACAAACAAATTCCAATATTCAATAATCAAAATTCATTCATTCATTGCCGAATCGAAGATAATAAGCTAATATGAAAAAGTAATAATAATATATCATCTATGAAAAAAATACTCTTTTTACTTCTCACAATTTTCACACTGATGTCTGCTCTCGTCGGAATAAATGACAAGAACATAGCTCTTGCCCAAGAAAATAGCTCTGAAAAAATCAGAGTTGTCTATTTCTTTGCTGTGGATTGTCCAAAGTGTCAAAAGATTAAGCCATTTCTTGAAGAAATTAAGAATGAATACCGAGACAAGATTGACTTTCTAGAACACGACGTCAAAGAAAAGGAAGAATGCCGACAACTTTTTTATAATTTCGTTGAGGAATACAATGTCCCTAGCGAATTTGCAGGAACTCCTCTGATTTTCATCGGCGATGAATATTTGTTCGGTGTAGATGATATCAAAAACAATCTCAGAAACAAAATTGAAGAAAAGTACAAGACAAAAGAAAGTCTCCTCCTCGATTGTCACGAATACCTGGAAAATTGGCCCAATGTCAAAAAAATTGATTTTCTGGGAGGAAACACTGGCAGTGATGTCTGCAGTGTTGAATCCGAAGTTTGCGCCATTGAAAATAATTCAACAAGAAAAGTTTCACTGGCACTGATTGTGACCACTGCCGCCATCGACTCTATCAATCCTTGTGCCATCGCCGTTTTGATTTTTCTAATTACCGCCCTCATCTCTCTCAAGACTTCTCGCAAGAGAATGCTCAAAATTGGAATGATCTATATTGGAGCAGTTTTTGCGACTTATTATTTGGCTGGTTTGGGATTAATGAGAATCATTACTCGTTTTGATGTTGCCACTCAAATCGGAATAATCGCTGGTTCTATTGTTCTTTTGGCTGGATTTCTGGAAATCAAAGAAGGACTCTATCCAAATGGCAAACAACTTCTTGTTATCCCCAAAAAGACAAAACCCCTTTTTACAAAATTTCTCAAAAAAGGAACTGTCGCTTCTGTTGTAATTGCCGGAGTTTTGGTTTCTGCTTTTGAACTTCCCTGCACAGGACAAGTCTATTTGGCAATTTTGAGTATGCTCAGTAGCGAGAATATGCAATCTCAAGGATATTTATATCTCTTCGTCTATAATATCATCTTTGTTCTCCCACTTGTCATTATTCTTTTCATTGCCGCCTGGGGATTTGATATTAATAAAATGGAAAATATGCGCCTTCGGACAAGAATGATTGTCAAAACCCTGATGGGATTGATTATGATTTTGCTTGGACTATTCCTCCTTTATCAAGATCAGATTTTGGAGATTTTTGGGAAATAAAAAAAGTTAGCTGAGATTAGCTAACCACTGGTTCAACGATCTTTTTCGAATAATGATCATATAACATAAGCACAACATACAATAATAACAAAAAAGCGATTATCAAAGCTATTACTGAATGAACAAAAAAAATTATGAAAATCATTACCCAGACAAAACCCACCTTCCTTAATTTTTCATTGACTACGGATTCAGTCAATGATAGTGTTGCAACGACAAATAAAATTGCAACAATCATAAATTTCTCATTTATTACTGCAACATAATATACAACATAAAGAAGAAATAGTGTTATTATTATTTTACTTAAAACTATTTTCACCTTTTCATCCTCCTGCGCTTCAAGTATATTTTAATACTTTATTATCAAAATACTAACAGATAAATATATTTTGTCAATAATAAAAAATATGTCATTCTGGAATATAGCGATATAATCTCGCTACCATGCACACAAAATTACAAACAATAATAAAGACGAAACTTCTCGCGGGATTGTTTGAGCCTGCCCTGAGCGATAGTCGAACGGGTTATACCTTCTCGCAATGACAATATGACACTATTCCCCAGCATGCAGTTTGAGTCCACTGGCTTCTGCTTCTTTTGCTGAATTGAAAAATATTTTATTTTCCTCATTGATTCTCTTGACAATTGCGCAATCTGCTTTATGATAGATAGTACTGTTCTTGCTTGCCACGAACAATCCCGTCCCCTGTTTTTGCTCTGAGTTTTCCGCATTTGCGCCGCTATCACCTTTTACCTGAGGATTCGAAACGGTTTCAGAATTCGCAGAGAAAAAGTCCGTACAGCTTTCATCAGGATTTTGGACAATGATATCCTGCTTAGTGACTTGCTCCTGAGAATATGAATAACCTGAAAAAAATCCAGCCAGAAGAATCAGGACTGATCCGAACAATAATAATATCTTTTCTCTGTGAGTTTTGAAAATACTCATAGTTTTAGAAAAGTTGATTAAAAAAACTCTGACAAACGAAGAAAATTATATTGACATTCTTGCACTGAATCAAGCTCAGTGTAAATTCTTACGAGGATCCAGTATTAATATAAACTAGGCATAAGCTACAAAAAAACATTAGAGACTAATAATATTATATACAAGAGTCTGTTTTTTGAGTTAAACCCTGGATTCCCTTCTGCAAGGGAATGACAAAAACTGCGTTTTTTAGAGATTATTATACTCATTATAGACTAACTTACAAAAATATGAAATACATCTTCCATCTTGGCCGTATTCCTTCCCTTTCGGTTGCAGAGTTGCAAGCCATGCTGAAAAAATTTGCAATCCAATATACAGTGAAGTTTATCTCCAAGAAAATGATTACAATTGATTCAGAAAATGAGATAAACTTTAAAGATATCTTGATTCAAATGGGAGGAATAAAAAAAATCTCAAGAGTTATAGATTCCTATCCAAATCACGATGAGGCTTTTCGGAATATTATTTCCGAGATAAACAAGATACCTGGTAAAAAAAATATCGGTTATAGTTTTTATCCTGCAGAAGGTGAAGAAAACAAAAATACCATTGCACTATTTGAAGAAATTAGAAAACGATTCATCGACATCAAACAGTCTCAAGAGAGAAAATCAAATCTCAGACTTATTTTTCCAGATAACAAAACCATGGAGCTTAACAGTGCTTCAATTTACAAAAATAAATTAACCATCAAAGGAATTGAATTCAACATCATGACAGCCAATGAAAAGATTGTCTTGTCAAAAACAATTATAGTTCAAGATGTGAGTAAATATTCCGCACGTGATTATGACAGACCAAAAAGAGATTCTAAAATTGGAATGATTCCCCCAAAACTTGCGCAAATTATGGTTAACTTTGCAAATGTTGAAAAAGGGAAAACGATCCTTGATCCGTTTTGTGGAATTGGTACAATCTTGCAAGAAGCCCTTTTGAATGATTATAGGGTTATTGGTACTGATGCCAATGACCAACAAATTGAAAATACCAAAGAAAACTTAAAGTGGCTTTCAAAGAAATATATTCTAGAATATCCTGATTATAAGATTTTTCAATCTGACATTGGAAACATTACAAGAAAAATCAAACCGAACTCGATTGATGCCATCGTCACTGAATCAACTCTTGGTCCAGTTTACAAAAAACTACCCGCCACGAAAGAAATAATAAATAATTTTGAAGAACTTGAAAAAATTTATCTGAAATTTTTTCAAGCTGCAAAGACAGTTCTTCGACAAAGATCTCGCCTAGTTGTCACTCTACCAGCTTATAAGATGAGAGCGAATCAATACCTTTTTGCGCCTTTTGTTGACAAACTTGAAAAAATAGGCTATTCTGTTACTTGTCCACTAGATGAGGGACTTATCACGAAACATACCAAAATTACCTCTCGAAATTCAATCGTTTATGATCGACCAGATCAAATCGTTGCCAGAGAAGTAATCATCTTTATGAATAAATAGTTAACAATAAAAACAATGGCACATAAGAAAGCTGGTGGTACAGCGTCCAACCTAAACGACAGTAAGCCAAAATATCTTGGAGTTAAGATTTTTGGTAATCAAGCAGCAAAATCTGGCAGTATAATCGTCAGACAACGAGGGAACAAGTTTCGACTCGGTGCAGGTGTAATGCAAGGCAAGGATCATACAATTTTTGCGATAATCGATGGATTCGTAAAATTCACCGAGAGAAAAATCACCCGATTCAATGGCAATAAGAAAAAAGTAAAATTTGTCAGCATTGAAGAAAAAAGAATTCCCCAAAATCAACCCAAAAAAGTAGCTGTAAAATAGTCTGGATTTACACTTTGAGTGTTTTAGATATTTTCCGAAAAAACAAGATCTAATCTTGTTTTTTTGTTGTTTTTTAATCAATAGTTCCATAGTCCCAAAAGGCTGTGGAACCAAATTAAAAATATTTTATTCTCAAAAAACATCATCTTCATCAAAATTGCAATACTCGTCCATACCTTCTTTAAATGATTCTCTTAGATAAGAAACACATTCGCTCAGCTCAATAGCATCACCTTCTTCTTGAAATATATATTTATTTTCAACCATCCATTTATATAAAGCTATCGTAGCCCCGCAAATCTTTTGAGCCATGTCGCGACCACAAGCGATTTTCTTTGGATAATAATAACCAAGAAATTCAGAAAAGTTTGAATCGCTCAAAACTTGTGGCTCAAAAATATCGCAAAACTCAACTCCATCTTTAAATTTTTTATCAAACTTTTTCGAATCTTTTTCATCTAAATAATTACTAGCATATCCATTTAGACAATTCTCTAGATACCGAATAGCTTCATCGTAATATTTGTATGTCCTCGGAGCCGATTTCTTCTTCTGCTGACTGAGATATTCGGCAAAAATTTGCTTTATATTTTTTTGCATATATTTTATAATTTATCTTGAAGTTATCAATTTTTTAAATTCAACAAACAGTTTAAAATCTCTCTTCAGAAAGATTTTTGCTTTCCATTTGAATAAAATTATTATTTCAATATTACATAGTTTAAATTACATTTTTTGCATGACTTCATAAAACGACTGCCAAATAAAAATGTGAAGGTCTTAATCTAAGGACTATCTGAGTGAGATTTTCATCCTTCGGCTGATGAGCCTAGGGCTCACAAACCGCCCATCCCCTTTATCTGGGGGAATATTTATTTTCGCAGACTTAGAGCTGAACTCCAGCCCTTGTTTACTTAGGGTCTGCTGATTTTCTCCAATCAGTCCTCCTCTTGGATAAGGGGAGGCAAGGAGGGGTTTGAAAAACTGGCTTAGACAAGCTAAACAATATTTTGTATATTTCTAAATTTATCTCATTTTATAAAAAATTAAAAGAAAATCAGCAGACCCTACTTAATACTAGCTACTTAATACTATTTCCTAATCCCCGCTTTGATAAATTCCATAAATAATGGATGCGGATTAAGTGGTCGAGATTTAAATTCAGGATGGAATTGAGTGGCTACAAAAAATGGATGCTTACTCTTTGGAAGCTCAACAATTTCCATTAATTTTCCATCAGGAGAAGTTCCTGAAAAAACAAGACCTTTTTTCTCGAGAATCGCAACATATTCTGGATTAACTTCCCATCTGTGTCTGTGTCGTTCTGAAATTGTGTCAGCTTTATATGCATTTCTGGAGATTGTTCCTTTTTTCAAAATCGCTGGATAGGCTCCCAATCTCATTGTTGCTCCAAAATTTTTCTCCTTCAATTTCTGTTTTTGCTCTGGCATAATATCAATGACAGGATATTTTGTTTTTTTGTCAATTTCGGTTGTGTTTGCTTTTTCCAAGCCACAAACATTTCTGGCAAATTCAATACAAGCAATTTGCATCCCATAGCAAAGTCCCAAAAATGGAATCTTATTTTTTCGGATATATTCAATCGCTTTGATTTTCCCTTCGATTCCTCTACTTCCAAATCCTCCAGGAACTATCACACCGTCCAACTTCTTCAATTCTTCCAACTTGGCAGGATTTTTTTCATATTCTTCAGAATTAATCCATTCAAAAATAGGCTTTCTATTATTTGCCCACGCAGCATGTTTTATTGATTCAATAACAGAAAGATATGAATCTGAAAGAACAAAATCTCCTGAATTAAAATATTTCCCCACAATCCCAATTTTAATTGGAATATCAAGCTTCTTGATTTTCGTTGCCAAAGCCCTCCAGTCTTTCAAATCCTTCTGTTTCACTCTCATATTGAACTTCGAGAGTATTTTTTGTGCTAAATTTTCATTATCAAAATTAACAGGAACGTCATAGATGGAATCAACATCAGGTGCTGAAATCACACAATCTTTCTCAACATTGCAAAATAAAGATATTTTTTCTTTCCTCGCATCATCAAGACAAACATCACTTCGACAAAGAATAAAGTCTGGCTGAACTCCAGTGGCGTTTAAAGAACGTGTCGCATGCTGTGTTGGTTTAGTTTTCATTTCCCCAATCTTGTTTGGAATCGGCAAGTAGCTTACCAAAAAGAAAAGGACGTCTTTGGGCTTTTGTAATCGAAGCATTCGGGCGGCCTCGATAAATAATACGTTTTGATATTCTCCAACAGTTCCTCCAATTTCAATTAACACAAAATCTGCTTTTGTGTCTTTCGCGGTCTTCTTTATTCTTCTAATTACTTCAAGCGGAATGTCTGGAACAACCTCAACATCCTCTCCGTTATATTCCAGATTTCTTTCTTTTTGAATCACATGCAAATAAACTCGTCCAGTTGTTATATAATTTATATCATAGATATTGACATCTAAAAATCTTTCGTAATTACCAATATCCTGATCTGTCTCTGTCCCATCTTCTGTCACAAAAACCTCTCCATGCTCAGTTGGTCTTATGGTTCCCGCATCAATATTGATATACGGATCAATTTTCATTGCTGTTACTGAATATCCTTTACTTTGCAGAACCCTTCCAATAGCAGCAGTTGCAATTCCCTTCCCGACACCAGACATCACTCCACCAGCCACGAAAATGTATTTTGTTTTTGACATAGAACTATTATTAACATATAAAGAAAAAAGGGCTAAAAGCCCTAATTGTTATTCTTTCTCAACTGTCAGATTTATTTTTGCTTCAAGGCCGTGGGCAAAATCAATTATTATTTCATATTCACCCAGCTCTTTGATAGGTTCTTTGATAATAATTTTACTCTTGTCTACTTCAAATCCTTTTGCAGATAATGCTGCGGAAATTTCATCAACTTTCACAGCTGCATACAGTTTGCCTTTTTCGTCTGACTTATCTTTTATGGAGATTACAACACCTTCTATCTTCTTGACAATCTCTTCGGCTACCGATAACTCTTCTTCAGCTTTCTTCTCTCTCTTCTTCATTTCATCCTCCGCCCGACTTACCAATGATTTGGTTGCAACTTCAGCATACCCTCCTGGAATTAAAAAGTTTCTTGCATAACCGTCAGAGATTTCTTTCACCTCTCCTTTGCTTCCTAAGCTTTGTACATCTTTTTTAAGTATTACTTTCATACATTATATCTTACTAAATTAATTAATATCTCATTATTTTCTTCCCATTATTACCCTTGTCCATTCTACAACAAAAAAACAAATTTATCAAGCTACTAGACCAAAAGATTACCCAAGAACATATATTTTCGATGAAAACATCTATTTAAACCAGTATAACACCTCTAAAATATATTTCAAGCCTTTTTCATTTTTCTCTTCTGATGAATTTTCTATTTCAACAACTCGATTGCTTTGTCTAACTGAGGATCTTTTTCATTTAGATATTCATCATAACTCAGCTCCACCTCAATATCCGGAGCAATCCCATTTTTATTGATATCAATTCCATTCGGAGTTAACCATCTGGCAATTGTGACTTTGACTGCTGACCCATCTTTCAAATCTTCAACTTCTTGGACCAGCCCTTTTCCAAAAGTTGTCTCGCCGACCAACTTGGCAATTCCTTTTTCCTGCAAAGCTGCAGCAAAAATTTCTGATGCACTCGCGCTACCGCCATTAATCAAAATCACAACGGGAATATCACTGAATTTCTTGCCTCCAGTTGCTTTATATGAGTCCTTCTTGCTACCAAACTCTTCATAAAATATCACGTCACCCTTGTCCAAAAATCTACTCGCGATATGATTTAATGTGGTGACATATCCTCCGGGATTATTTCTCAGATCAATAATCATTCCCTTCGGTTCCTTGATTAAGATATCATTGATGTTATTATCAAATTCAATTCCCGTATCTGCTCGAAATTGACTTATTTCGATATAGGCCAGATTGTTTTCGATTATTTTCCATTCAACCGTATTGGTTTTAATTGTATCTCTGGTAATTTCAATCTCTTTCAAGCTGTCCAAGCTGTCCCTACTTACCAACAAAATTACCACTGTTCCCTTATCCCCTCTGATTAAATTTACTGCTTCATCGAGACCCATTCCGATGGTTTCTGTCTCATCAATTTTGAGCACTTTGTCTCCGGGAAGAAGGCCCACTTTCTCTGCTGGGCTATCTTTTAGTGGTGAGATAATTGTCAGAAATTTATCCCGCATTCCCACCTCTGCGCCAATACCCTCGAAACTTCCCGTCATATCCTGGTCAAATTCTTCTTTTTCAGAAGGCGAAAAAAATACAGTATAGGGATCGTCCAAAGAAGCTACCATACCTGAAGTTGCACCATAAACCATTTTTTCATAATCCAATTCTCCGAGAGCATATTTTTTTTCAAGAACATTCCATGTTTCCCAAAAAACACTCAAATCAACTTTATCCTCCTCAACGTTTAAGATGCTAGTTTCATCTTTAATTAAAGAATTCACAGTGAAACCAGCACTAAAACTAGTCAATGTAAGTAATAATAATAAATATATTTTTATCAACGAGTTTTTCTTCATAGATTGAGTTTATTCCTAGACACCAAATTAATTAAATATATCCCTACACACTTTGTGCATTTCATCAAAATTTTCACCCTCCGGCAAAAGAATATAAGAACCGTTGGAGTCTCTTGAGGCATACAAAAGTCCCTCTGGATCTATATTAAAAACCTTCCTCTTGGCGTTTGAAGTATTCACGTCCTTTGTTGCTCCGATTATTTCTTGAATTTCCCACAATTCAGCATCAATTTTGACATGATTTCCAAATGAATTCAGAATTGAGACCACCTTTAGAGGATTAGAAATAACTCCAAGCCCAAAAGCTTTTTCTTTCACGCCAAGCAATAGTTGTTGCTGCCTCTTGGATCGATCAAAATCGCTACTACTAAAACGAGCTCTGGCAAAAAGCAAAGCCGTATCTCCATTAATAGTTTGAATTCCAGCTGGCAAATCGATAATTCCTTCCTCAAATTGGCTTGCTTCTGTAAATGGCTGATTAAGCGTAATGGTGACCCCTCCTAGTGTATCAACAATTTCCTTAAACGCCTTGAAATCAATGCTGGCGGCATAATGAATATCCAATCCCGTGGCATGACTAACAGCCTCTTTGCTATATTCCAAGCCACTTTGCCAACCACCGTCTATCACTCCCATGGCATAAGCTTCATTAATTTTATTCTTATAGTCACGATGAGGAATCTCCACGTACAAATCTCTCGGAATTGAAATCAATGCCAACTCTCCTGTTTGAGGCTTGATGCTGACAACTATGATTGTATCTGTCAAAAGACCTCCGTTCGGATCCCCAATGCCTCGAATTCCAAGCAACAGAATATTAAGCCTCTCAAGCTCATTGTTTTTTAATTTATCAATCACAGAGGTTTCAGCTTCTGTTGGCAGGATTTGAAAAATATTATTTCCAAAAGGCAACATCATTATCAAACTTTTGACCACTGAATTCTGCTTGCCAGTCATTTTGTCAAAAGTAGAATTTGCTTTATAGACCACAAAACCACTAACTGACAAAATACAAAATGCGAAAACAAAAATTCCAAATATCATTTTTTTGGAAAACATTCTTTTCGGATTCTTCTTTTTTGTCTCAGCTGAACTATTGTTGCAATCTTTCCGATTGACTATTTCGTTGACATCAAATTGTTTCTCAGGAGGATAATATACCATAATAAAAATACAATAAAAAATTAACTCTTTATAATTCATTTTTACATTTTTTTGACATTTTGTAAATAGTTATGATTGGATTGCGTAGTGAACCAACGTTTAAACGACAGAACAAACTCAATTAAGTCTACAAAACACCTATATCTCTTGGAGATATCGAGACAATACATTATAAAATTCAAGACAGCTCTTTACTTTCTAAAACTAAAATAATGATTTTTTATAGTTACAAAACCAAAGCTTCTTTGACTGCAAAAATATTTTCTTCTGGAGTATCTATAGGAAGCACACAACCAGGTCCAATGATAATTTGTTCACCTTCAGTTTGCTCAATCGCATTCTTTACTTGATTTTTAACATCAACTATATTACCATTTAATAAAACATTATCTTCATCCAATCCTCCGATGAAAGCCCCCTTGCATTTTTTTCTTGCTTCTCTCAAATTTGGCTGGGTCAATCTGTCATGCCAGTTAAAGATATCGACTGGATAGTCTTTTAATAGATCGAACATAATATTTAATCCGTGAATATGCAATATCAATAAGGACTCTTTAAGCTTTTCTAATATATTTAAATCATACTTCATTCCGAATTTTTTATATTCCTCCTCAGTAAACAAATCAAAGCTAGCTACTTGAGTAAATAAAAATATTCCATCCGCTCCTGCGTCTACTGAAGCAAGACAAAATTTCAAAATATTTTTTGTTATCGATTCCAATCCGTTCATAATTTCCCGAGGATGGTTCTTTATATCATCCAACCAAAGATTATCGCTTCTTAAATCTTTGGCGAGTGTCAAAGGATTGGGTACAGTTTGAACAATCAGAATTTCATTACCAAGTCTTTTCCTAACAATCCTGATAACCTCCAGTTCCCTTTCCAATATATGTGAATCTACATTTATTTCAGATATTTTTTCCCAATCTGTATATTTTTTAATTGGGAATGAAATGCATTCTCTACTTCCCTTATCAATCTTAGAGTTTAATTTAATAAATTTTGCACCATAAGCTTCTGCAAAATATCCACTAATTGGAGTTATTTTAATCAAATCAAAATCATACTTATTTTGAAAATTAATTATTGCGTTTGCAAGACCATCACTGGTTTCGTCTTCAAAAGGAAAATGACTCCAAAATGCAGCTGGAATTCGATCAGTTTTTTCTTTATTTATAGTTTTATATATTCTTTCACGAGAATTCATATTATTTAAATTTAATGATTTCAAACTAATTTGTTTTATATTATAACATTTTAATTTCATTAGAACAAAAAAATACCAGAATTATAAGTCTTAATTTATTTCGACATATAATTCTGGTGCAATTATGAATATGTTTGTTTCGATTGTCTATATTTAGTCATTACTCTTCTTGTTTCTTCGTCATACCATCCATGCCAAGGTTGTGTCGTTTGCCCCTTGCCAGTCGCCCATGGTAAGAGAAAAGGAATTCCCCAGGCAGGATTAATTCGATAACTCATCATAACAACATTTGGAAATTTCTTTTCCCAAATTTTAAGCTGATTCTCTGTCATTAAAGAGGCTTTGAATCTCACAACCGCTTGATCTAAATTCGAATCAGCATTATCAGGTCTAGAACTTCTTTCTGCGCGATTAATAAGTTCTTCATAATCCTCGTCCTCTCTTATTTGTTTTTCAACTTCCGCTACATTGATCTCAAGTAGCGAATAAAATTCTTTTCCTATACTATCCCAGATCTGACTAAGTAAGATAGGTTTAAAGTATTTTACAAAGCATTCATCCTGCTCAATCATTCTTTTTAAGCCGTTAAAATATCTTACTGTATCCTCAATCCTAGCATTATTGGCAAAAATTGCCCTAGCATCATTGACAATTATATGTATAATTACACTATGAGAATATATTTTCTCAATTTGCATAATTAGTTTATATAAAGATGCCAAAGCATGTCGTTCCGATTCATCTGGCTCGGGGTAAGGACATGCATTTGGATTTTTGCTCCCAGAATAATTAATAAAAAATTCAATCGGCTTATTTTTTACTACTTTACTTTCAATACACCTTCTCATGTATTCATATTCTTCGTCACCAACTTTGTAAAGATTCTTGCCTCTACCATGTTGATGATGTTTCCGTCCTAGACAAATGTTCAATAACAGACCTGAAATATCTTCATTTCTCATTTCTTCTCAACTCCATAATTTTATTTCAATTTTTATTTCTGTTTCTATACCTCTTCAGTTTTCAAAGAACTTTTGAAAGCCAGGAGACGGAATTGAACCGCCGTCGAAGGATATGCCGTCCTCTACATAACCACTCTACTATCCTAGCACAACAAAAAACCTGCCCCAGGCAAGTTCATCAGTAAAATCTAAAATCTGAAAATAATTTAGATTACACTAAAAAACCAGCCTGTTTACAGGATATTACAACAACAACAAATTTGATTTTGAAATGTTTTCATAAACTAGAGATATTATTACTAACACAATAATAACAACAGAACAGACTTCTGTCAAGAAAAATAATATTCATTATACAGAATTATGGGAGACTAGCTATTGGTTTTGATGAATTGTGGAGGCTGAGCCTCCACGATTTGATTGATTTTGGGAGATTAAGGAGGTTCAACCTCGATAATTAAAGCGGGAGGTTAGGAGTTATGTGTTAGTAGTTAGTATTAAGCTGGGGGGGTAATTTCTAATTGCACTAATTGCTCTAATTTCTAACTAATTCCCAAAAACCAATGAACAGGTTAATCGATTTTTCTCGTGCTGTATCGCGTTGTGGTGCGGTGTGGTTTGGTTATTATTTAGGTTAATTAGAAATTAGGTTAATTAGGTTAATTTTAATGTTGCTAGCTACTGGCTACTGATTACTAATTCGTTATACGTTTTGCGTTACACGGCTTGCTCTTCATGGTGTAAGCTAGTCGCAAAAAACACGATTTTACAGGTTAAAACCTGAACTCCAAAAAAGATGGCTTTGTGAGATTAAGAAACATTATGAAACAGGTTATAAACCCGTTCCCGCAGAGAGTTTCGAAATATCAGTTGTTGTTTATGGAGTTCACTCTTCAGAGTGTAAGCTAGATGTGAAAAACACGATTTTTCAGGTTAAATCCTGTTCTCCAATTTTATAAACTAGAAAAAATAAAAGAACGGTCCCCTTCTACAAGATAAATCCTGTTCTCCAAAAAAGGATCTACAAAAAAACAGCTCCAGAGGGAACTGTTTTTTTGTTTTCTCTAAAAATGGAATTTTATTGCTTCCTTTCTAATAATCTAATTCAGCATCACTACATCTGCACCAGTTGCATATAGAGCAAGCTCTTTTTGATTTACACTAAAAATTAGTTTATCAGAACCACCGCTAGCCAAAAATTTTTCCGCACTCATATTAATCCATCGCTTCTCTTGATTCTCAATTCTATGTACTTTGTCAGTTGACCGAACGCTCCCATCTTCTCCTGATGCGACTCTCACCCATCTCGACATAAAATAACCAACAAGGGAATTTAGTTGTCTTAAATTTTCCCATTTCAAGTGACCATATGAATTAAACGCCTTCAAAGAAACAAGATGCCTAATATATTTTGTCTCCCCTACTTTTTTGACAACGTACACGGCAAATGGATTTGAGCATAACTTGCATTGGATAATGTCACCATCTGTAATATTTATATCAGTCACACCTTTTACTTCTCCAACCTTTGAACTATCTAGATCAGGATTAATTCTTTGCATCGTAATGCTGTCCGAGATAGTTTGAGAAACATCTCCCTCGGCATTTCGAAATAATGCATATACTGTTTTTTGTCCACCCCCCTCGGTCAAAGTCCAAATTTTATTTGTGGAATAATCTTCCCAACTTACCCCAGTAAATTCAGGATTATTCGAAACTGCCATCTGAGTGGCTCCTTTTGCGCCAAGAGTTAAAGTCACATTTTGTGTGGTTGTGGTTCCATTGGTACTATTTAAATTAAAAGAGACATCTGTTGGAGGAGACAAGGTGCGCACAAAACTACCATTCCCAATTTGAGGAACTGGCGATTGAACATAAGTCGCAAATTTCGTAAAATGTTTTGTCCAGATTATCAAATCCGAACCAATATCAATTTTACATTCTCCGTCAGCCGAAAGAGCATCTCCAGTCGATTGACCATCAGCATCGCATATATTATCAATTTCCGTAAATTCAATTCCGTCTCGCACATAACCTGCTCTTTTCTCTGCTTGACCTGGAAGCAAAATTCGCACGGCTTTGTCGAATGATAACTTTGCTCCCGAAAAACCAATTTCAATTGCCGTGCCAAGAGTCTTTTCCTGACCCGAAACTTCAGGTAAGATGACATTCGTCACTGTTGGAGCAATAATTATTCCATTCCAAGAAGAATCGTCTGAGGTTACAGTAGTTGAATCTGGTATTTCTACGGTAGCATTATTAGCATTAGCCGAGCTGATTGTAATTGCTGGTAATGTTCCTGCTCCATCCGTAATGAACGAACTTATATCAATTGTCGGATTGGTTGTTCCACTACTAATTGTAATGTTAACTTCTTGGCCTGGATTAGTTATCACAACTTCGGGAGTTGAATTACTGACTGTTGAATCTCCTGATCCGTCGGAAGTTGTTTGATTTGTGGCTAAAGCAGAATCAATCAACAATAATTCTGCTGTATTTCCAACCACATCAGAAACATTCACAATTACATCATTGGCAAAAGTTGTTTCTTCTGTAACTGTAATTGTGAGAGTTGAACTAGACCATAGATAAGCGAACACATGATTTGCCCCCGCAGTTAAGGCATTTTGAACTGCCGTTTTTGAATTTGAGGATAGTTCCTCGCTAAAAACTAAATCGATATCACCCACTGACAGAACAACATCAACAGAATTATCACCTAGCTTTTCTACGCTTGGAACGAGCTTATCAATATTAGTTATCTCAACTGTTTTGGTTGTAGAATTTCCAATTTCATCCGTGGCAATAAATTCAAATGAGCCATTTTCCGTGAAAAGATGCGATATGAAATTCAATGTCCCTTCATTTGTTGAAGACGTGACTGTAATGTCTTGGTTTGTTGGAGTTGTGATATATGTTCCTATTGTAATAACTGGAGGAGTTTCATCAATATATTCAATCTCAGAAAATGAATTTTGTGGATTTGGTGTTTCCTGCACAACAAAGTCATTTTGATTATTGTCTGTATCCTGTATAATCTCACCAACTAATTTCCTCGCAAAACTTTGTCCTTTTCCCGGGTTTGTATTTATTGCCCCGCCTTCAAAGTCTACTGCATTACCCCAGCCAACTTTATCGATTAAAACTCTACTTTCATTTTTTAAACTAATCCAACTGTCACTATTTGCTAATGTCATTGCTTCACTATAGTCTACGATCGGCCAATCATCATTATCAGGAGTCCAGCTTCCGCTAGACTGATCTCCAATGAAATAGAATCCTTTAGCCTTAATTTTCGCAGATGGCAAGGTAATGTCATTAGAATAAGACTTAGTATCAATTAACCAAGCATATATAGAAATATCATTATCTGTCGGATTATATAATTCAATCCATTCACTGCCAGATTTTATCTCGTTTATATAAATTTCTGAAATCACAATATGATCTGCATTTTGTGCCAAAATAAAGTCAACACCCAAAAAACTCCCCCAGATAAAAACAAGAATTAGAGAAAAACTAATAATTTTATTGTTTCAATTCATTTTTTTTGTTTTAGATGTAAACGAGAAAACGCTAAATTTTAAATCCAATCATTTCAAATATAGTGCGGATATTTTCATTGAAAGTTTAGTTATTGAAAATTATTTTTCTACCCAACTTTAGTTGAGGGTTGGTGATACTTTAGTATCACGAGTTTTTAGAAACACTTGAAACTAAAGTTTCAAGACCCTCGGCTGAAGCCGGGTAGAATTTAAGGGATGCGATAAATCGTTGCCTCTACTAGCTTTGCAAAGTATAATTTTAGTGTAGTATATTCCATGCGGGAGCGGGTTTGAAACCCGTTCCAATTGTTTTATAATTACGGTTTGTGAGATTAGGAAACATTATGAAACTGGTTACCATCCTGAGGCGGACCAGCTTAGGGCTGGCAAACCAGTTCCCGCAGAAAACTACGCATTTAGAATATGTTTTTCCCAGTTAAATCCTGGATTCCCCTATTCAGGGGAATGACAAAAACTTCGTTTTTCAGAAATATTTCATTATTTATTTTATTATACTCTTTTTGAAACATACATCAATCAAAATACCACTAAAAAATAATCGCTTATCTAGGTAATTATTTTTGATTTTCTTCACTAGTTATCCACTTTGATGTCTATTTAGGGCCTGCTGATTTTCATCTATTTTTATTAAATGTGATCGAATTATTAAAATTCAAATAAATAACTTAGCTTATCTTCGCCAGTTTTTTACACACCCCCAACCCCCTCTCAAGAGGGGAATCCTCTAATCCTCCCCTTATCTAATGGGAGGATTAATTGGAGAAAATCAGCGATCCCTATTTAAAACTTATTCCACTCCGCGATTAAAATGACCTGTGGTCATATTTTCCCTTGAGCTAAAATTACCGGACAGAAAATTATCGACAATTTTCAAGAAATTTTTTGGACTTTCATTCGTATGCATGATACGAATCAAATCCGCGTCCAATTTTTCAATTTGAGTAAAATATAGTGGCAAAGAATTGAGAATCTGCATTCGACAATTTGCACAATCAAGGGCCAGCGGAAAAATTTTTCCCAATTCGTCCTTGATACCGATGTTATTTTTTTTCTGCCCGCAATATTTCGTACCAGAAAGCACGCAATGCTCACTGACCATCAATGGCAAAATTCCATAAACCACAACTTCTTTTTCAATTCCCAAATCTGGCAAATTATTGATTTCAGAAAGAGTATTTTCAAGTGACGAAGTAAACCCCGAAAAACCAAGTTCTTTTTGTTCGCGGATCGCATAACGATTAAAAATATTAAGCGAAAAATCTCCCATTTTTTTGGCGTCTTCTGGCAACATTTCCAAATATCCCAGTGCACCAACCAAAAAACCATCGTAATCAGAAAATATTTCCAATCTTTCCCCTTCCCTATAAATCTTTGGCAAAGCTTGAAAAACTTCAATCTTATTTTTTTGAAATTTTGCCACTTCAATCTGGCGTGCCGTATATATTCGACTAATATTTTTTTCGCTCAGAGCTTGCAACACTTCCAAACTATCAGACCGCACAGCAATTCTTGGTTGAATATTTTTTTTCTCAATTTTTTGATTATTTTCGGCGGAATTATGAAGAGTCGAAAATTCTACCATTTCTCCTTTTCTCGACCGTTTCGAAGAGTTGATAATTTTATTTTCCAATTTCAATGTCGCCTCTCGTCTCAGGCTGTTTAAATCTTTCATCGAAACATAAACTTTTCCGATTATTTCAATTTCGATTTTCTCAAGCAAAAATGGCGTCGCCCCGAGTTTGGAAAGCTGTTCGCGCAGCACATTTTCAGAAAGCTCAACATTTTGAGCATTTTCTGCTTTCACTCCTTCAGCTTTCTCCCCATTCATTTCCAAGGAAATATTTTCTCCTTCTTTGGCTCGAAAAATCATTTTGACTGGAACTTTTCTTTGATAATTTTCACGAGACAAAACTTCTAATTTTTTGTTCAACTTGAAATCGTAATTTTTGTGAACTTGATCTCCAATTCGAATATCTTCATGACTGAAAATCTTGACCAGACCATCAGAAATTTTCTCCACCCGAAACCCAATATTCTTTTCTTGACCAAGCCTACCCCAGATTTCCAGACCATCGTTCACTCCCACGTTTTCGGTTTTGATTTTGACTATGCCACGCCGAGCTTCAATCACCTCTCCAACCAAAATGCCAAAATTTTTCGAACGCCCAGGAGCAACAAAATCTTTTGGTTTTTTTTCCTGCAAAAATCCATGTGAAAATCCACCGCGATTAAAAATCGTGGCCATTTCTTTCTTATCTGATGCCAATTCCGATGCCGTTAATTCTTCCTTTTCCGATAGTTTTTCTAACACTTTTCGATATTTTTCAACAACTGCACCAACATAAGCTGCCCCTTTCATTCTTCCTTCAATTTTCAGAGAATCAACGAACTGAAATTGGTCCAAAAGATCCAAAGCACAAAGATCTTTTGTACTCAAAAGATATCCTTCTAGACCTAAATCTGCACCGCTTTCAATATTAGTCAAGGCATATTTTTTTCGACATGGTTGAGCGCACTTGCCACGATTTCCGCTACGACCTCCAATCATGGAGCTCAAAAGGCATTGACCCGAATAGGAGAAACACAAGGCCCCATGCACAAAACATTCAATTTCAATTTTGCTTTTCTGCTTGATTTCTTGAATTTCCACCAAAGTTAATTCCCGCGCCAAAACGACCCTCTTGAATCCCATTTTCTCAAATTTGAGAACATCGTTTAAATTATGGGCACTCATTTGAGTACTGGCATGCAAAGATAACTCAGGAAAATATTTGCGACAAAAATTATATACCCCCAAATCCTGGATAATCAAAGCGTCAATACCTTCTGAATATAAAAAATTGAGATAGTCAAAGAGTTTTTCAAATTCATCATCTTTCACCAGTGTGTTCACCACCGCATAACATTTCACAGTGCGTAAATGCGCATAAGCAATTGCTTTTTGAATCTCTTCTCGAGTCAAATTGACAGCAAAACTTCGAGCGGAAAAATCTTTTCCGCCGAAATAGACAGCATCAGCTCCCGCTTCCACTCCCGCCACAAAACTTTTCCAATCTCCTGCCGGTGCAAGAATTTCTGTTTGAAACATATTTTTTTTGTTTAATCTGAAAATCCTATTTCTCTCTTATCCTTTCGATATAAATTTTTTGCCACCAATATTTTCCTTGCCAAAAACCAAAACAAATTCCACAAGTCACGATGAGAAATGTCCCAACTGCATGAATCACATATAGTTGCGGATAATCCAATCCAATACTATATCTTGCAAAATTTGCTACAAGTAAATTTATATACACGATTTCAATCACCGCATGCAAAATAAACCCAATCAAGGCTCCCAGTATCATAAATAACACAATATATATTTCTCTTTTCATATTTGATTTATTATGATTATTCCTTAATCTTAACATAATTTTTCAAAAAACTCTACAGACACGAGTCAAAGAATAAAAATGACCCCCTGCAGGGTCATTTTAAATCGTAATATAAATCTTTTACTATTTTTTGACTTTTTTGGCAATCTTTTTGACGGATTTTTTTGCCTTCAGAATAGCGACTACCTTGCTTGCCTTCTTCGCTTTCACGGCTGGAACAGTTTTGATTGCTTTCTTTGTCTTCACGACTACGGGGGCCTTTTTTTCTACCTTGTCCACTTTCACAACTGGAGCGGTTTTTGTCGTCTTTTCATTTTTTTCAATTACGCCAGAAGCTTCACCATTTTTCAGAGACTCAACTGCCTTAATCAATCGATCCATTTTAAAATTTAAAGTTTCAAGTTGTTTTTTCACATCATCACCATTCGCCTTGTCTGTACTACCCCTGAAATCATTGCTGCTGGGGGTTTTGTAACTCTTAAATTTATCTGGCGAAAATTTCTCACTACCACGATCACCGCCAGCTTTTTTGCCACCAAAACAAACTGTGCAATATATTGGTTTACCTTCAGTTGGTCGGAAAGGAACTTCACAGGACTTCCCGCATTGATCACAAACTGCTTGATGCATAGTAACAGGACCGCGATCTCTGCCATAAGCTTCACCGCGACTCTCTCTTTGACCTCCATCTCGCCCACCAAAACCACCTCTATTATTCCCACCACGATTTCCTCCGTCTCTTCTAAATTCTCCCATATGTTTATTTTTTAATTATAATTAAATTAAACGCTTTATTAAATTCACTAAATTCATTCAGCTTCCCAAAAATTTCTACTTAAGTACTATTCAATATAGCTGACAACTGCCCAAAAGTCAATAGCTATAGCAATGATTTATCCGCGCAATAAATTATCCCAGCATATAATTTTTCCTCAATCTACGGAATTATATTTATAGCTCGCTTGGCAAAACAGCTTTCGAATTTTGAAGTAATCTTATCTCTTTTCTTTTCCCAATTAGCTAAACGAATATCTTACTAAAATACTCATTCAGCATACTGATTTTAACCCTTTCTTGTTTCATGGTATCGCGATTTCGGACAGTGACTGAATCATCTTTTTCAATTGTTTCAAAGTCTATTGTGACGCAGAAAGGAGTTCCAATTTCATCTTGCCTCCTATATCTTTTTCCAATATTTCCATTATCATCATATTCACATAGCCATTTATTTTTCAATTCATCATAAACCTTCTCAGCTTTTTTGATTAGTTCTGGTTTGTTTTTGAGAAGTGGAAAAACGGCAATTTTCACAGGAGCAACCTCAAGTGGAAATCTCATTACAATTCGAGACTCGCCATCTCCTAAATCTTCTTGTCTGTACGAGGAGATGATTGAGGCAAGTATTGCTCGGTCCAATCCAAAAGTAGGCTCAAGAACATGAGGCAGATATTTCTCATTTGTTTTTCGGTCATCATAGCTCAAATCCTTTCCAGAATGTTTGGAATGAGACGAAAGGTCAAAATCACCTCGATGTGCCAAACCAAAAAGCTCTTTGACTCCAAACGGAAATTCAAACATTGTGTCAATTGTTTTTTTGGAATAATGAGACAATTTCTCTTTTGGATGTTCATATCTTGAAAGAAGTTCTTCTCTGATACCAATCTCTTGTGCAAAATCGTTTTGTTGAGTAAGCCAATTTTCAAATTGTTCCTCCCACTTGGTATCAGGATGTATAAAATATTCAATTTCCATCTGCTCAAACTCTCGAATTCGAAATATGAAGTTTCCAGCTACAATTTCGTTTCGAAATGCTTTTCCAATTTGAGCAATTCCGAACGGAATCTTCATTCTTGTTGAATCTAGGATATTTTTATAATCCATAAATATTGCCCCAGCAGTTTCTGGACGGAGATAGATTGGAGTGGAATCGCCTTTTTCGTCCACAATTCCATTCATAGTAGTAACAAACATTTCATTAAAATCCCTCACATCCGTCCAGTTGGATTTTTTACAATTCGGACAAGTGATTTTCTTTTCTTTCAATGCCCTTGTCATATCCTCATTTCGACCTTCCATATCTTCTCCAGTAGCTTCCTCAACGATATGATCAGCACGAAATCTTTTCTTACACTCTTTGCAATCAACCAGAGCGGCATTGAATCCACCGGCATGACCAGAAGCCTCCCAAAGTTTTGGATTAAGCAATATCGGTCCATCAATACCAACCATATCTTTCCGGTCTTCAACAAATTTTTTCCACCAGATTTTCTTGATATTATTTTTCAACTGAGAACCATAGGGGCCATAACTATATGAATTGGCAAAGCCACCATAAATTTCGCAGGCAGGAAAAATAAATCCCCGCCTTTTACACAAAGATACAATTTCCTCCATGGAAATATCCTTTTTTTCTTGAGACATATTTTTGAAATTAATAATAAAAAAACTCGTTCCAACAACTAATAAATTAGTTGCTAGAACGAGATTTCATTTATCCCGCGGTTCCATCTAACTTCCTTTTGGATATTTTCCAAAAGACCCTTGTTTTATGATGAGTTTAGATAGACTCACTGCATAATTATCTTCTACTACAATTGCTATATTTTGGTCAAATTCCACAAAAATCTTTTCAGCTTAGCTTTGGCTAAACCTCAAAAATTGTTTGAAAAATTTGCCTTGAAAATCTAGCAACTTCGCTACGAAACTAATTATGCAGTAAGTCTAATAGAGGTTCCAACCTCCTTTCATCAAATCTATTTATATATTACACCTTTTTCAAAAAACAGTCAACGTTTTTCTATTGGAATCTCTGAAAAACGCGATTTTTGTCATTCTCGCGGATGCGGGAATCCAGGATTAAACTCAAAAAATAAATTCTAAAAGTGTATATTTATTAGTTCGTCAGAGCTTTCTATATTTATTATCCTTTTCAAGTATTTAACCATAAAACACTCCGCATCAAATCTGCGAATTTTTGAATGTCTGATTTTTTAATAATTGATGCTTGATACATAGTTATTTTATATTTTTATTTATATGCTACAAATATAACACTACGCTCTTTTTCCCATATTATATCAACCCTAGAAAAACCAGCGTCCACCTAAGAAGTTTCAATACACCTCAAGTGCTATAAAAATAACCGCTTAGATAAACGGTTATTAGTGTGGCTCCGCACTGTAGACAACGTTAGAACCATTTTTATGAAATTAGATGAAGATGTTTACATTCCAGACCTCTCCACACAGGGTCAGATTTAGTTTATTGATTGTTTTGTTTGCTCCGCATCGTAGACGATGTTAGAACCATTTTTATGAAATTAGATGAAGATGTTTATATCCCAGACCTCTCCACACAGGGGCAGATTTAGTTTATTGATTGTTTTTGTATGCTCCGCTGGGTGTCCGATGTTCGAAACTATTTGAATGATATGTAATATTATGATATTGAAAATTCGTTGACGGTGATGACGGAATAATTTTATAATATATAAAAAAAATAAGAGTGCAGATAAAATAATTAAATTTGATTAAACAAATTATAATATATTTCACTAGCACTCTTTCTTAATAAGAAACTTCCGAGAATTATTCGCAGAATTTCTGCGATGTCCTTCATCTAAAAAAATTTCTCAAATCTCTTTCACAAGCTGGACAAAATGGTCTACCTGATTCAATCGCTTGGTTTGTATAGTTAACCCAATCGGTTGGAACAAGATTTCCTTGTCTCATAATGCAAATATTCTGACAGTGTCCACCAAGACTTTGAACTAGGTCCGTTCGGTTGAAGTTTGGAAGTCCAAAGACATGGCCGACTTCATGCATCGTTTCTGCCTTGATCAATTGAAATTGATCTCTTTCAGAAAACCCTTCCCATCGAGCAGTAGAGATAACAGCGCCTATTCCTGGAAGTGCGGCACCGATACAAAAATTGCAATCTGCTGCACAGAGGTCAAAACCTGTGACCAACACATCAAAATGTGGATTTGCCGTTTGCCATGGCTCAGCACGAAACGCATCTAAAATACGCTCAACGTCTAACTGACTACTATTGTTGACATCACCCTGTTGGAGATACCATAGAACACTGGAATACGGAAGCAATTCCCCGTTGATTTCGTATTCAGGTTGCGTCCAAAATCCGATATCGTGAACTTTAACCCGTGGTGCATTGGCCATGAGAAGCAATTCGATAATGCCCGCATTCACAGCATTCATCGTGTTCTTACTTGCACCGTCATGTATGATATATACTGGTTTATTATTTGTCATAATTAGAACCTCCTGTATAAGCAATCCTCAAGACTGCTGATTCAAAAAATAAAGACATATTTTATTAAATGAATCAACAGTCTTAAAATATAAAGTTCTTAAATTTTTTAATGAACAACTTCCAACAACTTTAGAGTATAGCATATATTCAGGGACCGTTCAATCAATTGTGTCTGAGGCTTTTTCATTCTTTTCTATCTTTTTGAAATATTTGTAATTTGCTACTGGATATTTCATAAAGTTTTTTTC
>Ga0209587_1000251_pt1 | contig 26285 bp, 23 predicted proteins | sample NGEPerD_2_FD_184512 | JGI IMG/M metagenome (GOLD analysis project Ga0209587, IMG submission 184512) | Arctic peat soil microbial communities from the Barrow Environmental Observatory site, Barrow, Alaska, USA - NGEE PermafrostL1-D... | ecosystem: Environmental > Terrestrial > Soil > Wetlands >... | reverse complement strand
CTTTCGCGATCCGTTCGTAGGTCGCATGACCGTCCGTGCAAAGCACTGCGTCGGGCGCCATTACCGGCAGCAGCGCGCCCGAGATCGCCGCCTGGCCAGCATCCACGATGGCCTCGAAAGCGCGATGCCCGGAGCGGTCCGTTGCCGCGAGGAGCTTCTTTTCCCAGGCTCGCCAGCTGCCCGGCGGAGCTGTCAACGATGCGCCACGACGCTTGTAATCCTGCCAGCGCAGACGCGGTGGCGCAGCGTGGCTTGCGGTATCGCGCTTGTGCCGGACCCATTCGCGCGAGCCTTTGCGGCTCTCGCGCTGGTGGGCCTCGTCGGCCTCCACGATGCCGGCAAGTGCAGCCTCGGACTCCGGTGGCAGGGCGCCGATGATCGCCATGCGCCAGCGCCAGATGGTATCACGCGAGAGCCCCAAGGCCCGGCCCGCGCGGCGGCACGAGAGCGGTTGCGGCACGGCCATCAGATCGGGCCTATGCACCCGGGCGATCGGCGTATCGCTGCGCCCCGACCAACTCGACCCGCAGCCCGAGCAGCGCCATCGCTGCGCGCCTGTCCGCGTCCGGCCCCACCGAACGCGCTCGCCACCCTCGCAGCGCGGGCAAGAGGCCGCTGGACCACCCACCTCGGCGCGGGCATCGATCTCCATCACCGCCTCGGCCCGCTCGCGCGCCTCGGCCACCATCCCTTCCGCTTGCCTCAATTCATGCGGCGTCAGACGGGCGATGAAGCGACCGAACTCGGTTGGATCGAAGCGGGGCATGGCAGTCCTTCTGAGATGTCGGGAGCCTCAGAGCATACACCACGGGTAAGAAAGAACAAAGCCGGAACCAACACGGTTTGCTGACACCACCGTTCCAATGGTGTCAAAGCAGCATGGCGTTCCAGCCAGTCAGATATATTCTTGGCGCGGTGATATGCGATTTCAGACCAGCGAAGTTGAGATGCCTGGCTTAACGTCTATCGAGGTGTCCGACGGGCCCGCGTTAGACGGGATCGCTCCACCTCACTCTGCGGCGCGCATTGAGATCACACTGGAGAACGGGCGCAGGCTATCCATTAGCGATGACGTTGACGCAGGCTTTGTTCTGGAACTGGCGCGCGGTCTGGCGACATGATCCCTATGTCGGTGGATGCGAAGATCTGGCTGGTGACTTTTACAGCAACGGCGCTCACGGCGCTTCCTGCTGCCTATACTTGCAAAGGGAAACCACATTAGGAGTAGCGCGCGACGTTGCCTCAGGCGAAGCTTTCTTATCTTCTAAGCAATCCAACACCTCGGCTAGCGTTGTCGCTTGCCTTAGAAGTGATACGGATTCAGATAGTCCCATTTGTGATCCTTTCTGAGAAAAGAGGGGAAGGGGCTCGTAAGCCTTCGGCAGTAGAAGTTTGATCTGTCATTGAACATACGTTGATCTATTATTGAACTTCATTGAGATAGCTTCTTTGAAATTTTCTGTAGCCTCAATTTCTCTAACAATACCAGATATTTGCGGGAAATACGACCGCGCAGCCATTTCTATGAAAAAAAACGTCTTATCGCATTCTTCGCATAGATCACGATACCAGACCTTCGCATTTTCGGTTCCGGCTCGGTGCGCCATGCGCAAAATGCTGATACCCTCAACATGAGAGACAGAGGCGTTTTCAAAGGCAAAAACACAACCGCTGTTTTTCCATTCCTCGATCAACTGAGGCAGGTTGTCGGTGATCTGTCCATTTGCTTGTTTCAGCTTGTAGACAAGGAAGGCCATGAAAGCGGGACGGCTTTCCGGGGTATTCAGAACCTGTCGTCCGTTCCTGAGAACGCCAAGGGGTCGCTGGGGGCGGTTGTATCCGTATTCGTCATTTTCGGGCGGCTTCCCGTTCGCGCTATAAACGGCCCATTCTGTGACGTGTGCCGCGTCCAGTGCGCAAAGGTTTTGCCAAAAAGCCTGCCCATTTTCACCACGCCAACTATGATTGAAAGCACGTTTAAAACTTTTCCGTTTCCCAGTGTCATCGTCCAAATATTCTCGATTTGGGCGAAGGTAATGCAGCCTATGGCGCTCAAACCTTGCGCTGAAATCGTCTGAAGTATGAAAATAGCCCCGGATCACGTCTAGCGGCACGCCTCGTTCGTCCATGAGGTCTTGAAGATGATACAACTCAGCCGCCAACATGATCGGCCCTAATTCGCCGCCATTCATGAGACGGTAGAGCGGGGAATGCCCTTCGCTGACTTTCACAAAGCTGTTCGGGATGAATGCGACCGTGTTGGAATGTTCGATAACTTGCCAGCCGTCCGACCGTTTTTCGATCCAGCCCTTAGTTGCGGCTCTATGTGCGGCTTGAATATCGCTGTTTCCTATGGGCTGTTGCCCCGTCTCCATAGCATCCACGATGCCGCGTTCCTTTGGGCTGAGTGATTGCCGGGTGTCGCGGATTGGTAGGTTGTATCGCTCTGCTTTCCGCGCCCGTTTGCGCTCGACCTCAAGACACTCAATCAGCCGCTTACTTTCAAGGTTTTTGATGGCCCGCTTTACCTCGGCTCGTGACAAGCCGGAATAGTCCATGACCGATCGTACACCGCCGCTTGATGTGACATTGCCCTGATCAGTGCTTTTCAGAAGTGAAAGGTAGGTGGCGGCTTCTTCTACCCCCAGCCCGTTCTGTCGGATGCGTTCAAACTGGTGAATGTCCAGCGCGAAGAAACCTTTGCTCTTAGCCTTCTTAGCCATTATTTTCCTACTCGATGATACCTTCCCCTGCCATGCGTTTGCTGGTGGGGATTTTCTTTTTCAGACATGCAACGGCTCTGCACCTTCTGCTGCGTTATGCGCTGCGTCTGCATTTGCTCGTTCTTCATTCTCAGAAAGCCAGGTCTCAATGGCTTCTCTACGGATGCGTTGTATGCCGCCTACGCTGACGATTGCCGGTGTTTTGCCTTGGCGCTTCAGCTTGTGCCAAGTGCTGCGACTAATCCCAACCGACTGACAAAATTCTGAGACTGTCAGGACGCCTAATGTTTGGGTGCTCATGTGCATTCACCTTATAGCTGCTCTGTTGATGTGTAAGTATATACGTAATTACGTATTTCCGCAATATTGCAGTGCGCTTTGGTGGATCTGCTTCTTCTTCTTTTTCTTCTAGAATCTTCTTACTTCATGGGTCGTAAGCTACTGACTTAGAAACACGAATCCGCTGAACTCTTAGGAATCGGGTGGGGACGGATTAGTTTTGGGGCGGTTATCGATTAGTTTTGGGGCGGTTATCGATTAGGAATCGGGCGGTTTGTGCTGAACTGAATCCCACACACAACACCTTGCCTCTGACATGCTTTTAATCTTAGTTTTGAAAGAATCGCCAGCTAAGGGAAGCGCATTGTCAGAACTGAGCCGCCCCAAAACTAATAATACACGGACGCTCGACGTCTCCCCAAACATGGGCGAGATGGTGAAGCCTGCCGAGCTGATCGAGGTGAAGGGCGCGGCAAAGCTGACACTGGCAGACCGGCGGTTGTTCAACGTCCTGTTACGCCATGCCTTTGGGCCTGACTTGGCGTCGGAAGGCAGGCGTTTTGAAATTGCCGTTGCCGACCTAAGAGAAACGCATGAAAGCAACGACCGGCTTGTGCAGTCGATTGAAGCCCTCATGACGACTGTTGTGACGATCCAGCGCCCGGACGGATCAACAGACCGCGTGCAGCTCTTGGGCTGGAACAACCTGTCAGACCCAAAGCGAAAGCGCGGCAACCTCAAATATTCCATCCCGCCGGAGCTGGCGTTGTTGCTCAAGGACTCAACCGTCTTTGCCAAGCTGGAAATGGAAGTGTTGCGTGCCTTCACCTCGAAATACGCTCTGGCCCTCTATGAAGCCGTGGCCCGCCGGGTGCGACTCAAGCACATCTTCACCGAACGGTTCAGCATGGACAATTTTCGCGAACTCTTGGGCGTCGAACAAGACAAGCTGAGGACCTTTGGCAACCTGAACCAATACGCGATCAAGCCCGCCCTTATGGAAGTGAACGCCCTGTCAGATTTCACTATTACCGTGGTGCCTGAGAAAACTGGGCGGCGCGTGACTGGCGTTCTGATCGGCTGGGGAGCCAAGGACATAGAAGGTCGCAAAGCCGCCTATGCCGAGTTGCAGCGCCCCCGCGTAGGTCGCAAGGCGCGTATAACCGGGACCGTTGAGGAAATGCTATCACCGGAGGTGATCGAGTGAATGACCCAGAGTCCAAAATACAGATCGGTGAAGCCTTCGCCGGTTTAACGCGGGCGCTTAAGTATGCCTTGGCCGTCGGTTTCGCTGTTTTGTTAGCTTTAAGTGACCGACATGATGTTCCTGGCAGAATGACCGATGAGATAATATTCCGCACCGTTGTCGCGCACCCAAACACCTAGGAGGGACTGTGGGCTGGGCTGTTTAAAAGCAGGCAATATCAGCCGCTGTGAGGCCATTTATGGCGCATAGGTAGGCCTTCTGGCGCCATAGTGGCAAGCGTGGGGGACCTCCTGATCCACAACTGGCAGTCTGACGAACAGAGCCAAGGCGGCTGGTTGCAAATCGCCCTCGCCTGACCCAGCCTCCGGCCGGGGATCGCTTCCTCAGCCAAGCCATTTCCAGAGGGCCTACAATGATCAATCTATTACGTGCAGCACTCACCGTTCTGGTCCTGATGTCTTCTCAGGGGACGGCCAGTGCGGGGTCGAGTACGGCTCAGTGCAGGATAGCCCGTTAGCAAAAATAACTCACTGATAAGTAATGGTTTTTTCGGCCGGCTGAATTCAAAAATTTTGTCATTTTGTGAAACAGGTAAGTCATTGGTTTCAAAAAGATAAATATTCCTTAGAGTGGTTTTCTGCACTGAGCCGTATCAGACCCCAATCAGCGCAGTTGCATCGAGACGCAAATGAGCCGTTGGAAGGCCGTTATCGGGCCCAAGCTGAAGGCACGTGGGTTCGAGAACCAGAAAACAGAAGCCAGGATTGGCGTCCGCGTGCTCAACCGGATGACTGAACTTGGCAGCCCCAATTTTAAACGCATCGCCTGAAATCCGTCTCGGGTAGGGCGCGGTCCGAGATGACGTCTATCTATCCAACATGGCCTATTCATGGGGAGATGCCAGAGATTTGAAGGGGCGCTGGTCCTGTAGCTTTGCTTGATGAACTCTGGTCCAGAGGATTATAACGCTCCCAACGGCGCAGTTTTATGGGCTATCGTTACTGGTTAGGCGGAATTATTTTCCTCAACGACGGCCTCAAAGTCGATTGCAGCCGCACCCGCGAACTTATCGGGCGCATCGGATAACAAAGGAGAAAAATCAAGTGATTAGGGTGGGTTTTTCTTGCCTCACAACGCCGACTAGCGCAGCTTTGATCTGTGAATACTCACGGCTTACGCACGGAATGGCCACGCTCACAGCATTGGCCAATAATCCAATTCATGCAGACAGTGGAGGAATTTCAAATGTTGCATTTCAACCGATCCGAGTTTGATCAGAGGATTGCTGCGGCACGTCGGCTCATGCGGCGGGACGGGCTGGACGGGTTGTTGCTCTTTGCACAGGAAAGCCATTATTACCTGACCGGTTTTGACACCAAGGGGTTTGTCTTTTTTCAATGTGCCGTGCTGACGGCGGATGACGGCCCGATCACGCTGTTGACGCGGCGGCCCGATCTGGAACAGGCGCGCCGCACGTCGATCATCGACGACATTCGGCTGTGGTACGACGCACCGGGCGCCGATCCCACCGCCGAATTGCAGGAGATTCTTGATGAAAAAGGCCTGAAGGATCGCAAGATCGGGGTCGAACTGCGTAGTTTCGGCCTGACCGGTGACAGTCATGAACGGCTGCGGCGGCGGTTTGACGACTATGCTACGCTGGTCGACGCCTCGCATCTGGTGCGCGAGTTGCGGCTGGTGAAATCCGACGCCGAGATCGCCTATGTGCGCGAAGCCGCAGAACTGGCCGATCAGTCGCTTGAAGCAATGGTCGCGGCGTCCGGCCCCGGTGTCTTTGAGGGCAAGATCGCCGCCGCAGGGATTTCCCCGATCCTCGAAGGCGGTGGCGACATGCCCCCATCGGGACCGGTTCTGGGATCAGGCGACCGCGCTCTGTTGGTGCGCAGCGCGACGGGTTTCCGCACACTGGACGATGTGGATCAGCTGACCATCGAACACGCGGGCAGCTACCGGCATTATTGCGCCTGCCTGATGCGCACGATCACAATCGGCAAGGCGGGCGATCAGCATCTCAAGATGTTCGACGCCACCCGCGACGCCATGGCCGCGATGACCGACACCGCCCGTTCGGGCAACACCATCGGTCAGATTGATGACGCGCACCGTGCAACGTTTGACGCGGCGGGCTTTGGCGAGGCGCGGATGTCGGCCTGTGGATATTCGCTGGGCGCGACCTATTCGCCATCGTGGATGGATGTGCCGCCGATGATCCACTCGGGCAACCCGACAGTGATCGTGCCCGGCATGATCCTGTTTCTGCACGCGATTCTGATTGATGCACCGCGCAATCTGGCCATGTCGGCGGGCTATACGATCCTGACCCGCGAAGAGGGGCAGGCCCCCGAAGTGCTCAGCCGCCTGCCGCTGGACGCCTTGATCACGCGCTAAGTGACACTAAGAAGGGGCGGCTTTATATCGCCGCCCCTTCATGTTTCCATCTAGGCAGAACGCATTAATCGCCCGACGGGCGGCTCAGATAATCGCATGCCGACAGCACATGGGTGCGCACGACGTGCAGGAATTCTTCGACATCGACATTCTCGTCATGCGATCCCATGCCATATGGGTATGGGCCATAGACATAGGCCGGGACGCCGTGATGCCGCCAAAGCCGCGCATCGGTGCCACCGAGGCTGACGATGGGCGTAGGGCGCGGGCGGCCGAACGCCTCGACGTTGTTTTGAAGGATACCGACCATCTCGTGATGTGGGTCGCACCATGACGGCTCATCCCCGCCGATCACCTTCCATTCGACACCGGGATGGCGCGCGGCGATCTCTTCAATTTTCGGAAGCAGATCGGATTTGGACATGCCCACCGGCAGCCGCAAATCGGCGGTAAAGCTGCATTCAGACGGAATCATATTCGCCTTTTCCCCGCCCTGTATCAACCCGATGTTCAGCGTGACGCGCGACACCAGATCGCCAGCCCCGTCGCCCATCATACGGTCCATCGCACCCCGGCCCGCGTCGACGGCGCTGGCCACGTTATGCGGCGGCGCGCCGTCGAGTGCGGTCAGTTCCTCAAGGTCGCGGGCCACGCCCATGGCAATCTTGGTCGCGCTTTCGGTGATGTGGACATAGGCACCATGTGCACCCGTCGCGCGGGCGGTGAATTCAACCCAAAGCGGGCCGCGTTCGCCAAAGCGGATCGATTCAGGCCCACCCGGCTCGCCATTCAGCAGGCAGTCGCCATGAACCTCTGGGTGATGCTCCATCAGATAGCGCGCGCCCCACGGGCCAAAGGTTTCCTCGTCCGAAACGCAGGTCAGCGTCAGTCGGCCGTGCAGGCGATCGCGCAAGCGATGCAGCAGGCAATAGGTGATGATCGAGGCGGTCGTGCCCGGTTTCATATCACAGGCACCGCGCCCATAGATGCGCCCATCCTCTTCTTCGCCGCCCCACGGATCATGGGTCCAGCCTGCCTTGCTCTCGGGTACGGGAAAGACATCCATGTGACCGTTCAGAACCAGATGCCGCCCCGTGCCGCCCGCCTCGAAGGTCGCGACAATATTGGGCATCTCGGGGTGTGGGTCGATCACACGATAGTCGACCCCCGCAGCATCCAGATAATCGCGCACCACCTGCGACGCAGCCAAGGTGTTGCCCGGCGGATTGGGCGAAGGGGCGCGCAAGAACGTCTTGAGCAGCGTGATGATAGTGTCGCGCTCATCTTCCAGCCAGCCAAGGATCTCGGCGCGGGTGTCATCATGGGTCGTCATTGCAGTCTCCTGTCGATCTGGTCGCGCAGCCGATACCATTGCAGGATCAGCGGCAAGAACCACGGGTTGCCGTTATAGCCGGACTGTTCGGGGAATTTCAGATCGGCAAAGGCGCTTTGGCTGTTACCGCGCAGCATGGTGCGCGCGGCCTGCGTGCCCATCCACGTTTGCATCGCCACGCCGCTGCCCTGACAGCCAAGCGCATAGTGCACGCCCTCATGCGTCCCCAGATGCGGGGTGAAATCCAGCGTGAAGGCAACATTGCCGTTCCAGCTGTGCGAGATGCGCACATCCTTCAATTGCGGCCAGACGCGGGTCATGATCTGGTGCAGACGCAGTCCGCTTTGGCGCGCGCCCATCGCATGCGTGCCCACGCGCCCGCCCCAAAGCACCCGTTTATGATCTGGCGACAGGCGGAAATAGTTAAGAACGCGGCGCGAGTCCGCCAGACCGCGTGCATTGGGAACCAGCTCTTGGGCAAGGCCCTCGGGCAATTCCTCGGTCGCGATCAGAAAACTGGCCACCGGCACGATTCGGCGTCGGAACCACGGCGTTTCGCGCCCGGTGTAGCCGTTCGTGCCCAGCATCACACGCTCGGCCTCGATCACGCCGCGATCGGTCTCGACCCGCCAGCCCTGAGCGGTGCGGGTCATCCCCATCATATGGGTCTGCCCCAACAGTTGCGCCCCGGCTCGCTGGGCAGCATGGGCCAGACCGGCCACGTATTTCCCCGGATGGATTGTCGCCGCCCCTTCGGCCACCTGCCCGCCATGATAGTAATCGCTGCCGATCTCCTCATGCTGCCGCTCGGGCGGAACCATATAGGTGGCCTCACCGGTCAGCAGGGCGGTCTTTTCGGCGCTGCGGGCCATGCTGTCGTAATGCTTGCGCGACCATGCACAGCTGAACCGGCCAACCCGGGCAAAATCACACGCGATCCCCTCGCGTGTGATCAGGTCATCAATGAACTGAAGCGTGCCCGCCGCCTCGCCCATCAATTGCAGCGCGCGGTCCTCGCCGACGTGTTTGACCAGCGTTGCCTCTGCGTGCTTCAGCGATCCCGACACCAGCCCGCCATTGCGCGAGCTGGCCCCCTGCCCGATCCGTTTTGAATCAAGCACCGCACAGGACGTGCCATCGCGCGCCAGTTCCAATGCGCAGGACAGCCCGGTAAATCCGCCCCCGACGATGCAGACGTCCACCTTTGTCGGCATCTGCTCGGGTGCGCCAATACCAGGGCGCGCCGCGTCCCACCAGTAGGGCTGCGCCTTGAAATCAGGGGTAAAGAGACGCTCGTCCTGCATGTCGGATGCCTATTTTTTAGATTGAAGAAACTGAGACAGCGCCAGCATCACCACCGAAAACACAATCAGCAGCGTCGAGATGGCCGCGATGGTCGGGTCGATCTCGTCGCGCAGTGCAAGGAACATGCGCCGGGTCAGGGTCGCCTTGTCGCCGCCCGCAATCAGCAACGCGATCACCACCTCGTCAAGCGAGATGATAAAGGCCAGCAATGCACCCGACAGAACCGAGTTGCGGATCTGTGGCAATGTCACCGTCAAAAACGCCCAGGGCCGCGAGGCACCCATCGAACGCGCGACCATCTCCTGATTGATGTCGAAATTCTTCAACCCGGCCGTCACCGTAATCATCACCAGCGGAATGGCCAGAACCGTATGCGCCAACACCAGCCCCGCGATGGTCGAATTCAAGCCGACCGGCGCAAAGGTCAGGAAAATCCCGACAGCCAGCAGTATCACCGGGATGATCATCGGCATCGTCAGCAACACCATCATGTATTTGCCCATGCGTGCGCGCGTCGTATGCAGCCCATAAGAGGCCAGCGTGCCGGTGGTCGTGGCAAGGATCATCGTCAGGAAGGCCACCTTGAAGGACACCGCCGTGGCCTGCAGCCATTCAGCAGAGCTGAAATAGGCACGATACCACCGCAAAGACCACGATTCAGGCGGGAAACTCAGATAGCGTGAATCCGAAAAGCTCATCGGGATCACCAGCAAGGTGGGGATGATCAGAAAGAAAATGACCAGCGTACACAGGGCATATAGCCACAGCCGCTGAAGATGCGTGACCTGCGTGTCGGTTGCGGATTTGTTCAACATCCTACTTCCCCTCTACCGAAGAAAGGGCACCCGTCAGCCGCGCGAAGGCCCAGAGAATACCCAGCGTCATCACCAGAAGGACAACCCCAAGTGCGCTGGCCGCTCCCCAGTCGGCATAGACCGCCATCGACCGTTCGATCTGCATCGCCCACATCATCACCCGACCACCGCCCAAAAGGGCCGGCGTCACATAGAATCCCAGCGAAAGCACAAAGACCAAGATCACGCCCGCGCCCAACCCCGACAGGGTCAGTGGGACATAGACCTGCCAGAACGCCTTGACCGGCGACGCGCCCAGATTGGACGCCGCCTTCATCAGGCTGAGATCAACGGTTTTCATGCTTGCATAGAGTGGCAGAATGAAGAACGGCAACATGATATGCACCATGCCGATGGTGGTGCCGGTGAAGTTGTGTACCAGTTTCAGCGGGGCGTCGATCAGCCCCATGTCCATCAGCCAGGTGTTGATCACTCCGCGGCGTTGCAGCAGCACCAGCCACGCATAGGTCCGCACCAAAAGCGAGGTCCAGAACGGAAACAGCACACAAAGCAACACCAAGCTCGCCATGCGCGGCTTCAACTGCGAGGCAAGATAGGCCAAAGGATAGCCAAGCAGAATACAAAGGCCAGTGACCAGAAAGGCCAGCTCAAACGTGGTGATCAGGGTTTTCTTGTAGGACGGGTGCAGCAGACGCACATAGTTCTCGGCGGTGAAGCCGTCCGAACCGTAGATCGACAGCCAGAACAGCCAACCGATCGGGACCAGAACAAGACTCCCCACAAGGATGAATGCGGGCAGCGACAATGACAGCTCATTGCGCTGTTGCGCGCGCGCCTGTTTCTCCAGCGCGCGTTTGTTCATCGGCGGCTCAGGCGTTGTGTGCTCCGTTATGGTCATGTCTGGCCATCCTCGGGCAGGATCACCGTGTCCTGTATCAGCCAAGACAGACGCACCTGACTGCCCGGCTCGGGCAAGGTTTGATTGCTGCGGTGTTGGCTGCGGACTGCGATTTCGTGATCGCCGTGAATAGAGATGTAACTGACGATGCTGTCGCCCTGAAACACGGTTTGCCGCAACGTGCCGGTCATTTGGTTTTCGTCCGGTCCGGGGTTGCCCTCGGCAATATGCAGCATCTCGGGACGCAGGATCAGCGCCTGTTGTGGGTTGGTCGATTCCAGTGGCCCGCCCGCTTTGATCGGCTGGCCAAACAGGCTGGCTATGCCGTTGGCTATGTCGACCGGCAGACGATAGGTTTCGCCAATAAAACTGGCGACAAAGAAGGTTTTCGGCCGCTCATACAGACGCTGCGGCGGGTCGACCTGCTGAATTTGGCCATCGTTGATTACTGCGATCCGGTCCGACATGGTCAGCGCCTCACGTTGGTCATGGGTCACATAGACCGTGGTTATACCCAGCCGATCATGCAGGGCGCGGACCTCGAACTGCATCTGCTCACGCAGGTTCTTGTCCAGCGCCGAAAGGGGCTCGTCCATCAACAGGATGCGCGGCTCAAAGATCACGGCGCGTGCCAGCGCCACGCGCTGTGTCTGCCCGCCCGAAAGCGCGTCAATTCCCCGGTCACCCAGACCGCCAAGCTGCACAAGATCAAGCGCGCGGTTGACCCGATCCCGGATCTCGGTCTTGGCGATGCTGCGCAGCTTCAATGGATACGCAAGGTTCTCCGCAACCGTCATATGTGGGAACAGCGCGTAATTCTGGAACACCATCCCGATATCGCGCTTGTGCGGTGGCAGCAGCAAAACCTCTTCGTCACCGAACAGCACCGAGCCGCTGTCAGGTCGCACAAATCCGGCCAGCACCATCAGGAGGGTCGTCTTGCCCGATCCAGACGGGCCAAGCAGGGTCATGAATTCGCCGCTGCGGATGTCGAGAGTGACATTGTTCAGCGCATTGAACGCGCCATAGGTCTTGGTCAGTGACTTTACACTGATCGGCAGGGCGCGATCCCGGCCGGACGCCTCGCCCGGCCCGGCGGATACCGGACCGGAGGTCTTGTTCACATCATGCATTGATATTTATTCCTGGATGAAGAAGTCAAAGTCCTGCGTCAGCTTGTCCAGATTCGCCGCCCAATAGGCCGCATCAAGAATAAAGCCTTTGGCGACGTTGGCGGGATAGCTGGGCAGACCCTTGGCAACATCTTCGGGAATTACGCCGGTGTCGAACGCATCCACGTTTGCCGGACCATAGTTGATGAACAGCGAGATCCGCGCCTGCACTTCGGGGCGGCTCATGATCTCGATGGCCTGCATCGCCAGATCCTTATTTTTGGCGCCTTTCGGGATCACCCAGCAGTCAGTCAGAACCATTTGTTGATCAAAGGTGATGCTGACCGGGGCCCCCGCATCCGCGATGGATTGCGCACGCCCGTTCCAGACCAGCGCCATGTCCACTTCGCCATCTTGCAGGATCTGAGCGGATTGTGCACCGGAACTCCACCAGACGGCAACATCGTCCTTGATCTCTTTCAGCTTGTTGAACGCGCGTTCGGTATCGAGCGGGTACAGCTCGTCCATCGGCACACCATCGGCAATAAGCGCAGCCTCTAGGCTATAGACCGGGCTGCGGCGCAGGCTGCGCGGCCCGGGGAATTTTTCGGTGTCCCAGAAATCAGCCCAGGAGTTTGGCTTGTCGCCGGGAAATACCTCATCGTTGCGCGCCAGAACCGCCCCGTAGACCAGATTACTGATCCACCCCTTGCCCTTCATGTTGTCAGGAATTCCGGGGATGCTGAGGACGGATTCGTCCAGCATTTCGACATTGCCTTCATTCTCAAGGATTGCGCAGCTGTAGTTGCCTTGCTGAACCAGATCCCATGTCGGCGCCCCCGAGGCGACCTGCAGGCGCACATCTGCCGCCCCCGATGTCGTGTCCTCGATGACCTTGATGCCAAGCTCTTTTTCAACGACGTCGAACCAGGCCTTGCGCTGTGCCTCCTGATAGGCTCCGCCCCACGACGCGATCGTGATTGAATCCTGCGCCAGAACCGCACCGGTCCCCGCCCCCATCACGGTCGTCAACGCCGTCACGCTCAGCAGTGTTTTACGAAAATTCATATCATTTCTCCTTGTTGTTTTCATGTGGATGGTTTTTATGTCGGTTCTTGCGACCAGACCTTAGGTTATGCTTTCTCGGATCAATGGTGATGTCGAGCAATGAATCCCGCCGCCGTTCAATTGCACCCTATCATATGGCACGGTGACTATTTCCACGCCTTCGCGTTCAAGCGCGGTGCGGGTTTCGTCCGATATGCCTTCGGGCATCAGCACACGCCGGGGCCGCACCGCCAACCCATTGACTATCCAACGGTTGTCGGCCTCGGTCATCTCGATCGTGCGGATGTTTAGCTCCTTCAACTTTTCAAGAAAACCAAACGGTAGCCCCCGCGCCCAGATCAACGCCAGATCAGGCGCCAACATCAGGAAATGCCCATCAAGGTGGATGTCGTAGCCCCGCAGATCGACCACCAGTAGCTCGACGCCCATATGCGCCAGCACCTCGGAAATCTGCGCGATTCCTTCGTCGTTTTGCCGAATGCCCCGCCCGATCACCGCAGTCTTGGAATTCAGCCAGGCAAAACTGCCGCCTTCGGACATCCCCCGCCCGTGCAGCGTACTCAGGATCGGCACGCCCGCCTTGGCTAGCGCCCGTGTCACGACCAGTTCTTCGCCATGACGCATTCGCGGGGCAAGCCGCGTTACAATCGCGCCACCGCGCACAGCGATGCAGGAATCGCGGGTATAAACCGACTTGAACCGCCCGTCCTTGACCCCATCCAGATAGATCACTTCGGCTCCTTCAGCGCGCAACGCGGCGGCCAGACCGTCGTGCTGGGCCTGCAATTCGGCAAGCTCGGGAATTTCCTGGCTTTGCCAATACCAACCGGCATCCACATCACCGAACCCGCCAGTCTCGGCAATCGCCTTATCCCGGTCGATGATGTTGAACTCTTCGCCCGGTCGATGCATCAGCACCGCCCGAATCTGCCCGACATCGTTGTCGCATCCCCACACCCGGCCCCACAGCCGTTCCAACCTTTCTGGATCTTCGAATGCGGGATCAGGTTCAGAGCCGAACAGCTTGATCGTGGCACTGTAGACGCTGATATTCTTCTGCGCAGATGGCTTTGACATCCCAATGTTCTTCCCTCTTGTGTCTTGTCAAATGCAGGCTAAACTGTGAGCTAAAATAGTACAATATAACTAAATATCCATCTACACGGAATAAAACTCACATACCACTCCGCTTTCCACCCCCAAGAAAGACACCTTGCACATGCGTGACCTGCCCCCACTCAGCGCCATACGTGCCTTTGAGGCCGCAGGCCGCAGGCTTAATATTAGCGATGCGGCGCAAGAACTTTACGTCACCCACGGCGCCATCAGCAAACAGGTCAAGGCCCTTGAGAACACCCTTGGCGTGGCTCTTACCCGGCGTGCGGGGCGCGGAATCGAACTGACGCCGAAGGGCCGACAGCTGATTCCACAGCTGTCCAAGGCGTTTGACGACATCGACGTCGCATTGCGCGCGCTCACGGAACAAAGCTCTGAAGGGGAGCTGACCATTACCTGCATGCCCGGTCTTGCCGCGACGTGGCTCGTTCCCAGACTGCCGCTTTTTTTCAAGAGCTATCCTGACATCTCGATCACCATCCTGTCGGCCAGCACCCGTCGCCACGCCGAATCCGATCTGGAGATTCTCTATGGTCGTCCCGCATGGCCGGATCGAACCATTCGACTGCTGAGGCAGCTCGACGTTTTTCCGGTATGCAGCCCCCGCCTTATGAACGGGCCGGAACCGGTGCGAAAGGTCGACGATCTGTTCAAACACGTCATGATCGACGACCCGGCAGGCTCGCATTGGCGTGAATTTCTGGTGGCGCAGGGCAAGGATCCGGCGCTGATCAAGAAAACGCTGCGCTTTGATGATTTCAACCATGGCATCGTCGCGGTGCGCGAAGGTCTGGGCGTGGCGATTGGCGACGATCTGACGATGGCCAACGATCTGGCGACAGGTCGGCTGGTCCGCCCCCTGCCCGCGATGATCAGCCGACAGAGCCTTGCCTATTACCTTGTCATCGCACCCAATATGCCCATCACCGGGCCTATTTCAGCCTTCATCGACTGGCTTACGCTGAATATCCAGCGCAATCAGCAAGATTAAAAAAGCACGTCACGAATGACACCGCCACAGAAGGACGCATTTACATGAACCTCAGCCCAATAGATAGCATCATCATTGACGGCAGAATTGCCTCGATGCAGGCCCAAGGCGACTTTGTCGAGGCGATGGCAATCGCGGACGGGCGCATCGTCGCCACCGGTACAACCGCCGACATTCGCGATCTGGCCCCTGCCGCCACGGTGATCGACGCCCGCGGAAGGCTGGTTCTGCCGGGCTTTATCGACAGTCACTGCCACCCCGACCGGTACGGCGCGCAACTGGGCCGCTGGACCCATCTGGCCGACGGCCCCGACAGCATCGACGCCCTGTTTGATCTGGTCCGGCGCAAGACCGAAGGGACGCCGCAGGACCAATGGTTCGTCGGCTTTGGCTATGATGATCATCGCCTCGGCGGGTATCCAACGCGCGAGGCACTGGATGCGGCGGCGGGCGGGCGGCCTGCCTTTCTCAACCGCCGCGATGGCCATTTGGGATTTGCCAACAGCGCGGCGTTGAAGGCTATTGGGTATGATGCGGACACGCCCGATCCAGCGTTTGGTCGCATCGACCGCGATCCCGCCACGGGTACGCCCACCGGCCTACTGCGCGAAACGGCGGCCCATGCCATCGTGAACTACTGTCAGTCCAAATTCACCAGCGCCGATTACAGCAGCGGGTTGGAACGGGTCTTTGCCGATTTTGCGGGATACGGCGTCACCTCGGTCCACAACAGCCTGTGCTCGACCCAAGGGATCGAAGCCTATCAACTGATGCGCGAGGCCGAGACGCTGAACATGCGCGTCGGCCTTCTGGCCAGCGGGCGCGAGGACGATCTGATTGACGCGATCATCCGCTCGGGCTGGCGCACGGGGTTCGGCGACGAATGGGTTCGGCTGACCGGGGTGGAATGGTGCCCCGATTGCAGTACCTCCGGGCGCACGGCGGCCTATTACGAGCCCTATATCGGCGAAAAGATCATCGGCGAGCCAGACGACAACCGTGGCATGCTTTTGTATGAGGCCGAAGATTTCAACCAACGCGTGCTGCGCGCCCATAAGGCGGGGTTGATGATCGGCTGCGACGGCGTGGGGGACCGGGGCATAGATTTTGTCCTCGACGCCTTTGAGAACGCGCTGAACCACCATCCGGTCAAGGATCACCGCCTGCGGGTCGAGCATTGCTGCAACGTCACGCCCGCGATCCTCAACCGGTTGAGTCGGCTCAAGGTCATCTGCTCATCCGCGACCGGGTTCGCCTATGATCTCGGCGATTCCTACATCCGCAATCGTGGCGCGGAGGCCATGCAATACATGTGGCCGCATCGCTCGATGATCGACGCGGGCATCATCGCCCCCGGTCATTCCGATTGCCCGGTCTGCCACCCCAACCCAATGCGCGGCATCCATGCAATGGTCAACCGCCGCACTGCCAGCGGGGCCGACCTTTATCAAGGAGAGGCCGTGACCGTCTATGAGGCGATTCAGGCCTATACCGTCCTTGGGGCCTATGTCGGCCGCGAGGAGCATCTGAAAGGCCAGCTGACCATTGGCAAACTGGCGGATTTCACGATTCTGGAGGACGACATCTTTGCCATCCCAACGGATCGGATCGATCAGGTCCGCGTGGCCGAAACCTATGTCGGCGGCAGACAGGTCTATGCCCGCGCCTGACAACCCCCCGCCTGAATTCCGTCTCGGGAAGGGCGCGTTCCAAGTTGACGTTGATCTATGCAACATGGCCCTTAAGGTAAATGTCTCTTACGTTTTCCATATGGAGGAAATTGATATTGATTTCTTTTGATTTTGAACTCGCCCAAAAAGCGGCGCAGCAGCTTGGTCCCATAGACAAAAAAAAGATACGAGTTATCGTTCGATTTGGTTTTGTTTCTGTCGGTTTAATTTTTCTTATATGGTTAGGGGCTGTTGGCGTTCATCTTGTGTGAATGAGAGTTGCGGCGATGGCTATGAAGCTCAGGTCTGTTTCACAAGAGCGCATGGCTATCCCTCTGTTTTCCGTCAGTTTACCGAAGTAGTTTTCGATCAAGCGCCGCCATTTGTAAGTTTCCTTGTCGAACTCTGCCAAGAACTTCCTGTTGGATTTCGGCGGTATTACTGGGGTGATGCCTGCCAGCATGGTGGCCATCATGCGACCATGCGGCGTTTCGAGTTCGAAAGTCATGCCGCTCATGGCGACGACGGATACCTTCCACCCTGCCAACTTATTCAGCGTCTCCAGCAGATCCTGCGTCGAGCGGCCCCAACGTGAGAGTTCGGTGACCAGAACCACGTCGAGCTGGCGGGCCTGTGCGAGTTCCATGATCTGGTTTCGGGCCGCCCGGCTAACAGAAGTGCCAGATGCGGTTTCTTTGAACACATCGATGATTTCGTATCCGCCTCGCTCTGCGAATGCGGTGAGATCAGTGATCTGGCGCTCGCAAGACTGATCTGAGGTCGAAACCCTGGCATAGATGGCGCGCGTTGTCCCAGTTGAACCTCCCCGGATTTTGGCCTTGCAAGTGGTTGATTTTGCTGGTGCGATTTTTGTCCAAAACGGTCACTCCATCAAACAGGACAAAGCAAAACTCATAAGCGATTGATCTTCCGTCGAAAAGCGTAACTATTCGTATCATTTGAAAAATACGTTAAGGTGTCATTCTGCCCCCTACCGGACTCGACCCCGGAAGGTCCGTGCCTTGTCTTAAAGTTTAAACACGGTTTCACTCACCACTGCCACCAGCGACGGCGCGGCTTGGCATCCGGTCGCGGCAGCATCAGGCGGACGTCATCAAGATGACGCTGTAGAAGATCCACCTTCTCACGCTCGGCGGCCAGCTCGGCCTCGGCACGGGCAAGTCGGGCGGTCACGTCCTGGTCCACGGCGGCAACATACGCGCATCCAGATCATCCGGTCCTCGGACGGCAGGCATGATGGGGCATGCTGGCCACCGCTCCCGCACGCAGGGGCCAACGGCTGGCGCTGATCCTTGGCGCGATGGCGATGCAGGCGATGCACGAGGTATCCGGCCTGCGTGATTTCATGACCGGCATCGAGACAAGCAATACCGCTTAACTGCAGGAAATTATTTGCAACGGGCTACGCGCTGCTCTAACGCAAGCACCTTGCCTTTTGATGCCCCGACTTCTCCTGCAACATCGCCACCAGTAAGCTTTGAGACGGGCACAAGAATAAGAAATACACCAATTGCATCGCCAGTTGCTGCGCTGTTTTGCTGTTTCTCAAGCCCAGCCAGCTTCACTCGCTCCGAGGCCAAACTATTTTTAGCACTAGAGCAAGACATGCCATCAAATGCGCCCGTCATTGACACTGCTGCGATGGCATCTGGGCGCGGAGAACATGCTGATGTTAAAAGTAAAAAAACCGTAGCGATTAAGGTTTTACTCAAGATAAGTATCCAACTCTCTGTTAATTTTTAATGCCTGAAAATTTTAACCACGTAAATGTGATCATATCAATACTGCCCCGACAGGATTTCCAAAAACACACAAAACCTGACATTGCCTTACGAGGATATGCCGCGCTTGTTGGTAAATGTTGGTAACCAAAAAAGGGGGAGCACTGCCCAAAAGGGGGATATTTAGGGGGATAAGATTTGTGTCCTATGCACATAAGCCTTTTTTATATGACAATTCTGTCAAAATATGGTGCCTATAGACGGCACCAACACCATTTTCAGGCTTCACCATGGCCACCAGCCGCGCGACTTTTTTCTCAGTGCAGGATCACTAGTGCTTTCAGGTGGCGGCAACTAACATTGGTGTCACTGGCGGCACTAATGTTTCTGCCAAAACCACTTGCGGGATACCGGCCGTTGATCCGTCAAAAGGTTCTCTGCCCGTGTTAACCGTATGCGCAGATCATCAACGGACTCACGTTCACGCACCAACTGTTCACGCAGCATCTTTGTCTCCAATTCCAACAGGTTAACCGCACTACTTGAAGTGGTTTCCTTTGCGGGTTCGCTTTGCGTTTCTTTGGGGTAAACCCGAAATAGCTCAGAGGCGTCTATCTCGTAGCCCTGCCCTACCCTCTTGGCGCTTAAACGCCCTGTTTTTATGGCCTTACTGATTGTAGGTTTGCTCTTGCCTACCTCTTTGGCGGCGGCGGTTAGACTAAAGGTTGCCATGGGTTCACCTGACGTAAAAGGTTTCCGGCATCTTTGCCGTACCCTTTCACCCTTACATATTCATGGACAGAAAAAAACACCGTTGCACATAAGCGTATAAAAACCCTACCTCCGTTGTGTTCTTATACATATGTGTGTATTTACGTAATTACGCACGTGCGTATATATGAAATTATGCGTTTGCGGTTCCGCGCATTTGCGGTATCCACAAGCAAATCGATGTGGGCAGCTATGAACTGGGTAAGAGGGCTTTTTAGACTGTGGTTGGTGCTGTCCATTCTTTGGATAGCCATGTGGGCAGTTGCCATGAGACCAGACCAGCAGTTAGCCCAGTACAATGACAGCTATGCCAAGGCAAAAGAGCTGGCAGACGATCTAAGGCTGGGTGTGTCAGGTGACTATCTCACAGAAGCGCAATCAAATGCGATACTGCGGGCCAAAGAAGAACTGTTCTTACGGACTGACCGAAAGGTGCAAAGTAGTAGGTCAACCCTCATGAGCTTCCTTGCAATCGGTCTTGGAGCTTCTGCCGGTTTTTTTGTGATCGGAGCTGCACTGCTTTGGACACTTCGAGGGTTCAGGAGACCGTCACAATGAAAACGATACTCATAACCGCTCAGAAAGGCGGGGCTGGCAAAACGACGCTGGCCCGCAACTTATCCGTTGCCGCTGCACAAGACGGCCTCAAGGTGCTTTGCCTCGATCTGGACCCGCAAGGCTCGCTTAGGGCGTGGTGGGAAAGCCGGGAAGCAGACACCCCCGCCATGCTGGACCGTGATCCCGCTCCCCATGCGCTCAAAGCAACACTGGACGCCGCTAAGGCACAATTCGACCTCTGCATTATCGACACCCCGCCAGCGGCCCCAGAATGGCTCACTGAGGCGCTTGGCGCTGCTGACCTGGTGTTGATCCCCGTGCGCCCGTCACCTGACGACCTACGCGCCGTAGGGGCTACCATAGCCGCCGTGAATGGCGCGGGTGTTCCGTTCGCCTTTGCATTGTCTCAAACGCCGCGTGCGCGGATCACAGAAGAAGCCGCCCGCGTTCTGGCCCAGCATGGACGGGTGGCCCCGGTAAATATCGCTCAGCGTGTTTCATATGCCGAGACTGGTGCAACCGGGCAGGGTGTATCTGAGACAACTGACAATAAAGCGGGGGCAGAGATTGCCGCCGTTTGGGATTACGTGAAGGGGATACTCAATGGCTAAGAAGCCCGTGGCCCTCGATGGCCTGCTGAACACCACAAGCCGCCCGACCGATACCGGCATTCCGCAACGCGGGGCAGGGCAGGCGTCCCAGGATAAGAAGCCAAAGCGCGAAGGCGAGAAACGACTGACGCTGGCGCTTGATGGCGACACCTACAAACGCCTGAGAATGCACGCCGCTGAAACAGACCAGACGCACCAAGCTATTCTGGAAGTCGCACTTGCGGAATACCTTAAACACGCGAATGCGTAGTTACGTAAACGCATATTTGCGGAAAAATTCACATGAACCTCTTCAACCGCAAGACCCTGAAGCGGCACATTAAGCCCACCCCTGTTCCCACCGACCACTTGGCCGCACTGGACGCATGGGCTGATATGATCCGCTCTGGCCGCGTCTACACCCTGAAAGAAACCGAGCTTCATTGGGAGTTTGCTTCCAAGATTGCAGAGACGGTTCTTGGTTATCGCGGACCCGCAAGTGCGGGCGAATATACCGTGACCAGTGAAAAGGCGATCTTGCGAGGCAGTGTCGATCTGGCCCTTGGCCGGTTTGGCGGCAAGACCCCGGAAATCCTCGCCCCATTCGAGCTGAAAGGGGCCGACACCCGCGACCTGGACGCCATCATGCCGGGGCGGAACAAGACCCCCGTTCAACAGGCGTGGGAATACGCCATGAACGCGCGGGGCGTGAAATGGGTGCTTGTCTCGAACATGATCGAGCTGCGCCTCTATGGCTTTGGTGAAGGCACCACCGCCTATGAAACCTTCCAGCTCGACCGGTTGACCGACCCCGATGAATACGCCCGGTTCATGCTGCTGCTGTCAGCCGACAGCCTGCTGTCGGGCCGCACCCTCGATCTTCTGAAGCAAAGCCGCGCCGAAGACCGCGACATTACCGACAGCCTCTATCAGGACTACAAGGCGCTGCGCCTAAAACTGATCGGGGCCGTCCAGGCGGCAGACCCGGCCATTGCCCCGCTGGACGCAATCGCCGTCGCGCAGAAGATCCTCGACCGGGTGCTGTTCATCGCCTTTGCCGAAGATACTGGCCTGCTGCCCGACAACACCCTGTCACAAGCCTTTGTCACCCGTGACCCCTACAACCCTCGACCGGTCTGGGACAATTTCCGGGGTTTGTTTAACGCCATCGACAAGGGCAGTGATGCCCTGAAAATCCCCCGCTACAATGGCGGCCTGTTCCGCCAGGACGACACGATCAACGCCCTGATCCTGCCCGATGACGTCTGCGAGGGGTTCAAGACCCTGGGCGACTATGACTTCGCGTCCGAAGTGTCTGTCACCGTTCTGGGCCATATTTTTGAGCAATCCATCGCTGACGTTGAACGCCTTCAGGCGCAGGCGCGGGGCGACGAAGAAGAAGCGGCCAAGGCCACCGGCACCACAGGGCGGCGCAAGCGTGACGGGGTGGTCTACACGCCCGATTACATCGCCCGTTTCATCGTGGCCGAAACCCTGGGCGCGCACATTGAGGAAGCCTTCACCGACATTCTGCGCGCCCATGCCAAGGCCGGGGCCGATCTGTCCGATTATGCCGCCATCCCTTGGCGCAGAAAATCGGCCGAGCGGGAAGCCTGGCAAGCCTACCGCGACCGGCTGAAGACCTTGCGCATTGTCGATCCGGCCTGCGGATCGGGTGTGTTTCTCATCATGGCATTCGACTTCCTGAAGGCCGAACTATCGCGCGTGAACGACAAGATTGCCGATCTGCAAGGCAAGGATCAGCATATCCAGGACCTTCTGGACCCCGACAGCGAAATCCTGACGAACAACCTGTTCGGGGTGGATGTGAACGTCGAAAGCGTTGAGATTGCCAAGCTGTCGCTCTGGATCAAGACCGCCCGTCGCGGCAAGGTGCTGGACAGCCTGTCGGGCAATCTGCGCGTGGGTGACAGCCTGATCGAAGACAGCAGCTTCGCTTATCTCGATCACGCCTTCACTTGGGAAACCGCCTTTCCGACCGTCTTTGCCGAAGGCGGGTTCGACGTTGTTCTGGGCAACCCGCCCTATGTCCGTATGGAATTTTTGAAGGCAATGAAGCCCTATCTGGAAAAACGGTATGAGGTGGTTTCCGACCGGGCCGATCTCTATTGCTACTTCTTCGAACGCGGCCTGCGCCTGCTGAAACCGGATGGGCGCTTGGGCTTCATTTCCTCGAACACCTTCTTCAAGACGGGATCGGGCAAACCCCTGCGCGACTACCTGCGCCGCGAAGCGACCCTCGAAGGCGTTGTCGATTTTGGCGATCTGCAAATCTTCGAAGGCGTGACCACCTATCCGGCCATCCTGACCATGAAACGGGGGGCCGCGCCCAAAGGGCATGAGCTGCGCTTCTGGAAGGTGGACGCACTGCCAGAAACCAACTTTCAGGCCACGTGGGAAGCCGCCGCAGGGCCGTATCCACAAGCCGCCCTTGGGGCTGGATCGTGGGAACTGGAAAACCCCGCCCTGCGCGCCCTGCGCGACAAGATCAGGACGGGCAGGAAGACCCTGAAGGATGTTTACGGCGCACCGTTGATGGGGGTGAAGACAGGTTTGAACGGGGCCTTTGTGATCGACAATACCACCAAGGAACGCCTCTGCGCTCAGGACCCCCGGTCTACCGAATTGCTGAAACCCTTCCTCGAAGGCAAAGACCTGAAACGCTGGCGGGCAGAGCCGCGTGGCCTATGGTTGATCTACATTCCGAAGAGCCGGATCAAGATTGACGATTACCCCGCCATCCGGGATTGGATACTGCCCTACCAGGACAAGCTGGAAGCCCGCGCCACGAAACAGGAGTGGTTCGAGCTGCAACAGGCGCAGGAAGCCTATATTCAGCACTTCGAAGGCGCGAAAGTCATCTATCCCGAGTTTTGCGACATAAACCAGTTTATGACCGACAGTGGCAATTATCTGAACAACAAATGCTATTTCATCCCTACCGCAGAAGGATGGCTCGCCCCGTTCCTCAATTCCAAGGTGTCTTGGTTTTCGATCACGGGCAACAGCGTTCCCGTTCGAGGTGGCTTCTATCAAATGCAGTCGCAATTTGTGGAACAAGTGCCAATCCCGGCTTGGAATGACAGCGCACGTGCAGAACTAACCGCAGCGAGCGAACATGCCAGCAAAGCCGCACTGGAACGCCTGGCCTTGCAAACAGCCCTGACACGCCGGATTCCCGACCTCTGCCCGCCTGGCCGTGCGCCCAAGCTAACAACCCGGCTTCAGGAATGGTGGACCCTGCCCGACTTCACCACTTTCCGGGCCGAGGTGAAGAAGGTGTTCAAGACCGATATTCCCCTGGCCGAGCGTTCCGCTTGGGAAGACTGGATCACCCGCGACCGCGCCGAAATCGCCCGCCTGTCTGCCGAGATTGCTAAGGCCGAAGCCAAGATCGACAGCATCGTCTACGACCTGTTCGACCTGACCCCCGGCGACATTGCCCTGCTGGAAAGCGCTGTTTGATCAGGTTGCCGGTGGATCGTATTCAGTTGGGCGGATGATGGTTTTACCCGCCAGAACGAGCTGAGGGGGCAGAAGAGAGCGCCGCACGCGGCCTACTGTCACCTCGAACAAAGCAACAGAGTTGCGCCCCTTGCGCTTTGGTGGGGCTACAAGGTCGATCTGCTTACCCGCTACTTCTGCTTTTGTAAGGGTCACAGCTTCATTCAGGTCTGTATCCGCAGAAATAACCAAAGCACGGTCGAACCTATCCTGTAGGCCATCAGCCATGAGGTGAACGCCGATATTCACGTCGGTTTCTTTTTCTTCATGGGCTTTGTAGTGCACGCCGCAACTCTTGCACTGCATGGGCTTTTCTTTGAACCGGCCCTCGATGAATTGGACGCCCTGAGCCTGCAATGCGGTAACGTATCTCTGGTGGCGACGGTAGCTAGCGGGCATCCACGTCGCATAAGCTGAGAAATATTTGACAGTAGTGACTGCCTCGTTCTGGCGGATCAGTGTTTCGGACAACGCCCAAAGATCGAGCCATTTCAGATGGCTTTCGCCCAGATCGTCGAGAGCGTGGTAGAGATTGAAGCCGTCAATGTAGACCGAAACACGCCGTGCAGCCATGCGTTCACCAAACCTAGGAATGAAAAAGCCGCCCTTGCGAGCGGCTTATCCGATGGCGCGAACCCCAACGGTTAGATGATCCTTATTTAGCACTGAAAAGTGTTTACGCAAGCTTAATGTGCCGTTTGGCACCGACCAAGAACACAAGGGTTGCTCGTGCGCTTCACCATCAAAGCCGGTTTAGACGGTTGACCATAGGTCGAAACTTGAGCTGGCTTAGTGTCTAACCAAGTATGGCACTTTTACCCCGCCTGGCCTGTTCGATTAAGAGCCTGACCGCGCCCAGTTTTTAGATTTTAACCCCGGTTGTCGAACAGCACTATTCCCTGCTTTCAGGGGTTCACCCGCTTCGCCCGCACGTATTGGCCACCCTAAAGCCCTGACGCCACCCTGGACTATACCCTTATGGGCTTAAAATAGCCCCGCTGAGAGCCGTCTTCTCTTTTTGGCTACACATTCCTACCAAATGCAAGGGAAGGTGCTTAGAATGTCGTCATGGCGGCTCTGGCGGCGCGTCATTAACAAACCTTCCCTACTTTCGCCTACTTTAGGGCGCGTGAAATATCAAAGCGGCCTTCGCTGTGGCTGTTGGAGGTTTCTGTCTCATATACGAGAGCGGCCATTCGCGGCGTTCAGAATTTCGGTGAACTGGGCTCGAACCGGCCGTTCGCTGCGCCAGGCCCGACCGGCAGCTTTTCCACTGTGGGTCAATGTTGTGACGTGAAGGTCAAAGTTATCTGACGTTCCACACCTACTATGAGCCTCAATACATGCCATTCGGGCGCATTTCCCTGCTGAAACCGCATGTGTCATATCTTGACGGTCAAGGTGTTCAAAAGTGGAAAAATAATGATCTTCGGATTCACAGCAAACAGCATCTTCAACTTCCAACAAAAAAACTACTAACGTATTGTTTTTAATAAGTAATAATTTAAAACTCTCGCGCGCGCGCGCGTAGCTGTGCAGAAAGTCCGTTGTAGCGGTACACCAAAGCAGGCACATCTAAAGTAAGCACCAAGGGAACCCCCTCTATTTTGGGCTGATTTGACCTGTCATTTATTGCGTGAGGCCGGCGATTTATCAGCGCGATGGCAGGGGGTTTGATGTGAGCAAGAAGCGAAGAGGCCGTGGTTCCAAATACACGGATGCGTTCAAAAGACAGTTGGTTGCCGAGAGCTATGGCGTGGGAGTAACCGTTCCAATGGCGGTGTCAGCAAAGCGTGTTGGCGTGAGGGCGTGACACAAGCAGCAGCCTGAGCACGTTTCGATTGCTGCGGCCGACATTGTCGCGTGCGGCGTGCCATCGACCGTAGGCTGCGAGGTTACTGGAGGCTGGACCGCAGAACGGCTGCATGAAGCTGCGGAAACGGCTGATGAGGCCGTTCACGGTATTGATGTGATGGCTGCGCGGGGTGCGTTTCGATCGCCGTCCCGCGTTGAGTGCGAAGTGCGGGATGCGTTCGTCTTTCGCGATCCGTTCGTAGGTCGCATGACCGTCCGTGCAAAGCACTGCGTCGGGCGCCATTACCGGCAGCAGCGCGCCCGAGATCGCCGCCTGGCCAGCATCCACGATGGCCTCGAAAGCGCGATACCGCAAGCC
>Ga0209587_1000249_pt1 | contig 26411 bp, 22 predicted proteins | sample NGEPerD_2_FD_184512 | JGI IMG/M metagenome (GOLD analysis project Ga0209587, IMG submission 184512) | Arctic peat soil microbial communities from the Barrow Environmental Observatory site, Barrow, Alaska, USA - NGEE PermafrostL1-D... | ecosystem: Environmental > Terrestrial > Soil > Wetlands >... | reverse complement strand
CTGTTCGACGTGGACGCACTGCGCTGCCTTGCACGCATCAGGAGTCATCCCCAGACACACCGTGCTCGTTGTCGTGCGCATCCTACTTAGTGGTCTGGGCCGTAAGTTCGTCGGGGGTTAGGCTGCTCGGGGTTGGGAGGGGCCGGTAACCGGGGTGGTTTGGTGGCGGTCGAGTCGGTCCAGGAGTTCTGCCAGGTCGGTGGTTGTGAATTTCCACTTGAATGGTTTCACTGCTTCGTTGTAGCGCTCCTCGAAGCTGGTAAGTCGCTGTTCGACCGCCTCAAGGTCAGTGAAGTCGTTGGGGGAGGGCACTTTTCGCTGGATGATCGAGGCGTAGACCTCTACCTGGTTGAGCCAAGATGCGTGCACAGGGGTGTGCACCATGACCGCATTGGGGAACTGCTCGGCGAGCCGGTCGATGGCCTTCCGTCCGCGATGGGAGGAACCGTTGTCCACGACCCAGAACACTCGCCTGGCGGATGTGTTAGGGCTCGCAGGTCATGACCTGTTCGACCAGGGCGGTGAACGGTTCGATGCCGGTGGTGGTCTCGCAGCGGCCGAAGACCCTTGCTTGGTGGACGTCGTAGGCGGCTAGGTAGGCCAGCGCGCCGCGCCGCTGGTAGTCGTGGCTGACGCGCATCATCATGGTCAGGCAAGCCAACAAGTACCGACGAGGAGAACCGTCGATCGCCGAACGCGGCCTGTGCAATCTCAGATCCAGACGGGTGCGATGGGGCGAGCTCCTTCAACCGAAGCGCGGCTTCGCCATATGGGCAGGTAGTGACTTCACCCACGCTCGACCGAGTCGGGGTGAAAGACGACCGCACGGTGCCCACCGGCTGCTTTGGCGGCGTAGAGGGCGTCGTCGGCATCTCGCAGAACGTCATCGACATTCTGACCTGTCTTAGCGATGGTGACCCCGATGCTGAGTTTCGGATTCAGCCTTAACGAGAAGTGCATGGAGGTGCGGTCGACTTCCGCTCACCGGCTATGAGAGTGAGTCCCGATCAGCGGAACGGACTCGGGCACGCGCGGAGGCTGCGCAGTCCTGGCACAAACATAGTTTTCGTCGTTCCGTAGCGGACTCAACTGGCAGATCCTGGCCTCCATCGCTGTCACCAAGGGGAGCGTGTACACGCCCAGAAGTGTCCGGTTGGCCCCGGCTGACGTCGGGTATCTGTGGGGAATACGCACGTAAGTTGTCGATGGAAGGGACGTTTTCGCTGGTGACGGGCTTGCCGCCGTTGGTCTGTAAATCCATCGCGAAAGCTTCGAAGGTTCGAATCCTTCACCTGCCACCACGTGCTGAAAGGGCCCCTGACCTGCGGAAACGCGGGTCAGGGGCCCTTTCGTGTACCCGGCGGGGCACCCAAAATGGGGTGCCTGAGTCGTTCTTCATCTCAGCCTTGGGTGACAGGGCTGTGACCGCGCAAACGTGGAAGGCGGACATTTGGGTCCGGCACCGTTGCCAGGACGCGCCGGGCAGGTTCGCCCCGATCGCCTCGACCAGGGCCGGCGTGCGCGTCGGAGGTCACCAGTGCGACGCCCGTTCAGGCCGCGGGCCATCAGCTGTCGCAACAGATCCGGGCTGGCCTGCTCCAAGTGCTCGTGCAAGGACTCGGACTTGCTTGAACACCTTGCTGTCCGCTGAGGCTGACAGCGTGTGTGGTGCCGCGTACGGCACCCGCGATCCGGAGCGGACCAATCGGCGCAACGGGTATCGACACCGCGACCTGGACACCGCAGGTCGCGACCACAGAGGTACCCGTCGGCGTTGACACCGGAAGAGCGCGGTGATGATCCCGAGGATGGCCCAGAACGCGACCTTGGCGAAGTTGGGCAAGCCAACCGAGTTGAACGCCGCAGCGTAAGCCGCGTGGTCGTCCAGTGCGGTGTATTTCTGCATGCCGGTCAGCACGGTAGCGGCGAGCAGGTAGAGGACCATCGCGATCGCCAGCGAAATGATGATTGCCTTGGGAAGGTTGCGTTCCGCGTCCTTCGACTCCTCGGCAGCCGTGCTCATCGCGTCGTACCCGAACACGGTCGCGGCCCCTGTCGCCGCACCACTGAGCCCGTAGGGGAAGTAGGGCGTGAGGTTGTCAGCGTTGACATAGAACGCGCCTACAACGATGACGGCGAGCACGACGCGTTCGACTGCATCGGGGCCAAGGCTGCCGGCATGCGCACCGTATTCGTCGACCGGCGCGGGCGCCCGTTCGGCAACGACGGGTACCCGCCTGCCGCGGTGGTGCCCGACTTCGCCCAGCTGCCAACGGTTCTCCGCGCTGCGCAGCGGTGGCAGGCCTTGCGTGCCCTCAAGGTCTCGACGTCCGGTTACCCGGCAGTCGTGGCGGTAAACGGCACCGTCGGTGCGCTGCCGAGAGCGGCTCAGTCCCCGATCAGCCTCTGGCCGTTGAACCAGCAGACAGCCCGCAGCCAGTCCTCGTCGAAGAGTGGCTCTCTGTCCCAAAGCCGCTCAAGGGCTTCGAGCTGACGGGCATACGGGTAGGGGATGTTCGGGAAGTCGCTCCCCAGCACGACCCGTTCCTGCAGCGCAGCCAGCCGCGGCAACAGGCCGACAGGAAAGGGCGCGACCTCCTCGAAGAAGTCGGTGAACGCCATGGTCGTGTCCAGGTGCACTCGCGGGTACATCTCGGCCAGGGTCAGAAACTCCCGGTACTCCGGTGCACCCAGATGGGCCACCACCGCGGTCAGCTGCGGATGTCGACGCAGCACGCCCTCGAGCTTGTCCGGCCCGGTGAAACCCGCCCGCGGAACCGGGCCGCTGCCGACGTGGATGACCACCGGGACGCCCGCGTCCGCCAGGAGCCCCCACACCTCGTCCAGGATCGGCTCGCGCAGGTCGAACCCGCCCACCTGTGCGTGGATCTTGAACACCCGCGCGCCCCGCTCGAGCGCCGAGCGCACCTGGTCGAGGACGCCGTCCTCAGGAAAGAACGTCGCGCTGGGGACACAGGCCGGCTCTGCCGCCGAGAGGTCCAGGGCGAAGTCGGTGAGGTCGCCTGCCATGCCGGGCCGGTGCGCGTAGGTGAGTGCGGTGAAGCGGCGTACCCCCATCTGTCGCAGGTGCGCCAACCGCCTGTCCTGCTCCCAGCGATACTCGAGCGGCCAGGGGCGCCCGATCAGTGGCCCCGCCTCATCGAAGTGCGCCCATACCCGCCGCAACATCCGCTCGGGCAGGAAGTGGGTGTGGATGTCGACCAGCCCCGGCAGTCCGAGTTGTCGCCACCAGCCCGGCACGTCGGAATCCGCTAGCGGTTCCATATGATCCCTTCCGAAGTTCAGAAGCTATGTTCAAGGGCTCTTGGTACTTGGGCGGGTTGACCTCGACCGCTGGTAGTTCACGCGGCCCGCATTCGACATCCCAAGCGCTCGTCGCCACCGCCGCTCGTCACCTCTGCGGTTGGCAAGGGTCGACCGTGATCCAGTGGCAGATTCACTCGGCGATCGGCGAAATAGTGGGCCCCTTGTTGGCCATCGCCGCGATGGATGCCGTCATGTCTTTGACGAAGGTATCGCGGGTCACGGCAGCAACAAGGTCCAAAGAGAGATAAGGATTAAGGTCCTCAAGTTCGACGAGGAGGAGTTCATCGGTCTGCGTGCGACACGCGTCCACGCGCTGAATCCCGTGCCTGATGTCGTTCCAGTCAATGAACCGCTGGGCGAAAGCTAGATCGGCATCGGTCGCCTCGTAGGGTTCGAGCATCCACCGCTGCTCGGTGTGAGGCGCGTACAACGCGTACTCGAAGGTGTGGTCGACGAAGTAGAACGACACCTCGTACCGAAAGCCGACACGAGGCTGGACTAGGAGGTTGTCATAGGTCAGGTCCTCCAAGTGCTCGCGGTGAACGAACCTCAGGCCTACGGAATCAGCGCCGAACTTGGGCTTAGCCACGTACTGGCTCGCCTGCGGTAGGCGATCAATGTCTTGAGGTCGGTCAATGGTCGGGATGACGGCGTAGCCGGCCGCATACAAATCCAGTAGGTACTGCTTGCCTGCCATGTCCGCCTTACCGGTCAACTCGGTGAAGACACGAACTCCGGCCTCAACGGCGCGGCGGCGGAAATCGTCGTGATCAGCTTGGTAGTACAACGCGGGGCCGCTGTTACGAACCACAACGACATCGAAGGACTCCATCAAGGCAGCGGCATCCATCGGGTGACAGAGGGCAACGTCGAAATGCTTCCGCAGCTGGGAGGACAAGAAGATGTCCTCATCGCAGTAACGACGCCCGCGGGCCTCGTACGCCAGGTCGGTGACGTAAAGGACGCGAGTTCTGCGGGGCGGCATGGGTTCTCCTTGTCGGTTGGGTTGTGGGTGAAGTCTCGTCTAATGCTGCGGGGCGCGACCCGGCTGACCACGCTTACCCAAGGAATCGGGCCTGAAGCTGTTTGCGCTCAAAGCACTCATCTGGCCGCATTCCGCGCGCTCGCCACGTAGGACCGTGCCGGCGGCCAGCATGCCGACGACCCACGCTCGCCCGCGGTCCTGGCCTCGGCCACGTTCACTATGGCGAAGATGATGAGAAAGCCTGCGCTGCCCATCGTGGAGATGCTTTCTAGGACCAGCAGGTTCGCGAGCACGATCGTGGAACCGGCGGTGATGAACAGCCCTTCGCCCGGGGGCACTTCCACGCGCGGTGACCTCATCGGCTCTGGAGCCGGGCGAGTCCTGGCAAAGCTCCTTTGCCTGCGCGCGAGTCGCCGGGTCCGAGACGTCTTGTGTGGCCCCGCCAGACCAAGTCGGGACCGATGACCCTTCCGCAAGTGACACACCGCGGATGTCAACTTCGCGCTGGTCGTTGTGCGCCAGACTGCGGTCATGACCGCGCTGCTGCTCGCGAGGAAATCTTCCTGCTCGCCCACAATGAGGAGTCGTGACCTGATGCCGCTAACGACACCGCCGTCTCGCGATCCATCACCCATCCGGAGCGTCACCGCCGAACTCAAGGGCGATGGTGCGGATTCGAGTCGGCTCATGGCCGGTGAGATGCGGCGTGTGCATGATCGGCTCGGTCGTTGAGGTTCGTCCTGAGGAACGGGCGACTGCCCGGAAGTGACCAGATCGTCAACGTCGAAGTCATCGACGGGACGATTCGCCGGATCGGGTCCATCGATCCGTCCATGGCTCCGGTGGAGACGATCGACCTCGGTGAACGCTGGCTGATCCCGGGGCTGTGGGATAACCATGTTCACTTCAGCCAGTGGGCGCAGACCGCTAGGCGACTGGACGTGTCGACCGCGAGGTCCGCGGCCACTGCGGCCATTCTGGTAGCAGAACGAGCAGTCGCCATCCCAGTAGGCGAGAGTCTGCTCGGGTTCGGCTTTCGTGACGCGCTGTGGCCGGATGCGCCGACACGTGAACTGCTGGACGCGGCGGCCGGCCCCATCCCGGTGGTCTTGGTCGGTGGTGACCTGCACTCCTGCTGGATGAACTCGATGGCACTGGCGCGATACGGCTTTGCGGATCATCCGAGCGGGTTTCTCCGCGAGGACGACAGTTTCGCCGTTCTGCGTGCCCTTGACACCGTTGCCGACCTGGTGCTGGACGGCTGGGTCGACGAAGCGGCCCGGAAGGCGGCATCTCGTGGCGTAGTCGGAATCGTCGATCTGGAGATGACGTGGTCTCTCGATCCGTGGGTGCGCCGAATCGCGGCCGGCGCTGATGCCCTCCGAGTCGAGTTCGGCATCTACAGCGAAGACTTAGATCGCGCAGTGGGTCTCGGGCTTCGCTCCGGCGCTGTGATTGATGGCACAGACGGGTTGCTCACGGTTGGTCCATACAAGGTCATCAGCGACGGCTCGCTCAACACCCGGACGGCGTATTGCTACGACGAATATCTGGGGCTGGAAGGCCGGGCCGCTTCACGCGGGCTACCCACGGTGTCGAAGGACGAGCTACTTTCACGCATGCGAACGGCGACCCAGGCTGGGATTCGCCCGGCAGTGCACGCCATCGGCGATCACGCCAACGGCATAGCCCTTGACGCCTTCGAGGAGCTTGGCTGCACCGGAAGCATCGAACACGCTCAGCTGCTTGCGGCGGCAGACATTGCACGCTTCGCGAAACTCGGTGTGGTGGCCAGCGTGCAGCCCGAACACGCCATGGATGATCGCGACGTCGCCGACCACTATTGGGACGGGCGCACCGAGCGCTCGTTCATGTTAGCCAGCCTCCTGAACGCGGGTGTTGTACTTAGGCTCGGTTCCGATGCCCCGGTGGCACCGCTCGATCCCTGGGTGACCATGGCTGCTGCCGTCGGCCGCACACGGGATGGTCGGGAACCGTGGCACTCCGAGCAGGCCATTTCCCGACAGTCAGCCCTTGCCGCGTCCGCGCGCGGACGACACGTGGTCGCAGTCGGAGACGTGGCCGACCTGGCGATCTGTGAGGTCGATCCGTTCGCCGCATCTGTTGCCGACCTGAGACGGATGCCCGTGGCCGCGACGCTACTCGGCGGCCGCTTCACGCACAACGCACTCTGAACCGGTTGGCCCCGGGGTTTTCTTCATCGGATGCGGTTGGCGACCCGAAGTGGCGCGCCCCGAGGTCGGTCAGTCCGGGTTGAACGTCAGATTGCTGAAGGAGCCATGCCCATGACTCGGACGACCGCTGCTGACGGCACCTGCGACGCCCGGACCAGCCTATTCGCGGCACCTGGTAACCGAACCCGGCCTCGGCTCCCGCTTCGAACCCGCCGAGGCAAATGTCCAACAACCACTTCCGACACGACCGCACACCGGCAAGGTCGCACCCGCTGATGTGAGTGCGTTCAGATGACGCAGGTGGGACGTGCGTGGGTCCGGCAAAGGATCCCCTGCGGTGATGGCTGACTTGCCCTCGCCGGGGCACGGCCACGCCGGTGAGCGTTTCCCCAACTGGGTGGCGCCTAAACTCGGGCGATGCCCGATCGAAGTTCTGCGGCGCCACGCTCACGTAGCGCGGGGCTGCAGGCCCGCCGACGTCTTCGTGAACCAGGCTGGGTGCCGAATCAACACGGGGCGTGGGCGATGCTCATCGTGCCGTTCGCCGTCGGCGCGCTTGATGCGGGGCCGAGCTGGCGACACCTGCTGCTGCTGTTCGCCTGGCTGGTTGGGTACTTCGCGTTCTTCGCCGCCGGGCTATGGCTTCGGTCCCGAGGCAAGCGCCGTTACTGGCCACCGGTGCGCACCTATGGGGTCCTTACCGTCGTGCTCGGCCTGGTCGTGATCGTGGTTCAGCCCGACGTGCTGCACTGGGCCGTCGTCTTCCTCCCTTTGCTCGCCTTCAGTTTGTGGTGCTCCTGGCGACGGGCGGACCGCTCGTTGCTCAACGATGGGGTGACGGTCCTGGCCGCGTGCCTCATGACGGTCGTGGCCGCTGGGTTTGGTGAGCCGCTCGGGGAGCCAGGGACGCCCGGCCTCGCGGGACTGGCGTGGCTGCCAGGGGCCGATCAGGGGAGAACCTGGCTGCTGGCTGGGCTGCTCCTTGCGTATTTCGCCGGCACGGTCCTCTACGTCAAGACGATGATCCGCGACCGTGGACACGTCGGGAGGTACCGGCTCTCGGTGATGTACCACGTCGCCGTATGTGTGCCCGCGTCGGTCGCAAGCCCGTGGTTGGGGGCGCTTTTTGTTGTACTCGCATTACGGGCCGCCGTCGTGCCCAAGCGGTGGCCCGGGCTGACTGCAGGAACGATCGGCGTTGGCGAGATCGTCGCGAGTCTGACCCTCGCCACGATGCTGTTGCTCGCCTGAGCGCCGATCAAATAGGCAGCCACTCGCGCCATCTCACGAGGCCGCAGATTGCCCGGGCCACATCGCTTCTTGTCGCTCGGGTGCTGCCGAGGCTCGCAACTGCTAGGCCAGCCGCGCCGGAGATGGGGCGGATCCGACGGTGATACTCGACCGGACGAATCCCAACCGCGCCGCCGCTGACCGTTACGCCCGCAAGATCCTGTCCATCGACTTGCCCTTGGCCAGTTCGTCGACCAACTTGTCCAGGTCGAAGCCGGTCAGCCATTCGATTACCTGATCCAGTTCGGCCTTCGTGCGCCCCTTCTTCTCGACCTTCGTCACGTAGGGGGGATATACCGACGCGAACCTGGTGGTGAAGATTCGGCTCATCCCTGTGAGCGAAGTGCTTCGCTACAATGCACGTTCAGCGGACGAAACTCCCGGCTGGCAGCGAACGCGTCTTCCCGCCGCGATCGACGACGTCATCCTCGACGAACTCCTCAACCCCTGACTCCCGCCCACGACCCGCCCGACACCGGGGCCAAAATCCATGAGACAGTGGAGCAAAAGTCTTGACGACACTCGTCAAATAGCATATTTGTTTTAGTGGGATAACGCTGGCCTGGCTGAAGACACGATTCTGACTCATATGGCGTACACGAGTACCCACTGACGCGACGGAGTAGACCACTGAGCCTGGCCGAGTACCTTTCAGAGAACTGGATCGACGTCCTCAATCACGCCATCGAGCACATAGACATCACTCTTGCCGCGATGGCGATCGCCGTCATCATCGGCGTGGGCCTGGGCATGCTGACCTACCGGCATTCCCTCCCGTCGAGCCTGGCAACGACGACGACCTCGGCATTCCTGACGATCCCGTCCATAGCGCTGCTGGGCATCTTGATCGGTCCCCTGGGTCTGGGTACGGCCAACGTCCTGTTTGCACTCGTCCTGTATGCGTTGCTGCCGATCACGCGGAACACGATCGTCGGGCTGGCTGGCGTCGACAGCTCGATCGTGGACGCAGGCCGCGGCATGGGTATGAGCCGTGCCCTCCTGTTGTGGCGCGTCCGCGTCCCGCTGGCCTGGCCGGTGATCCTCTCGGGCATTCGCGTGTCCACCCAGATGATCATCGGGATCGCTGCCATCGGCGCCTACGTCTCAGGACCGGGACTGGGCAACGAGATCTTCCACGGCTTGGCGCGCTTCGGCGCAGTGAACTCGCTGAATCAGGTCCTGATCGGGACCGGAGCGATCGTGATCATCGCGCTGCTTTTCGACCTGGCCTACGTCGTGATCGACCGACTGACCACCTCAAGGGGTATCCGTGCCTGACACCGTGCTTAACTCGAGAAGTCCATCCGACCCGACACCCCCTGACTCGGCGACTTCGCTGGCCCCGGGCGCTGCGCCGGCACGGACCGGCGGCGCCACCATCCAGCTCTTGGATGTGACCAAGCGCTATCCAGGTCAGGTCGCCCCAGCGGTCGACCACATCACGTTGGAGATCGCGGCCGGGGAGATCGTGGTGCTCGTGGGTCCGTCGGGCTGTGGCAAGACGACGACGATGAAGATGATGAATCGACTTATCGAGCCGACGTCCGGGCAGATCCTGATCGGGGGCACCGACGTCCTCAAGCTCGACGCCGACGAGCACCGACGCAATGTCGGGTACGTCATCCAGCAGACTGGCCTGTTCCCACACATGCGCATCGCCGAGAACATCGGTCTCGTCCCCCGCATGCTCGGCTGGAGCAAGCGCAAGACCGCCGATCGGGTCGAGGAGCTGCTCGAGGTCATCGGACTGCCGCCCGGTGATTATGCGCGGAGGTACCCCCGCGAGCTCTCCGGCGGCGAGCAGCAGCGGGTCGGCGTCGCCCGTGCACTGGCAGCAGATCCGCCGGTGATGCTGATGGACGAGCCGTTCGGGGCAACCGACCCGATCACCCGCGATCGCCTGCAGAACGAGTTCTTGAGACTCCAGCGTGAGTTGGGCAAGACCATCGTGTTCGTCACCCACGACTTCGCCGAAGCCCTCAAGATGGGGGACCGCATCGCCGTTCTCGGCCCGCATTCCATCATCGAACAGTACGACACGCCTAAGGCGATCCTCGCCGCGCCTGCCAACGACTACGTGAGTAGCTTTATCGGCTCGGGTGGGCAGCTCAAGCGGCTCGGTCTGATGCGGCTGCGTGACGCCGAGCTGCGCCCTGTTCCTGCGCACAAGCACTTCCCACAGATCACCATTGAGGCCAGCCTGCATGACGCGCTCGACCTGATGCTGGAGAGCGGACAGAGCAAGGTCCTCGTGGCTGCGGACGAGTCCGGCGAGGGTGAGGTCTTCGGCGCGATCCGCCTCGACGACCTGATGGCCGCCATCGCGGACGAACCCGCGGGCGATCCGAGTGACGACCCGACGGCAAAGCTTGACCCGTCCGCGGGTTCCTGATGGCACCCGCGTCGCGTGCGCTGGATGACGTTGCGCTGGATGACCCGGCCGTCGGCACCCAGCAGCTCGCGACCCGGAGCAGTGGTTTCTGGCGGCGGCTGACGGGCATGTCGCTCCGTCCGATTCTGCTCGCCGCGATCCTGCTGATGCTCTACCTGTGGGTGCAGGTACAGACGCTCGACTCCATCGAGAGGCGTGTGCTCAACCCGAACAGAATCAGGACCGATCTGTGGCAGCACGTGCAGCTTTCGCTCGTCGCAACGGCCCTCACGATAGTCATCGCTGTGCCCCTCGGAATCCTGCTGACCCGACCCTTCGCCCGATGGATCAAGCCGATCGGCTTGGGGCTGGGCAACTTCGGTCAGGCCATTCCCTCGATCGGGCTGATCGTTCTGCTCGCGCTGTGGCTCGGGATCGGTTTCGGGACGGCCGTGATCGGGCTCGTCGTGTATGCGACCCTGCCGATCCTGCGCAACACCATCGTTGGACTGGACGGCGTCGACCCCGCACTGAAGGAGGCCGCGCGAGGCATGGGCATGTCCCGCCTGGCCGTCCTGGGCCGGGTTGAGCTCCCGTTGGCGGTGCCGGTGATCCTTGCCGGCATCCGCACGGCCCTGGTGCTGACCGTGGCGACCGCGACCTTGGCGACGTTCATCGACGCGGGCGGCCTCGGTGGTGGCTTGGTGGCAGGCATCAAGTTGAATCGCCCGGCCCTCAGCCTGACGTTTGGAGTCCTCGCCGCTGTGCTCGCACTGTTCGCCGACTGGGTCGGCGGCATCGCGGAAGAAGTCCTGCGGCCTCGGGGCCTCTGACGTCGCCGAAATGACCACACCGCGCACGGCTGGTTCTCGCCGTACTGTGTGTCACGTTGCTTGACAGATCCCGAAGAAGACAACCTTGGTAGATTCCGAAGAAATCAACGAAATGAGACACGCATAATGCGAACGAATCGTTATCGACTCGCCCAGACGACCGCGCTCGCGGCGGTGGTGGGTGTCGCCTTGTCAGGCTGCACGCTCAACAATGCCGGCGATGGCGACGCCGTGGAGAGCGGGTCCATCCAGAAGATTGACGCGCTGGAAGGCGCCACGATCAAGGTTGGCTCCAAGGACTTCGATGAGCAGCTCCTGCTGGGTCAGATTGCGATCGTGGCCCTGGAAGCAGCGGGTGCAACCACGGTTGACAAGACGAACATCATGGGGACGAACAACACCCGGCAGGCACTCACCGGCGGGGCGATCGACCTGTACTGGGAATACACCGGCACCGGGTGGATCAGCCATCTGAAGAACACCAAGCCCATCGGCGACTCGGAGAAGCAGTTCGACGCGGTCGCCAAGGATGATGCCGCGAACGGCGTCACGTGGTGGGATCGGGCTCCGGCGAACAACACCTACGCGCTGGCCCAGACACAGGCAACGCTGGACGAGTATGGCGTCAAGACGCTGTCCGACTACGCAGCGCTTGCGAACAAGAACCCGGCGGCCGCCACGATGTGCGTCGAGAGCGAGTTCCAGAGCCGGGACGACGGTTTCCCGGGCGTGGAGAAGCTCTATGACTTCAAGCTTGCATCCGAGTACGTGCACCTGCTGGACACCGCGGTGGTCTATACCGAGCTGAGCAAGGGCGGTACCTGCAACTTCGGCGAGGTGTTCACCACTGATGGCCGGGTCTCGTCGCTGAAGCTCAACGTGGTCGAGGATGACAAGAGCTTCTTCCCGATCTACAACCCGGCGATCTCCATCCGGACCGACGTCACCGCGAAGTACCCAGGCATCGAGGCGCTGTTCAAGCCGATTGCCGACAAGCTCACCACAGAGACGCTCTCGGCCCTCAACAAGCGGATCAGCGTGGACGGGGAAAAGCCCCGTGCCGTGGCCGAGGACTGGATGCGGTCAGAAGGCTTCATCAAGTAATCCAGGTCTCGCATCGAGCGGATCACTGGTTTCCGGCGCTGAGCGTCCAAGTGGGCGGGGTGACCCTTCGGAGTTGCCCCGTCCACATCGCGTTCGGCCTACGGGCATGCGTCACGACCGGCGCTGGCGACCTGGGCAGGCGGCCAAGTCCGTCGACCACCATCCCGACGTCGACTGGCGCTACGACCACGTCTTCGTGCGGTCGACGACGCATCAGGTCGGTGATGAGGTGATAGAGCGAGACATCCGGCTTGCCACCCGGATCAGCTCCCTTGCCGCTGGCGCTGGTGCCGTTGCCGAACCCACCCTGGTCCGCACGGTGGAGATCGGAATGGACAGCGCCGATCCGGATGCGCTGAGGTCGACTTGGCAGACGGCGCTCGGCTATCGGCTAGGCCGATCGGGCGACCTCGTCGATCCGTGGGGACGCGGTCCCACCCTGTGGTTCCAATGCACCGAGACCCCCGCTACCTCCCGTCTGCATCTCGACGTTCACGTGGCGCAAGAGAGCGCCCTCGAGGTCGTCGACGCCGTTGAGTCAGCCGGTGGTCGGCGTCTCGACGAGCGGTTCGCTCCGTCCTGGTGGGTCATCGCCGACGCCGAGGGCAACCGACTCTGCGTGTGCACACCCCACGAGGCGCCACTTTCGCCCTGACGACGATGAGGTCGCGCCATTGTCCGACTTCGGTAGTTTCGTCCCGTGTGCGGATCCATCACCGGACATGAACGCACACCCCATGCGCCAGATGCGGACGTTGGCCCGTCGCGGGCCAGGCGCTCAAAAGGCCCCTCCGCGACTGCCTATTCGGCAGGAAGTGCTATTGACGGAGGCTTGGGAACCGTGGCTTGGTCGCTCAACGCAACAGCCCTCAGAGTGTTGCCTGGCTTCGAGGGTCGCAGAGGGAACGCTCGGGCGTGCCATCAAGCCGGCGGCGTGTGTCGGGGGCTGCGGGCCAGGTGAGGTGGTGTGGCGGGCAAACGCCTCGCAACGCCGGTACTGCCAGGCTTAAGAGGGGCGGCACCGCTAACCTTCAGGGGCCAGCCACTGCGGGCCGACCCTTGAAGAGCGAGTTCCAGCGCGGCCGCTGCCGCAGAACGGATGTGCTGCGTGACTCTCTCCACGGACTGCACCAGCGGCGTCGGCGCGGCTGCGATGCACATGCTCAACCGGCGAGGCGTCGTCTCGATCGACAAGACCCGCACCCTGCTCGGCTACCAGCCCGTCGTCACCTTCGACGAGGGCATGCGCCGCTGCGAGGAATGGGCCCACTCCGAGGGCCTCATCTGACCGTCCGACCCCGACCACACGAACGGAGCGAGGAATGCGCGTCCCGACCCGTCTGCAGCGCGGCCCACTTGCACGGCCCCGGGTGACCCCGGCCGAGTTCGACGCCGCCACCATCTACCGGCTCATGGTGCGGATGCGCCTGGTCGACGAGGCCCTTGTCCAGGCATGGCACGACGGCCTCGTGCCCGGTGAGTATCACTCCGGTATCGGCGAGGAGGGTATCAATGCCGGCGTCCTGGCCCACCTCAACGAGCGGGACACGCAGCACCTGGACCACCGGAATACCCCGCCGTTCATCGGCCGGGGCGCCGATCCCGAGGCGCTCATGCTCGAGGTGCTCGGCTCCGAACAGGGCATGAACCACGGCATGGCCGGGCACATGCACCTGCTCGAGCCGGAGCTGGGCACCGGCTGCGACGGCATCGTCGGTGCAGGCGGGCCGCTCGCCGTTGGCGCCGCGATCTCGCACGCCATGCGCAACCCCGGCGCCGTGGCAGTGGCATTCCACGGCGAGGCAAGTATGAACGCCGGCATGCTCATGGAGGCCTACAACATGGCGGTCGCGTGGAAGTTGCCCGTCGTGTTCGTGTGCAAGGACAACAAGTGGTCGATCACGACCTACTCCTCCGATGTCACAGGCGGAACCCCAGTGGAGCGCGCGCGCGGGTTCGGCCTGCCGGTCGAGACCGCGAACGGCGATCGCGTGGAGGACGTCTTCGCCGCCGCGGGCCGGCTCATCGAGCGGGCCCGAGCCGGAAAGGGGCCCGGCTTCCTGTACGCCACCTGCCATCGCCCCGGCGGGCACTTCGAGGGCGACGGCCTGGTCCGCCTGCTGCGGACCCCGCTGGTCATGGCGGCCGCGTGGGGCCCGGGGCTGAAGGACGGCGTGAGGGCCGAGGGTGGCGGCGCTGCCCAGAAGGCCGGCGGCGTGGGCGAGATCACCAAGCGCGGGGCGCGTGCCGCCCGGGACTGGGCGATCGGCTCGACAATGGACCCCCTGGCCAACGCGCGCCCGCTGCTCGCCGTCGGCGAGGCCGATCGCATCGAGGCGCAGGAGCGCGCCGAGATCGAGCCCGTCATCACCGCCGCCCGCGCGGCCGTCGCCGGCCGCCCTGTGTTCGGCACCCCCAAGGGAGGCACCAAGTGACCATCATGACCCTCGACCAGGCGGTCGACCACGCCCTCGGCCAGGCCATGGCGGCCGACGACCGTGTCCTCACCTGGGGCGAGGACGTGCGCCTGCTGCGCCGCAACCTGCTCGCCCGGTTCGGCAACGACCGGGTCCGCGACACCCCGATCAGCGAGGGCGCGTTCATGTACGCCGGCATCGGCGCGGCGATGGCCGGCCTGAAGCCGGTCGTCGAGCTCTACATGATCGACTTCGCCGCGGTCGGCTGGTCCGCCATCGTCAACGGTGCCGCGAAGTTCCGCGACTTCTCCGGTGGCCGCTGGGATATCCCGCTGGTGATCCGCGCCGGGGCGGGGGCCTGGTACACCGACGGCGGCCAGCACGAGCAGGCCCACTGGGGCACGCTCGCGGCCTACCCGTCGATCACGGTCGTGGTGCCCTCGACCCCTGCGGACGCTGCCGGGCTCATGCTCACCGCGCTGCAGGGCGACGAGTTCGTGGTCTTCCTGACCCCGAAGCTGCTCGACATCCAGATGCTGGAGTACCTGGCCGGCGACAGCCGGAAGACGGTCGACTTCACCAGCATCATCCCCGCCGACGGGATCCGCGGCGAGGTGCCCGCCGTCGTCGAGCCGATCCCGTTCGGGACGGCTGCCGTGCGCCGTGAGGGCTCGGACGTGGCCCTGATCAGCCTGGCCGTCGGGGTGCACCGCTGCTTGGAGGCCGCCGAGGTGCTGGCCGGCGAGGGGATCCAGGCCGAGGTCGTGGACCTGCGCACGGTCGCCCCGCTGGATCGTGAGGCCATTCTCGCCGCCGCGGCCAAGACTGGCCGGGTCGTCGTCGTCGACGAGGACTACAGCCGAGCAGGGCTCACCGGCGAGGTCGCCGCCCTGCTGCTCGAGTCCGGCACGCAGGCGAAGTACGCCCGGGTCGCCGTCGAGCAGACCATCCCTTTCGCCCCCCACCTCGAGCACGCCGCCCTGCCGAACGTCGACCGCATCCTCGCGGCCGTCCGCGGTCTCGCGTGACCCTGTACCCACCGACCTATCGAGGGAAATGAAGGAACACCGCATGACCGAGCTGCCCATCAACCAGATCGCCATCAGCGTCCAGAGCGTCCAGCACTCCCAGCGCTGGTACCGTGACATCTTCGGCTACGTCGAGGGCGGCGGCACCGCCGCCTTCATCCCGCAACTGGGCTCCGCTGACGTGCAGGGGGTGCCGGACGCGACCAGCGAGTGCTGGTGGCTGCTGGACTCGCAGGAGTTCTTCCAGGTGGAGCTCTTCGAGTTCCGCAAGCCGAAGCCGGTCCCGGTTCCCGCGGGCTGGCGACCCTGCGACATCGGCTACACGATGATCGGCATCCACGTCGACGACTTCGACGCCGTGCTCGAGCGCCTCGCCCGTCGCCACGTCACGCTGCTCAGCGAGCCGATCGGCGAGCAGGGGGCGCGCCGCGTCTGCATCAAGGACCCGAACGGGGTCCTGCTGGAGATCCTGGAGGACGACCCGCGCGCCGCCGAGCAGCGCAGCCGAATCCGCGACCTGCCGGCGACCACCCGGTTCCTCACACTCTCCGTGCCCGACCTCGCGCAGGCCCGCAACACCTGGCTGGGGGTCCTCGGCCTGCCCGAGGAACCCGACGTCGTGCTGCACACCCCCGAGCACGAGGCGCTGTGGGGCCTCAAGGGCGCGAGCCGCGAGTCGTTCGTCGTGCGTGCCCAAGACATCTTCCTGGAGGTCGTGCAGTACCTGGACCCGGTCGGCAAGCCATGGCCCGAGGGCTACCACATCAGCGACATCGGCCCGCTGAACGTCGCCCTGGGCATCCGCGACGAGAAGGAGCACGACGAGCTGGTCGCGCATTGCCAGGCCAACGGTCTGGTGCCCAACAGCACCAAGCCGACCCTGCTGAAGAAGCTCTGGTACGCCGTCTACGTCAACGACCCGATGGGCTTCAGCATCGAGCTGCTTTACCACAAGCGTGCTGGGCGCAAGGAGCGGGTCAACCCGTTCAACCTGCTCGAGCTCGGCTTCGCGCCGAACCCGGCACCTGTGACCCGGGAGTCCGCGACCGCCTTCACCTCCGCCCCGCCGGAGCGGGTCTGGGAGGTGCTCACGGATCACGACCGGATGTCCGAGTGGTCACCGTTCTCGTCGTCCAAGGTGGTCAGCCGCCCGTCGGACGGCGGCGAGGTCGGCACCGTCCGTCGCCTCAGCGGCGGCCGCGGGCGGCTGGGGGTGACCGAGACGATAGTCGTTGCCGAGGAGCCCAACCGCCTGGAGTACACGGCCAAGGGCGCCCCGTTGCACTGGATGTACCACGGCTTCGTCAGTCTCGAGCCCACGCCGGGCGGCGGGACCACCGTCACGTGGGAGGCGCAGTTCCGGACTCCTGTCCGTGGTCCCGGAATGATCACTCGCCAGATACTCAAGTCCCTGGTCAAGGGCCTGACTCACGCCGCTGAGCAGCGCACCTACTCCGTCTGACCGGCGTCTCTCACCGCACGACCTATCGAAAGGTTCCTGTCCATGCGCGCGATCCTCGCTGACATCGCCATTCCGCGGTACCTGTACACAGCTGCCTCGCAGAAGCTGCCCAAGGGTAAGGGAAAGGGCGCCGGATGGGGCCCAGGCGGCCTGCTCCGGCTGCTCGAGGACGAACCCGCGCCAGCGCTACCAGATGCACCCGGATGGGTCCTACTGCGCCCAGAACTGTCGCTCATCTGCGGCTCAGACGTCGGCCTGGCCCACGCCAAGCTGTCCACGGTGCTCAGCGCCTACTACCCGGACACCAAGCAGATCCCCGGCCACGAGTTCGTCGCCGTCGTCGACCAGGTCGGCCCCGGCGTGACCTGGGTCAAGGAGGGCGACCGGGTCGCAGTCGACGTCATCATCGCCTGCGCGCAACGCGGATTCGACCCCGTGTGCCGAAGCTGCGCCGCAGGCAAGCCGAACGTGTGCGAGCGATTCGACCTCCCCGGTGTCTCGGGCTGCTCCGCGCCCACGCTGGGCTTCTCCCGCAAGACCGGCGGCGGATGGTCCGAGCAGGTGAGCGCCCACGAGTCGCAGCTCTTCCCGATCGGAGACCTCCCCTCAGCGCGGGCCGCCCTCACCGAACCGGCATCAGTGTCCCTGCACTCCGCACTGCACTGGAACGGGCAGGGAGAGCGGGCCGTCGTCATCGGCCCCGGGGCCATCGGGCTGCTCACCACCGCCGCGCTGCGCCGGCTCCACCCGGACCTCAACATCTCCGTGGTCAGCCCCGGGGCCTTCGGCTCCCAGTGGGCGCTGAAGGTTGGCGCGGACCGGGCCCTACCGGCCGGGGCGCAAGCCATCGAGGCACTGGCCCAGCAGGACGGGGGCCGACTGCTGCACCACACCGTCACCCCGGGGCAGCCGAAACTGCCGATCCTGGAGCAGGGCGTGGACCTCGTGATCGACTGCGTCGGGTCACCTCAGACCATCGACCTCGCGCTTCGCCTGGTGCGCCCGACAGGGATGGTCGTGCTGGCCGGCGCCGCCGGGGAGCAACCGATGAACTGGGCGCTGGTCTGGAAGCGGGAGATCACCGTCCAGGGCACCACGGATCCCGGGCCCGAGCCGAAGCTCGACGGACGCCGAACCCAGGAGCAGGTGCTCGACTGGTTCGCTGACCCCACGTTCCCGGTCGACGGCATGGTCACCCACACCTACGACCTGTCCGAGTGGAAGCAGGCGATCCAGACCGCGTCGGATGGCCCGGGTGCGCAGGCCATCCGGGTCGGGCTTCGGCCGAACCCCGACCTGCCCCTCGTCGGGTGACGGGCGGGGGTGCCCATGGTCCGAACGGTGCGCTTGATGCCGACCTCTCCCGCCTCGTATGGCGATTGATAGACAATGCAGAATGCGTCCGAACCATTCACCCAGGCGTCCAGAACGGCTATTTGACCAGCCTCGGTGACGTTGCTGGTCCGAAGTTGTTCCAGACATGCGACTTGGGCGGTCTTGGACCAGTCAGCGCTGGCTTCAGATTGCAGCTGAGGCAGTAGGCGGGCATGTTGTTCGCTGAACCGAGGGGCTTTCCGGCGGAGGCGGCTCACGCGGTGGACCCAGCGCGACAACGGTCTTCTTGCCTGGCCAGAGCCGCCATGCCCACCTGGGGATCCACAGGCCGCAATGATCGCTCATCGCGGCATTTGAGTGCGTGGCGCCTGCGGGCCGTGGGCGATTCGGTGGGAAGCTCGCGGGGCACATGCGAGACAGGGCCGCCGGCATCGGACGCTATCGACCCACGGGACCGCCGAGAGATCGAGACCTACGGCGTCGTCGAACGCACAGTGGACGGCGCGATCTTTGATCTGTTACTGCTATGTAGAACGTTCATCACTGCCTCCCACTCCTGACGACAAGGCTCCGGAGCCGGGCGCGTCTGGCCGAGAGTGGACTGTGGGCCTCACGAGATGGCCAATCAGGAGCCCCGCAAAAGTTAGTCTGCTCCGCAGAAACGGGCGATATCCGGGACGAAAGTCCCTTGTCTAGCCGAGCCACGACGGAGGCCGGCAGCCACGAATGCGCAGGCTCGACGCTTGGTGCGGTAGCAGTGCTCACGCCGAGCTCGCCGGCATCACCTCATCCGCTACTTCGCGTGAGCCAAGCCGAGCCAGTGACACGCACCGCGCCGCGAGCACTGAGATCGACTCGGGCCCTTGGACGCACTCAATTCCGACACGGTCGAGCGCACCACATGCGGCCTCGAGCCCCTCACCCAGCCTCTTGACATAGAGGGGTGCCAGATCCGGTAGTTGCCAGTTCCGCGCTCACCACTGCGATGTCAGCCTCAGACGAGATCATCAGCGATGTCGTAGACGGCATCAGCGCTCGTCCACGCCAACCCACCACAGCAGGGTGGCGGTTGCGGCCGCCGCGGCGATCAGCAGGACGCGCGAGGTGGCCAGCGGCATCGACTCAGCGGAGATGACCACGACGATCCCGCCAAGCAGGCCCAGGGTCGGCACCACCTGATCTGCTGCCCAGTCGATCCGTACCCCGCTGATCCCCGACTCGAGAGCCCCATCGGATGGCCGGCCACCACGTGCCCGCCTGCACCCCGCGGCAAGGGACCGAAAACGGCTACTCGGCCCGTTCACCGGCGGGGTGGCGCTGTACCTCACGCGGCGGGAGCTGAACCTGTCGGCGCCGGAAGAGGGCCCCTGTGGCGGCTCCCGTAACCGACCGGCGGTTCCGTCGTGCTGGGCGCGCACCAGCCGGGTCGGTCGAGAATGGTCGACAAGACCTCGGAATCAGCTGTGCCCGAGGCTGCCGAGCAGGTGGCGGCTGCCGATCCAACTACCGAGCCGAGCGCCCATCCGGTCACCGACCTCGTCGGAGGTCCGGAAGTGGATGCCGGCCCAGATGCGAGCAGCGATGCCCTCGGCTCGCAGCTGGGCGCCCGTCTCGTAGTGGCGGGTGGTGCCGGTGACTGAGGAAGGCAGGTTCAGGTCGAGCCTGTTTGTGCCCTCCAGCGTGCTCAGCGCCTGGGTGACCGCACCCATGACGACGGTGTGAGCGCTGACGTAGTCCGGGAACGGCGGTGCGGGCAGCAGCGACGTCCAGCCCGGGTCGGCGGTGGTGCCGGCGTTTCCGTCGGTGTCAGCGAGACGGATTGCCGTCACTGGCCGCCAGAACGCGTAGTGGAGCTTGGTGTCCCAGGAGCTGATGACCGCGTCGGACTGCGTGAGGTTCCCAACGGCGAGGTAGAGCGCCGCCTCGCCGGCGTTGAGCTGGTGCCGGCTGATGTGGTCGCGGTATCCCGCCTGGAGCTGGGCGGTCAGGTTGCCGCCGAAGAAGCGCGCGATCTCGGTCTGCTCCGTAGTCCTGGTCGTGCTGGTCGCCGATCCGACGTCCGCGACCTCCCGGACGTCGCGGGCGTAGCGACCGGAGGTCAGCCGGGGCGGACCGGAGGGACGGAACTGGTCCGCACTGCCCACCAGGAAAGGCTTCATCGACGCCAGCCAGGGCGCGAGGAACGGTGAGAACGCCGGTGGCGTCGGCCGCCACACGCCTGGCTGCGGCGTCAACGTGAAGGAGACCGGCACCTGCCAGCCGTCCCCACGGCGCAGGTCGATGATGTGCTCGGCGGCCCTCTCCCCGAAGGCGATGCCGTCGACTCTGGCCGGCCCGGCTGGGATCGCGGCCAGTGCGGCGTCGTACGCGGAGTCGACACGTGCGGCGCTGCCGGGGAAGTAGTGCAGCAGCACCGCCCGGGCTGACGAGGCGGCCGCGGCGTCGCTGGACGCACACCTCGGGCCGCGGACGTTCCAGCGGTAGAGCGGGCGACCTCCCTCGATGCCTGCCACGGCGTTGTACACGGCCGACTGGACGTAAGACATGCCCACCGACATCAGTGGTGCCGGCAGTGCGGTGTCGGTCCCGACGACCTGGGAGGCGACCGCGTTCCACTCGACGACCGCGGCCCCGCCGGCGTGGGTGCATGTGGTCGTCGAGCCTCCAAAGTGGGCCGCTGCGGGGGTGGTAGCCGACGTGGCCAGGACGATCAGAGCACTGAGTGCGAGGGCGCACACCGAGGTCTGGGCGCGCTTGGTAGAGATGATGCTCATGTGATTCCTCCTCGTGAGTCTCGGATGCCGTTACCGCCTGGGCGTCATGGTTGTTCCGGAACGTACCAAGGCGCAGGAGCTCCAGCGCCAGTCAAGGTGTCGCACCGGACGAATTGACCGGCGATCCGCTCGAGAGGGCAGCCCGTGGCGCTGTACGCGTTCTGCCGCAAGAGCTGAGAGTCATCCTGTCGGCCCAGAGCTGACGGTGCGGCCATGAGGCTGACAAGTGCAGCGCCGGTCAGTGCGAGCATCAATCGTGGGAAGACTCGATTCTTAGGCGATCCTTCGGATTCGCGGTGTCGTATTGCGAGGAACATGGTGGCTTCCTTTGAACGGTTCGGGAGCCGCCCGGACGGGATCGGCTCCGTTCCGTTCTGACAGCCACCGGTATTGCGGCGGTGTTCAGCGGTATCACGACGGTAATTCGCCTGTTGACGTCCCTGGGCGAGGGGGCGACATTCGACTTATGGGTATCGCGGTGCTTGGGTCGCTCGAAGTCGATGGGAGAGCTTCAACCCTCGGGCTTCGGGACCGCGTTGTCATCCAGACTCTGGCGGTCAGGCCAGGAGTCGTGGTCAGCCGCGATTCTCTCGCTGAAGCCATCTGGGGTGAGAACCCGCCGGCGTCGTGGGCGAAGATTGTCCAAGGCTGCATCGTGCGCCTACGCAAGGTGCTGGGCGGCGACGCCATCGAGAGCACTCCACACGGTTATCGCCTGCACATTCATGTCGACCACCTCGACCACCTTCGGTTCGAGCAACTCATCGGGCGAGCTCGTGAGCTGCTCGCCCTGGGTGAGCCGGAGCGGGCCACCTACCTCCTGGGCGAGGCCCTTGGCCTGTGGCGCGGCGAGCCCTTCCTCGAGATCTCCGACTGGGCACCGGGACGGATCGAGCTGGAGCGACTGGTCGAGCTGCGACGCGACGCCGAGGATCTTCGTACGGAGGCATTGCTGCGGTGCGGGCGGTTCCGCGAGGTGCTTGGGTCGGCTGTTCGCCTGGTCCAGGAAGCTCCGTTCCGCGAGCGGCGATGGGGGCTGCTGGCGTTGGCGCAATATCAGGACGGCCGGCAGCACGACGCGCTGGAGACCCTTCACCGCGCCCGCTCCGTGGTGGTCAACGAGCTTGGACTGGATCCCGGCCCTGACCTGAACTCCCTCGAGCAGGCCATCCTCCACCATGACCCCTCACTGGCCGTGACAGCTGCGTTGCCGGAAACGAGCCAGGTGTGCCCGTACCTCGGGCTGTTGGCCTACGACATCTCTGACGCCACGGCGTACTTCGGGCGGGAAACGGACATCGCAGCGTGCCTTGACCGCATGGACGCCGCGGGGGTCTTGGCCATCGTCGGGCCCTCGGGGAGCGGTAAGTCATCCCTTGCACGGGCAGGCGTGGTTGCTGCGCTGGAGCGCGACGGCCGCAGGGTTCGCGTGATCACGCCGGGAAGCCTGCCGATGGATGCACTGGCGGGTATGCCGCGCGGCGCGGGCAGCGTCCTGCTGGTCGACCAGTGCGAAGAAGCGCTGGCCGTGGGTGATAGCTCGACGGAGCGGGTTGGGTTCTTCGCGGCATTGGCCGACTTCGCTGGATCTGGCCAGCTCATCGTGACCCTTCGTGCGGACCGCCTCGGCGAGGTCTCCGTCTATCCCGCGTTCGCGCACCTGGTGGAGCGCGGTCTGTACCTCCTCGGCCCGATGAACCAAGTCGAGCTTCGGCGAGCGATCGAGAGCCCGGCCGAACAAGCGGGGCTGCGCCTGGAGCCTGGCCTGGTCGACCTCCTGGTCCGAGAGATCGAAGGGGCGCCGGGCGCACTTCCACTCCTGTCCCACGTGCTGCGACAGACCTGGACGCGGCGCGAGGGAGCGACCCTGACGGTGGCTGGATATCGGGCCACCGGTGGGGTGCGGGAGGCGGTATCGCAATCAGCAGAGAGCCTGTTCCGGGATCTGACCCAATCCCAGCAGAGCATGTTGCGTGACCTTATGCTGCGCCTTGTCATCCCGGACGCCTCGGGTGATCCGGTCCGTACGCGGGCGCCTCGCCGTTCCCTGCCCGCTGACGACGAGCACGAGATGCTCATCGAGAGACTGGTCAGGGCGCGACTGGTCAGCAGCGACGGCGATACCGTCGAGATCGCTCATGAGTCGCTCGCCGTTGCCTGGCCACGTCTGCAGTCCTGGCTTGACGACGACGTCGAGGGCCTGCGGGTCATGCGTCATCTCTCTGTGGCCGCTGTCAGCTGGGATGAGCTCGGGCGGCCCGACAGCGAGCTGTACAGGGGCGTCCGCCAGAGCAGCGCGGAGCATTGGCGGAACACCAGGGACCCCGACCTCACGCCGGCAGAGCGCGAGTTCCTCGACGCGTCAGCCGCGCTCGCCGAAACGACGGCACGCGCCACCGAGCAGCAGGTCCGCCGTGAGCGCCGCACGAACAGACGCCTTCGGGCAGGGCTTGCTGCCGTCGCAGCGGTCTCCGTCGTCGCGCTCGTTGCCGGTTTCGTTGCAGTGAACGCAGCGAACCGCGCGGAGCGTCAGAGCGTGTCTGCCGACGCGCGCTTGCTGGGGTCGGAGGCTCTGCGAAACACCGACATCGACCGCGCACTCCTGCTCGCCGTTGCCGCCACCAAGCTGGATGACACACCTGACACGCGGAGCAACCTGACATCCGTGCTCGACCGCGCACCCCAGCTGATCGATACGGCAAGACGCGGCCCCATGCTCTCGATCGCAATGCGGCCGGACGGACAGAAACTGGCCACGGGCGGCGTCACGAGCGGGGTGAGCATCGTCGACCCCGCCACCCTGACCGAGGTCGCGCGCAACTTCGACGTGCCGGTACGCAGGGTTCAGTTCAGTCCCGACGGCAGCCAACTCGTTGTCGCCGTCAACCCTTGGAAACCCACGGGGGACCGCCGAATCGACCCGATCCCGCTGCGTCTGCTTGACCCCGACACCGCCGCGCTGTCGAAGGACCAGCTTGGCGGAGTCCCCCCGGGACGCGTCGTGCACAACGAGTTCCTGTTCAGCACCAACGGCCGCTGGCTTGCAGCGGCGTTTATCCACCCCAACCAGGCGGACACGGACAGTTGGATCCGAGTGTGGGATACCCGGGACTTCACGCGGCCCGTCGCGGCTTTCACGCTGCCGTACATCGCCGCCAATATTGCGGTGAACAACGACGGGACGCGAGCGTATGTCGCGGAAGACGATCGTGTCCACGCCGTCGACCTCGCTCGTCAGCGCGAAACTGGGTCCGCTCCGATCAGCGACGCCGGGTTCGGCGGGGTTGTCGCGCTCACCCCCGACGGCAAGAGCGTCGCCGTGATGCTTGACAAGACGATCACCCTGCTCGACCCCGAGCAGCTCTCGGTTCAGAGGGTCATCGCAGAAGACGGGGTAGTAGGCGGCGACCTTGCCATCTCCGCGACAGGGGACAAGATCGGCTATGCCGTGGACGACGTGCTCGTCGTGCGAGCGCTCTCGGACCCCGACGCGGCCGGCGTCCGGTTCCCCCTCGGTGACAAGATCGCCCCGAGCGGGATCGCGTTCAGTCCCGACGGGCGAACGGTCTATGCCACGAGGGTGGACGGACTGCTGCTGGCGTGGGACACAGCCGGGGATCGACAGTTTGTCCGCACGCGGCCCCTTTCACCCCGGCCAGACCCCGCCGAAGTCGGCTACTCTCGGGTCTCCCCTGACGGCCGCACCGTGGCGTACCTCCTCACTGACGGCAAAGAGTCGTATGCGGTCCAGTTCCTCGACCTCCGGTCGGGTGCGTGGACCCGCCGCAGCCCCTTTGTGCACACGCCGGGATACTTCACCGACGTCACCTGGCGCCCGGACAGCACCGAACTGGCGGTCGTCCAGGCCGACTACACCGTCCGGCGCTTCGATCGCAGCACCGGCATCGCCGTGAACGACGACGTGCCTGCCGAGCATGGCGTCCTCAGCTCAGTCGGGTTCAGCGGGGATGGGTCGCAGCTGCTGGTGGGCACGGACCACGGCTGGGTACACACCATCAACACCGTGCCCGGGCGGCCAGCCGTCAGGCCCATCCTGGTGATGGCCGAGATCCCCGTGCTCGCCATTGGTGTTAATCATGACGGCAGCCGCGCGCTGACCTCTGTCTTTGGCAAAGTTCAGCTCCTTGATGTGTCTGCGGGCGCCGTCCTTCGCAGGGCGGACATCGGCTTCCAGGCGCTGTCGTTCGCCTGGTCGCGCGACATGGCGACCGTTGCGGTCAGCGGCATTGACAGCTCGACGGACGGCTCCGGACGGGTTGCCTTGCTCGACCCGGTGACCTTGAAGACGAGGTCGCCGTCGGCCGGTCCGCAGACCGCCGGAGGCTGGTTCGTCGCCTACTCCCGAGACGGCGGCCGGTTCGTGACCGCCTCGGCGGGCAGGGTGAGCCTCTGGGAGTCGGCCACAGCCCGCCTTCTGGGCTCGATGAGCGTCGAGGGGGCAGACGGCGCGGGCTTCGGCGCGGATAACAACGTGCTCATCGCCTCGACCGTCCCGTCGGTGTCGGAATGGGACCCTCGGCCGCAGGCAGCAGTCGAGGCCGCCTGCCGGCTGGCGGGGCGCGACCTCACGATGCAGGAGTGGGAGACCTATCTCCCGAACCGTCCTTACTCCTCGGTTTGCCATTACTGAGGCGTATTCGAGGTCCCCGATTACCCCCACGCGGAGCGACCGCTGGCGTCACCTGACGGGCCACTCATCAGATTGCTCCTACTGTTCACCGTCATTGGCGTGGCAGGTGGCCGCAGAGGAGGCCGCGGCCAAGAAGACAGCCGACCACCTACTCGGCCGACTTCCACCTCTGCTACCGCAGGGTCGGCACCTCGGTCGCCGAGGGCAGACTGCCGCTCGCCAGGGGGATGGGACCGGGCTGAGCCGGCCCGGCTGAATCAACGAATGAGCCAGCGGGTCATCACCTGGACTGCACTCGCTGCCGTCCCGGCAACCAATGGCTGACCGGTCACCGATCCTTGTGCGACACGCCCACCGGCGGCTCTCGGGCAGAGGAGAAGCTGGCGAGATCCTTTATTTGCGCGCGAAGCTGACCCTTTCCAGCCCATCCATCCGCCGGGCGAACAAGGACGAACTGCCTTCTATTGCAGGCTTTCTCGTCGATAACCCACTCGGCACGGGAGATCGCGTATGATTTCGTAGCCGCTGCTGGGGGCCCTAGGTCCCCATGTTGCCTCGTGTCAAGATGCCCGCTTACGGGTCTTCGTTGCCTCACGAGTGGATGCCCGCGTAGCAGTTGGTGCTCTCACTGGTAGCCGG
>Ga0209587_1000248_pt1 | contig 26423 bp, 23 predicted proteins | sample NGEPerD_2_FD_184512 | JGI IMG/M metagenome (GOLD analysis project Ga0209587, IMG submission 184512) | Arctic peat soil microbial communities from the Barrow Environmental Observatory site, Barrow, Alaska, USA - NGEE PermafrostL1-D... | ecosystem: Environmental > Terrestrial > Soil > Wetlands >... | reverse complement strand
GCGTGCCGGTCAGCGTCGCTGCATCATGATGGCTTATTATTACGGCCATACCCACGACGAGCTGTCGACGCTGACCGGCACGCCGCTCGGTACCGTCAAGGCGTGGATTCGTCGCGGTCTAGAGAAATTGCGGGAATGCCTCGGCTAGATCGCTATCAGGATCGCAAGGTCTACGATGCGCTGGCCGGTGACTATGTGCTTGGCACCATGGGTGGCCGCGCGCGCCGCCGCTTCCTGGAGCTGATGGCCGAGCGGGGCTATATCCGCGAAGCGGCGGGGGCGTGGGAGCGGCGCCTGCATCCGCTGGGTCTCAATATCATCCCCATCACGCCCCATCCACGGGTATGGCGCAAAATCCGACGCGAAATTCGTACCTACCGCGTGCCGCAAGCGGCGGGTTTGTGGAGCAATCTCTGGATATGGCGTTCGATCGCGGGGGTGGCGGTGCTTGCATGCGTCGGGCTGACGGTATGGCAGACCGCACTGCCGCCGCCAGTGACGCTGATACCCGGCTACGTGGCGGTGCTCGTGGATGCACAGCAGGCGCCGGCGATCGTCGCCACCGCGCCGCGCGATACGCAGCGCCTGACCGTACTCATGATGCAGGCGCCGAAGCTCGGCGCGAAATCGGATTTTGAGTTGTGGGCGATTGCCGGTCCGGGCCAGGCGCCGGTTTCAATAGCTGTATTGCCCAGAAATCAGGAGATCCTGATTGATCTCGACGCCCAGGACAGACAAGTGATTCTTAGCTCCGGCGCGTTCGCGATCAGCCGCGAACCGAAAGGCGGTTCGCCCACCGGCGCGCCCACCGGTCCGGTGCTGTATCAGGGCGAACTGGTCACGCTTTAGAAGGATTTATCCGCGGTCAGGTCGCGCGGTTTGCTTAAAACGTCCGCCGCGCATGTAAAAAGTATCTCTGTTCCGGCTTGTGTCACCGTCGAGCTTGTATAAAACTTCAACAGCAAGGTAAATAAACCCGCCGCACTGGCGGCGCTGTCAGAGGGTAGTCAATGAGTGACAAAATCGTAAAGAGTGAAGCGCAGTGGCGTCAGGAATTAACGCCGGAACAATTTGATGTATGCCGAGGCAAGGGCACGGAGCCACCGTTTACGGGTGTGTACGACGATGCCAAAGGCCAGGGGGTTTACCTGTGCGCATGCTGCGGTAACCCGCTATTCGACTCTGACAAGAAGTTCGATTCCGGCACCGGCTGGCCCAGTTTCCGGGCGCCCGTCGATGGGAGCCACGTCGATACCGAAGCCGACCTGAGTCACGGCATGCGGCGCGTAGAGGTCGCATGCAGTCGTTGCGACGCGCATCTGGGCCATGTGTTCGACGACGGTCCGGCGCCCACCGGGCAGCGATATTGTATTAATTCCGTGGCACTGGATTTGCGGTCAGACGACGACGATGGCGAGAACAACTGAGGCCTGTCGCAACGCCCCATTGGCCCGCAGTCGCCCATGAGTTGAATCGGGGGGCCGACGGAGGCATCGCTCTGCGCATGGTCGAATCCATGGACACCAGGCCGCAAGGCACCGCGTCCTGTAGGCTGGTTGTCGATCTGGCCACCCGGCAAAAACGTCGCCGCCGGGTTGAACTCGCCCTGCGCAGCCGCTTCGCTATTAACCTAAGCGCAACCGCCGCAGGATCAGCTCGGAGCGCGCGCCTTGTCGCGCGGTTCGATGTCGCGCAGCGTCGGAAGTCTTGCAGCAACCCAGTGCGTGACGGCCCAGCGCCAGATGTCATCAAGAGGTGCTTCGCATACCGCGGACGGCGGTCGGTGATTAAGAAACGCGAGTGCGGCGATCAGCTCGGGCACGGGATCGCGCAGAGACAGCGGCCTGGCGTGCGTTTGCTTGCTGAGCTTGAATCCCCGTCTGTCCACCGCGACCGGCAGATGGAGATAGCCCGGCGTAGGCAATCGTAGCAGTTGCTGCAGATGAATATGTCTTGCCGTGGTGTCCAGCAGATCCGCGCCACGCACAATCTGCGAAATGCCCTGCTCGGCATCGTCAACCACCACTGCCAGATGGTAGGCAACGAATCCGTCCGCGCGGGAGACAAGAAAATCGCCGACCTCTGATTCAAGGTGCTGACAACAGCTGCCAAAATGCTGGTCATCGAAGCAGATCGGCTGGTTATGTGTAATCACGCGCAAGCTGCGACCGCGCGTCAAATCGCGGCTGCGGCAGGTGCCTGCATAAATGGTACTGAACGCGCCGGGATTGCTATTGACTTCGACCTGTCTGCGCGTGCAGTTGCAGTTATACGCCTGACGATCGTTGACCAGATTTTTCAGGGCCGCGAGGTAAGCTTGTTTGCGGCGGCTTTGATACATGACGTCGCCGTCCCACCGGAAACCATAGACCTCCAGAGCGCGCAAGATGTTCGCCGCGGCGCCAGGCTGCTCCCGCGGCGGATCGATATCCTCGATTCGCACGCGCCAGAGACCGCCGTGGCTACGGGCCTGCAAATAGCTGCCGACAGCCGCGACCAGCGATCCAAAGTGTAGTGGCCCAGTGGGCGAAGGCGCGAAGCGGCCGATATAAGCAGCCTGGGTGGCGGGGTCTGTGGGTGCCTGTGCGCCGCCAGCCTGGGTAGGCGCGAGCTGTGTCATCGTGCTGAAAGAACAGCGATTAAGGCTACGGCAGAGAGGTCGTTAATAAACCCTTGAGCTTGCGCACGCGCCGCTCATCGGCTGGTCTGGCGGCCTTTTCGGATGGAAAAGAATAACAGCGTCCTTCAGGCGCTCAGCTGCTTTTCCTTGATCTCCTGCAACGTCTTGCAGTCGATGCACAAGGTTGCGGTGGGCCGCGCCTCCAGCCGGCGGATACCGATTTCGACCCCACAGGCCTCGCAATAACCGTAGTCCTCGGTTTCGATGAGGTGCAGGGACTCGTCGATCTTTTTGATCAGCTTGCGCTCGCGATCACGGGTGCGCAGTTCCAGGCTGAATTCCTCTTCCTGTGTGGCGCGATCCGCCGGATCGGCGAAGTTGGCGGCGTCGGTCTTCATGTGATCGACGGTACGATCGACTTCCTCCATGAGTTCCCGCTTCCAGGTCAGCAATATCTGACGGAAGTGCTCGTGCTGAGCCTCACTCATGTACTCTTCGCCGCGTTTCGGCTTGTATGGCGTGAATCCACTCACGGGCAATGTCGACAACCCTGCGGCCTTGTTTGCAACGGTTTTCTTCACAGCCATTTCTGCTTCTCCCATCAAAATAGGTCGGCTTTGATAGCAAATATTCGGTGCCCGCGCAAGCGTATGTTTAAACCTTTGATTAAGAGCGCCGCCGAAGGCGGTTTGACCCAGATTCTCAAGCCCCCTGACGCGTCTTGCCGGTTACCTTCGCCTGCAGATGGCCGCGAGCCAGACGAATGTCCAGAGGGTCTCCCACCGTGATCACGCCGCTGTCTCGCACCACACGATTATCATCGGCTCGTGTCACCAGCGCATAACCTCGAGCCAGCGTCTTTAACGGACTGGCCGTGTTCAGCGTGGCGCCAGCGCTTCTCAACCGTTGGCGGCGGGTCTCCATCTCCCTGTGCTGGGCGACCCATAAACGCTGTGCCAGTTGCGAATGCCGCGCCGCAGCGCTCATTAGCAACGCGCGTGGAGCACATTGCTGCAAGCGCATGGTTGGTTCGTTCAGGCGGCCGTTAAGTTCCTTGAACACATAGCGCGCCGCCAGTTTCAAGCGCAACTCCAGGCCATCCACGTGCTGCATTTGCCGCTGTACTCGCAAGGTCGGATGCTGGTGCCGCAGGCGACCCCGCAGCCACTCCAGTGCCTGCGCCAGGCGCTCCCTGTGTCGCCGCAGACACAGCCCCATCTGTTGTTCGTATCCCGCCAGGCGAGACATCAATTGTGGCCCATCCGGCGTTGTCAATTCGGCGGCAGCCGTCGGTGTGGCGGCACGTTGATCGGCCGCGAAATCGGCGATGGTGAAGTCGATCTCGTGGCCGATACCGCTGACCACGGGGATGGCGCAAGCGGCAATCGCGCGCGCGATGACCTCGGTGTTGAATGCCCATAAGTCCTCCAGCGAACCGCCGCCCCTGGCCAGGATCAACACATCGCAGTTCTTGCGCCGGCTGGCGGAGCGCAGCGCGTCCGCTATCGCTGCGGTGGCCGCTTCACCCTGTACGGGTACGGGATAAACGATTACAGGCAGGGCAGGAAACCGGCGGCGCACCGCGCTTAGAATGTCACGGATGGCGGCGCCGACCGGCGACGTTATAACACCCAGACAACGCGGAAACGGCGGCAGCGGTCGTTTGCGTTGCACATCGAACAAACCCTCGGCGGCGAGCTTTTGTTTGAGCAGTTCAAAGGCGCGCTGCAAGGCGCCGAAGCCCGCCTCTTCCATGTGTTCCACGGCCAACTGGAATTCGCCGCGCGGCTCATAAAGTCCAACGCGCGCGCGCAGCAGCACCGCCAGCCCATTGCGCGGCCGGAAACGCAGGTGCATATTTTGATTCTTGAACATGGCGCACCGCACCGCGGCGGCGCCGTCCTTGAGGGTGAAGTACATATGACCTGAACCGGGTGTGGCGAGATTCGACAGTTCGCCTTCAATCCATATGAGCGGGAAACTTGCGCCCAATAACAGACGCGCCTCGCGATTGAGCCGGGACACGCTGTAAACGTCGCGCTGCACGGCAAGAGTTTCGAGTAAATCGAGCATGTAGGCAGCCTAATCAATCTATTCCGTGGATTCCAGCGGTCTGTGTGGCTCCAAGTTTGGAGTGGGTGATCGAGCGTAAGATTTGATGCGGGTGAGCCGTCGCATCTGCCGTGGTTTACCCGCTTCAGACCACCCCCTATAATGGAAAATTGATTTTGCGGGGGAATTCAATGCGTATCGTCCCTCACGACGCTCTGACGTTCGATGATGTCCTGCTGGTGCCGGCCCACTCCACAGTGCTGCCAAAGCATGCCGACCTCACCGCGCGCCTAACGCGCACTATTTCGCTCAACATACCGGTATTGTCCGCGGCGATGGATACGGTGACGGACGGCCGCCTGGCCATCGCGATGGCGCAGGAAGGCGGCGTTGGCGTCATTCACAAGAATATGACGCCCGAGCAGCAGGCCAGCCATGTGCGCATGGTCAAGAAGTTCGAGAGCGGCGTCATCAAGGAACCCATTACCGTTTCGCCCCACTTAAGCATCCGCGAGGTGCTGGAAATCACGCGCGCTAACAACATTTCCGGCGTGCCCGTGGTCGAAGGCGAGTCGCTGGTCGGCATTGTCACCAGTCGTGATCTTCGCTTTGAAACCCGGCTGGATGCGCCGGTCTCCACCATAATGACGCCGCAGAACCGGCTGGTCACGGTGAAAGAGGGCGCGGATCGTGAAGAAATCAAGCATCTGCTGCACAAATACCGGATCGAAAAAATACTGGTGGTCAATGACGACTTTCAGCTACGCGGGATGGTGACGGTCAAGGACATACAGAAATCAAGCGATTATCCGCACGCGTGCAAGGACAATCAGGGGAGTTTGCGCGTCGGCGCCGCGGTCGGCGCGGGCGCGGGTACCGAGGAGCGGGTGACCGCGCTGGTGGACGCGGGCGTCGATTTGATCGTGGTGGACACCGCGCACGGGCACTCGCAAGGCGTGCTTGACCGGGTCGCCTGGGTTAAGAAGCGTTTCCCACATGTCCAGCTGGTTGGCGGTAACGTGGCGACGGGAGAAGCCGCGCGCGCGCTAGTTGAACACGGCGCGGATGCGGTGAAGGTCGGTATTGGCCCGGGCTCGATCTGCACGACGCGCGTGGTGGCTGGTGTCGGCGTGCCGCAGATCACCGCGATCGCCGAAGTGGCGAAGGCGCTCAAAAAACTGGATGTGCCCTTGATCGCCGATGGCGGCATCCGCTTCTCCGGCGACGTCGCCAAGGCGCTGGCGGCGGGCGCGCACACGGTCATGATCGGCGGCCTGTTCGCCGGTACGCGGGAGGCGCCCGGCGACGTGGAGCTTTACCAGGGGCGTTCGTATAAGGCCTACCGCGGCATGGGCTCGCTGGCTGCGATGCAACAGGGCTCGAGCGAGCGCTATTTTCAGGAGCCAGCCGACGTGGACAAGCTGGTCCCTGAGGGCATCGAGGGTCGCGTTCCCTATAAAGGTACGGTGGTGGCGATTCTCCACCAGTTGTTAGGCGGCGTGCGGGCGAGCATGGGTTATGTGGGTTGCCGCACCATCGAGGAATTGCACGAGCGCGCGCAGTTTGTGCGGGTGTCGACAGCCGGCGTGCGAGAAAGCCATGTTCACGATGTCGCAATTACCAAGGAAGCGCCGAATTACAGGGTCGATTAACGCGCTTTAACGAGTCACGATACAATATTCGCGCTTACTGCGTAGGCGCAAAAATAACCGTTCTCGTGTCAGCGAGGACGTCCGATCTCATTCGCGATGGATATTCAGTCCGATCTTATTCTGATCCTCGACTTTGGGTCGCAGTACACACAGCTGATCGCGCGCCGCGTGAGGGAAGCGGGTGTCTACTGCCAAATTTTGCCGTGGGATGACGCGGGTGATGCGCTTGACTCGACCCAGCTCCGGGGTGTGATCCTGTCTGGCGGCCCGGAATCCGCGACCGTTGAGACGCCACCGCGGATTTCGCCTGAAATATTTACGCTTGGGGTGCCGGTGCTCGGCATCTGCTATGGCATGCAGGCAATGGCCGCACAACTGGGCGGCAGGGTCGAGGTGTCTGCCAAGCGGGAGTTCGGCTATGCGCAGGTGCGCGCCCACGCGCATACACGGCTACTTACCGACATAGAGGATCACACGTCACCCGAGGGCTACGGGCTCCTGGATGTGTGGATGTCGCACGGCGACCGTGTGTCCGCGCTACCGCCCGGCTTTGAGCTTATGGCCAGCACCTCCGGCACGCCGATTGCCGGAATGGCGGACGACCGTCGCTCATTCTATGGACTGCAGTTCCACCCCGAAGTTACGCACACGTCGCAAGGCGTCAGGATACTGAGCAGATTTGTGCATGATATTTGTGGCTGTCCTCGGCTGTGGATCGCGGGCAATATTATCGATAAATCGATCAACGATTTACGCGACCGGATCGGCGCGGACGAGGTCATTCTCGCATTGTCCGGCGGTGTGGATTCGGCAGTCGTCGCGGCGTTGCTGCACCGTGCGATAGGTCAGCAACTGACCTGCGTATTCGTGGACACTGGATTACTGCGCCTGCACGAAGGCGATCAGGTGATGACTACCCTGGCGCAGCACATGGGTGTCAGAGTTATTCGAATCGACGCGGAAGAACGGTTTTTGAGCGCGCTTAACGGCGTTACTGATCCTGAAGAAAAACGAAAAGTCATAGGCAGGCTGTTTATTGAAATATTTGACGAGGCAGCCGCCAGGCGTGCGAATACCGTATGGCTGGCGCAAGGCACGATCTATCCTGACGTAATCGAATCGGCCGGCGCCAACACCGGCAAGGCGCGGCTCATTAAATCTCACCATAACGTCGGCGCCCTGCCCGCCGGCATGAGACTGAAACTGGTGGAGCCGCTGCGCGAACTATTCAAGGACGAAGTGCGCAAGATCGGTCTCGAGCTGGGTTTGCCGTCGGAAATGGTGCATCGGCACCCGTTTCCGGGCCCTGGGCTGGGCGTGCGGATCCTTGGCGAGGTAAAAAAAGCGTATGCCGATTTGCTGCGACAGGCTGATGATATATTTATCACCGAGCTGCGCCTGCACGATCTATACCGGCAAGTATCCCAGGCATTTGCCGTATTTCTGCCCGTCAAAAGCGTTGGCGTCATGGGCGATGGCCGCTGCTACGATTACGTTGTGGCATTACGTGCAGTTGAAACGCTCGATTTCATGACCGCTCGCTGGGCGCATCTGCCCTACGAGTTCCTGGATCACGTGTCGCGGCGCATCATCAATGAAGTCAATGGAATCTCGCGTGTCACGTATGATATCTCCGGGAAACCGCCCGCGACTATCGAATGGGAGTGACGCCGTCCGTTGGCGATGCTGACGCGCGCTGGATGACGCACGCGCTCGATCTCGCGAAGCGTGCGCTCGGGCAAGACGAAGTGCCCGTTGGAGCGGTACTCGTTCTCAATGACGAACTGCTGGGCGAAGGCTGGAATCGGCCCGTCGGCACCCACGACCCTACGGCGCACGCCGAAATATGCGCCTTGCGCGCTGCAGGCGAAAAGGCCGAAAATTACCGTTTGCCGGGCGCCACGCTGTACGTCACGCTGGAGCCGTGTCTTATGTGCGTTGGAGCCATGATTCACGCGCGAATTGCGCGTTTGGTGTATGGCGCCGCCGACCTAAGAAACGCAAAGGGAAGTGGTGTCAGATTCTGGATGCAGTCGGGCCGCCATAATCATCATATCGAAGTAACAGAGGGTGTCCTTGGTATAGAATCCGGTGATCTGCTACGGGCCTTTTTTGGGGAACGCCGGTCGGCGCAAGAATCCGATCACTAAGGCGCATTAGGCAGAGCAGGCTCGGTTCTACGATGGCATCCATGCAGAGGGTGCGACATCCGCGACTAGTTCCCGGGTTGACGTGGGGCGTCAGAGCAGATGCATTCGCTACAATGGATGAACCATAGTGGTCAAAAGGCCGTCCCCGGATGTTCCGTCCGCCCACTTTCGCACTTCAGTTGTTACCTTTGTGCTCTATGTTATCCTTTAATGAATCAATTCCTGGACAATTCAGGCAACAGGTTATCCAGCGCTGTCCAAGTACGGATGAATGCGCCCGCGCAGTCTTTGAAGCGGTAAGCAGTGCGGGTTCATTAGGAAAAGTCGCGGCGTAGACATTAAGTCACTGTTCGCGTCGACAAATGGCATGATGCAAGCCAGGTGGTTAGTAACCAACTATAGCCTATAGTTACGTTTTTTTGGGAGAGGTGCCGGAGCGGTCGAACGGGACGGTCTCGAAAACCGTTGTACCTTCGCAGGTACCGTGGGTTCGAATCCCACCCTCTCCGCCATCGGCTCAAATTATGACCCAGCCGTTATTGCGTCAGGGAATGTGGAGGAGAGTTTGGCGATTAATTTTTCATTTGCTGTACGCAACGACCTGTTGCAGAAATCTATACAATCTATACTATAATTAAAGGCGGAGCATCGGGGTATGTTGTAAATGACGTATTGTTCCGCGCGCATTCTGGAAACTCAGCCTTGCGGTGATTCGCGCACATAATGGCTCCCGCTACTAGCGTTTAATGTGTTTCGCTGACTTAATTGACTTCAGCCGGGAGCCATCGTTGGTGGAATTAGCGATGTGCGAAGCACGACCTCCAAGGATGTTGTAAAAAAGGAACGTTTGAGCACAAAAGTTATGAAGATGAAACGGAAGCATCTTGGCTTTGGTAGTTGCCTGGTTATTTTCGCGTTCAGTCTGCCGGCGCAGATATGCGCTACTGACTGGAACGAGCCGGGCGCGGCGGTTGGGTCGCAGGCGCCGGTTGCGGAAGCGTCGTGGCAAAAAGGAGCCATGCACGCGATGTCGCAGCGGTTATGCGGGGCGCCCGGTAAAGCCAAGGCGCCCGTAGGGTCACGAGAACAGATGTGCGTATCTCTGCTCACTGAATTGGTTGCGAAATCCGGCGAATCTCAAAATTACACCTCGCCCGCTCTTGAAAATGTAAGCTGGAGTAGCCCCGTCGGATCTGGCGAAGTTTCTCTCGACACCGGTTCCCCTGAAGTTATCGATGAGGCCACTGCTGACCAGATGAACCATAGCGATGTTGGCGCGAGTGTTGCCGGCCAGCAAGCGATGAGTGCCGAGTCGGGAGACAATCTAGTGAATCAAGGTGCCGACGGTGCCATACCGGGGTCGTTGCTGGTGACAATACTCGCTTTAATTGGGATCGTCGCGGTCGCGCGCCGCGATGTGGCAGGTAAACCAAATTCTAATCCAGTTGTTCAATCAGGGGCAGAAGTCGCGCGTATCTCGTCGCTGCGAGATGATGTGAAAGTAGATGCCGTGCATGGACGCCTGAATTAATGAGGAAGGCGATCATCAATCGCCGATGGTCGGCGCTTGTCGACCATTGGTCAGAATCGATAGCCTGTAGATTTTGTCAGATAAAGTGCCTGCGATACTATCGGTGTGACACATTCCAGCGCACATAATGTAGTCGATGAGCGAGGCGCACACGCACGGTATGCAATCTGGATCTAAAAATACGATTGCTTGTGTTTGTCAGGGCGCTCAACATAACTCCTAGTTATGTACTATTCGCGAGGAGTGCGATGGCAGGCGCGGCAATCGTGTTGTTTGACTACATCTTTGTTCTCAACGAGTCAGGTTGGGAGCATGCTGTCGAAGATTGGAGCATGCTGTCGAAGATTAATGTGATCAGGCAACTATAACCCTCTAAAAATGCTCGAAGGACAACATAAAAATGATTGCCAAGTCCGTTAGATTTTTGCCGGGGCACGCTACCAATGTCGGGGGCGATCTTAAAAATATAGTGGTAAAACACACACTGGCTGGAAACGCAGCGCACCTGGCAACATTGACCAGCGTATTGTGTTGCCTGGCAGGCGGGTTAGGCGTGCCGGGCAAGGCTATTGCGCAGGCATGGATTGTTCAGCCCGGAGTCTCGCTGGAAGGTATTTATGACGACAATTTCAGGCTGTCTCCTGACGAACCTCAAGCGGTGAGTACTGCTCGAGTTGCCGGTTCCCTCAAGCTGGCCCGCGTTACCGAGACGTCAGACATTGCAGGGCTTGTTCGCGTCGACGGAAATGCATATTTCGGTGAAGATGAAGGTTTGGACGATCAAAGCAACCAGCTGCTCGATTTTTCTTATTTTACTAAAGGAGAGCTAAGTCGCTGGGGTGGCACTATTTCTTTCCGGCGGGATACCTTGCTTAGAACGATTAGAGGGATTGAGGGAACCGATGATCCGACCCTGGAGCCAGACCCCGACGTTGATGAGGGTTTAAGTCGCGCGAACGTTGATCGCCAGCGATTGTCACTTGGCCCGTCATGGAGTCGCTTTTTGACGGAACGCACGGAAGTAGGGTTGTCCTACCTTTTTAGCGACAGTTCTTATGGCAATGTTCCGACAACGCCTGGGACCGATAGCAACATCACCGATTCTCTAAATCATTTGCTGGGCGGCCAACTGCTGACCCGCGTCACTGAGAGAGACAGACTTGCGCTGATCTTCGAGGGGCAACGCTATGAGGCGGATGATAATGCAACATTTAACAATTACGATCTGCAAACCGGTGTACTGCATGATTTTTCGGAAACATTTCAGGGAAGATTCACGATCGGCGCTCGTTACACGGAGTTCGACGTGCCCGCCGAAGTGGGGATTGGCGGTCAGCCTGCCCAGGTGGGCAATGATACTGGCTTCGTAGCCACGATCGGTGGCGTCAAGCGAACGGGCCTGACGACATTTGCCGGAACTTTGCAGCGAACGGCCACTCCCAGTGCATCCGGCGAAATCGTGCAGAATGACCAACTCGCCTTGAATGTCAGCCGTCAGTTATCTGAACGGTCCGAAATTATCATTAGATCGACAATTTACGAAACTGAGTCGCTAAGTGACCTCACGTCAAACTCCAACCGGCGGTTTATCGCCGTCGAGCCCAGATTGCGGTATGCACTCAGCCCCAGCTGGGCGGTTGAAGCCGCCTATGAATATCGCCGTATCAAGGAATTTGATACTCCGGACAGCGCGGATAGCAACGCGGTAATGTTGTCACTTAACTATGAGTTGCCAGTTTTGGTCGAGCCGGAAGCGCCGATAAAACCCTTTGGGTTAAACTAAGCAATAACTTTAGCACCGCTGACATTGGAGAATATTTGTGAATCAAGGAGATAGACAGCCAGTTATGATGCTTGGTGACTATGTCACTATTCTCAGGCGTCGTAAGCTCCAACTCATTATTCCGTTTCTTTTGATTCTCGCTGCAAGTGTCACCCTGGCTTTTACGTTGCCGCCGGTTTACCGCTCCGAGGCCACGATATTGATCGAGAGACAGGAAATACCGGAGGAGCTCATTACCACTACCGTTACCGGGTTAGTGCAGGAACAAATCGAAAGCCTAAAGCAGCAGATCCTGACCAGCGACAATCTGTGGGATATCGCTGAAGAGTTCAATCTGTACGCCGAAGACCGCAGCGTGGAGAATCGCCAGGATATCGTATCCTCCATGAAGAAAGATATTCTGGTCGCGATGGTAGACGTTGAGGCTGCAGATCCGAAAAATACGTCAAAAACTTCCATCGTAACAGTCGCTTTCACGGTTTCTTTTGGTGCAAGCAGACCCGAGGTTTCGCAGGCTGTAACCGAGAGGCTGTCGCAGTTATTCATGGAGAGAAACCGGGAGGCGCGCAGAACACAAACCACCGAAGTTACAGCGTTTCTTGGCGAGGAGGCTAGGCGTCTGAGCGAAGAGATAGCGACGTACGAGCGCGATCTGGCCGTATTCAAGCAGCAAAATGTAAACCGGCTGCCTGAACTCAACAGTATGAATATGAAGCTTTATGAGCAGACCGAGTTTGGCCTGCAGCGGGTAGAAGATGAAATACAGGCAATGCAGTCTCAGCAAATGAGCCTGCAGTCGCAGCTCGCGATAACGGAACCCTACAAGCAGATCGTGACTGAGGACGGTACTGTGTTGTTGTCTGACTCGCAAAAGCTCAGCGTACTTACGTCCCAATATTTGCAGGCTACGTCAAAGTACTCGAGTGATCACCCGGACGTTATACGACTACGGCGGGAAATAGAGTCCATGGAGGGTACGTCAGGGACTGGTACTGCTACTGATATTCTCGCCAAATTAACCATCGCAAGGGACGCGTTGCTTGAAGCGCGGCAGACTTACTCGGAATCACATCCCGATGTCCAGAGATTCGGTAGCGAGGTGGCGACCCTGGAGCAGGCGCTGCGCAACAAGAGCTACGAGCGCTCCACCGGAGCTCAAGAAGCAGCGGTCAGGCCGGACAACCCGGCGTATGTATCCATTAAAATACAGCTCGATACCTTACAGGCCAATTTGCGGGCCTCGCAAAATGAACAGCAGCAACTCACACTGAAACTCGCTGATTACGAGAGCAGAATCGCCCAGACGCCTGTCATCGAAAGCGAGTATCAGGCACTCGCGCGCGGCTACGATAATGCGCGCGCTAAATTCGAAGAAATCAAGGGCAAGCAGCTCCAGGCGCAACTCGCCGAGCAGCTGGAATTCGGTAGCAAGGGGCAGCAATTCACCTTAGTGGAACCGGCGTATCTGCCAAGCTCCCCGGAGAGTCCAAATCGGATAGGGCTCGCGTTGCTGGGTGTGGTATTCGCCTTTAGTGGAGGCATCGGCAGTGTGTCGCTGGCGGAGTATATGGACCGCACCATACATGGGTCGAAGAGCTTGGTCGCGATCTTTCACGCACCCCCATTGGCCGTAATTCCTGTCATCGATAACGGCGGACGTCTGTTGGTGAAAGGCAAGCAACGGAGACTTCCCGCGGCGGCTTCGGTAATCGCGGCAATGTTTGCTTTGGGTTTAACCAGCGCGCACGTGCATGTGTGGCCGAGCCTCGGCGCTTAGTAAACGCATCCGCTTGAATATTAAATCTTTACCAGTATGGTGTCCCGTAAATAACTGACACATATCCAGCTTTGCCATTACAACCAGGCCCCGGTCGGAATCCAGTGACATGGATGGACTCCTGGATTCCGGGTTTCGCCGGAAAGATGGCTAAGTAATGACAGTAGTTAATGGGGTCACACATTAGCAGTACGACCGGACCACACCGAACGGTAAAAAATCATGGATAGAATCGCAAAAGCCCTTGAGCTGGCGCGCAAGTCGCAAAAGCCTTCTGGCGGAAGGATGCTTCAGACTAATGTCGAAACGGAGATTTCGTATACGTACACGCGGACAGTGCCGGTCGATGTGGCGTTTCTCCGTAAGCAACGCGTCATTGGCGGCATACAGGATAAGCGCATCGTTGATGCCTACAAGTTATTGCGGACGCGCGTGCTTCAGCGCATGCAACAGAACAATTGGAAGACGCTGGGTATAACGAGCGTCGGAGAGCATGATGGCAAGACATTAACAGCGGTTAATCTCGCCATCAGCATTGCCATGAAGCTTAACTACACGGTATTGCTGGTCGATGCTGACATGCGGCGGCCTAACGTTCACAATCTGTTTGGCTTCCAGCCGGCGCTTGGGCTTAAAGACTATCTTGAGTCCGATGCGAGTATCGAAGACATACTTGTAAACCCTGGCATTGATCGCCTGGTCGTCTTGCCGGGTCGCGGTGGTGGCGATACTTCGTCAGAGCTGTTGGCGTCACCCCGCATGATGGATTTGGTGCAGGAGATCAGGTCTCGCTATTCGTCGCGCCTGGTCATTTTTGACCTTCCGCCGGTACTGGTGGGCGACGACGTGGTCGCGTTCGCTCCAAACCTGGACGCGGCCATGCTCGTCGTTGAAGACAATAAAACGCAGGGAGACGAACTGGCGCGCACGGTTGATCTACTGGAAGGGATCGATTTGCTCGGCACAGTGCTGAATAAGTCAACCGAGGAAAATCAGGGCTACGATTACTATTATTACTAGAAACAGGGGATAGGGTAGCCGGCCTTTAACTTACCGGCATCAATTTACTTCGAAGCACACGGCGTCCGGATCGATAGTAGCGGAGCTTTTGAAAGGCGCAATGCCTGGAAAGCGTCTTGCATACAAGGTCGGCTGCTTTTCGCCATACTTATAATGGGTCGGATTCAATAATGAAAGCAGTTATTTTAGCGGGCGGACTGGGCACGCGTTTGTCGGAAGAGACGTCATTCAGGCCAAAGCCGATGGTTGAGGTAGGCGGCAAGCCTATCCTCTGGCACATCATGAAAATTTATTCCACGTACGGGATAAACGACTTCGTGATCTGTTGCGGCTACAAAGGCTACGTGATTAAAGAATACTTCGCCAACTATCTGTTGCACATGTCCGACGTATCTTTCGATATCAAGAAGAACAAGATCGAAATTCATCAGAACACAGCGGAGCCTTGGCGGGTGTGTCTGGTCGATACTGGTGATGGCACGGGGACTGGCGGGCGACTCAGGCGGGTACGATCATACTTGGACGACGAGACTTTCTGTCTCACCTATGGCGATGGCGTAAGCGATATCGATATCAAGGCGCTGCTTGATTTCCATCATCAGCAGAAATGTCTGGCGACGTTGACTGCCGTCCAGCCGCCCGGCCGGTTCGGCGCTTTCAGCCTCGGCAACGATCAGCAGAAGATAGCGCAGTTTCGTGAGAAGCCCAGAGGCGACGGTGCGTGGGTCAACGGCGGATTTTTCGCGTTAGAGCCGAAGGTCGTCGATTATATAGACGGAGACGAAATTTTTTGGGAGGCCGAGCCGCTATCAAAATTGGCAGACGACGGGGAGCTCGCGGCCTATAGACATTACGGTTATTGGCAGGCGATGGATACGCTTAGAGACAAGCATGTCCTGGAGGATCTGTGGCGTACAAATAGCGCCCCCTGGAAGGCATGGTAGTTTATGTCGACTTCAGATTTTATCGTCATCGGTGGCGGCGTGATCGGGCTTAACATTGCCCGTGAAATAAAAAAATCTTTCGCTGATGCAAGTGTCACTGTCATAGAAAAAGAACCGTCCTGCGGTACTCACGCCAGCGGACGCAACAGCGGTGTATTGCATGCTGGTTTTTACTACACCGCGGACAGCCTGAAGGCCAAGTTCACTCGGGATGGAAACCGGTTGCTGACCGAGTACTGTGAAGAACGGAAGATTCCTCTAAACAAATGCGGCAAACTAGTAGTCGCCCGGGATGAAGCAGAGGATCGGATGCTGGATGAGCTGCTTCGCAGGGGGCAGCGTAACGGTGTGCAGCTTCAAGAGGTGTCGGCCGACGAGGTGCGGGAAATAGAGCCGCGTGCGATAACTTTTAAGCGGGCGATATTCTCTCCGACCACGTCTTCCGCTGATCCGAGTGCGGTCTTGATGCGTATGGAGCAGGATGCGAAAGCCGAAGGTGTGGCTGTTCGTATTTCCGAAAGCTACGTTTCGATGCGCAACGACCGTGTTACCACGACGATTGATAATTACGATGCCGGCTACGTGATCAACGCCGCCGGGCTTCATGCGGACAAGGTTGCGCGCGATTTCGGGTTCTCCAAGCGCTTTCGTATTCTTCCCTTTAAGGGCTTGTACTTGAAGTCCAGTGCGCCGCCGGGGGAGTTTCGGACGAATATTTACCCGGTGCCGGATTTGAATAATCCTTTCCTGGGCGTGCACGTAACCGTTCAGGTTGACGGGCACGCGAAGCTTGGGCCTACCGCGATACCTGCGTTATGGCGCGAGCAATATAATGGACTGGATAATTTTGAGGTCAAGGAATTCGTCGAAATAGCATCCAGGTCGGCGAGTTTTTTTGCTGCGTCGCACTTCGATTTCAAGAGACTGGCATTGACCGAGATGCGGAAATATTCACGTCGGCACATGATTTCGCTGGCCTCATCGCTCGCCCGCGGCATTACACAGGACACCTTCAGGAACTGGTCCAGGCCGGGAATCCGTGCGCAACTCGTAGATATACAGGCGCGCAAGCTGGAGATGGATTTCGTGCTGGAAGGCGACCACAAATCAATGCATGTACTAAACGCCGTTTCTCCAGGCTGGACGTGCTCTATTCCGTTTTCGCGCCACGTAGTAGAAGAAGTAAAAAGGAAACTCCAATGAATGGTAAAAAAATACTGATTACCGGAAACATGGGCTACGTGGGGCCGGGTGTCGTCGCGCATTTGCGCGCGCAGTATACGAACGCGACGCTTGTCGGCGTTGATCTGGGTTACTTTGGCCATTGCCTGACCGGGCCCGCGTGCTTGCCAGAAGCGCGTCTCGACGTTCAATACTTCATGGACGTCAGAACGATGCCGATAGACGTACTTAAGGGCGTCGATGCGGTCGTGCATCTCGCGGCGATCTCGAATGACCCCATGGGCAACGCATATGAGGAAATTACGCATGAGATCAACTATGAGGCCAGCGTCAGGGTAGCCAAGCTCGCCAGAGAGGCCGGTGTAGAATCTTTTGTTTTCGCGTCGAGCTGTAGCGTTTATGGATACGCGGAAGGGTCCGCGCGTGATGAAAACTCGGAGTTAAACCCGTTAACGGCTTACGCCAAATCGAAGATCAACACAGAGAAAGCGATTAAATCGCTCGCCAGTGACGAGTACGCAGTTACGTGCCTGAGATTTCCCACGGCATGCGGCATGAGCGATCGTTTGCGGCTTGATCTGGTACTCAATGACTTTGTAGCCGCGGCGGTTGCCACCAGAATGATTTCAATCCTGAGTGATGGCACGCCCTGGCGTCCACTCATTGACGTCAAGGATATGGCCAGGGCAATTGACTGGGCCATATGTCGCGACGCGAATAAAAGCCACGCATTTCTCGCCATTAACGCGGGCCGCACGGAATGGAACTACCAGATCAAGGATCTCGCCGAATCAGTCCAAGCGATTATGCCCGGTATCGAGGTCAGCCTGAATAAGGATGCGCAGCCGGATAAGCGTTCATACCGGGTTAATTTCGACATGTACAAGAAGCTGGCGCCGGATCATCAACCTCAAGTTGATCTGAGGCGATCGATCACCGAACTCAAAGAAGGATTAGAGAGCATCGATTTTAACGACAGCGATTTCCGAAATTCCGATCGTATGCGGCTGAAAGTGCTAAGCGGGCTACGCGAGGCCAGTTTGTTGAGCGACCGGCTCGAATGGAGTTCCAGGAAAAGCGATGGCCTTAAGCATTGATAAGTCCCTTGTATCCAGTCTTCAAGCGTAATTCGGAGCCAGGAAATGAACTTTGAGCAAACAAAGCTTGCCGGCGCTTACCTGATAGATATCAAAAAAATGGTTGATGAGCGCGGCTTTTTTGCGCGTAGCTGGTGCCAGAAAGAGTTTGAGGCGCACGGTATAGTGGCAACAATAGTGCAGGCAAACATGTCCTTCAATCACAAGCAGGGAACCCTGCGCGGCATGCATTATCAAGTGGCGCCTTATCGGGAAACCAAATTGGTGCGTTGCACACGTGGGGCAATTTACGATGTCATTGTGGATTTGCGTACCGACTCACCCACGTATCTTCAGTGGATCGGCGCTGAATTGACCGCGGATAACCGCCGTATGCTCTTCGTTCCGATAGGCTTTGCCCACGGTTTTCAAACGTTGTCGGATGCGTCTGAAGTGTTTTATCAGGTTTCAGAATTTTATACGCCCGGTGCTGAGCGCGGGGCGCGTTACAACGACCCGACTTTTGGCATAACCTGGCCGCTCGCGGTGACAGTTATTTCCGAAAAAGATGCCAACTGGGCGGATTTCCACTCGGGACAATAGCCCGCGTGTACCGGGCTCCGGATGCCGACATAACGCTTTTGATTGGAGTGCGACATGATTATCGTTGATAAAGCGCTTGCACAGCGCCAGCACGCCGAAAACCCGGTGCGGGTGGCGATGATTGGTGCCGGGTTCATGGCGCGCGGCATTGCCTTGCAGATCCTTAATTACGTGCCAGGTATGGATCTGGTGGCCATTTCCAATCGCTCGCTGCCTGGCGCGATGCGCGCCTACGCCGAGGCGGGTCAGCCGGATGTCGAGGTGGTAGAGTCGGTTGCTCAGCTTGATAAAGCCATTTCGGCAGGCCGCTATGCTGTCACGGAAGAAGCGATGCTGTTGTGCCGTGCCGGCATGGTCGACGCGGTCATTGAAGTAACCGGGACAGTCGAGTTCGGTGCGCATGTGGTGCTCGAGGCCATTACGCACGGCAAGCATGTGATTGTGATGAACGCGGAACTCGATGGCACAATCGGGCCAATTCTTAAATACAAGGCGGACGAATCCGGAGTTGTTTTCACCAATGCCGACGGTGATCAGCCGGGCGTTATTATGAACCTTTATCGGTTTGTGCGAGGAATTGGGGTCGAGCCGGTACTTTGTGGCAACATCAAAGGCTTGCAGGATCCCTATCGCAACCCGACGACACAGGCGGAATTCGCGCGCAAGTGGAAGCAAAAGCCACATATGGTGACGTCATTCGCGGATGGTACGAAGATATCGTTCGAACAGGGCATCGTCGCCAACGCCACCGGAATGCGCGTAGCGAAGCGTGGCATGTTCGGGCCTACGGTGCCGCCAGGTACGCCAATTAAGGAAGCCGTTAACCTTTATCCACTGGACGCCATGACAAGCGGCAGCGGCATCGTCGATTACATCGTTGGTGCGGAGCCTGGCCCTGGTGTATTTGTGCTCGGAACTCACGATCACCCAACTCAAAAACATTACCTGGACCTTTACAAGCTGGGCAGTGGCCCGTTGTATTGCTTCTATACGCCTTATCATTTGTGCCATTTCGAGGTTCCGACCACCGTGGCGCGCGCGGTGTTGTTCCGGGACGCAGCTATTACTCCGGCAGGGGGTCCGTGCGTCGATGTCGTCGCAACCGCCAAGATTGACCTGAAAGCGGGCCAGGTGCTGGATGGCATGGGCTATTACATGACTTACGGTCAAGCTGAAAATGCTGATATTGCCGTAAGGGAACGTCTGCTGCCCATGGGCCTTGCGGAACATTGTGTGCTCAAACGCGATATCCCGAAAGATCGTGTGTTGACGTATGACGATGTGAATCTGCCAGCAAACCGGCTGTGCGACCGACTACGGGATGAGCAGACCGCGCTGTTTTTCAGGGATCAACGAAGCGGCGAATTGCCCGCCGCTCATGCAGGACGTTAAGCATTGATGAATACTACTGTCGAACATACCAATATCACAATTCTCAGACCGCCAGGCCGGTGGGAATTTATTGATTTCAAGGAACTCAAGGACTACCGGGATTTGCTCTGGTCAATGGTCTGGCGCAGTATCAAGGTGTTGTATGCGCAAACAATCATGGGACTGGGCTGGGCCATCCTCAATCCGTTTATCCAGATCATTCTGTTTAGTGTGATTTTCGGCAAGATTGCCAAGTTGCCTACGGACGGTGTTCCATATGTTCTGTTCTCCACCGTTGCGGTCATTCCCTGGACTTACATGTCACAGGCGATGACGCAGTCGAGTCAGAGTCTAATCAGCGGGCAGCTGATGTTGGGCAAAATATACTTTCCGCGATTGATCTTTCCATTGACGCCAGTGCTTGCGAAGCTGGTCGACTTCGCTGTTTCGCTGCTCCTGCTCGTGGCGATAATGATTTATTATCAGGTGGCCCCCAACTGGAATCTCATTTTTCTCCCCTTTTTCGTGCTTTTGATGGTCACGATACCGGCTGGCGTCGGCATGTTTTTGTCAGCATTCGCGGTCCGCTTCCGGGATGTAAAGCACGCAATGCCGTTTGCGATCAGCCTGCTGGTTTACACGGCTCCGATTATGTATTCGGCTTCCAGCATTCCGGCGGATTATCGAATCTGGTACTCGTTGAACCCCGTGGTCGCTGTCATTGAGGGTTACAGGGCTTGTCTACTGGGTACGCCGCTGGAATGGGCTTACATCGTTCCGGGCACAGTCACCGCCATAATTTTGCTACTGGTCGGCGCGCTGTACTTTCGTAGAATGGAGCGCGTGTTTGTCGATGTGTTGTAAGCACTAAGAGAGTCTGTCGCGCCAGCAATCTGATGACGCCAAAAAGGGATCTACTTTATGAATGCAAACAATTTCGCGATAGAAGTCGAAGGGCTTGGCAAACGCTATCGCATTGGACTCAAGGAAGAGCGCCATGAAAATCTGGCCGCGGCGCTGGTTGACTTCATTAAGAGCCCGCTAAGAAATTATCGGCAATATCGATCTCTATATGATTTCAGCGATATCAGTCCGGAACAAATGGATGAAGAATCTGACGACGTCATCTGGCCGCTAAAAAATATCTCTTTCAACGTGCATGAAGGAGAAGTGGTCGGTGTTATCGGTCGCAACGGGGCCGGTAAATCCACGCTGCTAAAGATCCTGTCGAAGATCACGCCGCCCACCGTCGGAGAGGTTCGGCTAAAGGGGCGGATAAGCAGCCTGCTCGAAGTTGGGACTGGTTTTCATAACGAGCTTACGGGACGGGAGAATGTTTACCTCAATGGCACCATTCTCGGTATGCGCAAACGTGAGGTAGACCGCAAGTTCGATCAAATCGTCGAATTCTCAGGCGTTGAAAAATTTCTCGATACGCCGGTAAAGCGCTATTCGAGCGGCATGCGCGTGCGCCTAGCGTTCGCTGTCTCCGCTCATCTTGAACCCGAGATCTTGATCATCGACGAGGTTCTGGCGGTCGGTGACGCGGACTTTCAGCGCAAATGTCTGGATAAAATGCAGGACGTAGGTCAGGAGGGGCGAACCGTATTGTTTGTTTCACACAACATGAACGCCATTACACGACTTTGCGGGCGCGTGATCCTGCTGGAGGGCGGTCGCGTTGTGATGGATGGTCCGGCGCATGACGTCGTTAGTCATTACATGAGCTCGGGCGCCGGATTGTCCCCCGAAAAAGTTTGGCCAGATCTTGACACGGCGCCAGGCGACCAGGTTGTGCGCGTAGTTGGCGTCCGGGTTAGATCAGAAGACGGGCAGATTAGGCGGTGGGCCGATATCCACAAACCTATAGTGATCGAGATGGAGTATGAAGTATTGGAAGGCGGCCACGATTTCGCAACGTATTACAACATATTCAATGAAGAGGGGGTAAAGATTTGCACCAGCATCGATAGAAATTCAGGCTGGCACAATCGTCCTCGGCCTGTTGGGCGATACATCAGCCGCGTTCAGATCCCTAGGGATCTGCTTAACGAAGGTCTTATCTTTATTACGCCAGTCATTAAAAACATGCGCAGTAAATTAAGGCATTTTTATATGCGCGAGGCTGTCGGAATTCAGGTTGTGGAAGGAGTCAAAGACGAGACAGATAAATCCGGATTCGCAGTCAACCTTGGCGGCATCATTAAGCCCAATTGGCCGTGGGAAACGGATTATCTTTCGGATAAGGAAAGAAAGAACGCCGCCGTTTGAACGCGGGACAATGGCTATATGTGGCGGGCATGCTCTACCGCGGTCGCCGTGGTGAGTTTCACGTAGCATAATGACAACACAAGTTACACCTTTTTGAACCGAGCGGCGGACGCCTGTTCTGGCGCTTCAACTGGTATAGTTGGGCACCTTGGTGTCGGGCAAGTGACTTTCCCGCGATGATAAATCCACGAAAAATAGCAGTAAGCGCCGGGCGCCGTGTCTGGATACAGCTTCACCGTTTGGCTCAGCGCGCGACCTCGTCCACTTTTAATTCCGCATTCTCGCTGCCCGAGCAGCAGTTTCTACAGGAGTTCAATCTCGTTTCCGTCGCAGGTCCGCTGGCGCGCGGCGATATGGAGGCTGCGAGACAGGCGTTGTTGCGGCATTACGATGACAGGGCTATCCCCGCTTGGCCCCCGTTTCCGAGCCGATTTACCGATGCCGGGTCATTGACCACCGAGGAGTTGCTTGCTCAGGCGGACGACATAAAAGCGCATCGATTCGGCAACGAGCGCATTTGGCTGGGTGATAAAGTCGACTGGCTGCACAACCCGACGCCGGACCCAATGGCGCGATGGACCCGAGACCTGCATCGACACCGATGGCTGGCGATAGTGGCGGGAGCCTATGAGAGAACGGGTGACGAGGAGCACGCGAAGACGTTTGTGAATCTCATGGCGGACTGGATATCTTCCAATCCGCCACCAGTGCGCAAGGACGAAGCAAATGTTGCGTGGACGTTGATGGGCGTCGGCATGCGTGCCGCGATCTGGCCGGCGGCGTTTGCGGCGTTTCATCGATCGCGTGCGTTCACGGACGAGGCCAAGCTGAATATGCTGCGGTCCGTTTACGATCACGCGCAGTTTTTATGCAGTTTTAAAACACGATTCAATCACGTACTGCGTGAAAGTAACGGCCTCGCTTACCTGGGCATATATTTTCCAGAATTCCGGCACGCGAACCACTGGCTTAGCACAGCCACAGGTCGTTTGGAGGAAGAATTAAGAAATCACGTTAACGAAGATGGCACCAGTGTAGAGATGTCCACTGGCTATCAGTGGCTGGTGACCGACGAGTTTGATGCGACACGCGTGCTGCTGCGAGAACATGGCATGAACATGTCCGGCGCGGATCTTGATGTTTGGGTTACCAAACTATATGCGGCCCTGGCATATGTGTTACGTCCGGATGGCAACTGGCCGCGCCTGGATGATGGTTTCATGGAGGATGACCACGTGCAGCGCAAAAAACTTGCGGCTGCCGGCGTCACGCTCAACCGTCAGGACTTTGTGTACATAGCGACCAATGGCCGTCGGGGTCAAAAGCCAGAACAAAATTCCTGTGCGTTCCCAAATGCCGGGATCTACATCATGCGCAGTGACTGGGCGGACGATGCGCGCTATCTCTTGTTCGATGCAGGGCAGTTCTCAGGCTACCATGGCCACGAGGACAAGCTCAGTATCGAGGTGCATGCGTACGGACAGTCTTTTCTCATCGACCCGGGATGCTATACGTATAATACAGTCGATCCCTTCAGAGCCTATTTTATAAGCTCGCGTGCGCACAACACCGTCACGGTGGCGGGCTTGAGCCAGGTCCGCCGCTGGGAACGCGACAATCTGGACCCGGCCAGAAGCACGGATCAACAAGGGGTCTGGGTCAGTAGCGCTAGCTTTGATTATGCGCAAGGCGCCTACGGCGACGGCTACGGCGCCTACGCTTTTCAGCGCCCGCCCGGGGCAAGCATAATTCGGGATGTAAATCACACCCGCCGTGTGCTGTTCGTCAAGCCGGACTACTGGCTGATTATCGATGAGCTTCAGTCAATGGCAGGAATACAGGACTACGAGCTGATGTTTAACACTTCGCCGGAGGTCGAAGCCTTGTCCTTGGACTCGCGGCGCACGTGCCTCGCCGGCAAGCGTAACCGGGCGCGTCTGTATCTCGTCAATGCGTGCACCCTGGAGATTCAGTCAAAAACAGTTGTCGGTTCCGAGAACCCAATCCAGGGATGGTACGCCGACGGTTGGAACGGGCACAAAATTCCCTCGCCCACGCTGATACGTCGCATCGGGCCCGCTGAGTCGGCGCTGATGGCAACGTTGCTTTATCCGTGCCGAGGTGAACAGCATGTGAACCTGGAGCCGCTGGCTGTGCGAGGCGGTAGCGGTCTTGCGTACCAGGTGACTTCCGATCTGGGCGTTGATTACCTCATGTTATCGGCGGACAACAAACGTAAAGCGTTTGGTCCGTGTGAATCGGAGGCTACAATTGCTGGTTTCCGCAGCAGTCGCGGTCAGCGACCGCAACAACTTTTCGGTTAGCGATCAGACGATCCGGACCGGCCAGGCTGGTCCTGAATCAAATCGATCTGGCACAGATTGAGCGGTCGCGCAAGCTTGCGGCTCTTCCAGTCAACGAAGCAAATGGGAATATAGAAGGTCGTGGGCCGAGACATCATTCGCGAACTGGCCGGCAAAAACTATCACCTGGCCAGAATTTATCTGAACTGGGGATATTTGCTTGCCGGGTTTCGCGGCGACAACCCGGTCGTGGTTTACCAGATGGGCAAGGTAGGTTCCTCAACCGTGGTTGCATCGCTACATGCTCTGGATCTCAAGCGGCCAATTTATCATGTACATACGTTGATCTCCGAGCGCATCAGGGACCGTCAGCAACAATACGAGAAGATGTTCAGGAGCGGTGCGCCGATGGATCTGCGCAGAGCGAGTCACCTGTTCGCCAGTCAGTATTTAAGCAAAAGGATCAAAGGGGGTGCGTTCGGACAGCGATGGAAAGTAATCTCCCTGGTCAGGGATCCGATTGCAATGAATGTATCCGGCTTCTTTCAGATAATTGATTATTACATTCCGCGATTTTTCTCGAGATTCGAGGCTGGGCAAATCCGCATCGAAGACGCGATCGAAATCTTCCTTGAAGGTTACGATCACTATAAGCCGCTCGTCTGGTTCGACATCGAACTGAAGTCCACCTTTGGCATCGACGTTTTTGCAAGTCCTTTTCTGGCTTCGAAAGGTTACGCGATCTATCGGGGAGCAAACGCCGAAGCGCTGGTATTGAAGCTGGAGAGCATAAATACGTCTGCTGAACCCGCTTTTAAGGAATTTCTGGAAATTGAGAACTTCAGGCTGGTGCAAGCTAATGTGGCAGCAGACAAGAGCTACTTTGCCGCCTACAAGGCGTTCAAGGAAAAGCTGACTCTGCCGCAAACGTACGTGGATAAAATGTACGACTCGAAGCTCGCGCGGCATTTTTACCCGGAAGAGGAACTAGCTGGCTTCCGTGGCAAGTGGGCACGTGAACCTGAACGTGAACGGCCTTAAAGCTGTGTTCATTGGGTGCCATCGAAGGTCAGCGCTATTCGCACCTGGCGAGTTTACTGGAGGTGAGCAATCCCGAGTTGAGCCAGGTCGCCGCCATCTTGTCGTAGCCTGCCTGTGTGAGATGAATGTATTGGGTGGAAATGCTCTGCGGGACCATGTCGCAGTCGCCATCTGCACATGAGTAATCCAGCGCGCTGTACTGGTCAACGACCTGAACGTCGTCGCCCGGTCGGCTGACTAGCAAGTCTTCCAGAGCCTGATTGTATTCGACTACGCGCGCGTTCGGGAAGGTACCGTCCGGGTTACTGCGATCGATGATCTTTGCCAGATAAACGCTGACCGGAGTACTTGTGTCAATCTCCCATTGAGCAATCTCATCAAGGATTTGTCCTACATGGCCGGCGCGTGTGACGGCATCGAAGTTATCAGTGTTTATCGTGTTAGTGCCCGCGTGCAACAGCACGATGTCGGCCGGATTCAACATTAGCCAGAAGCGGACATTTTGAGCGATCTGTAGCGCGGTGAAACCGCTGTGTCCCTCGTGCTGCGGATCTCCGATCGGCGGGATTGCGGCCTCGCCATTCGACTCGCCGCCCACAAAATCCACCATGAAACCGTTGGTGGTCAGATCATCGAATAGCTTTCTGCGATAACCCACTCTTGCCTCCAAAGGCGGACTATTGCCCGAGGAGGTGCCAAGCGTGATTGAATCTCCCAGTGGCATAATTGCAGGATTGATAACGACTGTTTCGCTGCCGAGAGCGAAGGTTTCTGGATCGTCCACCCGAAACGGAAATGTGTCCAGCCCGCGCGGTCCGAGCGCGTTAGGCGTGTATACAAACTCGCCGGTCGTCACATCGAGAATCTCTACTGTCCCTTTTTCGGTTTGTATCGGGCCGGTAATCATCGGCACATCGGGCTGGAGGCTGAAGGTCAATTCACTGGCGCTATTATCGCTGTCCGTCGCGCGTAAAAACCCTCGCAGTCCCGTCGCAGTGAGTTGCGGCGTGGTCGAGCAACCGGCCAGCGGTACCGGCGCGTCATTGC
>Ga0209587_1000247_pt1 | contig 26487 bp, 23 predicted proteins | sample NGEPerD_2_FD_184512 | JGI IMG/M metagenome (GOLD analysis project Ga0209587, IMG submission 184512) | Arctic peat soil microbial communities from the Barrow Environmental Observatory site, Barrow, Alaska, USA - NGEE PermafrostL1-D... | ecosystem: Environmental > Terrestrial > Soil > Wetlands >... | reverse complement strand
GCTTCTACGTCGACGCCCTCTTCCCGCTCGAGCTCGGCGAATGTCTCAGGCAGCCTGAGAAGATCGTAATAGAGCGGCGGACGCGACGCGGCAAAGGCGAGCCAGTCGCCTCTGACCCAGGGCAGCTTCGTGCCTACGATCGAAACGGCCACATCATAGGCCGTCACGTCCGGTTGCATGCCGTAGGGGTAGCCGCCGGCGATCCTCGCCCAATCCTCGGTGTTCCAATCGAGATCGGCGAGATGGAACGCGATCACGGTCCCTTGCGGCTCGATCGCGCGCATCTTCAAGGCATCCCTGTTGCGGCTCAGGCTGTTCAGCAGCTTCACCACGCCTTGCCGGTAGCGCGCCATGTCGGTGTCGGAGGCGCAGGCATTATAGAAGTGCGTCAGCGTGACATAGCGCATGCCCTGGCGCCGGGACTCGTCTTGCGCACCGATATCGTTGGCGATCGCGGTGACGACGGCGGCCTCATCGATGGACGCGCGGTTCGCGCACGCCGCCGCGACCGTATCGCCGAGCCCTTTGATCCAGTCATAGACCGCCTTGACATCCGCCTCCGTAGGCTCGGCCTCGCAGTCGAACTCCTGGTAGCAGTCGTAGGGCATGTCCTTCTTGGCGATCTGAATAAAGAGACCGGAGCCGTCCGGGTTGCCCGGCAGGATCAAGTCGGGATCGCGCGCTATCTCGTCGAGCTTCAGGATGTTGCCGAAATTCTTGGCGGGCTTCTGTCGCTTCAAGGCCGGGCCGGACTGGTGACAGCGCGCGCAATGCTTGTCGAGCGTGGCGAAGGCCGCGCGCGCGACCTCACCGTCAGGCGTGACAAGGCCAGCCGCAGCGGCGCTTTGTGTGGGGGCCGTCTCCCCGGCCTGGGCACGGCCAAAGCTCGCCGCCATGCCTGCCAGCACGGCGAGCGCAACAAGGGCCAGCGTCGAGCGCCACTTCATGTCGAGCGCCATCTCATAAAGACCTCCCTGGGCTGGAAACCGGGTCTTTCCCGTTCCCTTTAGAAGGCGGCAACTGAACGCCCCATGAACGGGAATGGTTTACGGGGCGCTGTTCCTAAGGGCTAGTTATCGGCCTCATCGCCAGTGGCCTTGGACTTGTCCTTGGCCTTCGATTTTTGCACGGCATTGGGGCGCGGCGGCAACGACTTGAGGAAGGTGGCAATTGCCTCGCGGTCCTCAGGGTCAAGCTTCGCCATATTCTCCTGCACAGGGACCATGGTCTCGCCGATCACGTCGAAGTCGGGCGTGTTGCCGGTCTCAAGCAGATAGGCGATGTCGTCGGCGCTCCAATCGCCGATGCCATCCGCGCTCGGCGTGATGTTGGGCACCGTGCCGTCGCCGTCCGGACTCTTCGCACCGGCAAACGCTTTTGACGCGATGATCCCGCCGAAGGCAGTCCGTGGCGAGTGGCATTCGGTGCAATGGCCGGGGGCCAACACGAGATAAGCGCCGCGATTGACCGCATCGCTCGCCTTCGGATCGGGCGTGAAGCTCTTGCCGTCCACGTAGAGACGCTGGAACAGTCCAAGCCCGCGGCGGATGTTGTAGGGAAAGCGAAGCGCGTGCGCCGGCGCCGTATGGTTCACCGCCGGCAGCGTATCGAGATAGGCCTTGAGGTCGATCAGATCCTCATAGGTCATCCGCTGATAGGACGTATAGGGAAACGCCGGATAGAGATGGACGCCGCCGGGTGCAATGCCGCGCTTCATGGCGTTGACGAAGTCGAGCGTGGTCCAGTTGCCGATGCCGGTGTCCTTGTCGGGCGAGATGTTGGGCACATGGAACGTCCCGAAGTCCGACTTCAGGCAGCGGCCGCCGACGAGCACCGTCTCGTCCTTGATGTCGAGATCGTCACACGCGCCTGCCGGCGCCGCATGGCACTCGGCGCAGCCGGCCGCCGTGAACATCAACTTTCCATTGGCGAGGTCTGGTGCATGCTCAGGCAGCGCCGACGCCGGCACCGTCACAGGCATCGTCAGCAGATAGAAGGCCATCGCACCCGCGGCGACGAGCGCGAGGATCACAAGGAAGGCTCTGCGCAAGACCACGTCCTCCCTTAGGGGCCTAGTCCTTCTTGACGCGATAGGCCTTGTGGCACTTCTTGCACATTTGCGTCATCTCGCCGAACGCGGCCTTGAACGGTCCCGCCCCTTGCTCGGCCGCAGCGGCTGCCGCCGTGCTCGTTTCTTCCAGCTTCTGGGCCAGTTCCTTGAAGCCCTCGAAGTCCTCCCAGATCTTGGGCGACGCCTCGCTGTCGGGCACGGCGTCCGCCTCCGAGCCGGCGGGAAACAGCGTCACATAGGTCTCAGGCACGTCGCTGATCTCCAACATGGCTGCCGCCGCCTTGTCCGCATCGAACGGGATCTTGCCTTTGATCATGTCGCCGCCGAGCTTGGCCGCCGGCCTGACGACGTCGTCCATCAGGGCGCGCCGCTCCTTGACCGCTTGAGCGAGATCGTCGGCCGCGCTCGCAAGCCCGGCAACCGCGACCACACCCGCACAGGCACAGGCACAGACGATCAGCATCACTTTGCGCATGAACTTCTCCCTATCGCCGCAAGCATCTCGTTTATCCTGCCATGCTCGCGCGCAACCTTCCACCCAACCCGGTCACGGCATGGGCAGGGCGCGGCCTTCGCCCAGAACGTCCCATCCGCGCTGCACAGCAGGCCGTTCGGCAATTGCCCCGTACCAGCGCTTCACGTTTGGATAGTCGGCGAAATCCACCGTCTGCCAAGCGAAGCGCGAGATCCACGGCCAGATCGCAATGTCGGCGATGGAGTAATCGCCCGCGACGTACTCCACCTCGGCGAGCCGCCTATCGAGCACGCCCCAAATCCGCTTCGCCTCCTTGGCGTAGCGCTCCTCGGCGTAGGCGCTCTTGCCCGGATTGAACTTCACGAAGTGATGGACCTGACCGAGAAAGGGTCCGGCCCCGCCCATCTGCCACATCAGCCACTCGACCACGCGCCACTTCGCGGGGAAGTCCTGGCTCCACAGTTGACCGGTCTTCTCGGCGAGATAGAGCAGAATCGCGCCCGACTCCATCAGGTGCAAGTCGTTGTCGGTGTCGATGATCGCCGGGATCTTGTTGTTCGGCGAGACCTTGAGAAAGGCGGGATCGAACTGATGGTCCTTGGTGATGTCGATCGGGTGGACGCGGTAGGGCAACCCCACCTCCTCCAGCATGATCGATATCTTCTGCCCGTTCGGTGTCATCCAGGTGTAGAGCTCGATCATTCCCCCTCACTCATCTGTTGCCGTATCCGCATGCGAACCGCCTCGCCGTCAAAGGTGCCGCGCATCGTGAGTGGCTTCCTTCGCAGTTGCGGAAAATTTGATTCACCAAGTCTTCATCTCACGGCCTCTCTATCGCCCCGAACCTGTCGCGGCACCGCCACAGGCGGCTGTTAGCCAAGAAAACATGAGCGCCGCCGACTGATGCGCGCGCCGAGGGGAGACTTAAAGATGCTCAATTGTGCCCATCTCGACAACCAACACCAGGCGGGCGCCGCGTCCAGCAGGTCGAGTTTCGCCCGCTATGCCATCTATTACACGCCACGGCCAGGAACCGCGCTCGCGTCATTCGGACGCTCCTGGTTCGGCCGCGCCAATGACGGCGCCACGTTGCAGGCGTTTTCCGACTCTGGACTTCCTGGCTCGGGCTTCGCCAAGATTCCGGCTGCGCCCGGTCATTATACGGGCCTGCACGCCCTGTTCCGGGCGCCGTTCGGGCTCCGCGAAGACGCCGGGCTCGATGCGTTGAAGTCGCGCCTCATCACCTTCGCCGCACGTCGCAAGGCCGTCGAGACCGGACCCCTGACGCTGGCACGCGCGGGCCGCTATCTCGTGCTGCGGCCCGTCGAGCCGAAACCCGCGCTCGACTGGCTTGCCGCGCAATGCATCAGCGCCTTCGAAGACTTCGCGACCGATCCAGATCATGATGATGACGACGACAACCGGCATCTCAGCGACTATCAGCGGCTCCTCCTGAAGAGCTTCGGCCATGCCCACGTGATGAGCGAGTACCGTTTCTCCATCACGCTCACCGGCCCCCTGGACAAGACCCATCTTGAGCGCGTGTCGCAGGCGCTGTGGCCGGTGATCGAGGAGATCTGTGTCTCAGGCGTGACCGTCGACGGCCTGTCGCTGTTCGGTGACGCCGGTGGGCGTACGCCGATGCGGCTCATCGGCCGCTATCGTCTCGGCGGCTGAAGTCTTCGTGCGGCTCGCTAGGCTTCGGCACTCTTGCCGCGAGCCCAATTTTTGACACACGGCCCCGCCACCCTCGATCCGCTGGGGAGAATACGGGGGTTCCAATGCCCGACTACGGGGAGATCCTGGCGTTCCTTGCCGCCAACCCGCCACAACTTGAGACAGAGCGTGAGCTACACGCTTCATTGCTCGAGTTGCTCGCCCAATGCCTGCGCTCCGAGCGGGTGATCACCGGCGATGATGGCGAGGACGATCTCGATGCCACCGAAATCCGCTGGGTGAGCGTCAACTGACCGCCCACGTGGGATTGACCCCGATCAAGGCGGAAGGCCCAGCCTGATTTAGGCAAGACTCCGCGGATTCAGCCCGACGCCGCATGTCCATGGCATTTGCGCCCAAGGGCGCCGGGGTGCTATTTGAGCTTCTGGATGGGGTCTGCCTGGGCGCTGGATTGGCCAGCAATTTTTGTATCGTTTCGAGGGAGTTGACCTACACCATGAGTGAAAGCTTGGCCGTAAAGCACTCAGGCGCTGAGGCAGCGAAGAGTTCGGCGGACGATGTCGTCCGGGTGTTTTCGCAAAGCGTCGAGAATGGCGAACGCTCTAATCAGCCATATCCCCATTGGGTTCTGAGAGCCTGTTTGCCCGCCGACACCCTAGACGACATCCTGGCGCTTCCCTTCGACCCCCCATCTCTTGAAGGTGTCTCCGGCAAGCGCGAACTCCACAACAACACACGCCGATATTTCGACGCCGAGAACCAGCAGGCATTCCCCGTCTGCGCGGCGGTTGCACAGGCCTTCCAGGACAAGCGGGTAACCAGCCAGATCGAGAAGGTCTTCGGCACCGATCTCGCCGGCACCTATCTCCGCATGGAGTTCGCTCAGGACATTGACGGCTTCTGGCTCGAGCCCCATAGCGATCTTGGCGTCAAGCTTTTCACCATGCTGCTCTACCTGTCGACGGACGACAGCCACAGCGATCTCGGCACCGACATCTACGACGCCGACAAGAAGCATGTGGGCCGCTCGCCCTTCGCCTCCAATGCGGCGATGATCTTCGTGCCCGCGGACAATACCTTTCACGGCTTCGAGAAGCGGCCGATCAAGGGCGTACGGGTGTCGCTCATTATCAATTACGTGACCGACGAGTGGCGCGCGCGCGAGCAGCTCGCCTTCCCGGAGACGCCGATCGCCTGATCGCGTTTGCTGTCAGAATGGTTTGCAGAAATGGCCGGGCTCGTCCCGGCCATTTCATTTCGTGTTATGCCAACGCAGCGAGCCAATGACGCAGGACGGAGCGTAGCGCATGAGCAAAGTCGCCTGGATCGGGCTCGGCGTGATGGGCTATCCCCTCGCCGGACACCTCAAGACCCGCGGCCACCACGACGTCGCCGTCTTCAATCGCACGCGTCAGAAGGCGGAACGCTGGGTCACCGAGTTCGGCGGGTCGGTTGCCGCAACGCCGGCCGAGGCCGCTGACGGCGCCGAGTTCGTTTTCACTTGTGTCGGCAATGACGACGATCTGCGCGACGTGACCCTTGGACCGGGGGGCGCCTTCCAAACCCTTCAGCCAGGCGCTGTCTTCGTCGACCACACCACCGCCTCTGCCAGCATTGCCCGGGAGCTGCACGCGGCCGCCCGCAACCGCGATGCCGGCGCCCTGGACGCGCCCGTGTCCGGCGGCCAGTCCGGCGCCGAAGGCGGGACGCTCACAGTCATGGCCGGCGGTGACGAGCCAGACTTCGCCAAGGCTGAGCCGGTGATCGAAGCCTACGCGCGCGCGGTCAATCTCATCGGACAGGCGGGCGCGGGCCAGCTCACCAAGATGGTCAACCAGATCTGCATCGCCGGCCTCATCGAGGGGCTGGCCGAGGCGTTGCATTTCGCCAAAGCCGCCGGGCTCGACATCGAGAAGGTTGTCGACACGATCTCGAAGGGCGCCGCTCAGTCCTGGCAGATGGACAATCGCTGGCAGACCATGGTCGCAGGCCAGTTCGAGTTCGGCTTCGCCGTCGACTGGGTGCGCAAGGACTTCGCCATCTGCTTCGACGAGGCGCGCCGCAACGGCGCGAGCCTGCCGGTGACGGCGCTCGTCGATCAGTTCTACGCGGACGTTCAGGAGATGGGTGGAAGCCGCTGGGATACGTCGAGCCTGATCGCGCGACTGGAGCGCAAATAGATCAGGCGCGCGGCTCTTGGGCGGCGTAATCGAGCGGCAGCGCCGTGGTGAACTTGATCTGCTCCATGGCGAAGGCCGAACTCACATCGGACAGCTCGATCTTGGAGATCAGCCGCTTATAGAATGCGTCGTAGCGCTCGATGTCCGGCACCACCACGCGGAGCAGATAGTCCACCTTGCCGCTCATGCGGTAGAACTCGACCACTTCGGGAAAGTCGTTGAGCGCCGCGTGAAACCGCTCCAGCCACTCTTTGGTGTGGTGGCTCGTGGTGATGGACACGAACACCGTGACCCCGACATTGACTTTTTTGGGATCCAGCAAGGCCACGCGGCGCTCGATCACCCCCTGCTCCTCGAGCTTCTGGATGCGGCGCCAGCACGGCGTGGTCGACAGGCCGATCTGCTTGCCGATCTCGGCCACCGGCAACGTGCAGTCCTGCTGCAGGATGTCGAGGATCTTGCGGTCCATGCGGTCGAGCATCGCCATGGCCTATAAAAATCTCGCCTAACAAAATTTCGGAGGAATAAGCCGCGCTAAGGGAACAGAGTTCCACAATCCTGGTTTTCTACCCTAACCGTTAGATTGTTTTTCCAAAACCCGCAAGGGCGCTAGAGAAGCCGCCGGACCTCCTGCCGCAAGACGGGCAGCAATTCCGCCTCGAACCAAGGATTCTTCGTGAGCCACGCATTGTTGCGCCAGGAGGGGTGCGGCAGCGGCAGGACGCGCGGCCGCCGCTCGGACTCAAGATGCTCCCGCCAGCGTAGCATGGTCTCCTGCAGCGTCTTGCCCCTCGCATCGCCAAGGTGAAAGTCTTGGGCGTAGGACCCCGCGGCCAGCACGAGCTCGAGCTGCGGCAACGCGGCGAACAGCTGGCGATGCCACAGTGTGGCACATTCACGCCGCGGCGGAAGATCGCCGCCCTTGGCGTCCTGTCCCGGGAAGCAGAAGCCCATGGGCACGACAGCGACGCGGGCCTCGTCATAGAACTCGTCTTCCGTCACCGCCATCCACTCTCGGAGGCGATCGCCCGAGCGGTCGGTGAACGGTGTGCCGGACGCATGCACGCGCGTCCCAGGCGCTTGACCGCAAATCGCCAGCCGCGCCGTGCCGCTCGCCCGCAACACGGGTCGCGGCTCATGCGGCAGCGGTGTTCCGCGCGGCGCGTCGACGCAATGGCGGCAGGCACGAATGGCGGCGAGGACAGTGTCAAGTTCAGCCATGGCAGCGATTGAAATGACGGCGGTCAAACATCGAGGGTCATTCCGTCCTCGGCGATCAGATACCGCGCGGTATCGACCTTACCCAATTCAGCGAGCATGGCTTCGCCCATATGGGTGAGCAGCACGCGCTTGGCACCGAGCCTGTCGTAATTGGCATCGATCGTTTGATAATCGAGATGGATGGGGAGCGTCACATCGTATTGGAAGCATTCGCTGATGAAGAGGTCCGCATCGCGCGCCACATCACACAGAACCTCCACCCAACCCGTGTCGCCCGTGAAGGAAAGCACCTTGCCGTCGACGTCGAATCTGAGGGCATAGGGCGGCGCGCCGGATGGATGCTTCACCTCGAACGGCGTGACCGTGACGCCCTCCACCTCGATCGGTGTCCCTTCCTCGTACTCGACGAAGATGAAATCGAAGCCGCGCATCGCCGTGGTGGCGTTCGGATAAAGCGCCTCAGCCGCCGTGATGAACCTTGCCTCAATGCCCTTTGGCCCCGTGACGACAAGCGGCCGGGTTCGGTTGCTCACATATTTGGCGTCGATCAAGAACCAAGGCAGACCGCCGAAATGATCGCCATGCAGATGGCTGACGAACACTGTGTCGATGTCGTTGGGGCTGATGCCGAGCCGTCGCATGCCGATCAGCGACGTGGCCCCGCAGTCGATGAGGAATGTCGAGGGTCCCGAGCGGACGCAAAACGAGGTCTGAAGGCGGCTTCCCGCCCCAAAGGCGTCACCGCAGCCAATAACGGTCAGTTGCATGGAGGTCCCATCATAGCCAAAGCCCGCACCTGTCCGCGAGCCTCCTCTTTACCTGCTCCGGCCCTGTCGGGCCCCGTCTCAGGCCGGAGCGACAGTAAACGTGCCGTTAGGGATTTCCGCTGATAGTTCTCGTTAAGCCTAAATCGGGAGTCGGGGCCCGGCCACGCGCCGGCGCTATGCCATTGGCTCTTAACGGCTTTTTGTTAGTGGGTCAGTCGCGGGTTCTATAAGTCATGTCAGGAGGCGCGTCAGCCGGGGCCCCGCGGGCTCAGTCGGGATCCCTCGACCACCATAAGCGGCGCGCTTACCGCAGCGTCCAAGAAGCTCGCGAAAAACTCGCCTACAAGTCAGGTCACAAGCCGGAGTTCGACTACGAGCTCCTGATGATGTTCGTGAAGAACGAGCTGTCGGCCGCTGTGACGACGCCGCTCCTCGCGATCATCGTTGCCATGGGCGCCATGTTCTGGGCGCAGCCGCGCGCGCTGCTGCTCTGGCTCTGCGCCGTGTTCGTGGCTAAGGGCATTCTCATCGCCATATGCCGGCAGTTCTCCAAGGCCCCACGCGAGGACGCTGCCACCCCCATTTGGCGCGCCAAGATCACCGCCGCCGAGTTCCTTTACGGGGTGACGTGGGCGAGCGTGGCCTTCATCAGCCCCGAGACGCAAGGCGAGGCGGCACACACCTTCATCTTCGCCTCGCTCCTCGTCGTCATCTCGATGCGCATGCTGTTCGCCTCGACGGTCATGCCCATCGTCTATGCCGGCACCCTGCCGATGACGATCGCTATCGTCATCCGCTTCGCGCTCCTCGACAACCCGTTCTACTGGGCGATGGCCGCCATGGCCGTCGGCGTGCACATCTATTTCATCTGGCTGATGAACGGCTTCAACACCACCGTATTGGCGATGCTGGAATACCGCGCCGAGAAGGATGCGTTGATCGCCGAGCTCGAGCAATCGAAGTCGATCTCCGACGATGCCCGCTTGCGCGCCGAGGAAGCCAATCTCGCCAAGTCACGCTTTCTCGCCACCATGAGTCACGAGCTGCGCACGCCACTCAACGCCATTCTCGGCTTCTCGGAGATCATGCGCGGCGAGATCCTCGGGCCTCACGCCAACCCGACCTATAAGGAATACGCCAACGACATCCACCAGAGCGGCCAGCACCTGCTGACCCTTATCAATGAGGTTCTCGACATCAGCCGCATCGAGGCCGGCCGCTACGAGCTGCACGAGGCACCCGTCGCCCTTGCCGACGTGGCCGAGGACTGTCACCGGCTCATGCGGCTCCGCGCCGAGAACAAGGGTCTTAAGATCGTCGAGGCGTTCGAGGAGGACCTATCGAAGCTCTGGGCCGACGAGCGCGCCATCAGGCAGATCTGCCTCAACCTCCTGTCCAACGCCATCAAGTTCACGCCTTCCGGCGGCACCATCACGCTCACGGTCGGGCGCACCCCGCTCGGCGGCCAATTCTTAAGCGTTAAGGACACCGGCCCCGGCATTCCTGAGAACGAGATTCCGCGCGTGCTGCGCAGCTTCGGCCAGGGGTCGCTCGCCCATCAGACAGCCGAAGGCGGGACCGGGCTCGGCCTTCCCATCACCAAGGGGCTGACCGAGCTGCATGACGGCACCTTCGAGCTCAAGAGCAAGCTCCGCTACGGTACCGAGGTGATCATCACCATGCCCCGCACCCGGGTCATGGAGGCGTTGCCCCGCCTCGCCGAGCCCGGCGACGAGCAGCCCGACAATCCGCGGGTGCCCTGGCGCGAGCCGGGCGGTAGACGCGCCAGCTAGAGGGCCATTTTCTTGGCACCTGGGCCCGGCAATTGCCCCGCCCCGCGAGACTCCCTACATAGGGTCCGAGGAACCACCAACCGGCAGGGCCTATTGGAAACTCCGTGCGTCAATATTTGCCTGCTCGACGACATTTCAGGGCTCTGCGTCGGCTGCGGCCGCACAACGGGCGAAATCGCGGGCTGGGCCAGCATGACGCCCGACCAGCGGCGTGCCATCATGGCGATCCTGCCCGACCGGCTGGAGCTTTTGGAGGGTCTGGCAGAAGCGGAAGGTTCGCGCGCGTGACCACGTGGCTCGCTCTGTTCATCCTCGCGCTCGGCGCCATGATGCTGGTGAGCAACGAGACCGGCATGATCGCCGGGCTCGACGCCACCACCTTCGGCTATGCGGCCTTCTTTCTCGCGCTTCTTGTCTACGTTGCCGGCGGGCTCGTGACACGTTATGCTGGAGGCGCGAGCGCCATGTTCCGCGATGCGGTGACCTGGCTCGCTCTCGGGCTCGGCCTGGTCACCCTCTATGCCTATAAGGACGAGCTGACACCGATCGCCGCCCGCGTCGTTGGCGAGCTTCTGCCGGGCACCGCCATGACCGTCGAGCAGAGCGCCGGCGGCCTCACCGAGGTGCGCATCCGGAAGCGTCTGGACGGGCACTTCACCGCCACCGTGGAGGTCAACGGCAAGGAGATCTCGATGATCGTCGATACCGGCGCGTCATCCATCGTGCTGCGACCCGAGGACGCCAGGAAGGCCGGTATCGATCCGGATACGCTCACCTATCGGATTCCCGTACTGACGGCCAATGGCCGCACCATGGCGGCCCGGGTCCGTCTCAACGAGGTCGCCATCGGCCCCCTGGACCGCGCCAAGGTCGAGGCCCTGGTGGCCAAGCCCGGCGCACTCACCCAGAGCCTGCTCGGTATGAGTTTTTTAAGCCGCCTCCGCTCCTATGAGTTTTCCGGCGATTTTCTAACGCTGCGCGGCTGATTTCCGCGCGGCGCCTGCCGTCATCGGAGTGAGACCGCGTGCGTTCAGCCACCAAACATATCCTGCACGAGGGGATGCTATGGGGCGCGGCTGCCTTGGCCGTGTTCGCCATCGTCTATTTCTTCGACGATCTCAGGGCTGCCCTGGCACCCCATACCGACCGCATTGCATCGGCCACCAAGTCGATGACGAGGGAAAGGGACAGCGCCTCTGGCTTTTCGGACGAGGTACGGCTTAGGGGCAACGGCAACGGTCATTTCGTCTTCGACGCCACCGTCAACGACCGCACGGTGACCGTCGTAGCCGACACCGGTGCCACATTGGTGGTGCTCACCTATGAGGACGCCAAGCGGGTCGGCCTCTCCCCTTTCAGTCTCGACTTCTCCGCCCGCGTCCAGACCGCGAACGGCATCGCCCTTGTCGCGCCGGTAACGCTCGACCGGGTCCGGGTGAAGGACATCACCCTGCGCGACGTTCCCGCCGTTGTCGCCGAGAAGGGCGCACTTTCGACAAATCTCCTCGGCATGAGCTTCCTTGGCAGGCTGAAACGCTTCCAGATTCAACGTGGCGAGCTCGTGCTCGTTCAATAGCGGCACGGCCGCCCGTCACACGACCGGCACGCCTCCGGGATGCTTGGCCTTGTCCTCGGGCTCCACATGGATGGTGACGACCGCATCCGGCACGTCGGCTTTGATCGCACCCTCGATCCGATCGCAAATCTCATGCGACTCGGCAACGCTCATGCTGCCCGGCACGACCAGGTGAAACTGTACGAAGGTGGCGCGCGCAGCATGGCGCGTGCGGAGGTCGTGTGCCTCGAGCGCGCCTTCGGCGCCCGACGAGATTGCCTGACGAATCTTTTCGAGCTCGTCGTCCGGGACCGCCTCGTCCATAAGTCCGCCGATCGACTGGCGCACGAGCACCCACCCCCACCACAGGATGTTCAGGGCGACCAGGACAGCCATCAGCGAATCGAGAACGAGCCAGCCCGTGGATGCCACCAGCGCAACGCCCACAAGGACGCCGAGTGACGTGACCACGTCCGTCAGCAGATGGCGCGCGTCGGCCAGCAAAGCGGGCGACCGGCGTCTACGGCCGGCCCGGAACAACACCAGACACCAAACGCCATTGATGACCGTCGCGACGCCATTGATCCCGAGACCGAGAAGTGGCGCTTCAATAGGACGCGGATCCAGGTAAGCGAAATAGGCCTTCTGCAGGATGGCGATCGCCGCCACGACGATCAGCACGCCTTCCAGAACCGCGGAAAGATATTCGGCCTTGTGGTGACCGTAAGGGTGATTGGAATCCGGCGGACGGGCACTGAGGCGAACGGCAAAGAACGCCGCGAGGGCTGTCGCGACGTTAACGATGCTCTCCAGCGCGTCGGAGTAGAGTGCGACGCTACCGGTTAGATGATAAGCCGCGTATTTCAGCGCCAGGACGAGAAGGCCGATGCCGATTCCCGAAAGTGCGAGCTTGATCACCTTCTTCATAGTGGCCAATACGGTGCTTGGTGGTGAGATGACGCGGGTGCCGACCCCGCGATGGAGGACAGAGTGGCTCCTAGGGGTCTAGAACGCGCCATGCAAGCGCTCTCTTTTCGATTGCAACTCGCTTGCATTAGGAGCGATGCATAAAGGGGTCTGCTTCAGGAACCTCGCGGCTCTCGTCGCGCTTGTTATGTACTGAATTAAGCCCAAAACGCAAAAAAGCAGGGGGGAGAATGTTCCCGAAACCGCGCCAAGATCTCGTTCCCAACACCGCCGAGTTCGAGCGTCTACCCTTGGTCAAAGTGACCGGGTTCCGCGAGTACGACGCGCGCTGGCTCTACCCGCAAGAGATCAACCTGCTCGGCATGGAGGCGGTCGGCCTTGGCCTCACCACCTTGATGCGCGAGCGTGGCGTGCCGGTTCGCATCGTGGTCGGTCATGACTTCCGCTCTTACTCAATGGCGATCAAGGCCGCGCTGACCACCGGCATGCTCGCCGGCGGCGCCGAGGTGCACGACATCGGCTTGGCCCTCTCGCCCATGGCCTATTTCGCGCAGTTCGAGCTCAAGGTCGAAGGCGTCGCCATGGTCACCGCCAGCCACAACGACAACGGCTGGACCGGCATCAAGATGGGTTTCGAAGGGCCCCTGACCTTCTCGCCCGAGGATATGACGGCGCTGAAGGACATCGTGATGAACGCGAAGTTCGCGCCCTATCACGACGGCGCCCGTTACATCTACGTGCCGGACCTGGCCGAGCGCTACATTGCCGACTTACTCAATCGTCCGAAACTACGCCGCCCGTTGAAGGTCGTGGTGTCATGCGGCAACGGCACCGCCGGCGCCTTCGCGCCGCGCGTTCTCGCCGAGATCGGCTGCACCGTCATCCCGCTCAATTGCGACCTCGACTACAACTTCCCGGCCCATAACCCGAACCCGGAAGATATGGCCATGCTTGACGCCACGCGCGATGCCGTGCTCGAGCACAAGGCCGATCTCGCCCTGGTCTTCGACGGCGACGGCGACCGCTGCGGCGTGGTCGACAATACGGGTGAGGCCATCTTCGCCGACAAGGTCGGTGTCATGCTCGCCCGCGACATCGCCGCGCAGAACCCCAACGCCCATTTCGTCGCCGACGTGAAATCCACCGGTCTGTTCCAGACCGATCCGGTGCTCAAAGCACACGGCGCCAAGACGGTCCTGTGGAAGACCGGCCATTCCTACATCAAGCGCTACAGCCACGAGACCGGCGCCCTGGTCGGCTTCGAGAAATCGGGTCATTTCTTCTTCAATCCACCGCTGGGCCGGGGCTATGATGACGGCCTAGTCTCTGCGCTCGCGGTGCTCGATATGCTCGACCGCAACCCTGACAAGACCCTTGCCGAACTCAAAGACGCCCTACCGCGCACGTGGCAGTCGCCCACCATGTCGCCCCATTGCGCCGACGAGGTGAAATACGACGTGGTCGAGCGCGTGGTGAAATACTTCGAGGATGTGGCGGCGCAAGGCGGCACACTCGCCGGTCAGAAAATTCGCGAGCTAATCACCGTCAACGGCATCCGCATCGTTCTCGATGACGGCACATGGGGATTGGTGCGCGCGTCGTCCAACAAGCCGGAGCTGGTGGTCGTGGTCGAGAGCCCGACCTCGGAAGCGAATATGCGCGCCATCTTCGCCGAGATCGATGCGGAGCTCGGCAAGCAGCCGGAAGTCGGGGCGTATAATCAGAAGATCTAGGGCGACGAGGATGCGATGACTGCAACAGAACCGTCAGATCTCTGTCGCAAATCTGCAAAACGAATCTGCTTCCTTGCACGCCTGTTATGATCAATATCGATTACACAAGCGTCGTCTTTGCAGCAGGCCTCCTCATCGGCCTCACGCTCGATTCCCTGCTGCTGCGCACCCTCCTCGCACCGCCCTTCCGCATTTGGCCGACGCCGGCACCGGGAAGCTGGCAGAGCCTCACCTTCTGGGGACTGTTTCGCAGCGGCATGGTGCTGACCTTCGTTGTCGCCGTTCTCGATTGGAACGCCACCCCGCTGCTCGATTGGACCCGCTTCATTGTCGGGCTGCCGCTCGGCCTCGGCGGGTTGTTCATCACCGTGTGCGGCTATTTCAATCTCGGCCTCGGCAACACCTATTGCGGCTCGGACGGCCTCGTGAGCCACGGCCTCTACCGCTTCAGCCGCAATCCGCAATACACCGCCTCGATCGTTGGTCTGATCGGCCTGTCGATCGGCGCCAACTCGATCCTCACCATCGTGCTCTCATGCGTGATGACCGGCGCCTATGTGCTGATGTCCTTGGTCGAAGAGGACTGGCTGAAGCAGCACTACGGCACGACCTACCGCGAATATTGCGAGCGCACCGCCCGCTTCCTCGACGTTCAGGGTCTCATCCTCGCCATTGGCGATCGCAAGAAACCGTCCCGCCAAGCGGGCTGAGCCCGGCGCCCCACGCGCAGCGCCGGCAAAACGGAATTCGTCATGACCGGGCACAGGCTCGGATCGAAACTCAAGATCCGCGCTGCCCGTCATGACGAGATTGGTTTCAGCCGAACGCGGCCGCCGCTACTCGGCGGCCACGGCGCGGTAACTCTCACCCAGGACGATGCGGCGCGCCTGCTCCAGCACGGCGATGCCGGCGCCATCCAGGTGGGCGTTCTCGGCGATATGGCGGCGAAATGCCCGGGCCCGGGGCTGCCCGTGGAACAGTCCGAGGATATGCCGGCTCATGGAATTGAGCCGGACCCCGCGGGCAAGCTCGCGCTCCACATAGGCCATGAACTGATCCAGGACTTGGTCCCTTGTGGGCGGCGGCTCGTCTGAGCCGTAGAGCGCCCGATCCACCGCAGCCAAGAGATACGGATCGGCATAGGCCGCACGGCCCAGCATCACGCCGTCGACATGCTCAAGATGCGGCGCGGCCTCGGCCAGCGAAGCGATGCCGCCGTTGATGACGATCTTCAGGTCAGGCCGCCGCGCCTTCAAGCGATGAACGCGGTCATGGTCGAGCGGCGGCACGTCGCGGTTCTCCTTGGGGCTCAAGCCTTGCAGCCAGGCTTTGCGCGCATGGACGATGAAAATGGTGCAGCCGGCATCCGCCACCGCGTCGATGAACCGGTCGAGACCTGATTCGGCGTCCTGGTCGTCGATACCGATGCGGCACTTGACGGTGATGGGCAGCGACGCGGCCTCGCCCATGGCGCGCACGCAATCCGCGACCAGCGCCGGCTCAGCCATGAGGCAGGCACCGAAGCGGCCCGACTGCACCCGGTCCGACGGGCAGCCGATATTCAGATTGATCTCGTCATAGCCCCAGTCCGCGCCGATGCGCGAAGCCTTAGCAAGTTTGTCGGGATCGCTACCGCCGAGCTGGAGCCCAACCGGATGCTCGGCCGGATCGAAGCCGAGCACGCGCTCGCGGTCGCCATAAAGCACGGCGTCGGCCGTCACCATCTCCGTATAGAGGAACGCGTGCGCCGAGATCAGCCGCAGGAAGCTGCGGCAGTGGCGGTCGGTCCACTCCATCATCGGCGCGACGCAAAAGCGGTGGGAGTCAGATTTCAAAGACTTACGCTCGTTGCTCGGATTCTATCTCTGAACATGGCGCTGCGGTGCAGCAGTGGCAAGGCGGGGCTAGCGAGCCTCGCCCCAATTGTAGATTGCCTTAAGCACGGGGACGAGCTCGCGCCTCTTTTCGGTTAGGAGATCTTCGTAGCGCGGTGGATGGCTCTCAGACCAAGAAGACGTTCTTGGTCTGGCTGCAGTACTCCTTACAGGTGCCTGTGGAAATCTAAGATTTTTACTTCGCCGCTGCATCGCGAATCGCATTAGTTTCTTCTGTTGGGGCTAGATGCGGACCTTAGCGGGGGCTGGGGGGGATGTTTCAAAGACTATTGCTATTGTGCTTCCTAACGGCATCGCTTTGCGGATGCCTAGGTCACAGCACACCACCACCTAGCCTGCTGGCACCGGCGGATCCCGAATTTCAGCCAACCCAAGAGCAGCTCCGTTCGCTAGAATTGGAACTCTCACGACAGGACGAACCCAATGTCAAACTCACCGGCTCACAGGTTAGGTGACATCGCGATGCAAGTCATTTCCTCAATCAGGGAAAACCTCATCGCTTGGTCGGTGGGGTCAGCACTCGCGGCTACAGGGAGCTTGGGCGTTGGCTACTATCACTTCCTGAAGGAAACGGTGATTGAGGACCAGCTCCAGTCTGCTAAGGATCACAGGTCAGAAGGTTTTCGGATGTTCCAGCAGGGTGAAACGGCGTTGGCGCACTTTCGCTATGGGCAAGCCGCCGCAGTGCTTAGAACGCTTGCTTACTGGGGCAGTCGCGAAGCTCAATTCGAGCTGGGGAAACTCCTGTGCGTGGGCTGGGGCGTTCAAAAGAACAAGAAACTCGCTACCGAATATTTACGCCAGGCGATCCTCACCGATGACCAACGGGTACGGTTGGCTCAAAATAAAGAACTCGGTGAGTGCTTGCCCGAAAGCCAAAAGACTTAGTCTTTTCCACTTCTAAGGCGCCTCCGCCGCCTCTTCCCCATCGGCTGCTGGCTCAGGCTCAGGCGGAAGGGGCGGCGCCACCGGATGCGGCTTTGAGTTCATATAGGCCGCCACGTCCCACGCCTCCTGCACCGTGAGCGTGGGTTCGCGATAGTCGACGCCTAAGGGCATATTGGAGCGAATATAGGAGGCGGCGTAGGCGATCTTGCCCATGCCCGCGCCGCCGTTGTAGCTGCCTTCCCCCCAGAGTGGCGGAACGGCATAGCCCACCGCCGGGCCCGCCAGCGTCTCTCCTTGTCCGTCCGCCTTGTGGCAGCTGGCGCAGTGCTGGGCGTAGACCGCTTCCCCGCGCCGGGCGTCGGGCACCGCCGTCGGAAAGGCGATGGGCATCAGCCCCATGCCGGGCACGCGCACGCCCTTGGGCGTGCCCTTGCCGACGAAGACCATATAGGCGACGAGCGCTTGGATCTCGCGACTGTCATCCGGCAGCGGCCGGCCATTCAGGCCAAGCTCGATGCAGCCATTGATGCGCTCGCTGAGGGGGAGCACCTGATTGTCGACCATCATCGGGAAGGTCGCGACCGTGGAGACGAACGGCGCTGCGAACGGCTGCAAGCCCGCTTTCAGATGGCAACTCTGACAGGAGAGATCGTTGCCCCCGAACGCCATGTCGGGGGTCTCGGCGCTCTTGCCTATATAGCGCGGGGTATTGACGATCAGATCATGGCCGTAGCGGATCAGATCGTTCTCCGGCCCCGGACCGAGCGTGGAGACATCGGCCGCGTACCAGTTGGCCTGCTTGTCCCAAAGCAGGTATCCGGCGCCGAAGCCGGCCACGGCCGCTAGCGCGATGAAAAGCTCGATGATGAGAGTCCGCAACCTTCGCCCCCTAAGCCGACCGGCTCTTTACATTATGCTAGGCCCTGATGTGCCAGGCATGAATCACTATATGAGGATTGAACCTCTAGGGTTTTGAAAGCATGACAGAAGCCACATCCGCCGACGCCCATCTCGCCACCGACCCCGTGTGCGGCATGAAGGTCGACCCTCATGCCGGCAAGCCCACCCACGACTACCACGGGCACACCTACCATTTCTGCTCCGACGGCTGTCAGGCGAAATTTGTCGCGGATCCCGAGCGCTATCTGAACAAGCAGGGCGAGCCGGAACCGGCACCGCCCGGCACCCTCTACACCTGCCCCATGCATCCCCAGATCGTGCAGGAAGGTCCCGGCCCCTGCCCGATCTGCGGCATGGCGCTCGAGCCCATGGGCGCGTTGCCGGAGGATGCCCCCAATGAAGAGCTGATCGACTTCACCCGGCGCCTCCAGGTGGCCGTGCCGCTGTCGCTGATCATTGCCGGCATCGACATGAGCGCGCACGTCTTCGGCGTCGATCTTCTGCCGTTCCTGCCGCCGCAGGCCGAGCAATGGCTGTTGCTGGTTCTTGCCACCCCGGCCGTCTTGTGGTGCGGCTGGCCGTTTTTCGTGCGCGGCTTCGCCTCGCTCCGCTCGGGCTGGCTCAATATGTTCACCCTGATCGGGCTCGGCACCGGCGCTGCCTATCTCTACAGTCTCATCGCCACGATCGCGCCCGGCCTGTTTCCGGCCTCCATGCGCGACGCCCACGGCCTGGTCCCCGTCTATTTCGAGGCGGCGGCCGTCATCGTGGCGCTGGTGCTGATCGGCCAGGTGCTCGAGCTGCGCGCCCGCGAGAAGACCGGCGGCGCCATCCGCGCCCTGCTCGATCTCGCGCCCAAGACGGCACTCCGCGTACTCAAGGACGGCAAGACCGAGACGGTGCCGCTCGCCGAGGTCAAGGTCGGCGACGTCTTGCGCGTGCGCCCGGGTGACAAGATCCCCATCGACGGCACCGTGGCCGAGGGCCGCAGCGCGGTCGATGAATCCATGCTGACGGGCGAGGCCGTTCCCGTGGAGAAGACGAAAGGCGATGCCGTCACCGGCGGCACCCTCAACGGCTCGGGCTCCTTCGACATGCGCGTCGACCGCACGGGCGCGGAGACCACGCTGTCGCAAGTGGTCAACATGGTCGCCGACGCCCAGCGCTCCCGCGCGCCCATTCAGGCCCTCGCCGACGTGGTCGCCGGCTATTTCGTCCCCGCGGTGATCGCCGTGGCGGTCATCGCCTTCATCGTCTGGGTCTTTTTTGGGCCGGCGCCACAGCTCGCCCATGCTCTGGTCGCCGCGGTCAGCGTGCTGATCATCGCCTGCCCGTGTGCGCTGGGGCTCGCCACGCCGATCTCCATCATGGTGGCCACGGGGCGCGGCGCGCAGGCCGGCGTGCTGGTGCGCAATGCCGGCGCGCTGGAGCGCCTCGCGGCGGTCAATACGCTCGTAGTCGACAAGACCGGCACATTGACCGAAGGCAAGCCATCTCTGAGAGGGGTGGAGGCCGCGAAAGGGTTCGATGAGAACGCGGTGCTGAGCCTCGCCGCGGCTTTGGAGGCCGGCAGCGAGCATCCTCTTGCGGAAGCGATCCTGCGCGGCGCCGAAAACAAAGGTCTCAAACCGGAGAAGACCCAAGACTTCGAGGCCATCACCGGCCAAGGCGTCAAGGGCCGCGTCGGCGACCGCGACGCCCTTCTCGGCAATGCACGCCTGATGGAGGCATCCGGCATCGATGTGGCGCCGCTAGCTGAAGCCGCCGAGACGCGGCGCAAGGACGGCGAGACCGTGATGTTCTTGAGTGCCGACGGCAAGCTCGCCGGCATCGTCGCCGTGGCCGATCCCATCAAGGAGAGCGCTGCGGAATCCATCGCCAAGCTGCACGCTCTGGGGCTTCGCATTGTCATGGCCACCGGCGATAACGAGACCACGGCGAAAGCGGTCGCGGCAAAGCTTGGCATCGACGAGGTGCATGCGGGACTGAAGCCCGAGGAGAAGCTGACCCTGATCGAGGGCTTGCAGAAGAAGGGCGCCGTCGTCGCCATGGCGGGTGACGGCATCAACGACGCACCGGCTCTGGCCAAGGCGGATGTCGGCATCGCCATGGGCACCGGCGCCGACGTGGCTTTGGAGAGCGCCGGGCTGACGCTGCTCAAAGGCGATCTGCGCGGCGTGGTGCGCGGCGTCAAGCTCGCCCGCGCCACCATGCGCAATATCAAGCAGAACCTGTTTTTTGCCTTTTTCTACAACGCTATCGGCGTGCCGGTCGCCGCCGGCGTGCTCTACCCCGTCGCCGGCATTCTGCTATCGCCCATCGTCGCCGCGGCGGCCATGAGCCTGTCGTCGGTCTCGGTGGTGGGTAATGCGCTCCGCCTGCGCCGGATCGATCTCGATTAACCGAGATCGCGCGCGCCGCTTTAGATCGTGACTGGCGGTCCGTCTATGACGATGCCGATGAGAAGCACAATCACGACGATCAAGACAAATCCTCCGAACAGCCCGCCAAAGAACAACAGACGCCGATGGTCCTTGTCCAAGGCGAGCTCAATTTCTCTCGCCCAATCGCCCGGATAGTCTCGTCCGGACACCTGATGGGAAGGCCGGGAGGACGACCGATCTGGTCTTGTTGTAGTCATTGAGTCTCCGATTTGCTGTCTAGCCGACAATCCCCAGCACGATCGCCAGCACGGCAAGCAGCACGAAGCCGCCAAACAAGCCGGTCAGAAAGACCACACGCGACCATTTGGACTTGAGGATAATCTCGCCCTGCCGCGCCTTCTCGGCAGGATAGGCCTGCGGCGGCATGCTTTGTGCGGGGCGTGTTTCGGCCTGGGCTGTGCTCATAAATGGCTCTCCTACCTGAGGGGTGTAGGGCTAACGCGCCGGTCGGCCTTCCGTTTCATCCTTGGATTTAGGCCTTGGATTCAGGCCTTGGATTCCATGGCCAGCCTCGACAGCCGCCACGGTTCGGACTAGGCATTGCCCGCCCAGCCCTCTGAAGCCACGGGAGAGGATTGATCTTTCCGCCATGAACGACTCCAGCCGCCAAACCAAGCTCCTCAAGGACTATGCACCGCCCGCTTATCTCATCGAGGAGGTCGCGCTCGACGTGCATCTGGCGCCCAAGACCGCCCGCGTCGCCTCCAAGCTCAGAATGCGGCCGAACCCGAAACTGGCGCCCGGACAGAAGCTGGTGCTTGCCGGCGAGGATCTAACCCTCGAGCGCGTCGCCCTGGACGGCAAGGACCTGTCGCCCGGCGAGTACGCGCTGGCCGACGGCTCGCTGACCATCCCCCATGTGCCGGCACAGCCCTTCACCCTGGAAGTGGTCACGCTATGCGATCCCGAGGCCAACACGGAGCTGTCCGGCCTCTACCGCTCGCGCGGCACCTATTGCACCCAGTGCGAGCCGGAAGGCTTCCGCCGCATCACCTATTTCATCGACCGGCCCGACGTGCTCGCCGTCTATACGGTGCGGATCGAGGCCGACCGCGCAACGACGCCGGTGCTGCTGTCCAACGGCAATTTGATCGAGCATGGCGACATCCCCGGCAGCGACCGGCACTTCGCCGTGTGGCACGACCCCTTCCCCAAGCCGTCTTATCTCTTCGCCCTGGTGGGCGGCGACCTTGCCTCGGTGCATGACAGTTTCACCACGGCGTCGGGCCGGAAGGTGTCTCTCGGCATCTATGTCGAGCCCGGCAAGGAGGACCGCTGCGGCTGGGCCATGGAGTCGCTGAAGCGGGCCATGCGCTGGGACGAGGAACGGTTCGGGCTCGAATACGATCTCGACGTGTTCAACATCGTCGCCGTCAGCGACTTCAACATGGGGGCGATGGAGAACAAGGGGCTCAATATCTTCAACGACAAACTCGTGCTGGCCCGCCCCGACACGGCAAGCGACGCCGACTACCACTCGATCGAAAGCGTGATCGCCCACGAATATTTCCACAATTGGACGGGCGACCGCGTCACCTGCCGCGACTGGTTCCAGCTCTGCCTGAAGGAAGGCCTCACCGTCTTTCGCGACCAGGAGTTCACCAGCGACGTCCGCACCGGCCCGGTCGAGCGCATCATCGATGCCCGCATGCTGAAGACCCATCAATATCCGGAGGACGCCGGCCCCCTCGCCCATCCCGTACGGCCCGCCTCATATATCGAGATCAACAACTTCTATACGTCCACGGTCTACGAGAAGGGTGCCGAGGTCTGCCGCATGTTGCAGACGCTGCTCGGTCGCGAGGACTTCCGCAAAGGCATCGATTTGTACTTCGAGCGCCATGACGGCGAGGCTGCGACGGTCGAGAACTTCGTCGACGCTATGGCCGACGTCTCGGGCCGCGACCTGTCACAATTCATGCTGTGGTACACCCAAAGCGGCACGCCGGAGCTCGCCTGCTCGCTGGACTACGACCCCCACGCCAAGACAGCAAAGCTGCATGTGAGCCAGGTGGTGCCGCCCACCCCGGGCCAGACCAGCAAGGAGCCGATGCTGATCCCGTTCAAAGTGGGCCTCATCGGCGCCAATGGCGATGAACTGCCGCTCAAGCTCAATGGCGAGACGCTCACCGATGGGCTCCTCGAAGTGACCAAGCGCGAGCAGGTCTTCGAGTTTCACGACGTGCCCGCGGCCCCCACGCCCTCCCTGTTGCGCGACTTCTCGGCCCCCGTGCGCCTCACCACCAACCTCGATTCCAATCAGATCGAGTTTCTGATGATGCATGACAGCGACCCGTTCAATCGCTGGCAGGCAACCCAGACCTATGCCGGCAATCTGCTGACGGCGGCGGCCCGCAACAGAGATGCCAGCCAAGTGACGGGCAAAGAAGCAACCCGGCTTGCCCAAGCGCTTGCCGCGACCGCCAGGGACGACAGCCTGCTGCCGGCCTATCGCGCCGAGACCCTTAAGCTGCCGAGCGAATCCGACATCGCCCGCGAGCTGTCCCGCAATGTCGATACCGACGCGGTGCATACGGCCCGCGATGCCTTGCGCGCCAAGATCGGCGGCACCATCGGCGACACACTCTCAGAGCTCTACAGCTCGGCCACCGCGTCTGGTTCCTTCTCGCCGGACCCCGAGAGTGCAGGACGCCGCGCCTTGCGCAACGCCGCGCTCGATCTGCTGGTGGCGACCGGTGCGCCGGACGAGATCGCCCGCGCCGAGCGTCATTATCGCGAGGCATCGAACATGACCGACGCCATCATGGCGCTCTCGATCCTGTCCCATCTGCAATCGCCCATCCGCGATGCGACGCTTGAGCATTTCTATGCGCGCTGGGAGGATGAGCCGCTCGTTCTCGACAAATGGTTCGCCGTGCAGGCGCGCGCAACGCGACCCGATTCCGTGGAGACCGTTCGTGCGCTCCTCACCCACAAGAAGTTCTCCCTAAAGAACCCCAATCGCGTGCGCGCGCTGATCGGCAGCTTCGCCCAGGCCAACCCCTCCGGCTTCAATCGCGCCGACGGTGCAGGCTTCGGGCTGCTGGCCGAGCAAGCGCTTGCGATCGACAGCTTCAACCCCCATGTGGCCGCTCGCCTTCTCGGCGCCTTCGAGAGCTGGCGCACGCTGGAGCCCGGCCGACAGGCCCATGCCAAGGCCACTCTTGCGGATCTCGCGGGTCAATCCCTGTCCACGGACAGCTACGAGATCGTCACCAAGACCCTTGGCGACGGGTAGAGTCTTAACCTCTGTCAACGGGTTATTAACCGAATTTCCACAGGTTTCTCTGGACAGACGCATTGATCGTCGATTCCATGGTCGGAAGCGATTCGGAGATGCGGCAACTTCTCCGGAATACGACGCGGGAGAAGTAAGGGGGACCGAATGGCGCGGGCGCGTTCTGCGCGAGGTGAGGGAGTCTTTTCTATCGCGGGGCCGCAATGGCGGGACCTGCGCGCGGTTGTTGACCGTCACCTCCCATCGACCAAAATCCTGCGCCGCTTTGTGCCCATTCTCTTGATCGGTTTCGGCGCCGTGGCCATCGCTGGCTTTGCCTATCAAATCGGCAACGGCAAGGATGCCGCTCTTCAGTCGGCGGAGCGGCAACTGGCCCTGATCGCCGACGTCACCGCCTTGCGCCTTAAGGACGGGACGCTCAGCTCCAGCGCGGATTGGCAGAGCGCGCTCGCCGGAAGCCTGCCGAAGGGCGCGACCAGAAATGGCCGCACCGCCCTATTCGCCGACGCCGAAGGCAACATTCAGGGCCGCGCCCCGATAAACAGCCCCCATACCGGTAACCTCCTCAACACTCTCGGCCCGCAACAGCCCCTGACCATCATGGGCGACGATGCGGGCGTGCTGCGCATCACCCTTCTCGACGGCACCGACGCCATCGTCACCGTCCGCAACGTCCCGCAGACCGATGCGCAAGTTGCGTTCGTCCAGCCCGTCAGCGGCGCATTGCGCGAGTGGCGGGGCGACGCCTTCGTCGAAGTCACGCTGCTCGTGTGCGCCGGCCTCGTGCTTGCGCTGATCGCCGGCGGACTTTGGTACCTCGTGCCATCCGCCGCCCGCGAGGACGGCGATGCCCTGTCCGAAGAGCTGACGGAGGCTCTGCCTGGCTGCGGCGTCTGGCGCTGCAACCTCGCCCGCGGCCTGGTGCACTGGTCCGGGCCGATGTACCGGCTGCTCGGCCTGGAGCCCAGCACCGAACCCATGCCGTTCCGCACTCTGTCCAAGGCGCTGCACCCCGACGACGACCTGCGCGCCGAGCTAGATCGCCACCTACGCGAGGGGCTCTCACTCTTCGATCAATGCTTCCGCCTGCGCCATGCCGAAGGGCATTGGGTCTCGCTTCGCTTGCGCGGCCACATCACGCGCAGCGTGACCGACAGAGAGCCATATCTGACAGGCATGGCCGTGATCGCCGGCCCGGATGCGGCGCCAGGCTCTCCCGACGCCAATGCCAGACTGCGCGATGCGGTGGAAACCATCTCCGAGGCCTTCGTGCTATGGGACAACCAGAACCGGCTGGTGATGTGCAACAGCAAATACCAGCAGTTTCACGGCCTGGCCGACGACATGGTGCAGCCAGGCAGCCCCTATGACGAGGTCATCGCCGCCGCCTCCGAGCCGATCGTCTCCAAGCGCATCGCCGTCGCCGGCAGAGACATCAACAACTCCCGCACCTATGAAGCACAGATCGAGGATGGTCGCTGGCTTCACATCAATGAGCGCCGCACCCGCGACGGCGGCTATGTGAGCGTCGGCACCGACATCACCGTCCTGAAGGAAAGTCAGCACCGGCTCGCCGAGAGCGAGCAGCAGCTTCGTGCCAGCGTCGCCGAGCTCAGGCTGTCGCGCCGCGAGCTCGAGCATCAAAAGCAGCAACTCGTCGACCTCGCCGAGAAATATGTCCTGGAGAAAAACCGCGCCGAGGCGGCGAATCGCGCCAAGTCAGAGTTCCTCGCCAATATCAGCCACGAGCTGCGCACGCCTCTCAATGCCGTGATCGGCTTCTCGGAGGTCATGCAGCAGTCGCTATTCGGGCCCCTCGGTCATCCCAAATACGATGAGTACGCCCGCGATATTTATGCAAGCGGCGCTTACCTGCTCGAGGTCATCAACGACATTCTCGACATGTCGAAAATCGAGGCGGGGCGCATGAGCTTGGATATCAGCGATGTGGACGTTGCCGATATCATCGAGGACAGCATGAAGATCGTGAGTCAGGCCGCCGCGGACCGTGACATCACGGTCGAGCGCCACGGCCCGGCGCATCTTGCCATCGAGGCCGACCGCCGCGCCCTGAAGCAGGTCTTCCTCAATCTTCTGGCGAACGCCGTCAAGTTCACCCGCGACGGCGGCCGCGTCGACATCCACGTGTCCCGTATCCGCGGCCAGGTGAAGATCGCCATCAAGGATACCGGCATCGGCATCGCCGACAGCGACATCACCAAGCTCGGCCGGCCCTTCGAGCAGGTCGAGAACCAGTTTTCCAAGAGCCATCAGGGCAGCGGTCTCGGGCTCGCCATCTCCCGCGCCCTCATCGAACTGCACGGCGGCAGCCTCCAGATCAAGAGCCGTGAAGGTCAGGGCACGACCGTCAGCTGCATTCTGCCGTCGCGGGCCGCGGCCCCCGCCGACCAGGCGCCGATCGCCAAGAGCGCCTAGTCTTCCTTCGATTTCACGCGACGAGGCGCTCGAACGTCTCGTGCACGGCGGCGAGCGTGTCCTTGAGCGTCGCTTCGAGCATATCGAAGTCCGGCATATCGGATGCACGCGCAAGCAGCTCCCGCAGCGCAAGCGGCGCTTCCGTCGCGGCGAACGGCTTGTCGAGGCATAGCCGCAAGACTTGCGTCAGGGTGTGGTAGAGCCGCGCCGCCGGGACCAAGATCTCGGCATCGCCGGGCGCCAGAACACCAGCGGCGGAGAGCTTCATGAACGCCATCTCCGTATTC
>Ga0209587_1000245_pt1 | contig 26759 bp, 29 predicted proteins | sample NGEPerD_2_FD_184512 | JGI IMG/M metagenome (GOLD analysis project Ga0209587, IMG submission 184512) | Arctic peat soil microbial communities from the Barrow Environmental Observatory site, Barrow, Alaska, USA - NGEE PermafrostL1-D... | ecosystem: Environmental > Terrestrial > Soil > Wetlands >... | reverse complement strand
GGTGGTCGGTTCGCTCAAGGCGCGCACCTCCACCCGCCACTCCATCGGTGGGCGCAAGGTGACCGCCAGCGGCCGCCTGCTGCCCGCCGTGAGCGGGCGCAAGGTGAAGCTGCAGGTGCGTAGCGGGCGCAGGTGGCGCACCGTGGACACCACCCGCACACGCAGCGGAGGTCGCCTCCGCGCCGCCTGGCGCCCGAGTGGCCCCGGCCGCCACAAGCTGCGCCTTCGCTTCGGAGGCGACCGCCTCGCGGCCGCCGCGGGCGACCGCCTGCGGGTGAACAGCTATCGCGCCGGAAGCGCGTCGTGGTACGGCCCCGGCCTCTACGGAAACAACCTGGGCTGCGGCGGCACGCTTACCCCGAGCACCGTGGGCGTGGCGAACAAGTCGCTGCCGTGCGGCACCAGGGTCACCTTCCGCTACCGCGGGCGCTCGGTCACGGCCCGGGTCGTGGACCGCGGCCCGTATGTGGCCGGGCGCGAGTGGGACCTCACCGAGGCGCTCAAGCGCAAGCTGCACTTCCCCTCGACCGGCACGGTCTGGACCACGAGGTAGAGGTGCCAGAGATTCGGCATCCATGCCAAATCGCTGTGTAGTCAGAGCGTGAGCTCCAGCTGGGGATCGACGCCGGCCGCCGGGCCCACCGGCGGTTCGGCGTCGAGCCCGGCCACCCTCACGCCCAGCAGCCGCACGGGGCGCTGAGGGTTCAGGGCCACCAACAGGCCGCGCGCCACGCCGAGCACCGTCGGGGTGTCGTTCACCGCGCGTGTGAGCGTCCGCGCACGGGTAAGGGTGGAGAAGTCATCCAGGCGGACCTTGATCCCCACGGTGCGTCCGCGGCGGCCGTGGCGCTCCAGGTCGGCTGAGAGTTGCGCCGTCAGACACTCCAGCACCGGCTCGAGCTCCCCGAGGCCGCGCAGGTCGCGGTCGAAGGTGGTCTCGCGCGACTCGGACTTGCGGATCCGCGCCGTCTCGATCGGGCGCTCGTCCTCGAGCCGCGCCAGGCAGCCCAGGTGCGGCCCCAGCCGTGAGCCGAACCACTCGGCCAGCGTGGCGTCGGGCGCCTCGGCGAGGACGCCGAGGGTCTCGATGCCGCGCTGCCGCAGCCGCTCCACGCTCTTGGGCCCGATGCCGGGGATCAGGCCGGGGGAGTGGCCCTTGAAGCGCTCACGCGCCTCCGCGGAGGTGAGCGCCAGGAAGCCGTCGGGCTTTCCCGCGTCCGAGGCCACCTTGGCCACCAGCTTGTTCGGCCCGATGCCGATCGAGCACACCAGCCCCGTGGCCTCGCGCACCGCGGCCTTTACCCGCCGCGCCGCCGCTTTGGGCTGCCCCAGCGGCGTGAGGTCGAGGTAGGCCTCGTCCAGGCCCACCACCTCCACCGTCTCGATCTGCTCCCTGACGACCTCCATGACGGCCCGCGAGCGATCGCGGTAGTGGTCGAACTCGGGCTGCACGAACACCGCCTGCGGGCACAGCCGCCGGGCGCGCGAGGCGGGGGTGGCCGAGAACACACCGTACGCGCGCGCCTCGTAGCTGGCGGTGGTGACCACGGCCCGCGGTCCGCTGCCGGCCACGACGACGGGGAGGCCGCGCAGCTCTGGACGGCGTTGGAGCTCAACGCTGACATAGAACGCATCCATGTCCACGTGGGCGATGACGCGGGGCCGTTCGGGCGGGCGCACGTTGTCGAGGGTACGCGGGGGGTCGGCCGCTTTTTCGGCTTCCGCGGGAGATTCAACAGCGCAGTAAAGGGCGACGCCCGGAACGTGGTCGGCGAACGACCATTACTTGACGATCGATGATCGTTCGCAAAGGTGCTCCAAGCAGCGGTCGCCAGACGACCGTTTTCTGGAGCGCTTCTCGGCGAGCCGGTCGCGCGTCAAGCTGTGGTCGCTCGTGGACGGGGATCCGCTACAGCGGCTGGTTCACGGGGCGCACGAGGATCTCGTTCACGTCCACGTGCGGAGGCTGTGAGAGGGCGAACATAACGGCGCGGGCGATGTCGTCGGCCTGCAGTGCGCCCTCCTTGGGCTCGTCGAAGAACGGGGTGTCCACCATGCCGGGCTCGATCAGGGTCACGCGCATCGGCGTGTCGGCCACCTCTGCGCGCAGGCTCTCGCCCATCGCGGTCACGGCCCACTTGGTGGCCGAGTAGAGCGAGCCGGGGAGGGCCCGGCGGCCGGCCACCGAGCCGGTGAGCAGCATGTGTCCGGCGTTCTGGTCGCGGAAGTGGGTGAGGGCGGCACGGATCGAGAGCGCGCAGCCGTAGACGTTGGTCTCGACCATCGCCTTCCAATGCTCCACGGACTCCTCGAGGAAGCCGCGCGCGGCCCCGAATCCGGCGTTGGCGAAGAACGCGTCCAGACGGCCGAACTTCTCGACGGTCTCCTGCACTATCCGCTGCTGGTCCTCCCAGCTGGTCACGTCGCAGCGCAGCGCGATCGCGTGCTCGTCGCCACCCAGCTCGGAGGCCAGCTTGGCGAGCTTGTCCTCGGAGCGCGCGGCCAGGGTCACGCGCCACCCGTCCCGGACGGCGTGGCGGGCGGTCTCGGCGCCGATGCCGCTGCTGGCGCCGGTGATGAGCAGTACGGGGTCGTCGGCCATGAGAGGTGTTCTACCAGCCGCCCGGTCCCGGCCCGTGGGCCTGGCGCGTTAGGCTGCCCGCGCCATGGCCGTGCCCCGGCGCTCCAGCGCCCGCTTCCCCGCCCTGGACCCGGCGGCGGGCCACTACGAGAGCTTCTACATGAAGGCCGCGCACCCGTCCGAGCGCGTGGGACTGTGGATCCGCTACACGGTGCACAAGCGGCCGGGGGAGGGGCCTGAGGGGTCGCTGTGGTGCACGCTGTTCGACCGCTCCGAGGAAGGCGCCCCGTGGGCGGTGAAGCAGACGACGTCAGACGTGGGCGGCCGCGACGACGAGTACATCCACGTGGGCGACAGCGTGTTCGCGCCGGGATCGGTGGCCGGGCATGCGCAGGGGGAGGGGAGAAGCGCCTCCTGGGAGCTCTCCTTCGACGCGGGGGAGGAGGCGCTGCACCACCTGCCCCGGCGGTGGATGTACCGCGCGCCGATTCCGCGCACCAAGCTGCTCAGCCCGCACCCCGGTGCGCGCTTCAGCGGGCGCGCGGAGGTGGAGGGGCACTCGGTGGAGCTCGACGGCTGGCGCGGCATGGTCGGGCACAACTGGGGCACCCAGCACGCCGAGCGGTGGATCTGGATGCACGGCGCCGGGTTCGCGCAGGACGGCGAGGCGTGGCTCGACGCGGCGCTGGGCCGCATCAAGGTCGGGCCCTACACCACGCCCTGGATCGCCAACGGCGTGCTCTCCCTCGGCGGCGAGCGCCTGCGCCTCGGGGGCCCCGAGCGCGCCCGCCGCACCGAGGTGTCGGAGAGCCCCACCCGGTGTGACTTCGCGCTGCCCGGCCGGGGCCTCACCGTCCAGGGCACCGTGGAGGCGGCCCGCGACGATTTCGTCGGGTGGGTCTACGCCGACCCCGACGGGTCCGAGCACAACACGGTGAACTGCTCGGTGGCCGACATGCGCCTGACGGTCTCGCGACCCGGCGAAGCCCCCACTCAATTGGACCTCGAGGGCGGCGCCGCATACGAGCTGGGCATGCGCGAGACCGACCACGGGATGGCGATCCAGCCCTTCCCCGACGGGTAACGCCGCGCGGGCGGCGCCGATCCGCGACGATGCCCGCCCCGTGAGCTCCCAGCGAAAGGTCCACGGCGTGATCTGGATCCTGGCCGGCACGATGCATTTCCTCGTGCCCAAGCGCTACCGGGCGATCATGCCGCCGTACATCCCGGCCCACCGCGAGATGGTGCTGGCCAGCGGCGTGGCCGAGGTGGCGGGCGGCTTCCTGCTGCTCACGCCGGGACTCGAGAAGCCGGCCCGCTGGTGGTTGCTCGCCGTGCTGGTGGCGATCTTCCCCGCCAACGTGCACATGGCGCTGCACCCCGACGACATCAAGGGTCTGCCGCCGATCCCGCGCTGGCTGCTCTGGGCCCGCCTGCCGCTCCAGGCCGTGTTCGCGGCCGGGGTGGTCAAGGCCACCGAGAAGTAGCCGGCCGCGCTCAGCCGCCCCCGCAGGCGGCGGGCGTGGACACCTCGGGCCTTGCCCGCGCGCGGAAGCTTTCGCCACAGAAAGCCGGGCAGGCCGGTGATGCCCGGCATCGGCTCGTAGCGGTCCGGGCCGCTCACGGCTCAGCCCCGTGGAGAGGGCACTTCGGGCTCGCCGAGCCCGAAGGTCTCGTAGGCGCCGAAGCGGGCGAACATCTTGTGGTCAGGACCGTGGAAGTCCGACGATGCGGTGGTGGCCAGGCTGCGGTCGCGGCACAGGTCCACCAGGAACCGCACCTGCTCGCGCGTGTGGGAGGGGTAGAACACCTCGACGCCGTCCAGGTCCAGCTCGGCGATCAGCTCGCCGACCGTGCCGGGGTCATCGAGGTCCCAGAACGGGTGCGCCAGCACGGCGGCGCCGCCGGCCTCGTGGATCAGGTCCACCGCCTCCGGCGTGGTGGGCCAGCGCCGCGGGACGTAGGTCTCACAGCCGGGGATGAGGTACTTCTCGAAGAACGGGCCCATGTCGGTCACGCCGGCGGCCTTGGCGATGTGCGGGCGCCCGACCGACGCGGCGTCGCCCGCCTGGGCAATCGCGCCCTCCAGCGTCACCTCCACGCCGGCGGCGTTGAGGTTGACCACCAGCTCCTCGGCGCGCTTGACGCGCTCCTGCTGGGCCTTCTTGCATGCGGCGCCCATGGCGTCGGCGTCGATCCAGTACCCGAGCATATGCAGCTCCTCGGCCACCGGGTGCGCACACGACATCTCGGCCGCGGCCACCAGCTCGATCCCGTGCTGGTTGGCCGCTTCGGCGGCCTCTGCCAGACCGTCCACGGCGTCGTGGTCGGTCAGCGCGAAGGTCGTGACACCCGCGGCGGCGGCCGCGGCCACCACGGCCGCGGGCTCGAGATCGCCGTCGGAGACGGTGGAGTGCGCCTGGAGCTCGATCACACCTACAGCGTATGGCTCCCGGCCGCCACCGCCCGAGCGGGAGGGCTGGAGAACCGCAGCTGGTCGTCCGCGATGCTGCCGTGACGCAGGGCGACGAGGTCCACCGGGTAGTTCTGGTTCAGCCGCCACGGCGCCTTGGAGCCCTGCTTGGGGAACTGGTCGAGCGACCGCAGCACGTAACCGGCCTGGAAGTCGAGGAAGGGCTCCTCGGTGACCTCGGGATCGCGCCGCTCGGGCACCATCTGCCGCCGGCCGAGGCCGTCCATGTGGTTCAGCAGCCGGCAGACGTACTCGGCCACGAGGTCGGCCTTCAGCGTCCAGGAGATGTTCGTGTAGCCGATCGTGTAGGCGAAGTTGGGCACTCCGCTGAGCATCATGCCCTTGTAGGCCATGGTGTCGGGCAACTCGACGTCCTCGCCGTCGACCGCGAGTTGCACGCCGCCGAAGGCCAGCAGGTTCAGGCCGGTGGCGGTGACCACGATGTCGGCGTCGAGCTCCAGGCCCGAGCGCAGCTCGAGCCCGCGCTCGGTGAACGTCTCGATGTGGTCCGTGACCATCGATACGTCTCCGGCGCTGATGGCCTCGAAGAGGTCGCCGTTGGGCACCAGGCAGAGGCGCTGGTCCCACGGGTCATAGCGGGGCTTGAAGTGGGTGTCGACCGCGTAGTCGGCCGGGACGTGGCGCCTGACCACCCAGCGCAGCAGCCGCCTCATCTGGCGGGGAAGGCGCTGGCTCGCCTGGTAGACGAGGATCGCCAGCACGATGTTCTTCCAGCGCACGATCGGATAGACCACGCGGGGCGGCAGAACGCGGCCCAGCACTTTGGCGATCGGGTCCTCGTCGGGAATCGAGAGGATGTAGCTCGGCGAGCGCTGCACCATCGTCACGTGCTCGGCCTCCGGAGCCATGGCGGGCACGAGCGTCACCGCCGTGGCGCCGCTGCCGACCACCACGACGCGCTTGCCCGCGTAGTCGAGGTCCTCGGGCCAGTGCTGCGGATGCACGATCTGGCCGGCGAAGCGCTCGGTGCCCTCGAAATGGGGCGTGAAGCCCTCGTCGTAGCGGTAGTAGCCGCTGCACATGTACAGAAAGCCGCAGGTCAGCTGGAGGGAATCGCCGCTGTCGGTGCGCTCCACGTCCACCGTCCAGGCCGCGTCGGCGGTGGACCACTCGGCGCGCACCACGCGATGGTTGAAACGGATCCGCTCGTCCACGCCGTGTTCGCGGGCGGTGTCCCGGACGTACCGCAGGATCGCGGGGCCATCGGCGATCGCCTTCGCCTCAGTCCACGGCCGGAAGCGGTAGCCGAGCGTCTGCATGTCGGAGTCCGAGCGGACGCCCGGGTAGCGGAACAGGTCCCAGGTCCCGCCGAGCTCCTCGCGGGCCTCCAGAATCGCGAACGTCTTGCCGGGACAGCGCTCCTGCAGGTGAACGGCGGCGCCGATGCCCGACAGCCCGGCGCCGACAATCAGCACATCGAGGTGATCGGGGGGCATCCGGGCGGACGATATAGCGGTGTTGCGTAGGCCGCGGGCGAAAGCGCAACGCTCGATAAGGTACGTTAGGTTAAGCTGACTTCGAACGTCCGTTCGTGTCGATACTCTCCGTGGGTGCTTGAAAAGGCTGTAATTGCAGGGTTAATCGCTGGCGAGGGCTCCTTCTCGGTCCGCCCGAACAATGGTGGATCCTCTTGGACTTGCGGCTTTGCCCTCCGTTTGCGTGATGACGACGCCTCCTTACTGTGTGAGATCCAAGAGACGGTCGCGTGCGGCTCCCTCTACCGAACGCCCGCCCGTGCCAATTCGCGCCCACAGCTCGGATGGTCCCTTCAGAGCATGGCCGACTGCCGCCGCCTCGAGCGCTTCATGGCATCCGCGTTGCTGCTCTCGAAGAAGAGCGGAGACTTCGAGCTGTGGAGGTTGGCCCTCGACCTGTGGACGGACACTAGTCTGAGCGGCGCCCGCTGGGCGCGGATCGCCCTCGTCGCTGACCAGCTGCGGCGGTACCGCGCACCCGAGAATGTCGTCGCTTGCTCAGCCGGCGGAGCCAGTCCGGCGTATCTGGACGCGTTCCTTGCCGGTTTCGCAAGCGCGGAAGCCCATTTTGGCGCAAGCGCGACCGGACATCCCAGGTTCGTCATCAACCTCCGTCAAGACGACGCTGCGGTCCTCTCTCTTCTGCACGATCACACAGGCTTGGGCCGGCTGTCCTCGATTCCTCCCCGTGCTTCGTCTTGTGCGGCAACGAGCTGGCGAGTGACATCGATCGACGAGACGCGACGTCTGGTGGCCCTCTTCGACGAGGAGCCACCGGTCGGGAAGGCTCTGAAAACGTACAGCGCGTGGCGAGACGTAGTAATGGCCGCCGGACGGCATCGTCACGGCCCTCGCCACGCCCGGGCCCAGTTGCGCCGTGAACTCGCGCGGCGCCTGGTCGAGGCGCGTGCCTACCGACCGACGGCCGATGTGGTTGCCCGGCCGGACACCGCGGCCAAACGCCGACGCCGCGCCGTAGCCGCCCTCAAGGACTGGTCGCAGGCGACGTCGGGCCCGTACACCGCAACTCGCTACGAAGAATGGCGCCGGCCGGAGTCAGCGCACCACCCGCAAAGAGAGACTGTGGCTCGAGCTTTCGGTTCCTGGCGTGCGGCCTTGGAAGCAGCTGGGGTTTCAACCGAGCGCTCGATGGCTCCGCGAACAATCGCTCGGTCCCGGGCCACCTACCGGACTTCTCGTCACACATACGAAGCGGAGCGGCGGCGGGCAATCTGTCGGGCCATCCGAACTTGTGAGCAGTCCCTCGGCCACGAGCCGCGGGCGATGGAGTTCTTTCGCTGGCGTGCACGCGCGGCGCCGAACTCGCCCACCCAGGCCACCGTGTATCGCGCTTTTCCGGGGGGCTGGCGCGACGCGCTGGCCGCGGGCCGTCAGCTGTCCTGAAGCCCGTCCAAGGCGTCACCCAGGTCCGGCAGGCTCGCGGCGAACCGGCGCCGCGCCTCGGCGAAGCTCCCACCCCCAGGCCGGTCGCTGACCCTGGGGAGCTTGCTGCCGGCCTCCTGGATCCCGTCCAGGATCTGCTGGTCGCTCAGGTGGTCGGCGCTCTTGCCCGCGCGGCGGAAGTCGACGCGCATCCGGGCCACCTCCAGACGCAGCTGAGGTGAGTTCGCGAGCGCCTCGCCGGCCCTGCGGTGCGGGTCCCTCGCCGCCATCGCTGCAGGTTAGTGCTCGAAGTCACACTGACCATGACATCAATCGCTGTAACATACGGCGACGTCACCGACTGGAGGAGTCACGACTCGATGACCGCCCGCGCCACCACCCTCGCGCTGAGCACCTTCGCCGCACTTGCCGTCCTGCCGTCCACCGCCTTCGCCCAGGGCGAGGAGCCCGCGGGCGGCGCCGCGATCGGAGAGATCGTGACCGCCACCGCCGGCGCCGGTGTGGTCACCACGCTCCTGCTCGTGCTCGGCATGGGTCATCGCAGCGGGCGCATCGACCTGCTCCAGCGCGCCTCCGATCTTTCCAGCCGCCTGTCCGGGCTTCCCGGCTGGGCCGTGTTGCCCGCCGCGCTGGCCACCCTGTCGCTGTTGACCGCCGTCTTCGGCATGTACTGGGACATCTCCCTGCACATCGACGTGGGCCGCGACGAAGGGCCGCTGGCCAACCCCGCCCACTACTTCATCCTGATCGGGCTGTTCGGCATCTTCGCCGCCGGCTTCATCGCCATGGTGCTCCCGCGCGAGAAGCCGAGCGCCAGCGCGGTCAGGATCACGCGTGACTGGCACGCGCCCCTGGGCGGCGTGCTGATCTGCGCCTGTGGCGCGTTCTCCCTGATCGGCTTCCCCCTCGACGACGTCTGGCACCGCCTCTTCGGCCAGGACGTGACGCTGTGGGGCCCCACCCACCTGATGCTGATCGGCGGAGCGTCGATGACGCTCGTGGGCATCGCGGTGCTGCTGGTGGAGGGTTTGCGCTCCCCCAAGGCCGAGCAGGGCGTGGAACGCCGCTGGAGCTTCCTGGTGCGTCGCATCGCGCTCGCGGGCGGGCTGCTGATCGGCCTGTCCACCTTCCAGGCCGAGTTCGACTTCGGCGTACCCCAGTTCCGCTTCGTGTTCCAGCCGATGATGATCATGGTGGCCGCCGGCGTGGCGCTGGTGGCCACGCGAATGTGGCTCGGTCGCGGAGCCGCGCTGGGTGCTGTGGGCTTCTTCATCGCCATCCGCGGCACCCTCGCCCTCGTCGTGGGCCCGGTCCTGGGTGAGACCACTCCGCACCTGCCGCTCTACATCGTGGAGGCCGGCCTGGTGGAGCTGGTGGCGCTGCGGATGGCGCCCGACCGGCGCCCGCTGGCGTTCGGCGCCTTCTGCGGCGCCCTGATCGGCACGATCGGGCTCGCGGCCGAGTGGGGCTGGTCGCACGTGTGGATGCCGATCCCCTGGCCCTCCGAGCTGCTTCCGGAGGCGGCTGTGCTGGGCTTTGTGACTGCGGTTGCCGGTGCCCTCGTGGGCGCCTGGATCGGCGCCCACCTGTCGCCCGCGGCGACACCGCGCAGGGCCTCCCTGCGCGTCGCCGCGGCCCTGGCCTCGGCCGCACTGGCGCTCTCCGTGGGCTACGCCCTATACAAGCCTGCCGACTCCGGCGTTCGTGCCGACGTCCAGGTCTCCGAGATCTCTCCCGCCCCCAACCGCACCGTCTCCGCCGAGGTGACGCTGGACCCGCCCACAGCCGCCGATGACGCCGAGTGGCTGACCGTTACCGCTTGGCAGGGTGACGGCCTGGTGGTCGACCGCCTCGAGCGGACCGGCCCGGGGCGCTACCGCACCACCGAGCCGATCCCCGTCTACGGCAACTGGAAGGCGATCCTGCGTCTGCACAACGGCAACTCGCTCACCGGCGTGCCGCTCTTCCTGCCCGAGGACAAGGCCATCCCCGCCAAGGGGGTGCCGGCACCCCCGCGCTTCAGCCGCGAGTTCATCGCCGACCACGAGGTCCTCCAGCGCGAGCAGAAGGACGTGGCGCCGGCGCTCACGGCGTTCGCCTACGGCGTGGTCGTGGCCATCGCCCTCGCGCTCCTCGTTCTGCTGGCCTGGGGCCTGCACCGGCTTGGCCTGGCCGGGCCGGGCGCGGACACCAGGCCGCCCCGCCCCACCTCGCCCGACCGGCAGCCTGCGGTGCGCAAAGGCGCGCCCGCCACGGGCTGACCGCCCCGGCCGGGCGCGCCGCCGGGCTATATTCACGCCCGATGGCACACGCGGCCGCCGGGAACTCCTCCACCGCGGGCGCCGACCGTCCACAGGACGGCGCGGCGGCCGAGTTCGACGAGAAGATCGCGCTCGAGGGGCTGAAGCGCGGAGACCCCGAGGCGCGCAGGCAGCTCATTGAGCACTACCTGCCCCTGGCCCGCCGGCTTGCCGGCCGGTATCGCCACTCCGGTGAGGCTGCGGACGACCTCGAGCAGGTGGCCAGCCTCGGCCTGATCAAGGCCATCGACCGCTTCGAACCGGGGGTCGGAGCCTTCGCCCGCTACGCCGTCCCGACGATCGTGGGCGAGCTCAAGCGCCACTTCCGCGACAAGGGCTGGGCCATGCACGTGCCCCGCTACCTGCAGGAGCGGGTGATGGACGTGAACATCGCCGTGGAGACCCTGGCCACCGAGCTCGGGCGCTCCCCCACCCCCCGCGACGTGGCCAAGCGGGTGGGCCTGAGCCTGGAGGACGTGCTCGAGGCCATGGATGCGGCCGGCGCCTACAGCCCGATGAGCCTGGACTCCCCCCAGCCCGGTTCCAGCGAGGACGACGACAACACGCTGGGCCAGCGCATCGGCGCCGTGGACTCGGGCTACGAGCTGGCCGAGTGGAGGCCGGCCGTGGCCCCGGCGGTCGCCGCCCTCCCCGGCCGCGAGCGGGAGATCCTGCGGCTGCGGTTCGTGGAGGACCTCACCCAGTCACAGATCGCCAAGCAGGTAGGCGTCTCGCAGATGCACGTGTCGCGTCTGTTGCGCCGCTCGCTGGACAAGGTGGCAGCGGCTGCCCAGCGGGACGGCGAAGGCACCTAGCCCACCTGGGCTACATCAGGCCGCCGCGTAGGCTCCATACACGTGGAGCACATCGAACTGGTCGTCTTCGGTCTCCTCGTAGCCGTAGCCGGACTCGCCGTCCTGGCGCGGCTGGCGCGGATCCCCTACCCCATCCTGCTGGTACTCGGCGGCCTGGCCTTCGGCTCCATCCCGGGCGTGCCCGATGTGGAGCTCGACCCGGACCTGGTCCTGCTGCTCTTCCTCCCCCCGCTGCTCTACGCCACGGCCTTCTTCGCCAACCTACGCGAGCTGCGGCTCAACGCCCGCCCGATCGGACTGCTGGCGATCGGACTGGTGATCGCCACGATGCTCACCGTCGCGGTGGTGGCGCACGAGATGGTGGGGCTGGACTGGCCGGTGGCCTTCGCGCTCGGCGCCGTGGTCTCCCCCACCGACGCCGTCGCGCCGGCCGAGATCCTGCGGCGCCTGTCGGTTCCTCGGCGCGTGCTGAGCGTGGTGGAAGGCGAGAGCCTCATCAACGATTGGACCGCGCTCGTGGCCTACAAGTTCGCCGTCGCCGCGGTCGTGGGCGGCAGCTTCTCGCTGCTGGAAGCCGGCCCGGGCTTCGTCTACACCGGGCTCGCCGGAGTGGCCGTGGGCGTGGCCGCCGGGGCGGGCATCGCAGCGCTGAGGAGGCGCGTGGAGGATCCGCTCACCGAGATCACCATCTCCCTGCTCACGGCCTACGCCGCGTATCTGCCGGCGGAGGAGATCGGCGCGTCGGGTGTGCTGGCGGCCGTGACGCCGGCGTGTGGCTCGGCTGGCGGGCATCGGAGCTGACCAACCACACCACCCGGCTGCAGCTGACGGCCATCTGGGAGCTGCTGGTGTTCCTGCTCAACGCCGTCCTCTTCGTGCTGGTGGGCCTGCAGCTGCCATCGGTACTCGACCAGCTATCGGGTCGCACCGCCGGGGAGCTGGCCGTCTACGGCGCCCTCATCGCCGCCGTGGTGATCGTGGTGAGGATGGTGTGCGTCTACGGGCTCACCTACCTCACGCGGCGGCTCAGCCGCCGGGTGCGCGAACGCATTCCGGTGGCCAACTGGGACCAGACGGCTCTGGTGGCCTGGGCCGGCATGCGCGGGTCGGTCTCCCTTGCCGCCGCGCTCGCGATCCCGACAGAGATCGACTCCGGCGCCGCGTTCCCCGATCGCGACCTCGTGATCTTTCTCGCCTTCTGCGTGATTTTCGCGACGCTGGTGGTCCAGGGCCTGTTGATGCCCGCCCTGATCCGGGCGCTGGGCATCGAGCGCGACACCACCGACCAGGACGAGGAGCTGAACGCGAGGCTGGAGCTCGCCTTTGCGGCCATCGACCACATCGAGAACCTCGAATCCGAGGACTGGGTCAACCCCGACACGGTGGATCGCACGCGCAGGCTGTTCGAATACCGCCGGCGGCGGTTCAGCTCCCGGATAGGCCAGCCGGCGGAGGACGATGACGGCCAGCCCGACGAGTTCGACTACGAGGGCCGCGCTCAGTCATACCAGCGCTTCATGTACGAGATCTACGGCGTGCAGCGCGCCATGCTGCGCCAGCTGCGCGATGGCGGGCGCATCAGCGACGAGGTTCGCCGGCGGGTGGGGTACGACCTCGACCTCGAGCAGGAGCGGCTCAGCGGCGAGGCCTAGGGAGCCGGCCGGGGGCCCACCAGCAGGCTCTGCGTGGCGCGCCCGATCGCGCCGTCCTCGTCGTACAGGCGCGTGTCCGACAGGCCGATGCCGTCGGGCTCGGCGTAGGTGGCCGCGTCCAGGCCCACCCACTCACCGCGGGGGAGCCGCCGCAGCGCCACCGACAGGTCGGCGTTGATGAACAGCCAGAGGCGGTAGTCCAGCGGTGCGCTCACGCCGTTGCCCGAGTCGGCGGCCACCAGCACCCGGTCGAGCGGCGAGGTCTCCTCCCCCTGCACCAGCGGTCCCCGCATGCGCATCCATGCCCGCGCGGGGCCAGGCTCGAGGTACGCCCCGGACACGAACCGCACCTCCATCGCCGTGTGATAGCCCACGTCCTGCCCGGTGGGGAAGAAGTCCCGCGGCTCGGCCTCCGAGGGCGGCGCCATGGGCTCGTCCTGGAGCGCGGGCCCGTCCAGCTCCAGCTCCGTGGCACGTATCCGCCACGCGCGGGCGCGCAGGATCTCGGTGTCCCCGGCGCTCAGGGAGCCCTCCACGAGCTCCACGCTGCGCCCCGGGCGCACGACCCGGGCCTTCACTGCCAGCGGTGCGATCGGCACGGGGCGCAGGATCTCGAACGTGGCGCGGGCGACCCGCGCCGGGTCCAGCGCCCCGGCGCGGTCCATCTCGCGCCCCAGCAGCGCGCAGGGCGGGCCCGCGTGCTGGCTGCCGGGATCCCAGGGTCCGCGGGTCAGCTCGGTGGAGCGGTACAACGGGCCCTCGGGGACGTAGAAGGCGTCGGGCACGCGCCGATCCTAGGCCGTCGTGCCGTCTGCGAAACTTGCGCCGTGGCCAAGCAGCGGCAGATGAAGATGCAGCAGATGCAGGTGGGCGCCCTGGCGGCCATCCAGCAACTCGAGCCGCGCACCGACGACCAGCTCAAGGGCGAGTCCAAGCACCGCGTGGCCGCCAAGGCGCTGCTGGGAGCCCGCGCCGCCGAGCGCTACGACGCCAAGGCCGCCCGCGCCTACTTCAACGAGGCGCTGGCCGGCTGTCACCCCCAGGAGCGTCCCGCGCTGCGCCAGATGATGAAGGCGTCGATGGCCCTGGCCGAGCGCCGCCCCGACGAGCTCAAGGAGGCCGTGCAGAAGCTCGGCCAGGCCCCGCCCTCGAGCCGCCAGCTGTTCCTGCTCCGGATGATGGGCCTGATCGCGCCGGCCCAGGGGGCCAGCCTCGCCGCCCGTGCGCGCGGAATCCTGATCCTGCTCGCGATCGTGGTCCTGCTGGTGCTGGTGGGCTTCGGCCTGGCGAAGCTGATCGCGCTGCCATTCGGCGGCGCCGGCACCCTGGGCGCCGTTCTGCTGGGGCTGCTGATCGTGGCCGGCGTGCTCGGCCTGCTCACCCTCTTCGGCCGCCGCCGCCAGGCGCGCGTGAAAGCCGAACGGGCCGCGGGGGCCGGTTAGCGCCGGGTCAGAGTCGCCTGCTCGACCACGACCGGCTGCAGCGGCATCTCGGTGGCCGGGTCTCCCAGCTTCCCGATGCGCTGTGTCACATCCAGGCCCTTCACCACCTTGCCCAGCACCGCATAGTCGGGCGGCAGCGGGGCCTGCGTGCCGGTGACCACGTAGAACTGGCTGCCGGCGGTGCCGGGTGGCTCCACCTGGGTCTTGGCCATCGCCACCACGCCGCGCGTGTAGTCCGTGTCGGGCGGCGGCTTGTCTCGGGTTGAGTAGCCGGGCCCTCCCTGGCCGCTGGCCGTCGGATCTCCGCCCTGGATCACGAAGTCCGGGACGATGCGGTGGAACACCGTGTCGTCGAAGAAGCCGCGCCGCACGAGCGCCGCGAAGGACGCCGTGGTCGCCGGCGAGGTCTCCTGGTCGAGCCGGATCGTGAAGGCGCCGCAGCTGGTCTGCACTTCCACCTCGTAGGTGGTCCCGGCGGCCAGCCTGCGCCTGGGCCTGCTCTCACCGCCGTCTGGCTTGGGCGCCGGGGCCTGCACCTGGCGGCAGCCGCCCTCCTGCGCCGGCGGCTACTCGGAGGTGGAACCCGGTGCAGCCGCCTGCTCCCCACCCTCGTCGTCGTTGCCGCACCCGGCCACGAGCAGCGCGAGCGCGAACAGGGCAAGGGCGGCTGCGCGGCGCACGCGCGGCAGGGTAGTGGGGGCGCGCGCCTCTAGGATCGACCGGACCGCCATGGCCGCCACCCTCTCCCCTCTCCTGCGCCGCTACGACCAGGTGATCCTTGACCTCGACGGATGCGTGTGGGTGGGCGAGGAGCCCGTGGAGGGCTCGGTGGAGGCCATCGCAGCGCTGCGGGCCGCGGGCAAGCGAATCGCGTTCGCCACCAACAACTCCTGGCATCCCGGGGAGGAACATGTGGCGCGGCTGTGGCGGCTGGGCGTGCAGGCCTCGCTGGCCGACGTGGTGACCGTCGGCGGAGCCGTCCAGCACCTGCTCGCCGACACGCGGACGGGCCAGACGGCATTCTTGATCGGCTCGCAGGCGCTCACCCGCCACGTGGACGAGGCCGGGCTGAAGGTGCTCAACGGGAGCGACCGCGCCTCCCGGGCGGAGGTCGTTGTGATCGGCGGCACGGACCGGGTGGACTACGACGCCCTTCGGACCGCTTCGCTGGCCGTCCACCGCGGAGCCGGCTTCCTTGCCACCGGGCGCGACCCGACCCTGCCCACTCCCGAGGGGCCGTGGCCCGGCACCGGAGCCATCCTCGCGGCCGTGGAGACAGCGTCGGGGCGGGAGGCCGAGATCGTGGGCAAGCCCCAGCCGCGCCTGATCGAGACCGCGCTGGACCGCCTCGGCTACGGCCGCACGCTGGTGGTGGGCGACCGCCTGGACTCCGACGTGAAGGCCGCCCACGCCGCCGGGCTGGACGCCGCACTGGTGCTCAGCGGCGACGGGTCCGGCTCGGTGCCCGCGGACGGCGACGCCGCGAAGCCGGTGGCGGTGGCCGACAACCTCGCCGCGCTGGTGAACGGCGAAGGCTGACCCGCCGTGGCGCGCAAGACACATCACAAGCACTCCTCCAAGAAGGGCTACCGGCGGCTGCTCGACGGCCTCGAGGCGATCGAGGCCGTGCACAGCGTGGCCACGGGACGCGTGAAGCCGCGCATGGGCTCGGGGCGCCCCATCGCGCAGATCTCCAAGGTGAGGCGCACAGAGTCGGGGCTGTCGGTCACGATCAACACCGACGGCGCGATCGTGGACGCCTACGTGGTCACCGACCGCCCGGCCGAGGTGGAGGCCGCGATGGCCGACCGCGGCTGGACCGCCTCGTAGGACACGCCGAGCAGCTCGCACGACTCCGGGCTGACCACCAGTCCCGCCACTGCCGCGGCCCGCAGCCCCTCGTGTGGGGCCACCCCGCGCGCGCCGTACAGGTGCGCCGCGCACACGGCGGCCACGAAGTCGGTGTGGCGGTTGCCGTGGATCGCCACCGCGCCCCTGCGCCTCAGCTCCCGGCGCAGCAGCCCGAGCAGCTCCTCGAGGGCATCCGCGCCCTCCCCCGCGCTGGCGACGGGCACGTGGTGGGCGTCCAGCCCCGCCGCCTCGTAGTCGGCCAGGTTGTGCCGCGTGGTCATGGTGGACACGCACACCCGGACGCCGTGATGCTTCAGCCACGCGATCTCCGCCGCCCGGCGGTCGGGCCGGTGGCTGCGCCCGCCGCCGCCGGGACGCTCCAGCGCGCACAGCTTGCGCGGCCTGGCCCACCAGATCCTCATGGGCTCCCTCACTGCGACCTCCCTCGTTTCCCTCCTACAGGCCGCGGCACCAGGCTTTTCGCCCCCCGCCCCGGGCATACTCTGAGGCCATGTGCGGAGTGCCCGGATCTGTGCCCCGCGTCGCGGCGGCGATGAACGAGTGGTTGCGAGCGCAAGTACGGTCCGGCTCTGCCGAGCGACTGGGCGTGGCTGGCAAGCCCGGTGGGTGAGTCGATGCCAAAGCATCGGCGATCCCGGCGGGCGAAGCCAGGCGCGTCCAGGTGCCGGCAGGCCGGAGCGTAATTGCGGGAGCGACCACCAATGACCCGCCGCCTGCTGGTGCTGGTCAACCCCGCGGCGGGGGGCGGTCGCTCGGTGCGGCGGCTGCCGCAGGTCACGGCCGAGTTGGAGCGGCTGGAGGTGGAGCACCGGGTGGTGCACACGCGCGACATCGGGCACGCTCGCAAAGAGGCGGCGGAGGCGGCCAAGGCCGGCGAGACGGTGGCCGCGGTCGGCGGCGACGGCCTGCTGCGCCCGCTGGCGGCGGTGCTGCGCGACACCGCCGCCGCGCTCGCGATCGTGCCGGCCGGCCGCGGCAACGACCTGGCACGCGTGCTCGGCATCCCCACCGATCCCACGGCGGCAGCGGCCGTGGCCGCCCAGGGCGAGGAGCGCATGATCGACGTGGCCGAGGTCGACGGCGTGCCCTACCTGGGCATCGCCAGCTTCGGGTTCGACTCCGACGCCAACCGGGTGGCCAACGAGTCACGACTGATCCGCGGCAACCTCGTCTACCTCTACGCCGCACTGCGTGCCCTCGCCGCCTGGAAGCCCGCCGCCTTCGCGGTCACGGTGGACGGTGAGCGACTGACGCTCGAGGGCTACTCGATCGCAGTGGCCAACTCCAAGGCCTACGGGGGCGGAATGTTCGCGGCGCCCCAGGCCGAGCTGGACGACGGCATCCTCGACGTGGTGGCCTGCGGGCGGTCGTCCAAGCTGCACTTCCTGTGCTCCTTGCTGCCCCGTGTGTTCAAGGGCACCCACCTGTCCGACCCCACGGTGCAGACGATGAGCGGCTCGACCGTGGAGGTCGATGCCGACCGCCCGTTCGCCATCTACGCGGACGGCGACCCGATCGGCACCGTGCCCGCCACCATCACCGTCCGCCCCCGCTGCCTGCGGGTGATCGTGCCCGAGTGATGGCCCGGCTCCTCGAGACGATCGCCCGCGGCGTGCGGCAGCTCTCACGCCGGCTGGGACGCGGCGGAGGGACGACCCTCGCCGGCCGGCTGCTCATGCGCGCCGACCCCGGGGCGCTGCAGCGGATGGCCTCCCGCCTGGACGAGGGCGCGGTGCTCGTGTCCGCCACCAACGGCAAGACCACCACGTCGGCGATGGTGGCCGCCGTGCTCGAGCGCGCCGGCCGGCCGGTGGTGCACAACCGCGCGGGCTCGAACATGGGCTGGGGCGTGGCGACGGCGCTGCTCGACGCCGGGCGAGAGCGCGGCCAGCTGGGGCTGTTCGAGGTGGACGAGGCCTGGCTTCCCGCGGTGGCCGAGGCCGTGAAGCCGAGCACGTACCTCCTGGCCAACCTCTTCCGCGACCAGCTCGACCGCTACGGCGAGCTGGAGCTGCTGGCCGACCGGTGGGCCGAGCTCACCGCCGCCGAGGAGACGCGCGGCGCGCGCTTCGTTCTCAACGCCGACGACCCGCTGGTGGCCGACCTCGGCCGGGACCGCGAAGGCGTGACCTACTTCGGCGTGGAAGACGACTCCCAGGCGCTCCCGAGCCTGCAGCACGCCGCCGACTCCAAGCACTGCCGCAACTGCGGCCACCCCTACGTCTACGAGGCCGTCTACCTCGGCCACATGGGCCGCTACCGCTGCGCCAACTGCGACCGCGTGCGGCCCACGCCCTCGGTGTCCGCGCGGCAGGTGGAGCTGCACGGGATGTCCGGCGCGCGGGTGGTTATGGAAACCCCGGCAGGCCCCCTCGACGTGTCCCTCCCCCTCCCCGGCCTCTACAACGTCTACAACGCGGTGGCCGCCACGGCCCTGTCGCTCGAGCTCGGCGCCTCGCTGGAGCACATCGGCGCCGCGCTCGAGGGCTTCGCCGGGTCCTTTGGCCGCGTCGAGACGATCCCCGTAGACGGCCGCCCGGTGTCGATCCTGCTCGTGAAGAATCCCGCCGGTGCGAACGAGGTGCTCCGCACGCTCACCCTCGAGGAAGGCCAGGTGGACCTGTGGCTGGCGCTGAACGACGGGATCGCCGACGGCCGCGACGTGTCCTGGATCTGGGACGCCGACTTCGAGCTGCTGTCCGGCCGCGTGCGCCGCGCCACCTGCTCGGGCACCCGCGCCGAGGAGATGGCGCTGCGGCTGAAGTACGCAGGGATCGACGCCGAGATCGAGGTGGAACGCGACCTGGGCGCCTCGCTGGACGCGGCCGTGGCGGCGGGGCACGGCGGCGGCCGCCCCCTCTACGCGCTCCCCACCTACACCGCTCTGCTGGAGCTGCGCGACCTGCTCGCCGACCGCGGCCTGGCCCGGCGCTGGGCGGACTGATGGACCACGTGTTCGGCTACGCGTCGCTTGTCGGCGACCATGCGGGACAGGGCATCGTGGCCCGCCTGCACGGCCACCGCAGGGGCTTCGGCGTGGCCACCGACAACACCGCCGCAATCCCCGGCTACAAGATGTACCTGCGCCGCTCCGACGGCGTTCGCCCCGCCGTGTTCGTCGCATTCCTGGACATCGCCCCAGATCCCCACACCACCGTGAACGGGCTCGCCCGCCCGGTGGAGGCGGCAGACCTGGAGCTGCTGGACCGCCGCGAGCGCAACTACGACCGCGTGGACGTGACGGGAGTTCTCGACGGCGTGGACGGCCGCGTGTGGACCTACCGTGGCTCGCAGGAGGGCCGGGAGCGCCTGCGACGCGGTAGGGCCGAGGGCCGCGCGGTGGTGTCGCGCGACTACATCGAGAAGGTGCGCGCCGGCTTCGCAGAGCTCGGCGAGTCAGAGCAGCGCGCCTTCGCGGAGTCGTCGGACCTCGACGACCTGCCGGTCTGGGACCTCGAGCGGCTGGACCTCCCCGAGGACGCGCCCGCGCCACGGGAGGTATCGGTGTGAGCGAGCGCTCGCTCACCCGCCCGGACGCCGCTTCCTGGCACGACGTGGAGTGCTCGGGGTATGCGGCCGACCTGCCCACCTGGCGCGAGCTGGCCAGGCGCCACGGCCGCGGCCCGGTCCTCGACGTGGGCTGCGGCACTGGCAGGGTGGCGCTGGACCTGGCCTCCCGCGGCTACGAGGTGACCGGCCTGGACGCCGACGCCGAGCTGGTGCGCGCGCTGGAGGCCCGCGCCCGCGCCCGCCACCTGCCCGTCCGGGGACTGGCCGCCGACGCCCGCGCGTTCGACCTGCCGGAGAGGTTTGCGCTGGCCATCGCGCCGATGCAGGTGGTCCAGCTGCTTGGGGGACCCGCGGGGCGCAAGGCCATGCTCGCCCGGGTACTGGCCCACCTGGAGCCGGGCGGCGTGCTCGCCGTGGCGCTAGCCGACCCGTTCGACTCGGTTCCCGTGGGCGAGGCCCTCCCTCCCCTGCCCGACGTGCTGGAGATGGACGGCTGGGTGCTGTCCTCCACCCCGATCGAGGTCCGCGACGAGGGCGACGCCGTGTCGATCGACCGCCACCGCCAGGCGGTGTCGCCTGCGGGTGAGCTCGCCGAGGAGGCGTTCACGATCCGGCTGGACTCTGTCACCCCCGCGGGACTGTCCGAGGAGGCCGAGGCTGTGGGGCTCATCGCCACCGGGCTGCTGCGGGTCCCCCCCACCCCCGAGTACGTGGGCAGCGCGGTGGTGCTGCTCCAGGCGTCTCGATGAGGGCCACGCTGCGCGTCTGCGCGCTCTACCCCGAGCTGATGAACATCTACGCCGACCGCGGCAACATCGCCGTGCTGCGGGCGCGCTGCGAGTGGCGCGGGCTGGGCTTCGAGCTGGCCTCCTCCACCGTCGGCGAGCCGCTCGACGGCGCCGCCCACGACCTCTTCTACATCGGCGGCGGGCAGGACCGCGACCAGATCGCCGTGGCCGAGGACATGCAGCGCACCAAGCGCGACGCCCTGCACTCCGCCGCCGGCCGGGGCGCCACCGTGCTGGCCGTGTGCGGCGGCTACCAGCTGCTGGGCCACAGCTACCAGCTCGGTGAGCGCGAGCTTGAAGGGGTGGGGCTGGTAGATCTGCGCACCGTGCGCGGGGAAGGCGAGCGCCTGATCGGCAACTGCGCGATCGAGTCTGATCTCGGCACAGGCCCGCGCACGATCGCGGGCTTCGAGAACCACGGCGGGCGCACCTACCTGGGCTCCGGGGAGAAGCCGCTGGGCCGCGTGCTCGCCGGGCACGGCAACAACGGGCGCGACGGGCTGGAGGGAGTGCGCCGCGGAAACGTGGTGGGCACCTATCTTCACGGCCCACTGCTGCCCAAGAACGTGTGGCTGGCCGACCGCTTGATCGAGCTGTCCCTCGACGTGGAGCTCGAGCCCCTGGACGACGCGATGGAGGACGCGGCACACGTCTCCGCTCGGCGCGCCGCGGGGGTGTAGGTAGCGTTTCCGGGGTGAGCACCGAGCGCACCGCCTTCGTGACCGGCGGCTCCGGCTTCATCGGCACCGCCCTGTTGCGCCGCCTGGCCTCCGAGGGCTGGAAGGTGCACGCGCTCGCGCGGTCGGACTCCTCCGCCGCCAAGGTGGCCGAGGCCGGCGCCGAGCCGGTCCGGGGCGACCTCGACAACGTCGAGTCGATGCGCGCCGGGGCCCAGGGGTGCGAGGTGGCGTTCCACGCCGCCGCCAAGCTCGGCGCGTGGGGCCCCCGGGACGAGTTCGTGCGCGGCAACGTGGCGGGCACAGTGAATGCCCTCGTGGCGTGCGGAGCCGCAGGCGTTCGCCGCTTCGTCCACGTAGGCACCGAGGCCGCGCTGCTGGCCGGAGAGCCCCTGGTCGGCGCGGACGAGACGTGGCCGCTGCGGCCCGACTCCGCCGCGAACTACTCCGCCACCAAGGCCATGGCCGAGCAGCGCGTGCGCCGCGCCGCCGGCAACGGCTTCGAGACCGTGGTGGTGCGTCCGCGGCTGGTGTGGGGACCCGGCGACACCACCCTGCTTCCCCCGATCGCGAAGGCCATGGACAGCGGCCGCTTCGCCTGGATCGGCGGCGGCCGGCACCTCACCTCCACAACCCACGTGGACAACGTGGTCCAGGGCCTGATCCTGGGCGCGCAGCGCGGCCGCTCGGGCGAGGCCTACTTCGTGACCGACGGCGAGCCGACCGAGTTCCGCGACTTCGTCAGGCGGCTGGTGGCCACCCGCGGCGTCGAGCCGCCCGACAGCGAGGTGCCCGCCGCGGTGGCCGGCCCGGCGGCCGCGGTGGCCGAGAAGCTGTGGACGGCTCTCCCACTGCCCGGCGAGCCGCCGGTCACCCGGCTGGCGGTGTGGCTCTCCTCGCAGGAGTGCACGCTGGACATCGGCAAGGCGCAGAGAGAGCTGGGCTACACGCCGGTCATCACGCGCGAGGACGGCCTGGCCGCGCTTTCGCAATAGCCACCCGCCGACTTTGGGGACTTGAGCATGACAGTCAGACCAAAGTCCCCACAACTGGGTTCAGCGGGCGCCGCTCGTAGCTCCGGCAGCCGGAGCGCCGGCTACGGCCACGCGCCCCGGGCCCCGGACCGCGAGCACCGCAAGGAGGACAAGCGCCCCGCCGGCCAGCTGCGTGGCACCGAGCGACTCGCCGAACACTAGGAACGCCAGCACAACGGTGACCACGGGTTCGAGGGTGGACAAGATCGACGCGGTAGAGGGTCCCACGCGCCGCAGCCCCGCGAAGAAGAGGCCCACGGCCCCGACCGTGGAGACAACGGCGATGCCGGCCAGCCAGCCGTAGCCCGCCGCGCTCACGCCGCCCGGGTCTAGGTCGCCGGCAACGATGCCGCCGAGCGTCAGGGTCGTGGCCGCACCTGTGCAGACAAGCGCGCTCAGGGCGAGCGGGCCGATGCGCGCGGCCACGCCCTCCGAGGTGAGGATGTACGCGCTGTAGACCACCGCGGCCCCCAGTCCCAGCGCCGTTCCGACCGGGTCCAACGCTCCCGCGGCTGCCCCCGCCAGGACCAGCACGAGCCCGGTCGAGGCGAGCCCCAGGGCCCCCGCCGTTCGCCAGCTCGCCCGTTCGCGCCCAAGCGCGATGGCGGCCACCGTGACGATCGCGGGGAACGTGTAGATCAGCAGCGAGAGAAGCGAGGCGTCGAGCCGCTCGAGGGCCGCGAAGTAGCCACCGGCCTGGGCGCTGTAGCCAACGGCACCGAGCGCCAGGGCGATGCCCACGTCCCGGGGAGACAGGGCGCGCAGGTTGCGGGCGTCCCGCGAGCAGGCCACCAACAGCCAGAAGAGCGCGGCTGCGAGCACGAACCGCGTGGCCAGCAGCGTGCCGACGCTCGCTCCCTCTTCGTAGGCGAGCTTGCCGAAGATCCCCATCGCGCCGAACGAGGCGGCGGAAGAGAGGCACAGGAGGGCTCCGGTCGAGGGCATGCCGGCGATCCTGGCGAAAGCACCCTTCAGAAGCGACTTTGATTTCTACGTATGACTCAGTAGCGTTCCTTATCAATGCTGGATCTCCGCCGACTCCGGCTGCTGTACGAGCTTCAGGCGCGCGGCACGATCGCCGCGGTGGCTGACGCCCTGCAGTTCACGCCGTCGGCCGTTTCCCAGCAGCTCGCCGTCCTCGAGCGCGAGGCCGGACTGGCGCTGCTCGAGCGGGCGGGGCGAGGGGTGCGCCTGACCGACGCCGCAATCGTCCTCGCCCGCCATGCCGAGGCACTGCTCGAGCGGGCCGACCGCGCCGAGGCCGAGCTGGCGGCGGCCGCCGGCAGCGTGGCGGGACGGGGACGCATCGCCTGCTTCCAGTCCGTGGCCATCCGGCTCGCCGTGCCGGCTATCCGAGCGCTCGCGCGCGACGCGCCCGGCCTGCGCTGCGAGCTGGTGGAAGCCGAGCCCGAGCAATCGCTGCCCGCGCTGGCACTCGGGGACCTGGACCTCGTCCTGGCCGACGAGTGGCAGCACCAGCCACGCTCGCGCCCGGCCAGCGTCGACCGCGAGGATCTCCACCGTGACCCGGTCCACCTCGTCCTGCCCGCGGAGCACCCGGCCGCCCGGCGCCATCCCCGCGCGGTACCGCTGGCCGAGCTTGCCGCCGAACACTGGACCACCAGCCACGCCGAGACGGGCTGGGAGCTGATGACAAAGCGGGCCTGCCGCGAGCTCGGCGGCTTCGACCCAGACATCCGCCATCGGACCAACGACAGCGTCACCACCCTGGCGATCGTCGCCCACGGCCAGGCCGTCACGCTGCTACCCGAGTTCGTAGCCCCTGAGACCCATCCGGGCGTTGTCGTGCGGGCGGTGGCCGAAGGCTCGGTGTATCGAACCATCTTCGCCGCGACCCGCACGGCAGATTCCGCGCGGCCATCCGTTCAGGCCCTGCTGGCGGCCGTCCGTGCCGCCGGCGCAAGCGTCGGGTGGCGCTACTAGCCGACCCCTGTAGACCCGAAGCCGCCCTCGCCCCGCCCGCTCTCCGCGAGCTCCTGCGCCTCCTCCAGCCCCGGAGCCTCGTGGCGCACCACCAGCAGCTGCGCGATGCGGTCTCCAGGCTCGATCGAGAAGCTCTCGGAGCGGTCGGTGTTCAGCAGCAGCACCCGCACCTCCCCGCGATAACCGGCGTCGATCAGGCCCGGCGCGTTCACCAGCGAGATGCCGTGGCGGGCGGCCAGCCCCGACCGAGGCAGCACCAGGCCCGCGTGGCCATCGGGGATCTCGAGGGCGATGCCGGTCCCCACGCTCGCGCGCTCGCCGGGCTCGAGCACCTTTGCCTCGGCGGCGCGCAGGTCATAGCCGGCGTCGTCGGCGTGAGAGCGCTCGGGCGGCGCCGCCTCGGCCGAGAGGCGGCGGAAGCGCAAGACGCTCAAGAGCCGTTCGCGGACGCGCCGTTGGAGGCGAAGCGCTCGAAGCGCGCCGCCGTCGCCGCCGGCAGGCGCGCCCGCACGCGCACGCCCTCGGCCGTGTCCTCGCGCTCCATCTCGCCCGCAAGCTCGTGCAGCTCGGACAGGCGCCCGCCCTCGGCGTAGGGCAGCAGCAGCTCCACCGTCTGCAGGGTGTCCAGGAAGCGGGCCTCTATTGCGCCGCGCAGCCGGTCGAGCCCCTCCCCCGTCTCGGCCGACACCTGCACCGCGTCGGGGAAGCGGAAGCCCAGCTCGCGCCGGCCGTCGTCGTCGAGCAGGTCGACCTTGTTCAGCGCGAGCAAGCGCGGGCGCTCGGCGGTGCCGGTCTCGTCCAGCACGTCCTCCACCGCGGCCAGCATCTGGTGCAGGTCCTCCTCCGGCGCCGAGGCATCGGCCACGTGCACGAGCAGGTCGGCGCCCAGTGCTTCTTCGAGGGTGGCGCCGAAGGCCTCCACGAGCTGGTGGGGCAGCTTACGGATGAACCCGACCGTGTCGGTGAGCAGGTAGCGGCGGCCCTCTATCTCGAACGACCGCGTGGTGGGATCAAGGGTGTGGAAGAGGCGGTGGCGCACCCCCACGTCGGAGCCGGTGAGGGCGTTGAGCAGCGTCGACTTGCCTGTGTTGGTGTAGCCCGCCAGCGCCACTGTGGGCAGGCCTGCCCGCTCGCGCTCGGCGCGCATGACCTCCCGCGAGCCGCGTGTGTTGTCCAGGCTTCGCCGCAGCGATGCGATGCGGTTGCGCGCCAGCCGGCGATCGGTCTCGATCTGCGTCTCGCCAGGCCCCCTGGTGGCCACGCCGCCGCCGGTGGCGCCGCCCAGGCGCTCGAGGTGCGTCCACAGCCCGCGCATGCGGGCCATGTTGTATTCCAGCTGGGCGAGTTCAACCTGGAGCTTGCCCTCGGCGGAGCCGGCGTGGTCGGCGAAGATGTCGAGGATCAGCGCGGTGCGATCGATCACCGGCACGCCCACTCCCTCCTCCAGGTTGCGCTCCTGGCGCGGCAGCAGCTCGTCGTCGCAGACCACCAGGTTGGAGTCCTGGTCGGAGATGGCCTGCTTGAGCTCGGTGAGCTTGCCCTTGCCCAGGTAGCGGTCGGGGTCGGGCTGCGCGCGACGCTGTGTCAGCTCGCCCGCCACAGCCACGCGGGCCGTGGCCAGCAACTCGCGCAGCTCCGAGAGGTCGGGCTGTTCGGGAGCGACTGCTATCAGCAGCGCCCGCTGGGCCGCGCGGCGCGGGCGGGTGCTCTGTCCGGCTTGCACCCTTTCCAGTGTAGGTGCGTGACAGCTAGTGCAGTCGGCGCGGGTCTATGCAGACGTCGTCGACCTTCCAGCTGCCGCTGAGACCGGTGGCCGTGAAGCGGAGAGCGACACGCCGGGGACCGGCCGCCGAGCCCCCGAGGTCGGGGGTCAGCGGCATGTCGCCGCTGAGGAACCAGTCCGACCGCGAGCCGATCTGCGCGACCGTCGACCAGTCCGCGTTACGCACGTCCGGGTAGACGACCTCGACCTTGAGCTTGCCGGGGCTCAATCCGAGCGCCCGAGCGAAGAGGCGGAAGCTCGGGTAGTGAAGATCGACGCACATCGACGGGCTGATCGCCGAGGCGCCGACGGGCAGGTGCAGCGAACGTCGATCACCGGCGTTGCCGACGAAGTGCGGCTCGTTGCCGTCGGCCACTCGCGCGCCACCCTTGAGCTGCCATCCCGGGAGCGTGGCGTCCTCGAAGGCGCCGTCGGCAGCCAGCACGTAGGCGCGGGCGTCGCCGAAGGAGGCGAACGGGTGGTCAATCACGGGGTTCCCGCAGCCAGTCGGTCCACCTGACCGGCGCCGGGAAGACCACCTGCGCGACGCTGACCGGCGCGGCACCGCTCGCGGCATAGAGTCCTTACCGCTTCCGATCCTTACGCTTGACTCTCAAAGCAGCCAGCCACCGGCGTTGAGAAACCTCAGCGCGCCCGCGGAAAGCCTCGGCCGCTCGGAGCAACTGGCGCTTATGCTTCGCATCCTGATCCTGGGCATCCCCAGGCGGAGAGTCCTCATCGGACTTCCGCTCTGCACCCATTTTCTTGACCTTTCGCCCCCTTAGGGTGAACCGCGCGAAAGGAAGAGAGGGAAAACCCGACGAACGTCGCTGAGGTGGAGAGTACCACCCTGCGTTTCGCTAGCCGTTTCGCTAGAGCCGTCCCCCCCGTCGCTTCTCGCAGAGTGTTCTGATAGGGATCTGGCGGTCAGCGCAGAGATGGCAGGTCGCGACGGTCGTTGATCGCGCGGCGCGCGGCTCGCGGGCGACCGCGGTTGGCTTCCAGCCAG